>VOFK01003026.1_pt1 | contig 325233 bp, 398 predicted proteins | sample 5384121 | NCBI WGS metagenome assembly VOFK01 (sample SAMN12384730, study PRJNA508395) | human gut metagenome | isolation source: healthy gut J | host: Homo sapiens | reverse complement strand
TCAAAGAAGGGACAACAATGCCCGTAAAGTCATACACCAGCGCTGGCGCGGCAGGTAACAATGGCAGCCGTTGACCGCCACCGGCAGGCTGGCCCACATGGGGCAGCTGTTCAATAAGACGCCCAGGCAGGTGGTTGCACCGCCAAAAAGCCCCTGCGGCCAAAGCCGGTTGCGGTATTGATGGCATCCAACAACAGCTCTTTTCCAGCGCGGCATAATAGGTCCGTGCCGGGTTGGTCCGCGGCGCAGCAGTGCCTTTGGCCAGAAAGCTGCGCATTTGTAAAAACTGCCGCGCCAATGCCAATGCCCAGCACGGGCGGGCAGGGGTTGGCCCCGCCCGCGCGACGGTTTTTCCATCACAAAGTCTTTTACGCCCTGCACGCCATCGGCAGGTTTGAGCATGGTCAGGCGGCTCATGCTTCGCTGCCTGCGCCCCGGGGGCTTCCTGACCAATTTGCAGACATCCCCCGGCACAAGATGTACCGTTAAAAACGCCGGGTGTTATCCCCCCGTGTTCACGCGCTGCAAGGGGTCCGCGGTGATGGACTTGCGCAGGTAGGCTTTCTCATACCCGCGGCGCACGCCCTCGTTCACAGCTTCGTCCAGATTGCCGTTGACCATGCACATCCTGGCCAAGCTCAATGAACACGCAGGCCATGCCGGTATCCTGGCAGAATCGGCAGGTCTTTTTCTGCAGCAACGCAAAGGTTCTGCTGCAGCAGTTCCAGCGTCTGGCGAGCCAGCGGCCAGGGTTCGGCGGCATGGGCGTTATCCAGCGCCTGCTTCACATCCGGCGGCAGCTGGGTGTTGGCGCGGATGCACAGTTCTTCCACCGCATCGGTAATGGCAGTGGCGTTTACTTCCCGGATGCTCATACCCGCCACGCCGCTTTCCCGTGCAGCTTGCGCCACAGCGTCAGCCACAGCCGGGGCCACACGCGGGGTCAAAGGCCTTGGGCAGAATGTTTTCCTCGTTCAGCTCGTCCCTCCGGGATCAGGCCGGCAATAGCCTTCGCGGCAGCCATCTTCATCTGGGGGGGTTGATGTCCCGTGCGCGGACGGAAAGTGCGCCCCTTGAAGATGCCGGGGAACGCCAGAACATTGTTGACCTGGTTGGGAAAATCGCTGCGGCCGGTGCCGATGACCCACACCGGCTGCCGCTTGGCGGCATCGGGCATGATCTCCGGGTTGGGGTTGGCCATGGCGAACAAATGGCATCCGGTGCCATGGTGGCGACCATCTCGGTGGTCGGCGCACCGGCAACGGAGGTGCCGATAAAGACATCTGCACCGCGCACGGCATCGGCCAGGGTGCCGGTCAGGTGTTCGGGGTTGGTCACGGTTGCCAGCCATTCCTTATGGTCGGCAAGGCCCGCCGGGCGGCCGGGGTACAGGATACCGTGTTCATCCACAGCAACAATGTTTTTGGCACCGGCAACCTGCAGCATCTTGATGATGGCCGTACCGGCAGCGCCGGGGCCGTTCTGCACGATCTTGACATCTTCCAGCCGCTTGCCAACAACCTTGAGGGCGTTGAGCACGCCGGCCAGCACGATAATCGCGGTGCCGTGCTGGTCGTCATGGAACACAGGGATATCCAGGTCGCGCTCCAGCTCCGCTTCAATATCAAAGCACTCCGGGCTGCGGATATCCTCCAGGTTGATGCCGCCAAAAGTCGGAGCGATGGCCTTGACAGCGGCAATAACTTCCTCGCGGGTGGAAGCATTCAGGCAGATGGGGAACGCATCGACACCGCCGAACTCCTTAAACAGAACGCACTTGCCTTCCATGACCGGCAGACCAGCTTCGGGGCCGATGTTGCCCAGGCCCAGCACAGCAGTACCGTTTGTGACAACTGCCACGGTGCGGCCCTTGAAGGTGTATTTATACACATCGTCCGGGTTCGCCTTGATCTGGCGACAGGGCTCCGCAACGCCGGGGGGTGTAGGCAGTGGACAAGGCGTCACGGTCCTTGACTTCAAACAGGCTGTTGACCGTCAGCTTGCCGGGGTATTTTGCGTGCATTTCAAGTGCGGCGGCATTGTAATCCATGGTAGTTGCTCCTTTGTTCGTATTCCTGTATTGATTTTGTTTTTATTTCAGTTTTGCATAAATCGGTTCCAGCTGGATCACGCAGAAATGGTCCGGCCAGCGGTCCGATACCGCTTTGCGCAAAGCAGCCGGGATTTTGTTGGCGCGGTGGTCCTGGCGGCCAGCCAGTCTGCGGGAACGGCACAATCAAAAATCACATTGGTATGGGTGGGGCCGGGCACAATGCGCAGGTCATGGATATCCGCTTCCGGCGCAATTTCAGCCAGCTGTTCTTTCAAGAATTTCCGCAGTTCGTTGATATGCGGGTCATCCGTCACAACAGGGTCAAAGTGGATCGTGACCAGCAGATGGTCATGCACCTGGAAATCCCGCTCGATAGAGTCGATCAGGTCATGGCTTTTCATCACATCACTGTCGGCGGAAAGCTCAATATGGAAGCTGACCAGCTTGCTGCCGGGCCCGTAATCATGCACCATCAAATCATGGATGCCCAGCACACCGGGGTAACTCAGGGCTTTTTTCTCAATGTAATCGATCAGTTCCGGGTCAGGGGCCGCGCCCAGCAGCGGGCTGATGGTATCCCGCACCAGGCCGACGCCGCTCCACAGGATAAACAGCGCCACGCCAACACCCATCAGGCCATCAATGCGGTCAATGCCAGTCAGGTGAGCCAGAATGGTAGCGGCCAGAACCGCGGCAGTGGTAACCACATCGTTGCGGGCATCCGCCGCAGTGGCCATGAGCGTTTCGACTTGATACGGCTGCCAACGCTGCGGTTGAAGCTGCTCATCCACAGTTTGACCAGGATGGACACCACCAGCACCGCTATGGTCAGCGCGCTAAGGGTGACCGGCGTGGGGTGCAGCACCTTGAGGAAGCTTTCTTTCAGCAGCTCAATGCCGATGACCAGTATCATGACCGAAACCGCCAGCCCCGCCAGGTATTCGTACCGTGCATGGCCGTAAGGGTGCTCATCATCGGCAGGTTTTGACCCCAGGCGGAAGCCCACCAGGCTGACCACGTTGGAGCTTGCATCGGACAGATTGTTCAATGCGTCCGCCGCAATGGCCATACTGCCAAACAGGGTGCCCACCGTAAACTTGCCCGCAAACAGCAGCACATTGCACACAATCCCCACCATGCAGGCCAGGTTGCCGTAAGCAGTGCGCACGGTGCGGTCCTGGATATTGGCCGGATCACGGATAAAAAGTCTGATCAGAAGTTTTGTCAAGAATTGCTCTTCCCTTCCCCTACAGATATGGATATTCGGAATTGAAGTTTCCTGCTGGGGCGTTGTATCCGACAAAACCCACAGACAGATAATTTAGGCAACACCGCACAATTCCCGCCTTGCGGCTTAAGCACCGCTCCGGCAGCTGCGGTACGGCATCTGCGTTGCCAAAATGCTCGATAATGTCGGGTTGCGGTACCCGCATCGTGCTTCGGGGGCCAAAAAGCCCCTCGCACTCTGCGACCGCTGCCCCTGCTTCGGTTCGCTGTTTCCGCCACTGGCGGCGCTCACCTTTGCAGCATCCAGTATTATCTGCGCTTTTTGGCTTGGCATCTGCCGCACCTCGCTCGCCGTATCGGCACTTAGAATTATGCGGTATTGCCTTTTACAAAAATGGCGGACCGATGGGGGTCCGCCATTTATCATTTCAGGTTCAAGCAGCGTTCCTGCTGACCATCTTATGCAGATCAGTCACGAATGATGCAGGCATCGCGCTCCGGGCCAACGGAGATATACTTGATCTTGCAGCCAACGGCCTTTTCCAGATATTCCACATAGCCGCGGGCAGCTTCCGGCAGGTCCTCGTACTTGCGCACGGAGGTGATATCGCAGTGCCAGCCCGGCAGCTTGACGACAACCGGCTGTGCATCGTCCAAAGTCTTGCCGGTCGGGAAGCGGTCGGTCACAGTGCCGTCAGCCAGCTTGTACTGGGCAACAACGGGAACTTCTTCCATATAATCCAGAACGTCAAACAGGGTCAGGGCCAGCTCATCACAGCCCTGGCACTGAACGCCGTAACGGGAAGCAACCACATCAAACGGCCAACGCGGCGCGGGCGGCCGGTGGTGGCGCCGTATTCATGGCCGGCTTCACGCAGCAGGTGCTTTTCTTCCTCGGTCATAGCCAGCTCGGTGGTAAAGGGGCCGTCGCCCACGCAGGAAGAATTAGCCTTCATGATACCGATGGACTTGTTCAGCTTGCGGCCGGGGATGCCAGCGCCGATGGGTGCATAAGCGCCGATGGTGTTGGAGGAAGTGGTGTAGGGATAAATGCCGTAGTCGATATCGCGCAGGGGCTCCCAGCTGGGCCTCAAACATGATCTTCTTGCCGGCATCGTCAGCATCTGCCAGGTACTGGCCGACATCGCAGATGTAAGCGCCGAACACTTCCTGGAAGTGCTTGCACCAGTTCCACATATCGTCCACGCTGACAGGCTTCTGGTTATAAATGTTGACCATGGTCAGGTTCTTGAGATTCCACCAGGGTTTCCAGGCGCTTGCGCACACCGGCATCCATGTGGACCAAATCGCCCATGCGCAGGGTTTTCTTCATGTACTTATCACCATAGGTGTAAGCAATACCGCGCTTGGTGGAACCAAACTGTGCGCCCGTTTTTGGCAAGGCGGGCCTCCTCCAGGCCATCCTGCTCCACATGGAACGGCATGGTGATGGTAGCACGGTCAGAAATTTTCAGGTTGTCCGGGGTAATCTTAACACCCTGTTCGCGCAGGGCGGCGATCTCTTTTTCGAGATGTTCCGGGTCAATGACCATACCGCCGCCCATAACACAGACAATGTTGGGGTGCAGGATGCCGGAGGGCACCAGGTTCAGTACGAACTTGCCGCACTCGTTTTTGACGGTGTGGCCGGCGTTGTCGCCGCCCTGGTAACGGGCAACGATGTCATAATCGCGGCAGAGCAGGTCCACCATACGGCCCTTGCCCTCGTCGCCCCAGTTGATACCGGTAATTGCAGTAAGCATGAAAAATAACCTCGCTTTGGCAAAATGTACAGCCTTTTCCGTTCAGTCTGCCGGGTGGCTGACTGATTTCTTGTAGCCGGGATTCGCCGCCAGCTATATTATAGCAAACCCGCTTGCAAATTCCAATACCCCGGCACAATTTTGTGCAAACCACACAGCCCCGCGCCAGCCGGGCCGCCACTTTGAACAGGGGATCAGTGGCGCACCTGCAGCTTGCGGCGGGTGCCGTCCGGCTCAATCACCGTGGTGTGCTCCAGCTGGTCAATCATGGATGCGCGGATATCGGCCAGGTATTCCTGCCGCAGGGCGTCACGCTCCGCCAGTTCGGCTTCCGTCAGGCCAGAAGTTTTTGCTTTATGAGCCAGCGCATTGATGCGCGCGATTTTTTCTTTTTCCATAGGGTTCTGTTCCTTTCCTTATATAAGGATATCCGGGCAGCAGGTCTGCCGCCCATGGCAGAGCATTGGGTGCTCTGCCACGGGTATTATAACACACCCGCTTCCCTTTTGTGAATGCAGGGCTGTACTTTTTGCAAAAAAGCTGTATAATAGAAAAGTATCCGCTTTTGACGGGGGTATTTTTCCCTGCTGCGGTACGCGATGTATTTTTCAAAAAAGACAGGAGACAACCCATGAAAAACACCAACCTGACCCGCGCTGCTGCCAGCCTGCTGGCATGCGGCATGGTTTTTGGCCTGACTGCCTGCAGTTCCAGCGCATCCTCCAGCGAAGCAACCGCCGAGAGCGCAGCTTCCAGCGAAGCTGCCAGTGAAAGCACTGTTCCTGACGACGCTACCGCAGAAAGCGCCGCCGATGATTATTCTTATCTGGCTGATTTTTCTTTCAGTGATGCCTATGACGAGAACGGCTACCTGAAAGGCATCACCGCGCTGGATTACGTCACGCTGCCGGATACTGAGAGCTTTACCCTTTCGGACGATGCCACCACCGTGAGCGACAGTGATATTGACGATTACATTTCCAACAACATTCTTTCCAACTATAAGACCACCAACGAGATCACCAACCGCGCCGCCGAAAACGGTGACACTGTGAACATTGACTTTGCCGGTTCCATTGACGGCGTTGCCTTTGACGGCGGCACCGGCAAGCGATTATGATCTGACCCTGGGCAGCGGCACCTTTTATTGACGGCTTCGAGGATCAGATCGTTGGCCACATGCCCGGCGAAACCTTTGATGTGAATGTCACCTTCCCGGATGACTACCAGGCCACCAACCTGGCCGGCAAGGACGCAGTGTTCGCCACCACGCTGAACTACATCAACGAGGATGTGACCCCCGACCTGACTGATGATTGGGTCAGCAGCAACCTGGCCGAGTCCATGGGCATGAACAATGTGGCTGAGCTGAAAACTTTTTGTCAGCAACAGCCTGCTGTTCAATCAGGAAGCCAATGAGCTGTACGGCCAGCTGTACGATGCTGCCGAAGTCAATACCGATACCCTGCCCGAAGATGTGCAGCAGTATTTCACCAATACCGTGCTGTACCAGCCGTACCTGTACGCCCAGATGCGCGGCGTTTCGCTGGAGACCATGCTGAGCCAGGCCGGTTACAGCAGTGTGGATGAATACCTGGAAAACAGCGAAAAGCTCAAGCAGAGCATGATCAAGCAGATCCTGATCATGCAGGCTTTGGCGGAGAAGAACAACATTGTATGCGATACCGACATTCTGAACGCTGAGTTCTCCCGCTACTTTGGCTCCACCGATATGACCAGCTATGTGAACGCTTACGGCGAAAACTACGTGAAAACCAACATTCTGCATGACATTGTGATGCAGAACCAGATCGACAACGTTGCCTAAGCTGCCCAAGCTGTTTGGCTACCCCCCTGACCATTAAGTTTTAACCGTACCACCCGCGCCCGCTTGACAAAGCCGTGTGCGGGTGGTATATTAGGCCATAATATTTAGACGTTTATCTAAATATATAATTCTTGTGGTTTTCTGAAAGGGTATATGGTATGATCACGATAATTTCTTTGCAGACCATTTTGTGGAGCGCCTTGCCGCCGCAGCCGGTATCGGGCTGCCGGTTCTGGTTTTTTGGTATGGAAGTTCAAATTCTGCCGGGGTGCAAAGCTGTTTCCTGCTGTTGTCGGCGCGGTGACCTTCGTCGTTTTCGCCCAGGTACTGGAAGGTGTGCCCAAGGCCATTTTTCTTTGGCGGCGGCACCGGCGTTTCGCAGTATGTGCTGACCCATGCGTGGGCTTACACCCTGATCGGCTGCCTGCTGGCGGGCGTGTTTGAGGAAGTCGGGCGCTATCTTGCGTTTCGCTTTCTGCTCAAGCGCTATACCAACCGGCGGGACGCCGTAACTTATGGCATCGGCCACGGCGGGATCGAGGCAATCCTGGTTCTGGGGCTCACCGCCATCAATAATATTGCGATTGCGCAGCTTGTCAACAGCGGCAGCATTGAAACCATAACCAATGGGCTGACCGGCGTGCAGCTGGACCAGGTACAGGCACAGATCGCCGCCGTTGCCAGCTTTGGGGCCGCCAACCTGCTGCTGGGGCTGGCTGAACGCGCGATTGCCATGACGCTGCACATTTCCCCTCTCGGTGGTTGTATTCCGGGGCTGTCCGGCAGCGCAAGGCCGGGTATCTGGGATTGGCGGTGGCGCTGCATGCGCTGTTCGATGTTCCCGCCGCTTTATTCCAGTGCGGCGTGCTGCACAGTACCTGGCTGGTGGAAGCACTGCTGCTGGTGCTCTGCCTGGGCTGCGCGGCTTACGCCAAAAAGCAGTATTGTGCATTGCAAGAACCGGAACAGCAGACGTTATCAGATAAGGAGGAACGCTGACCTATGGTAGGCGATGCGTTTAAGGCTTTGGGGGACCCCACCCGGCGGCGCATTCTGGAACTGTTGAGCGAAGGCGAGATGAGTGCCGGTGATATTGCTGCGCACTTTGATATGGCAAAGCCATCCGTAAGCCACCACCTGAACATTTTGAAAAATGCCGGGCTGGTAACGGATGAGCGCCGCGGCCAGAACATTGTGTACTGCCTGAACCTGACCGTGTTCCAGGAAGCTGTTAAGTGGTTTTTCGATTTTGGTTTTGTGAAAGGTGGACCTGATGATGAAACGAAATAAACTGTTTTGGGGGCTGCTGATTTTTTGCGCCATCAACTTTGCGGCGCATCTCTGCTTTTTATGGCTCCCTGCCGGATGTTGTGCCTACCCACTGGGGCGCGGACGGCCAGGCCAACGGCTGGGGGGCCAAAATCCACTGTGCTGATTATGGCAGCCCTGCCCGCCCTGATGCTGATTTTGATGGCAGTGCTGCCCCGCATTGACCCCAAACACCAGAATTATGAAAAGTTCAAGGGCGTCTGGAACGCCTCCCTCACTGCCCTTACAATATTTATGTCAGCTATGAGCTGGTTTTCGGAGCTGAGCGTGTTCGGCTTGATTCCGGAAGGCAGCAGCCTGGTCGGTATTCTGGTCTGCGGCGGTTGCGGGGTGCTGTTCATCTTTTTGGGCAACTATATGCCGCGCATCAAGCAGAACTATATGTTCGGCTGCAAAACTCCCTGGGCGCTGAACAACGAACACAACTGGAACCGCACCCAGCGCATGGGCGGCATTGTGTTTGTTGTTATGGGTGCTGCTTTGATTGTAATTTCACTGCTGGCCACCATTTTGGGCGATACCGCCACCATGATCCTGCTGCTGGCCGTTGTCTTTGGCGGCTCCGCCTGGATCTACCTCTACTCCTACCTCGTCTACATCGGCAAAATGAAGTAAGTAAGCGCCCCCACCCGGAGCGCACTCTTTATCCTGCATCGCGCCTAATATCCAAAAAAGGCGCGCAGCGCCCACCACCATTCTTCTTTATTATTTATTCTTTATTCATTACAAAATGCTCCCTCTCCATGCAGTTCTCTTATGCACAGGGCGGGGAGCGTTTTATTTTTATTCCTGGGTTTTCTTTCCAGCACGTTCCGCTTTCATGCGGATGCGCTCGCGCTGGGATTTTTCCAGTTTTTTATAGCGGGCATAGCTTTCGGGGCGCACGGTCTCAATGCAGCGGGCAAAGTTCCAATGCAGACCGTCGCGGCGGTTCAGCTTAAAGCGCAGGAACCACGGGCCGTGGTCCGGGCAGGTGGCTTCGGTATAATAACCGGTGTTGCCGCGCTTGAGCCAGATATCGTTCAGCACCAGCGGCTTGCCGCAGAACGGGCAGCCCACCTGATACAGCGCAGGGTCATTTTTGTAGGCATCGTGGTCCAGGCGGTCAAAGTAGGTTTGGATATCGTACGTTTCGGTATCGGTATTGTTCAGCAGGGCGGCTGTCAGCTGGGCGGCGGGGTCCGGGTATTCGGCAATGCCCTGGGCCAGCGGCAGGCGGCGGCAGATTTTTGTGGTGTACAGGGCATCGTCCAGCGCATTGTGGAAATCGCCGTCATGCTCAATGCCAAGGCGGTCCACCACGCTTTCCAGCGTCAGGCCCTCGCCTTCCCCGCGGGGGAAATTTTTCAAAAAGATCTGCTGCAGGTCATACCAGCGGCTGGGCCAGCTTTCGTCCATATTATAAAGGAACAGGTTCTGTTTCAGCACCGGCACATCGTCCAGACCCCACTCGGCAAATTCGGCGTCGGGGCCGGCCCATTCCTGGAACCGCCGCAGGCCTTCGGCAATGGGCACCCCGGCTTCCAGATCGCCCTGGCTCAGGCCAGTCACCTCCGCAATGCGCCAATGCAGCTTGCGGAAAATGCGGGGGCGCAGGGTCATCTCAAAGGTATCCAGTACATCGCCATTCTCGTCCACCCGCGCTGCACCGATCTGGATGATCTCACCCCGCAGGGTCAACTCCGCCCCATGATAATTAAAGGTTTTGGGCGCATTGCCCATGTTCCATTCCAAGTCAAAAACGATCAGGTTCACTGCGGGTCCTCCAAGATGAATTTTTCAACGGCCAGCCCTACCCCGTCATGCTCATTATCTGCGGTGACGTATTTGGCTGCCTGTTTTACTTCCGGCACAGCATTGCCCATGGCAACGCCCATGCCTGCATAGCGGATCATGGGCAGGTCGTTCCAGCCATCGCCGCAGGCCATCAGGTTTTCGGGGCCAAGGCCCATGTTTTTCAGCAGCAGCGCCAGCGAGGCGGATTTTTCCACCCCCAGGGGCATCGTTTCAATAAAGAACGGCGCCGAGCGGTAGATGGAAAGTTTGCCCGCAAACTTTTGCTGCATCAGCTCCTCCACATGGGGCATATCCACGGGGTCGCCAACCAGCAGCAGCTTGTTGATGGGCCACTGGATCTCGGCGGGCAGGTTTTCCACCTGGCGGGCCGGGATTTTGTTGATGCGGGCTTCCTCGCCAACATAGGGGTTGGCGGCATCCTCGGTCACAATGCCTTTGGCATCATAGGTCAGCGGCATCACGTTCCAGTAGCGGGCAAAGGTGCACACCGGGTCGATCAGCTCCGGCGGGAACTCATACTGCACCAGCGTTTCGCCGGTTTTGCAGTCAATGATCTTACCGCCGTTATAGCTCAGGATGCAGCCGCCGCGGCGGTCCAGCTCCAGCTCTTTGGCAAGCGGCTCAATGCCCACGGTAGGGCTGGCCGCTGGCCAGCACAATGCGCACGCCGCGGTCCGCCGCTGCCTGCAGGGCAGCTTTGGTGCGTGGGGTAATGACTTTGGCATTGTTGGTCAGTGTGCCATCCAGATCCAGTGCCAGAACTTTGTATTGCATAATATCCCCTGTTTCTTTGGGCAATACCGCATAATTCTAAGTGCCGATACGGCGAGCGAGGTGCGGCAGCTGCTAAGCCAAAAGCGCAGATAATACTGGATGCTGCAAAGGTGAGCGCCGCCAGTGGCGGAAACAGCGAACCGAAGCAGGGGCAGCGGTCGCAGAGTGCGAGGGGCTTTTGCCCCCGAAGCACGATGCGAGTACCGCAACCCGACATTATCGAGCATTTTGGCAACGCAGATGCCGTGCCGCAGCCGCCGAAGCGGTGCTTAAGCCGTAAGGCGGGAATTGTGCGGTGTTGCCTTTGTTTTTTCGTCTTTTTATTTTACCCTATCAGCCGCCATTGCGCAAGGGGGCGGTAAAGATTCCGGTTATTTCTGCCTGCATTGCTCTTTGGAGCGCAGCAGGGCTGATTTTGCGGTGCAGCACACCCATTTTTGTGGCAAAACCCGGAAAATGACCGGGATTTTAACGGTTAGCAATAACTAACGCATTGACAACAAATTTTCCGCATGGTACACTATTCAGGCAATAAGGGAGTAGTCGGCGCGGCACTGGGCAAGAGCAGCCGTGCAGTTTTGCCAACACAATGAGCTAACAGCAAAGGCTCTGGCACTACTTGAAATGACGAGACTTATCCGCACAGGGTTCACCTGCATGCTGTGTGCAGGTGCTGGGCGGATAGGTCTTTTTTGTTTGCCCGGCTCTGCCCTTGGATCTGATTTGGAGGTATTTGGGTATGAGTTTGTTTGACTTGATCATGATCGGCATCAGCCTTTCGATGGATGCGTTTGCGGTTTCCATCTGCAAGGGGCTTTCGGTGCGCAAAGTACAGCTGTCCCACGCGCTGATCTGCGGTGCCTGGTTCGGCGCGTTCCAGGCCATTATGCCGTCCTTTGGCTACTTCCTCGGTTCCCGGTTCGAGCACCTGCTCAACAGCGTTGGCCCTTGGGTTGCCTTTATCCTGCTGGCTGTGATCGGCGTAAACATGGTGCGGGAAAGCTTTGGCGGCGATGAAACTGTGGACAACGATTTTTCCGCCAAAGCCATGCTGCCGCTGGCCGTTGCAACCTCCATTGACGCCTTTGCCGTTGGCGTTGGCTTTGCCGCAATGGAAGCCAACATTGTGGTTGCTGCCCTGCTGATCGGCTGCACCACCTTTACCCTGTCTGCCATCGGCGTTAAGGTTGGTGCCGTGTTTGGCGATAAGTACCGCGCCGTTTCGGAGCGCATTGGCGGCCTTGTGCTGATTTTGATCGGCCTGAAAACCTTGATCCAGAGCTTCCTGTAAAATTTGGCTTTCTCTTATTTCCGTTATTCTGATAAAACAGCTGCCCGCATCCTTTCCGGTTTTTGGCCGGAGTGATACGGGCAGTTTTCTTTGGGATTGATCCTGCACAAAAAAGTCCCGCCCGGCAGCGAGGGGTGCTGCGGGCGGGACTTATTTTTTATCAGGGGGTATTCTGACGATTTAAAATAAATTACTTTCTGCTGCGCTTTTTGCGGGAGTTTTTGCCCTTTACAGCAGGCTTAGCAGCCTCAACAACCGGCTTTGCAGCTTCCACAACGGTCTTAACGGCTTCGTCAGCGGCCTTGGCGGCAGCCTTGACAGCAGGCTTCTCGGCAACTTCCTTCACGGCCTTGTCGGCAGCTTCCACAGCAGCCTTGACAGCAGGCTTTTCGGCAACTTCTTTTACAGCCTTCACAGCTTCATCGGCAGCGGCCTTAACGGCGGGCTTTTCAGCAACTTCCTTGACAGCGTCGGTGGCCACGGCAGCAACGGCAGTGGCAGCCTCGGCTGCCTTCTTTGCGGTGGTCACAGCAGCCTCGGCAGCCTTTTTGGTGCTGGTCTTGCAGGTGGCCTTCTTGGCGGTCTTAACAACCTCAGCGGCGGTTTCGGCAACCGGCTTATCAGCAGAAGCCTTCACGGCGTCAACAACCTCGGTAGCAACTTCGGCAGCAGCCTTGGCAGCGGCGTCAACGGTCTTGGCAGCGCTTTCAGCGGCAGCCTTCACTTCAGCCTTTGCTTTAGCGGCGGTAGCCTTGGCGCTGGTCTTGGGCTTGCGGGTCACTTCGTTGATGGTCCAGTACTGGTTATCGCCGTTCACATCGGCCCAGATCTGCAGGACTGCACCGTTTTCGGTGTTCATGTTGACCAGGTCCAGGCACTTGCCGGCCAGGTTGGACTTGATCTTTACGCGGCCATCATTGGCGGGCTCCACGATCCACAGCTGGCTGGAAGCGTTAGCGCCTTCCCACTGGTGAACATGGGTGCCATCGGTCACGCCGGAGCAATCCAGGTCCATCATCTTGCCGGTGAAACGGTTCTTGATGCGGTACACGCCCTCGCCGGCGCGCACAAAAGCTCCACTGCTGCCATTCGGCGTTGGCATTATCCCACAGCTGGATCTGAGCGCCGTTCTCGGTGTTGTAATCCTTTACTTCAACAACCTTGCCGTTTGCAGCGGCGATGGTATAAAACTTATCCTCAGTAATAACGGTCTGAGCAATTTTCTTGGTAGCCATGTATAAAGCTCTCCTCTCAGTTTATCGTGTTGGTTGTTCAGTTTTGTACGCCTGCGGCTGGCAGTGTTCTGCGCAGCCCCCTCCAAAGCGTCATCTATATAAAAAGGAGTGCTGTGTTGGTTCAGCCTCCTTGTGTTCTCCTCTATTATAGCCAATTATTCCCCACATCGTCAAGTTTTGTGCGGCGTGACGGCATTTTACAAAAAACGCCGGGAAGGGTGGAATCCTTCCCGGTATTTTTATGGGGATTTTCCGTTTTTATGCCGATTGCGCTTTTGTTGCGCACTTATCCGGCAGAAAGGCTATTTCAGGAGTTTTCCGCAAAATTGCCGGTGTACAGGCGGTAGTAACGGCCCTTTTGGGCAATCAGCTCATCGTGGGTGCCGCGCTCAATAATGCGGCCCTGTTCCAGCACCATGATGCAGTCCGAGTTGCGCACGGTGGAAAGGCGGTGGGCGATAACAAAGGTGGTGCGGCCATACATCAGGCCGTCCATGCCCTGCTGCACTAGGCGCTCGGTGCGGGTATCAATGCTGGAGGTTGCTTCGTCCAGGATCAGTACCGGCGGGTCCGCAACAGCGGCACGGGCAATGGCAAGCAGCTGGCGCTGGCCCTGGCTCAGGTTGGTGCCGTCGCCGGTCAGCGTGGTGTTATAGCCATCCGGCAGGTGGCGGATGAACTCATCGGCGTTGGCCAGCTTGGCGGCGGCGCGGCATTCCTCGTCCGTTGCATCCAGGCGGCCATAGCGGATGTTATCCATAACCGTACCGGTAAACAGGTGGGTATCCTGCAGAACAATGCCTAAGGATGCGCGCAGGTCGTCTTTATGAATATGGGTCACATCAATGCCGTCATACTCAATGGTGCCCTTCTGGATATCATAGAAGCGGTTGATGAGGTTGGTGATGGTGGTTTTGCCCGCGCCGGTGGAGCCGACGAAGGCGATCTTCTGGCCCGGACGGCCATAGAGGTTGATGTCATGCAGGACGATCTTGCCCGGATCATAGCCAAAGTCTACATCCTTAAAGACGATATCTCCCTTCAGTTCACGGTAGTCTGCGCTGCCATCGGCGTTCACACGCTTCCAGGCCCACAGGTTGGTGCGCTCCTTGGTTTCGGTCACAGAATCATCCGGCAGGCGTTTGGCGTTGACCAGCATGACCTTGCCCTCGTCCACTTCCGGCTTTTCGTCCAGCAGGTCAAAGATACGCTGGCCGCCGGCCAGAGCCATGATGATGGCGTTGAACTGCATGGAGATCTGGCTGATGGGCATGTTCAGGGGTGCGGTTGAAGGTCAAAAAGCTGGCCAGCTTGCCCAGGGTCAGGCCTGTCATGCCAGACAGAGCCAGCGCACCGCCGATCATGGCGCAGAACACATAGGAAAGGTTGCCCAGCTGGGTGTTAGCCGGACCGCCGAGGTTGGAGTAACGGTTGGCCTTATCCGCGCTTTCAAACAGCTGGTCATTGAGCTTATCAAACTGCTCAATGGCTTCTTCCTCGTGGCAGAACACCTTAACAACCTTCTGGCCGTTCATCATCTCTTCAATGTAGCCGTTCACCGCACCAATATCACGCTGCTGGGAAACGAAGTACTTGGAAGAGTTGGTGGTAAGATACTTGGTGACCAGCAGCATAATCCCGACCATGACCAGGGTGAGCACCGTCAGCGGCACGCTGAGCACAACCATGGAAACCAGCACGCTGACAACGGTAATAGCGCTGTTCAGCAGCTGCGGCATGCTCTGGCTGATCATCTGGCGCAGGGTATCAATATCGTTGGTATACAGCGACATGATATCGCCGTGGGCGTTGCGGTCAAAGTATTTGATGGGCAGCGTCTGCATATGGGTAAACATTTCATCGCGCAGGCGCTTCAGGGTGCCCTGGGTAACGTAAGCCATCATACGGGCCTGGGCAAAGGCGGTAACAATGCCGATGCCGTAAAAGCCTGCCGTGCGGGCGATGGCATGGGCCAGGCCGGAAAAATCACTGCTTGCTCTTTCAGCAGGGGCAGGATGTAGCCATCGATCAAGGTCTGCATGAACAAAGTGCCCTGCACGTTGGCAAACACGCTGACAAAAATGCAGATGACGACCGCAACGACCTGAATGCGGTAGCATTCCATCACATAGCGCAGGATGCGCATGAAGATCTTGCCGGGGTTCTGGACTTTGGGGCGCGGGCCGCGGGGCCACCGCGGCCAACCTTAACCACTTTTGCTTTTTGCTCAGCCATTGTTATCGCCTCCCTTTTCGTCAAAGTCGCCGGAGCCTTTGGTCTGGCTGTTATAAACTTCCTGATAGATGGGGTTGGTGGCCAGCATTTCGGCCGGGGTACCGTAACCACTGATCCTGCCGTTATCCAGCACGATCACATGGTCGGCGTTTTCCACGCTGGAAATACGCTGGGCAATGATGAACACCGTGGTGCCGGGAATCTTTTCGGCAAAGCTCTTGCGGATCTTGGCGTCGGTGCCGGTATCCACAGCGGAGGTAGAGTCGTCCAGAATCAGGATGCGGGGCTTTTTCAGCAGAGCACGGGCAATGCAAAGGCGCTGCTTCTGGCCGCCGGAAACGTTAGTGCCGCCCTGGTCAATGTGGGTGTTGTATTTATCGGGGAAGCGCTCAATAAATTCATCGGCGCAGGCCTGCTTGCATGCCTCCTCGATCTCGGCATCGGTGGCATCCTTATTGCCCCAGCGCAGGTTTTCGGCAATGGTGCCGCTGAACAGTTCGTTTTTCTGCAGCACCATGGCAACGCTGTTGCGCAGGATCTCCAGGTCGTAATCGCGTACATCCACGCCGCCAATGTACACATGACCGGCGGTGGTATCATACAGGCGGGGCAGCAGCTGCACCAGGCTGGTTTTTGCGCTGCCGGTGCCGCCGATGATGCCGATGGTCTCGCCGGAACGGATGTTCAGGTTGATATCAGACAGCACATCGCGGCCATCGGCCTTATAGCGGAAGCAGACATGATCAAAGCGGACAGCGCCGTTCTTGACTTCCATAACCGGGTTTTTGCCGTTGGACAGGGTGCTTTCTTCTTCCAGCACTTCAGCCACACGCTTGGCGGAAGCGGCGGACATGGAGATCATGATGAACACCATGGACAGCATCATCAGGCTGGTCAGGATGTTGGTGCAGTAGGTCAGCATGCTCATCAGCTCGCCGGTGGTAAAGCTGGTAGCACCGGACAGCACGATCATGCGGGCACCCAGCCAGGAAATCAGCAGGATGCAGGTGTAAACGGTGGCCATCATCAGCGGAGAGTTGAAGGAAAGAACTTTTTCAGCACGCAGCAGCAGATCCTGCACATTGCCGGATGCCTTTTTGAACTTTTCACTCTCGTAATCTTCGCGCACATACGCTTTGACCACGCGGATGGCGGAAACATTTTCCTGCACGCTCCCGTTCAGGTCATCGTACTTTTTGAATGCGGCGGAGAAGTAGTTGCTGGCGCGGGACATGATGAGCACCAGGCAGCCGCCCAGAATGATGACCGCCACCAGATAGATGGAAGCCAGCTTGGCGTTGATGGTGAACGCCATGATCATGGCAATGACCATGCTGGACGGCGCACGGATGGCCATACGCAAAATCATCTGGTAAGCGTTCTGGATGTTGGTCACGTCGGTGGTCATACGGGTGACCAGACCGGCGGTGGAATATTTATCGATATTGGCAAAGCTGAATGTTTGGATATTGCGGTACATGGAGCGGCGCAGATTGCGGGCGTAACCGGTGGAAGCACGCGCACCAAACACACCGCCCAGCACGCCGAACAGCAGGCCAAAGGCCGCTGCCACGATCATCCAGCCGCCAATGCGGTAAATGTGGGAAAGATTGCCGGCGGTAACGCCATCATCAATGATGGAGGACATCAGCTTGGGGATGATCATTTCCATCACCACTTCGCCGATCATGCACAAAGGGGTCAGGATGGAAACCAGCCGGAACCCCTCTGTTTCTTTGTAAAGTGACTTAAACATATGGTATCTCCTGTTTGGCTGCCCGGGGGCAGCATCTGAACTTCTTAAGCCAAAGCATTGCGGAACACTTTGGGGTGTGTCTGAAAACAAAGAAAATAACGGATATTTCGCAAACACAAGCAGGATTTAAGGCAAGGAGCCGCCGGAATCCTTTGTATATTCCAAAGCTTTTTAACGCAAAATCCCGCTGCGTTTATAGAAATAGACCAAATTTTTGACTTTTCAGATACGCCTTAATTTTTGCCGCGGATGGCTTTTTTGCATTTTCAATCAGCTTGTGCAGGGTGCCCTGGATAGCTTCCAGTTCCTGCGCGCTGACCCCGTTTTGCAGGTCGTGCTCAAAATCCGAAATGCACTGGTGGATGGCGGCGGCGCATTGGCGGCCTTTCTCGGTCGGAACCAGGCTTTTGAGCCGGGCGTCTTTGGCGACAACTTCCCGCGTGATAAAGCCGGACTGCTCCATGCCCTGCAGCATGGTGGTAATGCTGGAACGGTTGGTGTGGAACCGGGCTTCCAGATCACGCTGGTAGATTTGCTTGCCGCTTTCCGTTTCCTGCATCAAAAAACCCAGCACCATGCCGCGCATACCGGTCAGCTCCGGGCTGACCCTGGTGCTGATGTACGCATCCAGCGCGCAGGAAATTTCCCCGCGCGGCATAGTTTAAGGTGCGGCCCACATGCACAAAGCCGTGGTCATCCTGTTGGTTGCGGTTCTGCGTTTGGATCACCTCACTTTCCAATTCGTTTGATTGTTAATTGTTTGAATTAAAACAGTTTGATTTGCAACAGTACGATTATAAACAAATCCCGCCGGTTTGTCAACCAGCGGGATGTAATTATTTTCAAAGAAAATTGTGAAAAGTTTGTGACGGCTTATTTTTTATGGGAATGCCGCAAATCCGCACGCCTGGCGCATGGCTTCATCGCTGGCGAAACCGTAAATCTTTACGGTTTCATCCTCATAGATCAGCGCATCCTCCGGCATGGCATCGGCAAGGGCCTGGGTAGTGGGCTGGCGCTCGCCGTATGCTTCCCATTTGGAGATAACAAAGAAAATTTTTACCCTGCGGAGGGGTTTGCAGATGGCTGGTGACCTGCAGCCAAGGGCGCAGCTCCGGCACACTGTTTGGGGTCAGGGTCCACACGTTCAGGGTGCCGTCCGTCAACTCGGTCATCACATTACCGTCCCAAAAAGAAGCGTACCCGTCCCGGTAGCCATTCTGCACCAGGAACTGTGCCGCCCCTTGGTTGGGGTTGGCTGCCACTGCCGCTGCGCGGTAGTCTGTTCCGGCGCGCAGCAGCAATATCGCCGCCAGCAGGGCCGTCAGACCACGGGCATCCGGGCGGTGCAGGGGGGTGCAGTCCGCCAGCATGATTTCCAGCAGCGGTACAAATAAAATTGCCAGCGGCAGCAGGTAGCGGTCCGAATGGCCGCTGTTGGTCAGGCCGTACAGCAGCGCAAAGCAGACGGCCCCGGCCAGGAAAAACGCCCCCACCAGCCGGTGCCCCAGCGGGTAGCGTGCTTTGCCGCGCACCAGCCAAACAGAAAACACAAAGCAGAAAAGGATCAGCGCCGCAGCCGCAAGGTTAAACAGCGCGGCCAGAGAAAACACTTTGCCCCCCTGCCAGCCAAAGGAAGCCAGCAGCGCATTTGCAAACCATTGCAGGCGGTCCAGGTTCAGCCCGGTAAAGGCCACATACCCCTGGTCCTGGAAGTGATATTTTTCCGCCAGCACCTTTGCGTTGACCAGGTACCCCGCCAGCGCGGCAGCATCCGCCGCAAGGGTGGGCACCAGCAGCGTCCCCGCCGGGGGTTCGCCAGGCATTGGCCAGCTTTTGGCGCAGGGTATCCGCAGGCGGAGCATCCAGCCAGCAGAGCAGCGCTGCAGCCACGGTAAGCGGAATGTTCAAGATGAACAGCTGCCGCGGCCCGCCCAGCGCTGCAGCAAAGCTGAACAGCACCATGCCCGCCGCCGGGGCCAGCCGCCGCCCACCGCGCAGAATGCGCACCGCGCACCCCAGCACCACAAAGCTGATGGCAATGTGCGGAATATAGTAAAGGCCCTCTAGCACATACTGGCGGTACAGCGCGCCATAGGGTAGCACCAGCAGCCCGGCCCCCAGCAGGCCGCTGTACTTGAGCTTTGCACTGCGCCCGAACCAGAACCACGCCGCGAGATACAAAAGGATCAGCACCACGCTGCCCACCACGCGCACAGTATGCCAGCTGGTGAACAGCCGGAACAGCGGTGCCATGACCAGCTGGGTGTTGAGCACCCGCAGCTCAGTGGAATAGTACCAGTTGGTGCTCATCACGCCGCCCTCCTGCGCCAGCAGGTTGGCAAGCAGTTGTTCGGACGCCATGTCGGCGTCCAGCCGGTTGGGTGCCCAGCAGCACCAGTCCACCACCAGCAGGGCAAAGCAGACCGCCGCCCAGAGCAGCAGTATCATATAGGTGGTTTGTTTTTGTTTTGCGCCGTTTGTTTGCAGCTTTGGCAAGCGGCTCCCCTCCCCTTTTTGGGATAAACTTTATATTATTGTATCGCAAATGGGGCGGGGGTGCAACCACTCGGCGTTATCCTTCGTCCGCTGCGGGGTCCAGCTGGCCGGTGGTGTCCAGCTGGATGGCGGAGCCGCGCCGCACGGTGGTGCCTGCCCGCGGGTACTGGCTGACGACCCGCTCCCCCTGCCCCAGCACATCCGCAGTCAGGGTATACTCGCTCAGTTTTTGGGCCGCGGCTGGGGCTTTCCAGCCGGTCACATCGGGCACGGTGGTAAAATATTTTGCCTGTTCTGCTTCGGTATAGCTGGGCTGGATGCCCTAAGCGCGGCAGGCTTTTTTGCAGTACTTCCGCCGCCACGGGGCCGGACAGCGCGCCGCCGCTGGTGGTCCAGCTGTGGGGTTCATCCAGGCAGATGAGGACTGCGATTTTTGGGTTTTCGATCGGTGCCACTGCCACAAAGCTGGCAATGCGGGCGCGCTCATTCTCGCTGTCCAGCTTTTGGCTGGTGCCGGTTTTGCCGCCCACACGGTAGCCCGCCACAGCACCGTTTTTGCCGGTGCCGGTGGTCACAACGCCCTCCATCAATTCGCGCATGACGGCGCTGGTTTCGGGCCGGATGACCTGCGCTTTTACGGTGGGCTCCACCTGCTGCACGGTATTGCGCTCGGTATCGCGGATGGACTGCACCACATGGGGCTGCATCAGCTTGCCGCCGTTGACCACCGCGCAGACGGCTGTGATCATTTGCAGGTAGCTCACCTTGCTGCTTTGCCCGAATGAGCAGGAAGCCAGCTCCACCGGGCCCATGCGGTCGGCGGTATAGTATTCGCTGCGCTTGATCTCGCCGGGCAGGTCAATACCGGTTGCGGCGCGCAGGCCAAAGGCGGCAAAGTAATCGCAAAAGTTCTGCTTGCCCAGCCGCGCCCCCACCTGGATAAAGCAGGGGTTGCAGGATACCGCCAGCCCCTGGGCCAGGGTTTCACTGCCATGGATATGCCCGTTTGCGCAGCGGAAATTTGTGCCCGCCACATTGATCTTGCCCGCGCAGACAAAGCGGCTGTTCCGCGTGACTGCACCGGTATCCAGTGCCGCAGCGCAGGTGATGAGCTTGAACACACTGCCGGGTTCGTACAAATCGGAAATTGCCTTGTTGCGCCACTGGGCCTGCTGGGCGGTCTGCAAGGCTTTGCTGCGTTCTTCCCCGCTCAGGGCGTTCACCTGCTGGCGGATGGTTTCATCCACAATGGTGCGCGGATCGTTGGGGTCGTAATCCGGCTTGGTGGACATGGCAAGGATCGCGCCGGTATCGACCTCCATCACAATGCCCACCGCACGGGCCGCCACATGATGCTCCGCCACGGCGGCACTGAGCGCACTTTCCAGATAGTGCTGGATGTCCGCCCGGATGGTCAGGGTAATATCATTTCCCGGCACAGCATCCTGCAGGGTGCTGTAATGGGTGGGCATATCGTACCCCCAGGCATTTTTTGCAGTCAGGATGGTTCCGTTCCGGCCGGTCAACTGGGCGTCATATTGCAGTTCCAGCCCCCAAAGGCCCTGATTATCCACATCGGTAAAGCCCAGCAAACAGCCCATAAAGTTGCCCTGCGGGTAAACGCGCTTGGTATCCTGCAAAATCTGGATCCCCTGCGCGTTGTTCTGCGTGCACCAGGCCCGCACGGCGTCCGCCAAATCGGCATCCACCCGGCGGCGGAGCAGGCAGTCATTGCTGGTGCGCTTGCTCAGCTTTTGCAGGGTAGCGTCATAATCAATATCCAAAATTTCGCTCAGCGCTTTGGCGGCGGGCTGCACCAGCTCATCCGCCAGTTCCCGCGGGGAGGCCCGGATGCTCCAGCAGGTTTTGCTGGCGGCCAGGGTAACGCCATCGGCGGAATAAATTTCGCCGCGGGCGGCGGGCAGCGTGGTATCCCGCAGCTGCTGGGCCGCGGCACGGTTGGCGTAACCGCTGGGGTCCAGTATTTGCAGGGTAAACAACCGGGCCAGCAGCCCGCCAAAGCACAAAACCGCCACCAGCCCGGCCAGCACACGGGTGCGCCGCCGCATGTGGCGGTTCTGCGCAGGGTAAATGCTGCGCGGCGGGCGGTGGGTCTGTTTCATGGCGGTCTGCCTCCCCCTGTATTTTCTTCCACACACAAGCGTATGTGCTGGCGGGGCGGTTTATCCCGGTTTTGTGCGCCAGTATTGCAAGATTGTTTCCTTGCCGCACTGAAATTGCCCGGTGTTTAACGCTGGATTTTGCCATTAGTCGATATTTGTTTTTATCTTTTTCCTTTTTCTTTCAGAGCAAATTTCGCTTCAAGCGCTGTTTTCATCGTTGCTTTTCGTTTCAGATACCCGTGCAAAATCCATTCTTTTTTTGCTTTTTGAAAACGAAATTGCTCATTTGCAAGGACAATATCGTTTCAATTCGCACAGATATTGCTTTTCTGCTTTTCTCGTCTTATAATGATAGGCAGGTAAATTTTTCGTAAAGCGAATAAGGAGTATAGGGAACGAATGAGCAACACAAAAAAAGCGTAGCTGCTACCCTGTCGGAGCCGATTTTTAACCGCCAGGCATTGGTTCGGCTGATTTTGCCGCTGCTGGCGGAGCAGTTTTTGTCGGTATCCATGGGCATGGCGGATACCCTTATGGTATCCGGCGTGGGCGAAGCCGCTGTGTCCAGCGTGAGTCTGGTGGACAGCCTGAATATTTTGATCATCCAGATCCTGTCCGCCCTGGCAACCGGCGGCGCGGTCATCAGCAGCCAGTACCTTGGCCGGCGCGATGGTGAAAAAGCTGCCAAAAGCGCCGCCCAGCTGTACACCGTTCTTGCGGTCAGCACCATCGCTGTCATGCTGGTCATTCTGGTGCTCAGCCGCCCCATCCTGCGCATTGTTTTCGGCCGCATTGATGACGATGTGATGAGCTTTTCGCAGACCTACTTTTTGATCAGCGCCATCTCCTACCCCTTTATCGGGTTTTACAACGCCGGGGCCGCTTTTTGTTCCGTGCGCAGGGCAACAGCCGCATTTCCATGCTGGCCAGCCTGGTCATGAACATCATCAATATCTGCTTCAACGCCCTGTTCATTTATGGGCTGGGCATGGGGGTACTGGGCGCTGCGCTGGCCACCCTGCTGGGGCGCGTGTTTGCCGCGGCGTGGGTGTTCTGGCAGCAGCAGCAAATTGAAAACCCGCTCTGCATCCGCCATATTGCGGATATGAAGCCGGACGGCGACCTGATCCGCCGCATCCTTGGCATTGGCATTCCCTCCGGTTTGGAGAACGGCATGTTCCAGATTGGCAAGCTGTGCGTCAGCAGCTTGACTTCCACCCTGGGCACCTCCGCCATTGCGGCCAACGCGGTGGCCAACACCATCAGCGGCATTGCCAACATTCCCGGCAGCACCATGGGCCTTGCCATGATCCCTGTCGTCAGCCGCTGCCTTGGCGCAGGAGACAAAAAACAGGCCAAGCATTACGCCAAGATGTTTATCCTGATGGCAATGCTCGGTTTGTTCTGCACCAACGCCTGCCTGTTTTTTACGATTCCTTACATTGCACGGCTGTTCAGCCTTTCGGATACTGCGCTCAATATGTGCGTTACCGTTATGCACTGGTTCTCTTTGTTCAGCGTTGTCTGCTGGGCCACCAGTTTTACGCTGCCCAACGCCCTGCGCAGCGGCGGCGATGCCCGCTACACCATGACGGTGAGCATTTTCAGCATGTGGCTGTTCCGCGTAATTTTGAGCTACATCTTTGTGCTCAAGCTCAACATGGGGCTGACCGGCGTGTGGTTCGGCATGTTCATTGACTGGATCTGCCGCAGCGTGTTCTTCATGATCCGCTTTGTCAGCAACAAGTGGATGGACCACAACGTAATCTGATACTATTTCTGCTTTAAGTTTCCTTAGCTGACATTCTAAATAACATCAAAAAGCGGCGCAGAGCCGGGCGTTATCTCCTCCGGTTCTGCGCCGTTTTTTTATTTTCATGTGATAATGAACGATTTACAGGATATCCCACTGCACGGGGGTCAGGAACAGCTTTTCCGCCTCGGCACGGTCGGTGGTCTGGCCCAGTACCCACATCAGTTTGACTGCGGTGGCTTCGGGGGTCATATCGTGCGCTTCCAGCACACCGGGCAGGGCTTTGGCCGCGCGGCCAACTTCGTACACGGCAAGGTCGCTGCCCTCATGCGGTACCTGGGTGGTGAACACAGCCAGGTGCCCCGCGCCGCACCAGTCCCGCACGGCGGCAAACATGGCACCATCATCCCCGCCGGGCAGGCCGCCCACGCCAAAGCTTTCCAGCACCAGAGCGCGGTAACGGCCCTCTAACAGGGGGATGATATCCGCCCGCATGCCCGGCACCAGCCGCAGCACAAACACATTGGTCCAGCGCGGTACTGAACACCGCATGGGTATACTCCGCCGGGCGCTGCAGGAACTGGATCAGGCGGCGGTCCCGGAACATGGCGGTTTCGGGATAATCAATGCTGGAAAACGCGTTAAAACTCTTGGTTCGGGTTTTGCGGGCGCGGGTGCCCAAAATCACCTGATTGTCAAACACGATCTGCACACCCCAGGCATCCGGGTGGCAGGCATAGGCCACGGCGCGCCACAGGTTGTTGCGGGCATCCGTATCGCGGTTATAAATCGATTTTTGGCTGCCGGTCAGCACCACCGGCTTGGGGCTTTTCTGGATCATGTAGCTGAGTGCTGCGGCGGTATAGCCCATCGTGTCCGTGCCATGGGTGATGACAAAACCGTCATAGCGGTCATAGTTTTCCTGCACAGCGGCGGCAATGCCCTGCCACTGTTCGGGGCCCATGTTGGTGGAATCCAGGTTATACAGCTGGATGGCATCAATGCGGCAGAATTCCGCCAGTTCCGGCACGCAGGAAAGCAGCTCTTGCGAGGTGATGGCCGGGGCAAGCCCGCCCGCCGCCGTTGGGCGCGAAGCAATGGTGCCGCCGGTTGCAATCAGCAGGATCGTTCTCATAAATTAGAGTTCTCCTTTTATTTTTCACTGCACGGTGCCTTGGCGCAGGGGCGGGGCACCCTTGTGCATAATATTCATAAGTGCGCTTATTATACCATCTGTGTGCGCGCAAGGCAAACATTTTTTACAGGGGTTGACAAGTTTGGTCTATTGTTATAGACTAGGTTTATAGCAATAGACCAAATGAGAGAAGGAGCACCCCAAAATGGAACAGGATTACCGCCTTGCGGAAGGCGAATACCGCTTTGCCTGCCTGGTGTGGGCCAACGAGCCGCTGGGCAGCGGCCAACTGGTAGCGCTGGCAAATGAAGCCCTTGGCTGGAAGAAAAGCACCACCTATACCGTGCTGAAAAAGCTGTGTGAGCGCGGTATATTACACAATGCAAACGGCACCGTAACGGCACTGGTCAAACAGGCCCAGGTTCAACAGGAAGAAAGCGCCGCCGTCGTGCAGAAAAGCTTTGGCGGCAGCTTGCCCCGCTTTGTGGCCGCTTTTTTGAACACCAGCTCCATCAGCGAGGAAGAAGCCGCCGCCATCCGCGCCATGCTGGATGACGCCCGCCGCCAGGACAGCGATGCCTGAATGCTGCTTGCTTACTGCTTAACGGAAAGGAAAAACGCCATGATGTTCAGCATCCGTTCTTTTGTGCTGTATGCCGTTGGCACCAGTATGTGCGGCGGCCTGCTGGTACTGCTCTGCCTACCGTTGTGCGCGCTGCTGCGCAGGCTGCGGGCACCCAGCAAACTGTTGTGCCTGCTTTGGCTGGCGGTCGGGCTGCGGTTTCTGCTGCCGGGCGGTATCCCGGTATCCATCCGGCAGCCGGGCAGCGCGGCCCCCATTCAACAGGCTGGCGCCGTGGTTCAGGCGCTCACCGTGCCCGCGGAACTCCCGGCGCAGGCTTTGCCGGGCGCGGCAGGCAGTGTTCCCCTGCCCGGCAGCATGTTTAACATCTGGGTGGTACTGGCAGCGATCTGGGCTGCCGGGGTAGTGGTTTTACTGGTGCGTGCGGCGGCTGGCTATTGCCGCCTGCGCCGCATGGTGACCCTTGCCTGCAAAACGCCGGATGGCTGCTACACCTGCGCCGCGGTTGCCACGCCGTTCACACTTGGCGTGCTGCGTCCCCGCATTTATATGCCGCAAAGCCTGCAGGGTCCCCACGCCGTGCGGTACTGCTGCATGAACGCACCCACATCCGCCGGGGTGACCCCATTACCAAGCCGCTGTACTATCTGGCCGTCTGCCTGCACTGGTGGAACCCGCTGGCGTGGCTGGCGTTCCGTCAATTTGAGCAATACATGGAACTTGCCTGTGACGAAGCCGCCATCGGCACCGCTCCCGCTGCCGAGCGCGCGGATTACTGCGAAAGCATTCTGCGCTTTGCCACGGTGCGCCAGATGCCCGGTGCCCTCGCTTTTGGGCAGGGCCAGGTGGCCAAGCGGGTGGCCCACTTGCTGAAATACCGCAAACCCGCCCCGCTGCTGTTAGCCCTTGGCTGTGTGCTGGTTGCGCTGGGGCTGCGGTGCCTGCGCCCTGCGGCCCCAGGCGGAAACCATAACACCGCAGGCCGAACCCGTTTCCGCTGCGGCAGAACCCACGCCGGAACCTGCCACTCCTGCTGATGATACGCTGACCAACAGCGCCGCGGAACCCACCGCACAGCCGGAGCAGCCCCAGGCCACGGCAGAGCCGCTGGTTTTTTTGGCTGGCCGGTGGCAGATTTCCATTACATTGCCCGCTTTGTATCAGACTGTCACCGCGGAGCGGATTACAGCGCCACCAAAGGTACGCCGGTGCTGGCAGTGTATAACGGCACGGTGGTGGTTGCCAACAACCACTACAGTTACGGCAATCATGTGGTGATCGACCACGGCACCCTGCCGGACGGCCACAGTTACCGCACGCTGTATGCCCACCTGGATACCCTGAGCGTGGCAGCTGGCGATACAGTGACCCAGGGCCAGCAGCTTGGCACGGTGGGTTCCACCGGCAAATCAACCGGCAACCACCTGCACCTGGAGCTGTTTGTGGATGGAGCCTTGACCGATACCCGCACGATGATTCCTTACGATAACACCACCTCCCCGGACCTGCATTTGACCACCACGCTGGATTTTATCTGCCCGTTGGAAAGCTACACGGCAATTTCTGCCCCCTTCCGCACCGATGATTCCGACACACCGCCCCACCTTGGCGTGGATTTTGCCGCTGCGGGCGGTACACCGGTCCAGGCTGCACAGAGCGGCGTTGTAACCCAGGCAGGCTGGGATGATGACCACGGTTACTTTGTAACCATCTACCACGGTGCAAACGCCGCTGCCAACGATGACGGCACTTACCCTGCCAACTATGCCACCAGCTATGCACACCTGCAAAGCAAGCCCGCCGTGCAGGTGGGGCAGCGGGTCGCGCAGGGGATGTGATCGGCTATGTGGGCAGCACAGGCAGTTCCACCGGCAACCACCTGCACTTCCAGCTGCTGGTAAACGGCACCCCCCCTGTTGACCCGCTGGCCATGCTGCCGCAATAAGAGAAACCAAATGAAACTGAAAACATTCTATGTACGGGCTGCTGCAGCTGCGGCGGCAGCCCTGTTTTTTTTTGTACCCATTCCCCGCCCATGCAGCGGATTCCGCTGCCTTGCAGGGCCAGGTGAGCGCGGCGCAGCGCGAATATGAAAGCGCCGCCAGCACACTGGACAGCATGCAGCAGCAAGCCAGTGACACCCGCCAACAGGTCAACGACTTGCAAAGCCAAACCGACGCACTGCGCGGCCAACTGGGCAGCATTGTGGCCCAGCTGGAGCAAAGCCGCACCGAGCTGGCCAAAGCCCAGAACCAAGCAACCGCTGCGGCCAAGGCGCTGGAAGAAAAGCAGGCTGCGTTCAGCGCCCGATATGACAGTTGCAAGCAGCAGCTGACCGCCATGCAGCTGCTGAACGAAGGCGGGGAAATCAGCCTGTTGATGCAGGCGGATGATTTATACGAACTGCTGACCTTTTGGCAGGTGCTGAACGATTTGACCGAGCACAATAAACAGCTGCTGGACGAGTTGGATGCGGAAGCTCAGGCTCTGGACACCCAACGCCAGCAGGCCGAAGCCGCTGCAACGCAGGCCGAACAGGCCGCCCAAGCCCTGCAGGCGCGCCAGGATGAACTGACCCAGACGCAGATCCAGCTGGAACAGGCCTTGCAGCAGGCCAGCACGGAACTGGACAGCCAGCAGGCAGCCGCCGAAGCCCAGGCCGCCGTGACCGAAGAAAAACGCAAGGCCTATGAACAGGCCACCGCCGCGCTGGATGCCTACTTAAAAGCACAGAGCCAGAAATACCAGGATCCCGCCCGCCATTGCAGTTTGGATTTCACCTGTCCCCTGCCCAGCGTGGGGCGCATCAGCACCTACTTTGGGGAGCCGGATGCTGTATACAACAAGCCGCACACAGGGGCCGACATGCCCGCCGCCAGCGGCACCCTCATTTACGCCGTGGCGGATGGCGTGGTCAGCGCGGCATCCGCCCGGCCCAGTTATGGCAACTGTGTGCAGATCGACCACGGCACCGCGGATGACGGCAGCAACTATGCCACCCTGTATGCGCACATGTCCAGCTTTTGCGTCAGCGCGGGGCAGACGGTGCATAAGGGCGATGTGATCGGCTATGTGGGCAACACCGGGGATGTGCGCGGTGCCAACGGCGGCTACCACCTGCATTTGGAGCTGCGCATCAACGGCACCCGCACCGACCCGCTGCAATACATCCCACACTGAACGGTGAATGTCGATTGACCGGCTAACGTACAAAACAAACACACTATGGCTGAACTGCAACACAAAACACCGCGCAACCCCCGCCGCACCAACCTGCGCCGGCTGCCCGGCTGGCACAGAACTGGCGAGATTTTTTATGCCGTCGGCTTTTTAACAGAATATTGGCTCATCTGCCTGGGCCGCAAGGCTGCCGCCGCGGCGCACGCTGCGCGGGATGCTGCGCTTTATCTTATCTGGCTGCTGCTTGCCCCGGTGTTGGAGCTGGGGCAGGCATTCTGCACCGCGCTGGCCGGGCCGCACCCGCTGCGGAAGCTGGTGCCATGGCTTGCCCCCTGCGCCGCCGGGGTGATACTTTGGGCTGTGGTTGCCCATGGGCTGAACCTGCACTTTACCCTCGCAGGTGGAAGTAAACGGCACCGTGGTTGGCAGCGTTGCCACCGAGCAGAACTTTGATACCGCCCGTGCAGACCTCCAGGCCCGCCTTGCCGCCGCACGGCAGCTGGCGGATTCCGATACCGCCGCCCTGCCGGTGCTGGAGCCAACCTATACCCTGCACATCGGCGGTACCCCCATGACGGAATTGCAGCTGACGGATGCTATTCTGCGCGCCAGCGGCAGCTCCATTGTGGAGGGCACCGCAGTGTATCTGGATGGCAGCCTTGCTTTTGTTACGGTAGAGGGCGACCACCTGCGCTGCTTTTTCAACCAGCTGCAGCGGCCCTGGCGCGCCCCCAGGCAAAGCAATGTGCGCACCGCATTTCTGCATGAGATCCGGCTGGTGGATGGCATCTATCTGGCGGATTCCGTGCAGCCTTATGGCGAGATCGTTCAGCAGCTGCAAAGCCGCGATCTGCTGCAGGTCAAAACTGTGTACACCCGCGTGTATCAGGAGCCGATCCCCTATGACCAGCAGACGGTGGAACGCAGCGACCTTGGCTTTGGCGTGGTGGAAACCATCCAGCAGGGTGTTGACGGCACCCAGCAGCTGACCGAGGAGATCACCTATGTGAACGGCGTGCAAAAACTGCCGCCGAGGTGGTACATATTGATATATTGACCCCCGCAGTGCCGGAGATCACTGCCCGCGGCACCCATCTTGCGCCGGGCATGACAGCGGAGTTGGACGGGCACACCTTCATCTGGCCGGTGCCGCAGTACAAGCATGTAAGCCGCTGGATGGGCGGCAGCGACAACCACAAGGGCGCGGATATTGCCGCGCCGCGCGGCACCCCCATCATTGCCTCAGCAAGCGGCACGGTGGTAACGGCCACCTACCACAACAGCGTTTTCAGCTATGGCAACTATGTCATTCTGGACCACGGGGATGGCTACCGAACCTTGTATGCCCACATGAGCGCTTTTGCCGTCAAGCAGGGCGATGTGGTGCAGCAGGGCCAAATAATTGGCTATGGGGGGATACCGGGTATTCTTTCGGCTGCCACTGCCACTTTGAAATGTTTGGTCCCGGCGGGCGGTTCAGCGCGCAGCTGCTGTTCCCCCCCACTTTATAGTGCAGCAGCTTTCCATTTTTATAAGGCAACACCGCATAATTCTAAGTGCCGATACGGCGAGCGAGGTGCGGCAGATGCCAAGCCAAAAGCGCAGATAATACTGGATGCTGCAAAAGGTGAGCGCCGCCAGTGGCGGAAACAGCGAACCGAAGCAGGGGCAGCGGTCGCAGAGTGCGGGGGCTTTTGCCCCGAAGTACGATGCGGGTACCGCAACCCGACATTATCGAGCATTTTGGCAACGCAGATGCCGTGCCGCAGCCGCCGGAGCGGTGCTTAAGCCGCAAGGCGGGAATTGTGCGGTGTTGCCTTATAAAATTTTGCAATCCACTTTACCTTTTCCGTTTTTTGTGTTAGAATTTTAAGTAATTTATGGGGACAATGTCGTCCGCCCTTGTTGGCGGCTGCATTGTTCCCTTTTTTTACTTATAATGGAGGTGGATGGTATGGACCGCATTGACCGCAAAATCATTGATATTCTGCAAACAAACGCACGCGCCCCGCTAAAAGAAATTGCCGACCGGGTGTTTTTGTCCTCCCCTGCGGTTTCGGCCCGCATTGCCAAACTGGAAAAAGACGGCGTACTGACCGGCTATCAGGCGCAGGTTGCCCCGCTCAAGCTGGGGCAGCTGGTCAAGGCGTTCATCAACCTGGATATGGACCCCAAGCTCAAGCCGGAGTTTTACCCCTACATCCAAAGCTGCGGCAATGTTGTGGAGTGCAACTGTGTGACCGGCGATTACAGCATGCTGATTGAAGTGCTGTTTGGCACCACGCAGGAGTTGGATACCTTTATCAACCATCTGCAGCAGTTTGGCCGTACCCGCACGCAGATCGTGTTTTCCACCCCGGTGGAGCACCGCGGCCTGCCGGTGAGCGAACCGGAGGAAGAACCGGCGGCGGAAACCTGACTGCCTGTTCCCGCCTTTTCCCATCCCTGTCCTGAATATGGGCGGGGATTTTTTTATTTTACCTGTTGACAGCTGTGTATATTGCGTATATACTGTATATATAGCATATGAACAGTTCAGATTGCAAGGAGGAACACGGCATGGAGCTGTATATCTCCAATTCCGGCCAGGAACCCATTTACGCGCAGATCACCCGGCAGATCAAAGCCAAAATTTTGAACGGCGAATTGCAGCAGGGCGATGCACTGCCCAGCATCCGCCTGTTGGCGAAGGAGCTGCGCATCAGCGTGATCACCACCAAGCGCGCGTATGAGGACCTGGAGGCCGATGGTTTTATTACCACCATGCCGGGGCGCGGCAGCTTTGTTGCGCCGCAAAACCCGGCCCTGCACCGGGAGGAAAGCTTAAAACAGATGGAAGAGCACCTGCAGCACGCCATTGATGCCGCGCGGCGCGGCGGCATTACCAAAGACGAAGTACGCGAAACCCTTGACCTTTTGTGGGAGGAATCATGATGGCTGAACCTTTGGCCGCCGCACTGCATGGTGTGGCAAAACATTACCACGGTTTTACCCTTGGCCCGCTGAACCTGGAAATTCCCGCCGGGAGCATTGTTGGCCTGATTGGTGAAAACGGCGCGGGCAAAACCACCCTGCTCAAACTGCTGACCGGTGTAAACCGCCCGGATGCCGGCACCGTGGAGCTGCTGAGCGCCACCCCAGATGATGCCGCCGTACGCGCGAAAATTGGCGTTGTGTTTGAGGATGCCTATTTTTATGAATCGCTGACCCCCCACAGGTTGGTGCCAGCCTGCGCGGCATATTTGGCCCAGCGTGGGATGCCGGTTATTTCGCCGCTCTGCTGGAGCAGTTCCACCTGCCGCCGAAAAAGAGCATCAAAGAACTCAGCCGCGGCATGCGGATGAAGCTGAACCTTGCCAGCGCTTTGGCCCACCGGCCGGGGCTGCTGGTGCTGGACGAAGCCACCTCCGGGCTGGACCCCGCCGCCCGCAGCGAGATTTTGGATATCCTGCTTGATTTTATCCAGGATGAGCGCCACAGCGTGCTGTTGAGCAGCCACATTACCACCGACCTGGAACAGATCGCCGATACCATTGCCTACCTGCACCACGGGCAGCTGCTGTTTGCCAAAAACAAGGATGACCTGATGGAAGAATACGGCATTCTGCGGTGCAGCCAGCAGGACCTTTGACCGCCTGCCGCCGGAGTGGATCGCCGCCACCTGCCGCACCGCCGCCGGCTGCGAAAGCCTGGTACACCCGCGGGTCAGCGTCCTGCGCGCATTGCCCGGTGTGGTATGCGATGCCGCCAGCATTGATGACATCATGCGCCTGACCAGCAAGGAGGGTTAACAATGAAAGGTCTTTTGTGCAAAGACTGGGCCATTTTGGTGAACAGCTACAAGAAAAATTTCCTTATTATGGTTGTGCTTTATCTTGGCATGGCGGTCTGCCTGCATATGAATTACCTGTGCTATGCGCTGGTTGCCGTGTGCGGCGTTTACGCATCCAGCACCATGAATTTTGATGATTACGCCCACTGGGATACCTATGCCCGCACCCTGCCGGTCACACCGGGGCAGGTTGTTGGCTGCAAGTACCTGCTGGGGCTACTGTTCACCCTGTTTGGCAGCGTTTGCGCCGCGGTGGGGATTTTCCTTACCGGCCAATACACAGATGTGTTGGAAGCGGCATTCTCGATTCTGCTCATTGCCGCGTTTTCCCTGCTGCTGTTTGCCGTCAACATGCCGTTTTCCTACAAATTCGGCGCGGTGCGTGCCCGCACCTGGGTGTACCTGGTCGCATTCTTTGGTGTTTTCCTCATAATTTTTGCCATGGAGCATCTGCCCTATCTGCAGCGTTCTTCCGTCATTTCCCAGCTGGACGCTTTGGGCAATGCCCTCACCGCGCAGCCGGTGCTTTTGTTGCTGCCCTGCGCGGCCGTGCTGCTGCTCTACCTTGGCAGCTGGGCCTTGAGCGTACAAATTTATCAGCGCAAAGAGTTTTGAGGGAATTCCTGGTTCTTTTGCTCGGAGGTAAAAACGCTGAGTGAAAACACGCCGGATCAGGCCGGAGCAGCTAAAAACCGGCAATCCGCTATTGACAAACCGGCACCCGTGCGGTAAAATAAACAAGTATTCAATGCGGGTGTCGTACAACGGCTAGTACATCAGCCTTCCAAGCTGGGGACGAGGGTTCGACTCCCTTCACCCGCTCCATATAAAAACAGCGCAGAAGCGAACGTTTCTGCGCTGTTTTTCTGCTTAAGTACCCACTTTCTTTTTTTACCCAATACCAAAACAGGCAGTGTCCTTCTCCCCTTTCCGGGAGCGGCACTGCCTGTTTCTATTCTATTAAAGTTTCTTCGGTTCCCTTCTTTTCAAAGAAGGAACAAAACTCCCGTAACTTTACTGCTGCTGTTCCGCGCGCTTTTTGGCGATGGCGGCCAGGGCATCCTTGCGGGACAGGTTGATGCGACCCTGCTGGTCGATGTCGGTTACCATAACGATGATGGGATCGCCCACGGCAACAACATCTTCCACATGCTCTACACGGTGGTCGTCCAGCTTGGAGATGTGAACCAGACCTTCCTTGCCCGGAGCAATCTCAACAAATGCGCCAAAGTTCATCAGGCGGGTCACGCGGCCCTTGTAGATAGCGCCCACTTCGGGATCTTCCACAATGGTCTTGATGGTGGAAATCGCGCGCTTGGCGTCGTCCTGATCCACAGCGGAGATAAAGACGTGGCCGTCCTCCTGCACGTCGATCTTGCAGTTGCAGGTGGCGCAGATGTCCTGAATGACCTTGCCGCCCTTACCGATGACGTCCTTGATCTTGTCAACGGGGATTTGCATGCTGAACATCTTGGGTGCATACTTGGAAAGCTCTGCGCGCGGCTCGGCAATGCAGGGGCTTGATGATCTCATCGAGGATGTACAGGCGGCCCTTGCGGCACTTTTCCAGTGCTTCGGCCACAATATCATAGGTCAGGCCGTCCACCTTAATATCCATCTGGATAGCGGTAATACCGCGGCGGGTGCCGCCAACCTTAAAGTCCATATCGCCGTGGAAGTCCTCCACGCCCTGGATATCCAGCATGGTCATCCAGCGGCCGCCGTGCAGCGGGTCGCCATCGGTGATCAGGCCGCAGGAGATACCGGCAACCGGTGCCTTGATGGGCACACCAGCATCCATCAGGGCCAGGGTGGAAGCGCAAATAGAAGCCTGAGAGGTGGAGCCGTTGGAGCTCATGATTTCAGAAACGGTACGGATGGTGTACGGGAACTCTTCCATGCTGGGCAGCACGGGGATCAGGGCACGCTCCGCCAGGTTGCCGTGGCCGATCTCGCGGCGGCCGGGGCTGCGGGGTGCGCGGGCTTCGCCGGTGGAGTATGGCGGCATGTTATAGTGATGGATGTAGCGCTTGAGCGGGGTGTCGGACAAGTCGTCCATCATCTGGGCATCTTTGGTGGAGCCCAAGGTGCAGATGGTCAGGGGCCTGGGTCTGGCCGCGGGTGAACAGGCCGGAGCCGTGCACACGGGGCAGCACACCGACTTCGGCGGCCAGCGGGCGGATCTCATTGATGCCGCGGCCGTCAACACGCTTGCCTTCTTCCAGCAGCCAGGTGCGCACAACCTTCTTCTGCAGCTTATAGCTGATCAGATCCAGGTCGGCGGCGTTCAGTTCGGGGTGTTCCTCGGCAATAGCATCCATGATGGGCAGCATGGCGGCATCGCGGACGTTTTTGTCGTCGGTGTTCATGGCAGTCTTGACATCTTCCAGGTGCTTGGCGTACACATCCGCCAACAGAGCATGGTCCAGTTCCACCGGGGTAAAGCTCTTCTTCGGCTTGCCGATCTCTGCAACAATGCCGTTCATAAAAGTGAGCAGCTTTTTGATTTCCTCATGGCCAGCCTTGATGGCGTCCATCATGACCTCTTCGGTCACTTCGTTGGCGCCGGCTTCAATCATGACGATCTTTTCCATGCTGGCAGCCAGGGTCAGGGCCAGGTCAGAGCGCTCGCGCTGCTCCTTGGTGGGGTTCAGCACGATCTCGCCGTCCACATAGCCGACTGCCACGCCGCCGATGGGGCCATTCCAGGGGATATCCGACATGGCAATGGCGAGAGACGCGCCGTTCATACCGGCAATCTCAGGGGAGCAGTCCGGGTCAAGGCTCATCACAGTCATGGTCACGCAGACATCGTTGCGCATATCCTTGGGGAACAGCGGGCGGATGGGGCGGTCAACCACGCGGGAGGACAGGATGGCGTGTTCACCGGGGCGGCCTTCGCGGCGCATAAAGGAGCCGGGAATGCGGCCGGCGGCGTACAGCTTTTCTTCAAATTCCACGCTCAGGGGGAAGAAATCCACCCCTTCACGCGGCTTTTCGCTCATGGTAACATTGCACAGCACGCAGGTTTCGCCATAGCGGATCATTGCGCTGCCATTGGCAAGGCCGCAGAGCTTGCCGGTTTCCACCACAAACGGGCGGCCGGCAAAAGTTGTTTCAAACTTGCGGTAGTTGGGGAAGGTTGCCTTACGGGATGCAAATTCCAGTTGCCATAGTAATTCTCCTTCTGATATAATTTTTGATACCTGGTGGGAATATGCGTTTCAGGCAGCCCCATGCTTTGAGCAATAAATCCAGCGGCGGAACGGTTGTTTTGCTCCGGCGTTCGATTTACTGCACAAACCATGCGGGCGGCCAAAAACATTAAGTTAGGAGGTAGGAGGTAGGAGGGAGGAGTTAGGAGTTACAGCACTGACCAAAGGTACCGCACATTACATTGTAAAAGGCAGTGGAATATAATGGACTGGCAACGGTGGCCGGAGTGCAAAAGTACCGTTCTTCTCCCTCGGGGTCCTTAGGCAACACCGCACAATTCCCGCCTTGCGGCTTAAGCACCGCTCCGGCAGCTGCGGCACGGCATCTGCGTTGCCAAAATGCTCGATAATGTCGGGTTGCGGTACCCGCATCGTGCTTCGGGGGCAAAAGCCCCTCGCACTCTGCGACCGCTGCCCCTGCTTCGGTTCGCTGTTTCCGCCACTGGCGGCGCTCACCTTTGCAGCATCCAGTATTATCTGCGCTTTTGGCTTGGCATCTGCCGCACCTCGCTCGCCGTATCAGCACTTAGAATTATGCGGTGTTGCCCTAACTTTATTCAATATGATTACAGACCAGCGGCAGAGCATAATAAAAATGAATGCCGGAACACCTGTTGAAATATAGAAAATGGGCAGGGCGCACATACAGCGCCCTGCCCGTTTTGCGAATTACTTGCGCAGACCCAGTTCAGCGATCAGAGCACGGTAACGGTTGATGTCCTTCTTCTGCAGATAGGCCAGCAGGTTACGGCGGCGGCCGACCATCTTGAACAGACCACGACGGCTGTGGTTGTCGTTCTTGTTGGTCTTCAGGTGCTCAGTCAGGTGGTTGATGCGTGCGGTCAGCAGCGCAACCTGAACTTCCGGAGAACCGGTGTCACCCTCATGGATGGCGGCTTTTGCAATGATGGGCTGTTTTTCGATAGCAGACTTCTGGCTCATAGTAGTAATACCTCGCTTTATAATATTTGCCTACGGCGCAGCAAAAAGGCAATCAAGGCTCCCTGATGCAGGGCATACACCCAAAGCCGGGCCGCGGTAACATTTAGATTATAGCATATCCGGCATAGCGTGGCAAGCCGTAACAGCAAAAAAACTGCACAGATTTTGCCCTGCTTTTCCGGCATGGGTCACAGGGTCACGTTTTTCAGATTGCGCAGATCCCCGCTTTCGCGGAAATCCTCATAATCCAGGCTCAGGTTCGGGTTGTAGTAGGGGTCATGCAGGATATTCTGCTTACCGTGTACCTCATACAGGCGGGCCTGCTCCTTGGCAAAGCGGGCCTTTTTGGCGGGGTCTTCCTCGTCCGAACCGCGGGATTTGCTTTCGTGGTGGTACAGCTCCGCATAGGGGGGTCCACACAATACGCCAGCCTTTTTCCCGCAGGCGCAGGCAGAAATCCACATCGTTGAATGCAACAGTAAAGGCTTCATCCAACCCGCCAACGGCATCATAAGCCGATGTGCACACCAGCAGGCAGGCCGCAGTGCAGGCGGAATAATCCTGCACGGTGGCCAAGCGGAACATGTACCCGCTACCGCCGCGCTTGTGGTACTTGTGGCTGTGGCCCGCATACCCACCCAAACCGGTGATAATGCCCGCGTGCTGGATGGGATCGTCCGGTAATACAGCATGGCGCCGCAGGCCGCCACGCCGGGCTGGCTGGCTTCGGCCACCATCTGGGTCAGCCAGTTTCCGCTGATGATTTCAATATCGTTGTTGAGCAGCAGTAAGAACTTGCCGTTGGCAAACTTGCGGCCAAAGTTATTGATGCGGCTGAAATTGAACCCTCCGCTGTAACCCACCACGCGGCAATTGGCATAGCGGTCCGGCAGCTTTTCATAATAAGCCTTTGTGGCGGGGTCGGTGGAGTTATTTTCGATGACGATCACTTCAAACGCTTCGTACCGCGTTTTGGAGTACAGGCTGAACAGACATTGCATTTTCCAGGTCGTCCACATGGTCCTTGTTGGGGATCAGGATGGACACCAGCGGTTCCGGCTCCGGCAGTTCCCACTGCACATGGCAGGTACCGGGGAAGATGCACTCCTCTACCCTGCCGCTGCGGCCGGTTGCCGCCAGGTGGTCCGCCACGGCTTTCTGCGCGGCTTTTACCACATAGGGCTTGGCCTCGGTGCCGCCGGAGGTGGACGCCGCATGAACCCGCCAGTAATACAGCACCTGCGGGATATGCAGCGGTGCGGCGTTGGCGTCTTTCGCCTGCATGGCGTCGATCAGCCGCAGGAACAGATCATGATCCTGTGCGCCGTCACACTCCGGGCGCTCCCCGCCGATGGCATCAAACAGACTTTTGCGGAACACGGCCAGGTGGCAGATGTAGTTGCAGGCCATCAGGTATTCCGGCGCATAGTCCGGCTTAAAGTGGGCCACATGGGCGGTTTTGGGGCTTTTGCGGAAAAGGGCTTCATCGCTGTAGGCGAAATCGGCCCCCGTTTTTTGCAGTTCTTTGCCCATGCAGTAGATAGCGTGCGGGGCCAGGATGTCATCATGGTCTGCCAGAGCCAGATATTCCCCCTGTGCCAGCCGGGCCGCCGCGTTGGTGTTGGCCGCAATGCCCTTGTTTTCAATTTTCACATAGCGAATGCGCGGGTTGGCCGCCACGTGCTTTTTGCACCAGCTCCCCACATAGGTGTGGGCATCGTCCGAAGCATCCGCCAGGCAGAGCTGCCAGTTGTGGGCGGTCTGGTTTTCCACACTATCGAGAAATTCTGTTAAAAGTTTTGCGGCGTATTGTACAACGGCGTTAAAATAGAAATGATGGGGAAGGTTTCCGCCGCGGGGTCGCTGCGCTGGGATTCCAGCGCCATGTTGGACGGCCAGTACCGCGCCCGCTTGCCGAAAAAGCGCCGTTTGAAAAAGCCCGCCGCGCGCACGCACATGGTGCCAATGCCCTGTTCCTTCGTCAAGGTACGGGCATAGCCAAATAGTTCTTTGATGCGCTTGGCCTGCTGGTTCATAACGTTACGTCCTTTCGGGTGTCAGATTGTTGGGGTTTGTTCCGGTTCGGGTTCAGGCAGTCCGTCTGCCATGTTTGGGGGTTGGAATCGATGTACAGCCAGATGGTTTCATAATCTGTCTGGGTACGGATGACGTGGTCATGGAAGGATTTTTGCCAGATGGGGTGATGGAGGTGTTTGGTTCCGCAGCTCTTTAATTATTGGACGATGTTGGAAACCGTAGGGGCGCGCATTGCGCGCCGTCGCCCTGATCAAAAGCAGCCAATGCACATGGTTGGGCATGACCGCGTATTTTTCCAGATGCACCGTCGGATATTTATCAGAGATTTGCAAAATAGCCTGTTCAACCGCATTCCCTATCGCAGAGAGTTCCGGGCAAGGTGACGGGCGCGCACTGCGCGCCCCTACGGCCTGGGAATTCTGCCGCAATCGGGTGGGTTCTTTCCAAAATAAATGCACCCTGCCCTGCGTACAGAAGGTTATGAAATATGCACCATTTTGGCTGTAATCATATCCCTGCAAACGGTTTGGCACTCTTGTATGATACTGCATGCCGTTCACCAAACATAAAAATTCTGATATACTTTACCCATCCAGCCCGTTTTACCATAGTTTTAACCTCTGCCCGCCTTATTTCAGCCCAAAGTTTTCAAACAGGTTGTTGAAATGCGGGTTATAGTACGGGTCATAATGATCAATATATTCGTGATACTTCGTGTAAAAGTTTGCCTTTTCGCGGGCATAGCGGGCGGCGTTTTCCGGGGTGGTGTCCAGACCGCGGCTCTTGCTCTCGTAATGGTAGGCTTCGGCGCGGGGGGGGTGTACACATTCAGCAGGCCCTTCTGCCACAGTTTCAGGCAGTAATCCACATCGTTATAGGCCACGGCGAACTTGGCTTCGTCCAGGCCGCCCGCCGCGCGGTACAGCTCCGTTTTGGTCATCAGGCAGGCACCCGTCACGGCCATATAGTCCTGCGTGGTGACAAGGCGGGTACAAATCGCCCACAGCCTTGCGCGGGTAACTCTTGTGGCTGTGGCCTGCACTGCCGTTGATGCCCATAATCACGCCCGCATGCTGGATGGTATCATCCGGGTAATAGAGCTTTGCGCCCACAGCACCCACATCCGGCCGCTGGGAATAGCTCAGCAGCTCCCGCAGAAAATCATGGCTGAGTACCTCGATATCGTTGTTCAGCAGCAGCAGATGCTCGCCCTTGGCAAAGCGCGCACCAAGGTTGTTGACGGCAGAAAAGTTAAACGGCCCCACATAGGTCACCACCCGGCTGTTGGGGTAACGCTCCGGCATGGTTTTGTAGTAGGCGAATGTTTCCTGCTGTTCAGAGTTATTTTCAATGACCAGGACTTCAAAGTTATCATAGCCTGCGTTGGCATACAGGCTTTTCAGGCAGCGGTCCAAATCGTCAATATGGTCCTTGTTGGGGATCATAACGCTGACCAGCGGGGTGGCCGGTCAGCTCGTACCGCACCTGGAACGCACCGGGCGCGTCCTCCACCTGCATGGCTTTGCCGGGCAGGTTCAGCCGCTGGAGCTGGGCATCAATCGCGCGCACACCGGCCGCCAGAGCATAGGGCTTCGCCTCCATGCCCGCCGCGGTGGAACCCGCATGGCCGCGCCAGATATAGAGCACCTTTTTGATATGGGCAATTTTATCCCGCGTGGTCTGTTCGGTCAGGCGCAGCATCAGGTCATGGTCCTGTGCACCATCGTACTCACTGGATTCATATGCACCGGCACGGTCCAGCAATGCGCGGGAGAACACCGCCAGATGGGTGATGAAGTTGACCCCGCGCAGATAGTCCGGCGCAAAGTCCGGCTTAAAGTGGTAGCCGCCCAGCTGTTTCAAATCCGCCGAAAGCACGATCTCATCGCTGTACACCAGCTCGGCTCCCTGGCTTTGCAGGGTTTTCACGCTCTCATACAGCGCGTTGGGGTACAGCACATCGTCATGGTCCAGCAGGGCGATATACGTCCCCGTTGCCAGCGCAAAGCCTGCCGTGGTGTTGGCCGCAATGCCGCCGTTTCCCACTTTCTTATACAGGATGCGCGGATCCTTTGCCGCGGCCTTGCTGGCATGGGTGCTGAACGCGGCATGGGCTGCGTCTGAAGCATCCACCAGCACCAGCTGCCAGTGGGGGTAGGTCTGCTTTTGCACGCTGGCCAGCATCTGGCCAAAGAACTTTTCCGGCGTGTTGTACAGTGGCACTACAACGCTTACCACCGGTCCTGGCTTGCCGTCTGCGTACTCGGCGCGCTGGGCTTTCAGCTCCCGGCGCAGGGGCAGGTCTGCCCGGTGCTGCCAGGAATCATGGTGGAACGCCAGCCCCACGCGGAAGGTCACATCGCGCCACAGCTGCTCGGCCCCCTGCTCTTTCAGGGTGGCGGCGCTGCGGCGGGCAAGGTCTGACAAATGGGCGGGGTTCAGCAGGCGTTTGGCCATGCCGCCCACACTGTCCGCCTGGGCCACATCCGCCGGGCGGTTCTGGTTCGTGTCCTGTGCCATGCGCCTTATCCCTCCACTTTGTCCGCCTTCATGGCGTCCTTCTTTTCAAACTTGCGGTATTCCGCCGTTACCTCTTTGGTGGGGCCAAGGCGGCGCAGGTGGCCATGGTCCAGCCAGGCCACCTTATTGCACATGCGCTCAATCTGCTCAATGGAATGGCTGACCAGAATCACGGTCGTGCCGCCGGAAAGCAGCTCCGCCATGCGCTTCTCACACTTTTCCTGGAACAGGAAATCACCGACCGAAAGGATCTCATCCGCAATCAGGATATCCGGCTTGGTCATGGTTGCCACGGCAAAGGCCAGGCGCGCCACCATGCCGGAGGAATAGTTTTTCAGCGGCACATCCAAAAATTCCTGCAGCTCGCTGAACTCCACAATATCGTCAAACTTGGAATCAATATACTTGGGGGTATAGCCCAGAACCGTGCCGTTCAGGTAGATGTTTTCCCGTGCGGTCAAATCCATGTCAAAACCGGCACCCAGTTCGATCAGCGGCGCAATGGTGCCGTTCACCGTCACTTTACCGGCGCTGGGCTTGTAGACGCCGGAAATCACTTTCAGCAGCGTACTTTTTGCCAGAGCCGTTCAGGCCGATCAAGCCGTAAAAATCCCCCGGCATAATGTCAAAGCTAACATCCGAAAGGGCGAAGAATTCATCAAATCGCACACCGCCGTGCAAAAGGGCCACAAAATATTCTTTCAGGCTTTCGTGCTTTTCTTTTGCCAGGTTAAAACGCATCGAAACATGGTCGATGGAAATAATGGGCTGTTGCTTTTGTTCGCTCATCTTGCAGCCCCTTACATATACAGGACAAATTTGTCCTGGTTCTTTTTTGAATACATACACACCGATCCCCAGACTGAGCGCAGAACACAGGAAAGGAATCAGCACCATGTTCAGGGTCAGGCCGGTGCCCCACATCACGCAGGAACGCACCGCCGTGATGTACCAGTAGATGGGGTTCAGGTTGATGACAGCCTGCATCCAGGATGCCATCTGACTGGGGTCATAGAAAATGGCACTGCCGTATACCAGCAGGGTGCAGAAGACCTCCCAGATGTGCATGATATCGCGCACAAAGACATACATCGTGGACAGGATCAGCCCAACGCCCAGGCTGAAAACGAACAGCATAACAATGGGATACACCGCCAGCAGCACCGTGCGCAGCGAAATATGGGACCAGGTAACCAGCGCTACAAAGAAGAGCGCCACCAGGCTGAAAAAGAAGTTGACCAGCGCAAAGCAGCACTTTTCCAGTGGAAAAATGTACTTGGGGATATAGACCTTGCGCAGCAGCGGGCCGTTTTTCAGCACGCTTTCCATCGCCATGCTGGTGGATTCGCGGAAGAAGTTGAACATCAACTGGCCAATGATCAAAAACAGCGGGAAATCCTCAATGCCATCCCCGCGCTGGTTGAACAGCGCGCCGAACACAGCCCACATGACAAGGCAGGTCAGCAGCGGGTTGAGCACGCTCCAGGCAACGCCCAGCACGCTGCGGCGGTACTTGAGCTTAAAATCCCGCGTGATGAGGTTTTGCAGCAGGTAGCGGTATTTCCAGAAACTTGCAAACGAGTTTTTTAAATTCTGCACATCGGTTCCCCTGAATCAGTATTTTTCAAAGTATTCAAACTTCTGCTCGGCAAAGGGCGTGTGTTCTTTGTCCTTGGCGCTGGTCTTATGCTCGCAGCCGCAGTCCGGCCACTGAACGTTGACGGTCGGGTCATCATAGGGGGGATGCCGCCCTCTGCGGTCGGATCATATACGTCGGTACACTTATAGCAGAATTCCGCCACATCAGACAGCACCAGAAAGCCATGGGCAAAGCCTTCCGGGATATAGAACATCTTTTTGTTCTCGGCGGAAAGGGTCACACCCACCCACTTGCCAAAGGTTTTGCTGTTGGGGCGGCAGTCCACGGCAACGTCGTCGTACACTTCGCCCATGGTCACACGCACCAGCTTGCCCTGGGTATGGTTCTTCTGGAAATGCAGGCCGCGCAGCACGCCCTTGGTGGAGCGGCTCTGGTTATCCTGTACAAAGGGCTTGTCAATCCCGGCGGCGGCGAAATCGTCGATCTGATAAGTCTCCATAAAATAACCGCGGTCATCGCCAAACACGGTCGGTTCGATCACAACAACGCCGGGGATTTCGGTTTCAATAAAATTAAACTTACCCATTTTTTCATATTCTCCTTTTATCGTTCGGGCTTTGCCCTCAGAATAACATAATAATACAGATACATTATATTCTGTTTCCGGTTTTTGTGCAAGACTTCCTGAGGCAATACCGCATAATTCTAAGTGCCGATACGGCGAGCGAGGTGCGGCAGATGCCAAGCCAAAAGCGCAGATAATACTGGATGCTGCAAGGGGAGCGCCGCCAGTGGCGGGAAACAGCGAACCGAAGCAGGGGCAGCGGTCGCAGGTTCGAGGGGCTTTTTGCCCCCGAAGCACGATGCGGGTACCGCAACCCGACATTATCGAGCATTTTGGCAACGCAGATGCCGTGCCGCAGCTGCCGGAGCGGTGCTTAAGCCGCAAGGCGGGAATTGTGCGGTGTTGCCCTGAATAAATGGCCGCCTTGCTGTAACAAACGGGCGGAAAAATCCGTTTATTTGGGTAAGAGGGCACCGTAAAACAGAAAATGACATTGCGGCCGGCCCTCCCCTATCCCGCAAATTTATGCTACAATGGATGCGAGGTGAACGTGATGACAAAAACTGAGGCACGTGCGCAGGCCAAGGCACTGCGCAAAAATCTGGACCTGCACGCCATCGGCGCTGCCATGACTCAGCAGCTGTTTGCCCTGCCGGCATGGCGGCAGGCGGGCACGGTGTTCTGCTTTGTTTCCATGCGGGACGAACCGGACACCACCGCTATTTTGCAGCAGGCCCTGGTCAGCGGCAAGCGTCTGTGCGTGCCGCGCTGCCTGCCAGGCAATGACGGGCGGATGGAGCTTGTGGAAATCACCAGCCTGAACGACCTGCAGCCGGGGCGGTACGGGATTCTGGAGCCCTGCGGCGGCCGCACCATCGCCGCATTGGAGCCGGGCGCACTGGCCTTGATTCCCTGCCTTGCTGTGGACAAGCAGGGGGTGCGCCTTGGCCGCGGAGCCGGGTATTATGACCGGTTCCTTACCCGCTTTGGGCAGACCGGCCCCAAGCTTTTGCTCTGCCCGGAGGCACTGGTCTTTCCCGCGCTGCCCACGGACGAATGGGATGTTCCCTTTCCCCCCGGTGAAATATTGACGGAAAATGGGGTAAAAATAAAAACAGTGGGGCATTTGCCGCACCCTGCCCCCCTGCTTGCTCCCGCTGCGCATTCCAACAACACAACCTACGCAGCCCTGCATCATACAGGGCCGCGCAAGATAAAGGAGATTTTTTATGAAAAAGCTGACATTATTTCTGGCTGCTGCCCTGCTGGCTGCCAGCTTTGCTCCGTGCGGAAATTCCGGCGCGTCTTCCTCCACAGCGCCGGAGCCAACGGCCATCCCGGATGACATCCTGAACGCCCCGGCTACCAAGCCGGACCCGACATGGAGATCGATCCCGGTTTCGGTGTTGACCCGGAGGACAGCAGTGCTGCGCTCCAGCCGGAACCGGATGCCGAGCTGAGCGGCATTGTGGACCAGATCTATGCCGCACACCCGGTTGACCTGATGATGGTGGAAACGACCGCCGTGGACCTGACCAACGCCGAGTGGTATCCCTACCAGACCGGCCTGAACGAAGAGCAGATCACCAAGGTGGATGCCGCTGTAACCAGCGAGCCAGGTGTCGGCAGCCAGGCTTACTGCATGGTGCTGGTGCGCCTGAAAGACAAAGCCAATGGTGATGAGATTGCCGAAGCCATGCTGGACGGCATTGACATGCACAAGTGGGTCTGCGTGGCGGCCGACAAGGCCAGCGTTGCCACTTTTGACGACAAGGTTCTGTTCGTTATGGCTGACAGCGAACTGGTGGATGTAGACGCCCTGATGACGGATGCCGCCAACGCCCTTGGTGTGACTTTTGGTTACAATATGAGCAAGGAATCCGCTGAAGATTACGGCGAACTTCCGGATGAACTGCTGGCTACCCCCGCGGTTGTTGGCTGATTTTTTTACCGCTCTTTCAAAAATTTGCATAAAAAATGCGCCTGTGCTCAAAGCAAGCACAGGCGCATTTTATTGGCAATGCTGTAACTTATAATTACAGGAAGATGTACTTTTAGGATGAACAGCACGGTCAGAACATACATCAGCGGGGGTGATCTTCTTTTCCTTAGCCTTACCGGACAGCAGGTTAATCAGCGTCCAGGAAACAACGCCGATTGCAATGCCTTCGGAGATGCTGTAAGCCAGCGGCATGACCAGGATGGTCAGGAAAGCCGGGATGGCATCAGTCATATCATCGAAGTTGATCTTGGCAACAGCGCCCATCATGTTAGAAACCAACAACGATCAGGGCCGGAGCAGTTGCAAAGGAAGGGATGGTCAGGAACAGGGGGCTGAAAATGCTGGCCAGCAGGAACAGCACAGCGGTGGTAGCTGCGGTCAGACCGGTGCGGCCGCCCTCGGTAACGCCGGAAGCACTTTCAACATAGGTGGTGGTGGTGGAAGTACCCAGCACAGCACCGGCGCTGGTTGCGATAGCGTCAGCCAGCAGGGCACCCTTGATGCGGGGCAACTTGCCCTCTTCGTCCAGCATATCGGCCTTGGAAGCAACACCAATCAGGGTGCCCAGGGTATCGAACAGGTCGACAAAGAGGAAAGCGAACATAACAACGATGAAGTTGCCAATATTAAAGTTGGTGAAATCCAGGTTGAACACCTGGCCGAAGGTATTGCCCAGGGAGCTGAAGTCAAAGCTGACGAATGCGGTGGGGATGACAGAGTACATGCCAGCTTCTGCATCCGGCACATAGATGCCGGTCAGTTCGCAGATGATGCCCAGCACCCAGGTGATAAGAATACCGTACAGGATGCCGCCCTTGACTTTCTTGATGAGCATAACGGCGATCAGCAGCACGCCGACCAAAGTCAGCAGAGCACCGATGCCAACGCTGTGGAAGGTTTCGCCCTTGAAGTGCTGGTAGGTCAGCAGGGTGGAATCGCTGTTGACGATGAGCTTGGCGTTCTGCAGGCCGACAAAGGCCACGAACAGGCCGATGCCCACGCTGACAGCGGATTTCGTCAGGGGAATGGCGTTGAAGATGGCCTCGCGCACATTGGTCAGGGACAGGACGATGAAGATGATGCCCTCGACAAAGACGGCCATCAGGGCCAGCTGCCAGCTGTAGCCCATGGAGAGCACGACCGTGTAGGCAAAGTAGGCGTTCAGGCCCATGCCGGGTGCCAGTGCAAAGGGGTAGTTTGCCAGGAACGCCATGAGCATGGTGCCGACAAATGCTGCCAGAGAAGTGGCAATCAGAACTGCCTTTGCATCCATACCGGCTGCGGACAGAATGTTGGGGTTGACCGCAAGAATGTAAGCCATCGTCATAAAGGTCGTGATACCGGCCATGACTTCGGTTTTTACATCCGTGTGGTTCTCTTTCAGGTGGAAGAATTTTTTCCATGATGTACCTCCGTTTTCAAAACGTTATTTCCGGGGCACACCAAAAGCGCCCGCACAGCGGGATTTTTTAGCAGGCATGCCCGCCGCGCCGCAGGTTTCCGCAAACGACGTAACATTTTTATTCTTGCCTATTCCTTTGCATTTGTAAACGGTATTTGTGAAAATAATTGCAATTCTGCGTCAAAATATTTATCTGCCGCTCTTCCCCGCCCTGCCGCCGGGCAAAAGGGCCGCACCCCTGCGGGTACGGCCCCTTAAATGAGCAGCAGAAATTATGCCTTGGCGGCTTTGATCTCCTTGATCAGTTCGGGAACGACCTTGTACAGGTCGCCAACGATGCCATAGGAAGCAATGCCGAAGATGGGGGCATTCTCATTCTTGTTGATGGCGATGATGGTCTCGGAATCCTGCATGCCGGCAACGTGCTGGATGGCACCGGAGATGCCCAGAGCAACATAGATGCGGGGATGCACGGTCTTGCCGGTCTGGCCAACCTGATGGTCAGCAGACAGCCAGCCTTCATCGGTAACGGCACGGGAAGCACCGACAACGCCGCCCAGGGCACCAGCCAGCTCTTCGGCCAGGGCAATGCCCTTTTCGGGGTCAGAGCTGATGCCACGGCCAACGGAAACAACCACATCAGCACCGATCAGGTCAACCAGCTTCTTAGCGCTCTTCTTGATGTCCAGGATCTCAACATGGATATCGTCAGCAGTCAGAGCGGGGGTAACCTTCTCAACAACAACCTTGGCAGCACCAGCTTCGTCGAACGGCTGGGTCTGCATAACGCCGGGGCGCACGGTGGACATCTGCGGGCGGAAGCGCGGGCAGATGATGGTCGCCATCAGATGGCCGCCGAATGCGGGACGGGTCATCTTCAGGTGGGTGCCCTCATCAAACTTCATGTTGTCCACATCCATGGTGGAGGTGGTGCGCAGGAAGTCCTTATACTTGGCGACATCCACATCCAAGTGGGTGCAGTCAGCAGTCAGGCCGGTGTGCAGGCGGGCTGCGCAGCGGGGGCCAAGGTCACGGCCCAGGTTGGTAGCGCCAATCAGCATAATTTCCGGCTTTTTCTCCATGATGAGGTCACACAGAACCTTGGCATAGCCATCGGTGGTGTAGTCCTTCAGCAGGGGGCTGTCGATATAGTAAACGCGGTCTGCGCCGTAGCCGCCGAGAGCCTTGAGGTAGTCCTCGTTGACCTCGCTGCCCATCACAACGCCGCACAGCTCAACGCCAAGGTCGTTGGCCAGCTTGCGGCCTTCACTCAGCAGCTGATAGCTGATGGCCTGTACCTGGCCTTCGCGCTGTTCGCAGAATACCCACACGCCCTTGAAGGCGGCGGTGTCCATTGCATTGAATTCAGCCATTGTACTTCTCTCCTCTCTCAAATCAGGTGCTTGTCGTTCAGGATGCCAACCAGCTGGGCAGCATCCTCAACCATCATGCCGGCGCCCTTGACCGGGGGAGCAAAAGACTTTGTAAACGTTCGTCGGGGGAGCCCTTCAGGCCGATGGTGTCGGTCTCAATGAGGGGATCATCCTTCAGAGCATTGTAGTCGAACACTTCAACGGGCTTGTCATAGCACTCAAAAATGCCGGAAACGCTCATGTAACGCGGGGTGTTCAGCTCCTTGATGCAGGTCAGCAGGCAGGGGGTGTTTACCTTCAGCTCCATGTAGCCATCTTCAAGCTGGCGCTTGACGATCAGGGAATTGCCGTCCTTCTTGAGATCGGTAACATAGGTGACCTGGGGCAGGTGCAGCTTTTCAGCAATCTGCGGGCCAACCTGTGCAGTGTCGCCGTCGATAGCCTGACGGCCGCAGAAAACGATATCCTCCGGGCCAACGCCGATCTTGTTAACGGCAGCTGCCAGGATCTGGGAAGTTGCAAAGGTATCGGAACCGCCGAACTCACGGGCAGATACCAGCACGCCGCGGTCAGCACCGCGGGCGATCAGCTCACGAAGCATGCCTTCTGCCGGCGGCGGGGCCCCATGGTAACAACAACAACTTCGCAGCCAGTCTCATCTTTCAGCTGCAGGGCAGCCTCAACGGCGTTCAGGTCGTCGGGGTTGGTGATGGTTGCCATCGCAGCACGGTCCATGGTGCCGTCAGCCTTGACAGCGACCTTGCCCTGTGTATCGGGAACCTGTTTGACACAAACAATAGCTTTCATTGTACGTCTTGCCTCCTTACTTCAGCAGCGCGCCGGAGATGACCATCATCTGCACTTCGCTGGTGCCTTCGTAGATCTCGGTGATCTTGGCATCGCGCATCATGCGCTCGATGGGGTAGTCACGGGTGTAGCCGTAACCGCCGAACAGCTGCAGGCAGCGGCGGGTAACATCGCTGGCGGTGCGGGCTGCAATCAGCTTAGCCTCGGCAGCCTCAACGTTGTAACGGACCTTAGCGCCGTTCATGGCCTGCTGCTTTTTCAGGCCAGCCTTGTAAACCAGGTACTTGGCAGCGTCAACGCGGGCTTTCATCTCAGCCAGCTCGAACTGGGTGTTCTGGAACTGAGCGATGGAACGGCCAAACTGCTTACGCTCCTTGACATAGGCAACAGTCTCGTCGATTGCGCCCTCTGCGATGCCCAGAGCCTGAGCAGCGATGCCGATACGGCCGCCGTCCAGGGTAGCCATGGCCAGCTGGAAGCCCTTGCCCTTCACGCCCAGCAGACGATCCTTGGGGATGATGCAGTCTTCCATGATCAGCTCGCAGGTGGAAGAACCACGAATGCCCATCTTATCTTCGGGCTTGCCGACCTTGAAGCCGGGGTCGGTGCGCTCAACGATGAACGCGGAGATTTCCTTCTGCTTGCGGCCGCGCTTGTCGGTCACAAAACCGGTAACAGCAATGATAATGAAGACATCAGCATAGCCAGCGTTGGTGATGAAGATCTTGGAGCCGTTCAGCTTCCAATGGTCGCCCTCATCCACAGCAAAGGTCTGCTGACCCTGTGCGTCGGTGCCGGCGCCCGGCTCAGTCAGACCGAAAGCACCAATCCATTCGCCGCTGCACAGCTTGGGCAGGTAATATTTCTTCTGCTCCTCGGTGCCGTTCTCATAGATAGGAGCGCAGCATAGGGAGGTATGGGCGGAAAGAATAACACCGGTGGTGCCGCAAACCTTGCTCATTTCCTCAACAGCCATCACGTAGGAGAGCACATCGCCGCCTGCGCCGCCGACCTCTTTGGGGAAGTAAATGCCCATCATGCCCAGCTTTGCCATCTTTTCAACGGTCTCTTTGGGGAAATATTCCTCCGCGTCAACCTTTTTGGCAAGGGGTTTGACTTCGTTCTCAGCAAATTCTTTGTACATTTTCTGTACCATAGCCTGCTGCTTGGACAGAGTAAAATCCATAACGGTATCCTCCTTATCTAACAGTGCGCCCGCCGCCCTGCAGCCAAAGCCGCAAGGGCAGGTTTACAGGCGACTGAACAAATCAATCCTGACGGAGATTTTTGCACTCCGTCAGGAGAGATTGTTTCAAATTTTACAGGGCGTCAACAGCGGTCTTGGTGCGGTCGGCGTTGTAAACGTAGAAGCCCTTGCCGGTCTTGCAGCCCAGGTTGCCGCCGCGAACCATCTTACGGATGAGCGGGCAGGCGCGGTACTTGCTGTCGCCGGTCTCCTTGTACAGAACGTCCATGATAGCCAGGCAGATATCCAGGCCAATGAAGTCGCCCAACTCCAGGGGGCCCATCGGATGGTTGGCACCCAACTTCATAGCGGTGTCGATGCCGGCAATGTCAGAAACGCCTTCCATCTTGATGAAAGCAGCTTCGTTGATCATGGGGATCAGGATGCGGTTGACAACAAAGCCAGCAGCCTCGTTGACCTGAACGGGGGGGGGGTCTTGCCGATCTCAACGCTGATCTTTTTGATGGTCTCAACAGTCTCGGCGGGGGTGTTCACGCCTGCAATGACCTCGATGAGCTTCATACGGTCAGCGGGGTTGAAGAAGTGCATACCAACCAGGGGACGGGTCAGGCCCTTGCCGATCTCAGTGATGGACAGAGAAGAGGTGTTGGAAGCAAAGACGCACTCCGGCTTGCAGATCTTGTCCAGCTCGCCAAAGGTGGTCTGCTTGACCTTCATATCCTCAAAAGCAGCCTCAACGATCAGGTCGCAGTCAGCGCACAGATCTTCTTTCAGGCCAGCGGTGATGGCAGCCATACGGCGGTCAACTTCAGCCTGATCCAGCTTGCCCTTGGCAACCAGCTTTGCATAGCCAGCTGCGATCTTATCCTTGCCTTTATCGGCCCATTCCTGCTTGATATCACACAGGGCAACAGTGAAGCCCTCAGTCTGTGCAAATGCCTTAGCAATACCCTGGCCCATAGTGCCAGCGCCGATAACGCCAACTTTCATAGTTGTGCCTCCTGTTAAAAATAATAATAAATAGAGAAAAAAGAAGAATGAAGGTGTGCCGCAAGCGGCACGATTTTAATAAGGAACTTTGGTGCAGCCACAGCGCCCGGTTTTTGAACAGCGCGCAGCGCTGTGATCCACCACCATTATTCATTATTCTTTATTCATTTTTCTTTCAAAATCAGTTGTTGGTAAACACTGCCTTGGGTTTCGGCTTTTCACGGCTCAGGAAGCACTGCATGCCTTCCACCTGGTCGTGGGTTTCGAAGCAATCGCCAAACAGTTTTTCTTCAACCGCAACAGCCTCGTTGATGGGCTTGGAGATGCCCTCGTTGATGGCCTTCTTGCAGTGGCGGACTGCGATGGGAGCATTCTTGGCAATCTTATTTGCCAGCTTCATCACGTTCTCCATCAATTCAGCCTGCGGGTAAACAGCGTTGACCAGGCCGATACGCAGAGCTTCGTCTGCCTTGATGTTCAGGGCAGAGTAAACCAGCTGCTTTGCCATGCCCATGCCAACCAGGCGGGCCAGACGCTGGGTGCCGCCGAAGCCAGGGGTGATGCCCAGGCCAACTTCGGGCTGACCGAAGACGGCGTTATCGGAGCAGATGCGGATATCGCAGCTCATGGCCAGCTCATTGCCGCCGCCAAGGGCAAAGCCGTTGACAGCTGCGATAACGGGCAGCGGGAAGCTTTCGATCTCCAGGAACACATCATTGCCCAGCTTACCGAAGGCCTCGCCTTCTGCCTTGGTCATGGTGGACATGGAGCCGATATCAGCACCGGCAACAAAGCTCTTGTCGCCTGCACCGGTCAGAACAACGCAGCGCACGGTGTTCTGGTCGATGGCTTCAAAAGCGGCCTTCAGGTCAGCCAGAACTTCGGGGTTCAGTGCATTCAGGGCTTTGGGACGGTCAATGGTGACGATCGCAACAGCGCCCTGAATTTCAGTCGTAACAAAGGACATTGTCAATTCCTCCCGTAAATTACATTTCCACGATGGTGGCGCAGCCCATGCCGCCGCCGATGCACAGGGTAGCCAGGCCCTTGTGTGCGCCGCGATGCTTCATGGCGTACAGCAGGGTGACAAGGATACGAGCGCCGGAAGCGCCAACGGGATGGCCCAGAGCAATGGCGCCGCCGTTGACGTTCAGCTTTGCCTGGTCAAAGTGCAGAGCCTGGCCGACTGCAACAGACTGTGCAGCGAATGCTTCGTTGGCTTCGATGAGGTCCATATCATCAACAGTCAGGCCGGTCTTTGCCATAACCTTCTTGGTTGCGGCGATGGGGCCCCAGACCCATGACTTCCGGCTCAACACCAGCCAGTGCACCGGCAACCCAGGTAGCCAGAGGCTTAACACCCAGCTCCTTGGCCTTTTCTTCGCTCATGATAACCAGAGCAGCTGCGCCATCGTTGATGGCGGAGGAGTTTGCAGCGGTAACGATACCATCCTTCTTGAAGCAGGGGCTTCAGCTTGCCCAGAACTTCCATGGAGCTCATGCGGGGGGCCTTCATCGGTATCAAACACGGTGTCACCCTTCTTGCCCTTGATGACAACGGGAACGATCTCATCCTTGAAAGCGCCGTCAGCGATAGCCTTGGCTGCCTTCTCCTGAGAATGGTAAGAGAACTCATCCAGCATCTCACGGGTGATGGGGCTGTAGCCGTACTTCTTCTGGTAGGTTTCGTTGGTGCAGACATTCTCGGCGGTCATGCCCATGTGCATGTTGCAGCCGGTTGCATTCCACAGAGCATCGTTGACCATGGTGTCCACCAGCTCGCTCTTGCCCATGGGGTAGCCCATGCGGTAGCCGTAACGGCCCTTCATCATAGCGAACGGAGCCATATCCATGTTTTCCATACCACCTGCAACAACGATGTCAGCATCGCCTGCTTCGATCATCTGGGCAGCCATATTGACACAGTTCAGACCAGAGCCGCAGACGACATTGACGGTAACGGCGGGGGTCTCGATGGGCAGGCCGGCTTTCAGAGAAGCCTGGCGTGCAACGTTCTGGCCCAGACCAGCCTGGATAACACAGCCCATGTAAACGTGGTCAACCTGCTCCGGCTTAACATTGGCGCGGTTCAGGGCTTCCTTGATGACGATGGAGCCCAGCTCTGCAGCAGGAACATTGGCCAGGGAGCCGCCGAACTTGCCGATAGCAGTACGGCATGCGGATGCGATAACGATTTTCTTCATAAGAAACAGCCTCCTAAAAAATATGAATCTTATTTAGACGGTTGGGAATCCTTTGTATCTTTACAGGCCTTAGCGACCCGACAAAGCACGTTTTTGGGGGTCAAACTTTACCCTCACGGATTTTTTTTTCTTCAGGGCAGCTTCCACATTGGGGGTAACGAACTTGGAAACATCGTGGTTGTAATGGGCAGCCTCCCGCACAATGGTGGAGGAAAGGTAGCTCCATTTCAGGGACGTTGACAGAAACACGGTTTCGATCCCCGGGTAGAGCGCGTGATTGGTGTGCGCCAGCTGGATCTCGTTTTCAAAATCCGTTACGGCGCGCAGCCCCCGCACCATTACGGTGGCGTGCTGCTGTTGGGCAAAGTTGACTGTCAGGCCGTCAAAGCTCATCACCTTGACATTGGGGATATCCTTGCAGCATTCCCGCAGCATCTCTTCCCTTTCCTTCACGGTAAACAACGGGGTTTTGGCGCTGTTGTTTAGCACGGCAACGATCAGGGTATCAAACATGCGGGAACTGCGTTTGATAATATCCAGGTGGCCGCGTGTAACGGGGTCAAAGCTGCCGGGATACATTGCAATGGGCATAATCTTTAGTTCCTCTGCAGTGCCAAAGCTGTTAAAAATCTAACAGTCCTGGGCGGAAATAAAAGCACCATGCGCGCCGCGCGTTTAATGGGCGGGCCTTAACCCCCGCCGCAGACCGTACCGCCTGCCTGGTGCCGCAAGTGAACTCCGGCTCCTATTTCAGGGTTCCGCTTAGCTCACACCTTATAGTTTTACACTTTTGTTAAGCTTTTGTCAATGGCTTATCTGTTAAAAATCCGACAAAAGTTTCTGGGCTGTTTCAGTGGAATGTACAAAATCCACCCGATTTGCACGTTTTGGGGGCAAAAAATGAACTTTATTGGTTGACAAGCGCCAATATAATGTTAAAATAATATCAATGGTTGTGGTGCTGTGCCGCCATTCTTCCGGCGGGGCTCCCCCGCTGCGGGCAGCGCGCCACGTCACCGGGCGGCTGATTTTCAGGCATCCGCACTGTGCGTACCGCCAGAGCAGCGTACCGCCCCATAAACATTATATAAATAGGTAAGCAAATCCGCAAAGATTGCATAAGCAGTTTTTGTGGAATGAACAAAGGAGCTGTTTGTAGAAATGGATTTTAACACTGTTTATGCACAGAAACTGACAACGGCCGACCGCGTTGCCGCTTTGGTCAAGGATGACGATTGGGTCGATTACGGCTGGGCCATCGGCACCCCTGTCAGCTTTGACGCTGCTTTGGCCAAGCGCCTGCCGGAGCTGCACGGGATTAAATTCCCGCGGCGGCATCCTGTGCCATGTGCCGGAAATCTTCAAGATTGAAAATCAGGCAGAGCACTTCTGCTGGAACAGCTGGCATATGGGCGGCATTGAGCGCAAGGCCGTTGCCGCCGGTTACGCTTACTATTCTCCCCTGCGCTACTCCGAGCTGCCGCGCTACTACCGCGAAAGCCCTGACCCGCTGAACATTGCGGTGTTTGTGGTTGCCCCCATGGATAGCCACGGCTACTTCAACCTCGGCCCCTGCGCCAGCCATCTGGCCGATGCTGCCCGCAAGGCCGACAAGGTGTTTGTGGAAGTGAACAAGAACATGCCGATCTGCCTGGGCGGCTACGACAACTGCCTGCACATTTCCCAGGTTGACGGCATTATCGAGGGTGACAACCCGCCGATCGACCAGCTGGGCGGCGGCGGTGCCCCCACCGAAGTTGACCAGGCTGTTGCCCGCCTGGTGGTGGACCGCATCCCCAACGGCGCCTGCCTGCAGCTTGGCATCGGCGGCATGCCCAACGCCATCGGCGCCATGATTGCCGAGAGCGACCTGAAAGATTTGGGCGTACATACCGAGATGTATGTGGACTCTTTTGTAGATATGGCAAAGGCTGGCCGCATTACCGGCCGCTGTAAGAACATTGACAACGGCCGCCAGGTCTATGCGTTCGGTGCCGGCACCCAAAAGATGTACGACTACCTGGATAACAATCCGGAGTGTATGTCTGCACCCGTTGATTACACCAACGATGTGCGGGTGATCAGCAGCCTGGATAACTTTATCTCCATCAACAACGCCATTGACGTTGACCTGTATGGCCAGGTGAACGCCGAAAGCAGCGGCACCCGTGCCATTTCCGGTGCAGGCGGCCAGCTGGACTTTGTGCTGGGCGCCTATCTTTCCAAGGGTGGCAAGAGCTTCATCTGCCTGTCCTCCACCTTCTTTAACAAAAAGACCGGCCAAAACGAAAGCCGCATCCGTCCCACGCTGCATCCCGGCAGTGTTGTGACCGATACCCGCGCCAACACCGATTATCTGGTGACCGAGTACGGCGTTGCCCGCCTGAAGGGCCTAACCGCCTGGGAGCGTGCCGAAGCCCCTGATCAACATTGCCCACCCAGATTTCCGTGAGCAGCTGATTGCCGACGCCGAAAAGATGGGCCTGTGGCGCAAGAGCAGCAAGCGCTGATCCGTTGTTTTTTTATTCTGTTTGTATCCGCCAAAAATTGGCTTGACAAACTGTGTGCCGGTGTGATACAGTAACAATAACGCAGGGCCGCTGACTGACGGAATCTGGTGGGTATGACCACCGGGGAAGCGGGCTATTCCCTGCATTAAGCCGACCGTCTGGGCTGCATACACTGATGTATGGTGTACGCAGCCCTTTATTTTTTGTAAACGGAGGAATGCCACATGCTGAGCGACATTGTAATTGCACAGGCAGCCAAAATGCTGCCCATTGCCAAAGTAGCTGAAAAACTGGGCCTTACGGACGAGGACCTGATTCCTTATGGCCGTTACAAAGCCAAGATCAACCACAAGCTGATCCACAGTGACCGCCCAGACGGCAAGCTGATCCTGATGACCGCCATCAGCCCCACCCCTGCTGGCGAGGGCAAAAACCACCACCAGTGTTGGCCTGGCGGACGCCCTGAACGCCATGGGTAAAAAGACGATGCTCTGCCTGCGTGAGCCCTCCCTTGGGCCCGTGTTCGGTGTAAAGGGCGGCGCTGCGGGCGGCGGTTACGCCCAGGTTGTGCCCATGGAGGATATCAACCTGCACTTTACCGGCGATATCCACGCCATTGGCACCGCAAACAACCTGTTGGCTGCCATGATCGACAACTCCATCCAGCAGGGCAACCCGCTGAACATTGACCCCCGCCGCATCGCCTGGAAGCGTTGCATGGACATGAATGACCGCCAGCTGCGCTTTTTATTGTGGGACGGCCTGGGCGGCAAAGTGAACGGCACCCCGCGTGAGGACGGCTTTGACATCACCGTTGCCAGCGAGGTCATGGCGGTGTTCTGCCTTGCCACCGACCTGGCCGACCTGAAAGACCGCCTGAGACGCATCGTGTGTGCTTATACTTACGATGGCCAGCCGGTCACTGCGGGGCAGATCGGCGCAGCAGGCGCAATGGCGGCTTTGCTGAAAGATGCCATTGACCCCAACCTGGTCCAGACGCTGGAAAACAACCCCGCCATCATCCACGGCGGTCCCTTCGCCAACATTGCCCACGGCTGCAACAGCGTGACTGCCACCAAACTGAGCCTGAAGCTGGCCGATTACGTTGTGACTGAAGCAGGCTTTGGTGCCGACCTGGGCGCTGAAAAGTTCGTGGATATCAAGTGCCGCATGGCGGACCTGCACCCCTCTGCGGTGGTTCTGGTTGCCACCGTCCGTGCGCTGAAATCCCACGGCGGCGTTGCCAAGCCGGACCTGAACAAGCCCAATGTGGAAGCCGTCCGCAAGGGTGCCGCCAATCTGGAGCGCCACATTGACAACATCAAAAACGGCTTTGGCCTACCCGTCTGCGTTGCCATCAACGCTTTCCCCACCGACACGCCGGAAGAGATGGCCGTAATCGAGGAAGTATGCGCCAAGGCGGGCGTCAAGTGCGCCCTGTCCGAAGTGTTCGCCAAGGGCGGCGAGGGCGGCAAAGCCCTGGCCGAGACCGTTCTTTCCATCATGCCGGAAGCCCCCCAGCCCATCCAGTACACCTACGATCTGGGCGCTTCGCTGCCGGAGAAGATCGAAGCAGTTGCCAAAAAAATCTACCGTGCTGACGGCGTGACTTACACTCCCGCCGCCAAGAAGATGCTGGACGACCTGGCCGCCATGGGCTACGGCGAGCTGCCTGTCTGCATTGCCAAAACGCAGTATTCTTTCAGCGATAACGCCAAGCTGACCGGCGCCCCCACCGGCTTTAAAATGAATGTACGCGAAGTGCGCCTTTCCGCCGGTGCTGGGTTTGTGGTCGTCATCTGCGGCAGCATTATGACGATGCCCGGCCTTCCCAAGCACCCCGCCGCCATGGATATTGATGTGGACGCAGAAGGCCGTATTACCGGGTTGTTCTGATGGCGTTTTATCCCTGAAACAGCTTAAATTTACATACTATGCCAAAAAGCTCCGCAGCAAAGGCAAATGCCCAGCTGCGGAGCTTTTGTTTTGGCTGATTTTTGTTTTTACAGCGCAGTGGCTTATTCTTCGCTCTCCCCTGCCGTATCCTGTTTTTCCATCTTCTCAATATCCGGTGCCTTGCGGCCGCCGGGCATGGTTGCACCAAACGCCGGAACAAACAGGAACTTGCGCACAAAGAAGATGAGCGCAATGGATGCCACGCTGATAAAGTTCTCCACTGCCGATTCATGCCCAACGATCATATGGCGGGCAATGGCATACAGCAGCACTTCCAGCGCACTGCCGGGGCTGTGCTTGGCAAGCATCTTGATGAACTCGATGCCGATGACGATATCCAGCGCGCGCTGCAAAAACAGGCTGATTTCCACTTCATTGGTATCCACCAGCAGGCCGGGCAACATTTTGATCAGCGGCACCACCGCCAGCATCAACGCCACCACAACCAACAGCGAAATGCCCACTTCCAGCAGGCCGGCCAACTCGGCCAGCTGGTCACGAAAGATGCGTTTTACGCGTTCTTCCCCCCGTTATGCAGCACCGTGCGGGAAAAATGGGGGTGTTTGTTGTTTGTATTCATGTTTCTACTCCCTTGGGGTGTATCTTAAAAGCTGAAAATACAGCCCGTTTCTCTGTTTTCCGATACACCTGTTTTGCTTGTATTATAGCAGATAACCGCTGCCGCGTACTGCATAAAATTTTATATCAGGTGTTATGCAAAACGCCCGCCGCACAGCAACGTGCGGCAGGCGCTTTTTTGTCTGCTGTTTATTTTTATAATCCGGGCGTATTATCTGCCTCTAAAATGGCGTCGTTTTCTTCTTTATACTTGGCTGCGGTATCGCTGTCCAGCACATACACATTCACGGCAATCGCTGCATTATCAACGCTTTCGGAGTAAGTCTCGTAATACAGGTCAATAAATGCGCTCCCCGTCATCATGGCTGTGCCGGTATCTGCCGCATAAGCATAACCGTACACAAACCGGCCGTCTGCGGAGGTAATATACATCAGGCTGCCATAGGGAATCACATTGGGGTTGACCGCCACCGTACCATAGGTCAGCCGCCGCCCCGAAGATCCTTTTGCCGTCGGCGATGCCGAATACCCGGTGGAACGCTGTGCGGTATAAGTCGCCGCAATGCCCTCGCATGGTTTGCCGTCCACGATCTCGGGGCCCACGAAGGAGCTGACAGGTGCCTGCTCGTCATAGTGTTTTATAATGGTGGGCACCATTTCTATCACAGTTTCGCGGTTCGTTTCTGTTGTGTCAGTCAGTTCGCCATCCACATAGGTTTCCCGGTAGCTCACGCTGCACAGTCCGTCGCTGCCCTGCTGGATCAGCTGTTCTTTGCTCTGTTTGCGGTAGAACAGGCTGGTTTCCACATACTGGGTCTCAGTGGGAATCACTTCGTCCTGAGTGTATTCTTCATAGCGCACCCGCTGGATGGTCACCATGGTGTTTTCCTGGGCCGGGGTATCCAGCGCAGGCTCAATCCAGTCATCTGGGCCAAGGGGAATGCCGGCTTCCGCCAGAACATCTCCCACGGTGCCGCCGGTCACCACAACCTCCTGCACACCGCCGTCCACCGTGACGGGCACGGTGTAAGCGCGCAGGATGGGATCTGGTCAAGGCCTGCATCCTCGGTAATTTCCAGCTCGTCCTCGGTATCGGGTGCCGCAATGCCGGCTTGCTGCATCAGCGTTTTGATATCATGCGCCGAGGTGATAGCCATGCCCTGTGCACCGTGGGTATCGGTAATTTTAACCACATGCAGCTGGCTGCCGGTGAAGGCCACACAGCCCGCCAGCGCCCCCAGGCTTGCCAGCAGAGTTCCCCACCGCGGCAACCAAAGCGCGGCACGGCGCCGGATATGCTCTTTTGTTTTTGTTGATAACATAAGTTCCCCTTCCACATCAAGTCCAACCGCCTGAACGGGCAGGCACTATGTTCCTGACTGTAACAGAAAACACGTCATAAAAAATGTCGGCCCAAAATGAGCCGACATAATAAGAATCGGATTGAATAAATCAGCGCTTGCTGAACTGCGGTGCGCGACGAGCAGCTTTGAGGCCGTACTTCTTACGTTCCTTCATACGAGGATCGCGGGTCAGGAAGCCAGCCTTCTTCAGGGTGCTGCGCAGCTCGGGGTCGAACTGCAGCAGAGCGCGGGACAGACCGTGGCGGATAGCGCCAGCCTGGCCGGAAGTACCGCCGCCGACAACGTTAATCACGATGTCGAACTTGCCATCGGTGTTGGTCAGAGCCAGCGGGCTGCGGACCATCAGCTTCAGGGTTTCCAGGCCGAAGTAATCGTCGATATCACGATTGTTGATGGTAATCTTGCCGGTGCCATTGTAGACGCGGACGCGGGCAACGGAATGCTTACGACGGCCAGTGCCGTAGAAATACTGTTTAGTTTCGTACATCTTCTATTGCCTCCTTATCAAAATTCCACAACTTCGGGCTTCTGGGCAGCATGTGCATGCTCAGCAGTCTTGTAGCAGTGCAGGCGGGTCATAGCCTTAGCGCCCAAGGTGTTGGAAGGAACCATGCCCTTAACAGCGTAGGTCATAGCCTTATCGCTGGCTTCAGCCATCAAGTCTTATACTGGGTTTCCTTCAGGCCGCCGATCCAGCCAGAATGGGTGCGATGATACTTCTTTTCCAGCTTCTTGCCAGTCAGAACAGCTTCGTCGCAGTTAATCACGATGACATGGTCACCGCAGTCAACATTGGGGGTAAAGGTAGTCTTGTTCTTACCACGCAGCAGGACAGCGGCCTGGCAGCAACGCGGCCGAGCGGTTTGCCGGCAGCATCAATAACATACCACTTGCGGTCGACCATCTCAGCGGGCTTAGCGAGAGTAGTGCTCATGATTTGAATCCTCCATACTTTATAGTGACGCATCCGAATCATTTCGGTTTATTCAAAGCGCAATGCACAGCACGGCACTGCGCTGATTTCGCGCAAGTATGATTTTAGCAAATACGCGCTGTTTCGTCAAGGGATTTTGCAAATAAAATCATTTTATTCTCGTGTAGCTCTTGTTTTCTTGTGTTTTCTCTTGTTTTCTAACGTTTTCGCAAACGGCATTTTACTGTTTTGCCTTTTGCACTTGTTTTTGTGTACCCTGCAGCAAAGTGTTCTGCCCGCTTTGTGCAGTCTGCTGGTTTCCGGTTTTCTCCCCTGCCCTGCTTTGCCAGCCAAACTGCGGCGCGGGCGCGGCTTTGTTTTTGCAGCTCCTGTGCGGTGCTTTGATAAAATTCTTCCGATTTGGCTGCGGCTGTTGGCATTGGGCAGCAGGATGTGCTATAATAGCGATGTTTATAGTATCGTCTTAGAGTGTATAAAGGTAAGGTGGAACGGGCATGCAGCGCTTGGAGGGTCTGCTGCGCAAGGCAGTGCAGGATTACGAGATGATCGCACCGGGCGACCGGGTATGCGTTGGTGTTTCCGGCGGGAAGGACAGCGTTGCGCTGACCGTGGCGCTGGGACACCTGCGGCGGTATCTCGGCGTTCCGTTTGAGGTCATGGCGGTCACGCTGGACCTGCGCTTTGGCGGGGTGGAAGCCGACTACCAGCCACTTGCGGACCTGTTTGCGCAGGAAGGCATTCCTTACGAAATACGGCGCACGGATATCGGCCCCGTGGTATTTGATTACCGCAAAGAGCCGAACCCCTGCGCGCTGTGTGCCAAAATGCGGCGCGGGGCACTGCACGCTGCCGCGCAGGAACTTGGCTGCAACAAAGTGGCGCTGGGGCACCACCTGGATGATGCCGTGGAGACTTTTTACATGAACCTTTGGCGGGAAGGCCGCATCGGGTGTTTTTCGCCCGTGACCTATCTGGACCAGCGCAACATTACGCTGATCCGGCCAATGATCTTTGCCACCGAAAGCGAGGTAAAAAGCGCGGTATACCACGCCGGGCTGCCCATCATCAAAAGCCGCTGCCCGGCTGATGGCGCCACAGTGCGCGAACAGACCAAATTGTTTGTGCAGCAGATGAGCCGGGACGACCCGGCTTTCCGTCAGAAAAACACTGCACGCTTTGCAGCAAAGCGGCATTGACGGCTGGCGGCCGCTGCATACCGGGCACACGCGGGGCTAGATTCCCCGTTGTGTTTTGTATCGAAATGGGGTGGATTGCAATGACGAACGAACTGTACGAAAAGCATTGTTGGGCATTGGTTGATCTGGATGCTATGCAGAGCAACCTGGCACTGATCCAAAAGACGGTGGGCGCGCCGGTGTGCTGCGTTGTCAAGGCGGACGCTTACGGCCACGGCGCCGCTGTGGCCGGGCCCTGGCTGGAAGAAAACGGCGCAGCCGCTTTTGCGGTCAGCTGCCTGGCCGAAGCGCGGCACCTGCGCCGCCACGGGATCAGCAAACCCATCTTGATCCTGGGCTACACCGACCCGCTGCAGGTGGATCAGCTGGCGTTCAACTGCATTACCCAGACCGTCTATTCCGAAGAGTATGCCAAGGCGCTTTCCGCTGCCGCCCAAAACGCCGGCGTGGAGGTACACTGCCACTTTAAGGTGGATACCGGTATGGGACGCATTGGGTTCAGCGTGCGTTCTGACTTTGAGGCAGCAATCGCTGCCATGGAGCGCTGCGCCACCCTGCCCAAGCTGCACTTCAGCGGTATTTTCCAGCATTTTGCCGTGGCAGACAGCACCACGCCGGAAAACGAAGCCTACACCCAAGCCCAGCACGCCCTGTTTGAGCGCACCGTGCAGCGGCTGCAGGCGGACGGCGTTGCCCTGCACACCATCCACTGCGCCAACTCTGCCGCACAAATGCGCCACCCGGAATGGCACCACAGCCTGACCCGCGCAGGCATTATCCTGTATGGGCTGGATCCCAGCCCGGAAGTGCATTTTGACGGCCTGCGCCCCACCATGACGCTGAAAAGTGTTGTGACATTTGTGAAGGACCTTTTACCCGGTGAGAGTGTGAGCTATGGCCGCACCTACACAGCCAACACACCCCGCAAAGTGGCCACCGTATGCGTTGGCTACGCGGACGGCTACCCCGCGCGCTTTCCGGCAGCAATGGCAACCCCAATGCGGGGGTTATGAGCATCCGCGGAAAGCCCGCCCCGATAATCGGCCGGGTGTGTATGGATCAGACCCTGGTGGATGTGACCGACATCCCCGATGTTAAAATGAATGATGAAGTAACGGTATTCGGCCCTGAAAACGCTGCGATCGGCGCAGATACCGCCGACAGCATTGCAGCCAAGACCGGCACCATCAACTATGAAATTATCTGCGGCATCAGCCGCCGGGTTCCCCGTGTTTACCTGCGGGACGGCGCGCCGGTGCGTATCTGGAACGATTTGGAGGAAACCTGATGGCACGCGACAATATTCGCAACTTTTGTATCATTGCCCACATTGACCACGGCAAGTCCACACTGTCGGACCGTATTCTGGAGCTGACTGACAGCGTGGACAAGCGCACCATGGAGGACCAGATTCTGGACGACATGGAGCTGGAACGCGAACGCGGCATTACCATCAAAGCCCGCGCCGTTACCATGCACTACCACGCCGATGACGGCAAGGAATACGAGTTCAACCTGATCGACACGCCGGGCCACGTTGACTTTCAGTACGAAGTCAGCCGCAGCCTGGCTGCCTGTGAGGGTGCCATCCTGGTGGTGGATGCCAGCCAGGGCGTGGAAGCCCAGACGCTGGCCAACTGCTACCTGGCCATTGACCACAACCTGGAAGTTGTGCCCATCCTGAATAAGATTGACCTGCCCAGCGCTGACCCGGATGCCGCCGCCAAAGAGGTGGAGGATGTCATCGGTCTGCCCTGCATGGATGCCCCGCGCGTGAGCGCCAAGATGGGCATTAATATCCGCGAAGTGCTGGAACGCGTGGTGCAGGATGTTCCCGCCCCGCAGGGCGACCCCGATGCCCCGCTGAAAGCCCTGATCTTTGACTCCATTTACGACAGCTACAAGGGCGTTATCGTCTATGTGCGCGTGTTTGAAGGCACCGTGCGCCCCGGCGATACCATCAAGCTGATGAACACCGGCGCAACCTTCCAGCTGGTGGAAGTGGGCCACATGGGTGCTACTGCCCTGGCCCCCTGCGATAAGCTGGAGGCCGGTGAAGTCGGCTACCTGACGGCCTCCATCAAGACCGTGCGCGATACCCGCGTGGGCGATACCATCACCCTGGCCGAAGCCCCCACGGCGGAAGCTCTGCCCGGTTTCCGCCAGGTAACGCCGATGGTGTTCTGCGGCATTTACCCCGCCGATGGCGCCGACTACCCTGATTTGAAAGATGCGCTGGAAAAGCTGCAGCTGAACGATGCCGCCTTGAGCTTTGAGCCGGAAACCAGTGCGGCCCTGGGCTTCGGCTTCCGCTGCGGGTTCCTTGGGCTGCTGCACATGGAAATCATCACCGAGCGGTTGGAGCGCGAGTTTGACCTTGACCTGATCACTACCACCCCCGGTGTTCAGTACCGGCTGACCTTGACGGACGGCACGGTGGAAGTGATCGATAACCCCTCCGCCTATCCCGACCCGGCCCGCATTGCCAAGGCGGAAGAACCATTTGTGGATGCCCACATTTACACCCCCAACGATTATGTTGGCCCGCTGATGGACCTGTGCCAGCAAAAGCGCGGCACCCTGATTGCGATGGATTACCTGGATGAGACTCGCGTGGACCTGCATTACCAGATTCCGCTGGGCGAGATTGTTTATGACTTCTTTGACGCCATCAAGAGCCGCAGCCGCGGTTACGCCAGCTATGACTATGCGTGGGAGGGCTGGCACCAGTCCGAGCTGGTCAAGCTAGACTTCCTGCTGAACGGCGAGATCGTGGATGCGCTTTCGATGATCGTATTTGCGGATAACGCTTACGCCAAGGGGCGCCGCATCTGCGAAAAGCTGAAGGAGAACATCCCGCGCGCTTTGTTTGAAATTCCTATTCAGGCGGCCGTGGGCGGCAAGATCATTGCCCGCGAAACAGTCAAGGCCGTGCGCAAGGATGTTTTGGCCAAGTGCTATGGCGGCGATATTACCCGTAAAAAGAAGCTGCTGGAAAAGCAGAAAGCCGGTAAAAAGAAGATGCGCAAACTGGGCAGCGTGACCCTGCCCAGCGAAGCCTTTACCGCCGTGCTGAAGCTGGATTCCGATACCTGATTGACTACACACCATAGATAGCAGCACCCGCCGGGGCGGCGCAGCACAACAGCTGCCTGCCCCGGCGGGTTTGTTTTTGGCGCGGCGCATTTAGGCCAGTGGCCGAATATAAAACGACCACCCCTGCCCTGCCGCACAAGGTTTTACCGTGCGGTCGGGGCAAGGGGTGGTTTTTGTGTTATTTCCGTTCAGGCGTTCAGCTTACCGCCGGGCGGCAGCGAACGCGGCAAAAGAGTTCAGCGGATCTCGATGCCCAGCTTGAACTTGAGGTTGCCGAGGATTTTCTTGACAAAGCGGTCCACATCGGCAGCTTCCAGGGCTTTGTTTTCCGGTGCAAAGTGCAAGGTGAACGCCATGCTCTTTTTGCCGGCGCCAATGGCTTCGCTGCGGTAGATATCAAACAGCTCCACATCGGCCAGCTGCTTGCAGGCGCGCTTCATTTCGGCAATGATGGTGCCGCAGGGGGTTTCCTCGTCAACAACCAGAGCCAGGTCACGGGCCACGGTATCGAACTCCGGCAGCGGATGATAACGCAGACCGGCAGGCAGCTGTGCCACCAGCGTCTCGTAATCGATCTCGCCCAGGAAGATCTTCTGGTTGGCGCGGCTGTCACGCGGCAGATCCAGACCGGCCTGCACATCGTTGGCCAGCTTGCCAAAGCTGCCCACACGCACGCCGTTGCACAGGATGTAAGCGGCAATGCCGGGGTGCAGGTAAGGCACATCCTCGGCACGCTCCACCTCAGAGGTTACGCCGAAGGAAGCAGCCAGGTCTTCCAGTGCGCCCTTAACGGCAAAGAAGTCCTCATGCTCACCAAAGGCCACAAAGCCCAGGTGCAGGCGCTCTTCCGGCAGTTCGGTCAGCGGAAGCTGTTTGGGCACATAAATGTTGGAAAGCTCAAACAGACGGCCGGCAGCGTTGCCCTTTTTCAGATTGGTAACCGCCACGTTCAACAGGCTGGGTGCCAGCAGGGAGCGCATGATGGTCAGGTTGGAGGAGATGGGGTTGACAATGCGGATGACATTGCGCTCCGGTGCATCGGGGGCAATGTGCAGGGCATCCAGGTCGGCATCCGCATAGAATGCCAGCGTCATAGCCTCATAGAAGCCTTGGGCACACATAGCGCTCTTGAGCTTATCGCGGCGGTGCTGGTCAGCCGTCAGGCCCCCGGTGGTGACCTGGGCAGCTTTCAGGAAGGTGGGGGTGATATGGTCATAGCCATATTCACGGATCACTTCCTCGGCCAGGTCCGGCTCGCCGATCTCGATATCCTCGCGGTAGCGCGGAGCAACCACCTGCATGGTGTCACCGTCGGCTTCCATCGTCACTTCAAAGCTGAGCTTTTTCAGGATGGCCAGAATTTCCTCGGTGGGCACGGTAATGCCCAGAATGGCGTTGATGGCGCTGATGCGGGCGGTGAAGTGCTTGCCTTTACGCGGAGCACCGGCAGAGCAGTCAAACTCGGTGGCGGTCACTTCGCCGCAGCCCAGCTCCTGGATCAGGTGCAGGGCGCGGGCCATGCCCAGCTCGGTGGTATATTCGCTGATGCCCTTCTCGTAATGGGCGGAAGCATCCGTGTTCTGACCAAGGCCGCGGGCGGTCTTGCGGATGTTATCGCGGGCAAACTTGGCAGATTCAAACAGCAGCTGGGTAGTTTCCGGCTTGATCTCGCTGTTCAGGCCGCCCATAACACCGGCCAGGGCAACCGGCTTTTCGCCATCGCAGATGACCAGGTTCTGGGGGGTCAGGGTAAACTCCTTGCTGTCCAGCGTGGTGATCTTCTCGCCGTCCTTGGCACGGCGCACAATGATCTGGCAGCTTTCCAGCGTGTCCATATCAAAGGCGTGCATCGGCTGGCCGATTTCCAGCATGACATAGTTGGTGATATCCACCACGTTGGAAATGCTGCGCAGGCCGCACAAGGCCAGCTGGCGGCGCATCCAGCGCGGAGATTCACCGGTGGTGATGTTGCGCACATAGTGGCCCAGGTAGCGCGGGCACAGGTCCGGTGCTTCCACCGTAATGCTCAGGCGCGGGTCCTTGTAATCGCTCACGGTGTAATCGGTGGCAGGCATTTTCAGGGGCTTGTTCAGCACAGCGGGGCAACTTCGCGTGCAATGCCCAGCACGCTCTGGCAGTCGGCGCGGTTGGCGGTGATAGAGATATCAAAGATATAATCATCCAACCCAACAACCTGCTGAATGGGGGTTCCGGGCACGGTATCTTTGGGCAGGTCGAGCAGACCGTATACCTCAGAGCCGGGGTAAAGGTCCTCGTTCAGACCCAGTTCCTCGCCGCTGCAGAGCATACCGTTGGATTCAATGCCCATCAGGGGCTTTGCCTTGATCTTGATGCCTCCGGGCAGCGTAGAGCCGTCCAGAGCAGCGGGGGTGTGCATACCGGCGTACACATTGGGCGCACCGGTGGAGATCTGAATATCGTGGCCATAGTCGCCGCAGTCCACCTTGCAGATGTGCAGATGGGTGCCCTCCTGGACGCACTCGGTCACAACGCCAACAACAACCTTGCTGATCTCAGCGCCAAGGTCGATGAGTTCTTCTACTTCAAAGCCACAGTCGAATAGTTTGGTTTCCAGCTCCTGGGCGGAAACATCAATATCCACATACTGTTTAAGCCAGCTGAATGGTACTTTCATTGTTGTTCCCCTCCTTAACCCTTGAACTGTTCGAGGAAGCGCAGATCGTTTTCAAACATCAGGCCGATGTTGTTGATGCCGTATTTAAGCATGGCGATACGCTCGATACCGATGCCGAAGGCAAAGCCGGAGTAGACATTGGGGTCAATGCCGCAGTTTTCCAGCACGCTGTGATGCACAACACCGGCACCCAGAACCTCAATCCAGCCGGTGTGCTTGCAAAGCGGGCAGCCCTTGCCGCCGCACTCAAAGCAGGAACTTACGTCAACCTCCACGCTGGGCTCAGTGAACGGGAAGTAGGACGGACGCAGGCGGGTCTTGACCTCCGGGCCGAACAGGGCCTGCACGAACTTGTCCAGCATACCCTGCAGGTCGCACAGCGTAATGCCCTTATCGACGACCAGACCTTCCATCTGATGGAACATCGGGGAGTGGGTTGCGTCAGAGTCGGAGCGGAAAACGCGGCCGGGAACCAGCACCTTGATGGGCGGTTTTCCATATCCATAACACGAATCTGGCCGCCGCTGGTCTGGGTGCGCAGCACAATGTCATCCGCGACATAGAAGGTGTCCTGCATATCGCGGGCGGGGTGATTCTTGGGTACGTTCAGGCGGGTGAAGTTGTGGTCATCGTCCTCAATTTCAGGGCCTTCATAAATTTCAAAGCCCATGCCGGCAAACACATCAATGATCTCATTCTTGATCTGGGTGATAGGATGCAGTGCGCCGGTGGCGTGGTGGGTGCCGGGCAGGGGTGATATCCACGGCTTCAGCCTTGTTGCGGGCGGCAAGCTCGGCCTTTTCGATCTCGGCGGAAGCAGCCTGATACTGGCCCTCCACCCAGACCTTGAACTCGTTGATGGTTTTACCGGCGGCGGGGCGTTCCTCTTTGGGAACATCGCGCAGGGACTTGGTCAGTCCGGTCACGCTGCCGTTTTTGCTCAGATACTTCTGCCAAAAGGCGGAAAGTTCATCTTTGTTGTGCACTGCTGCAAGGTCGGCTTCCAGCTCGGCGCGCAGTGCGGCGATTTTTTCTTCCATAATGCACCTCTTTGATGATTTACGGGGCGAAGGCTGCTCGCTTTTGCTGCAAAACAAAATAAAAAGCCCCGTCCCTGAACGGTAAAATCAGGGACGAAGCTGTGTAACATTCATTTACACTCCGCGGTACCACCCGTGTTCCGCCAAACCATGTCTGGCGGCACTCGATGCTTTGTAACGGGGCAGACCGTCCTGCGCTAATGGCTGCAATGCAGGGTTCACACAGGCCGCTCAGGAGCGAACTTCTGCCAGCAGGCTTTCGGGGCGGCTTACAGCCGATGGCCGCCCTCTCTGTGCTAAGTTTGCAGGCATACTTTCTCCGTCAATGCGTTTAACATAAAGCATTATAGGCCGTTTGGCCTTTTTTGTCAACCCTGGACGCACAGCAAAAAGGGCGCTGCCCCTTGCGGAACAGCGCCCTTTTTTCAAATTATCAAAACCGATCAGTCGTTGCGGCGGGAACGGCCCACGATGCGGACGATATACAGGAAGATGTTGATATAATCCAGGTACAGGCTGAGTGCGCCGATGATGGAGGATTTGTGCAGCATGGAAGCATCGCCGCCATAGTAGGCGTAATAGTACTTCAGCTTCTGGGTGTCATAAGCCGTGAACAGCATAAACACCAGGACCGAAACCGCGCAAAGCACGATATCCATCATACCAAAGCCCGCGCCGGTCAGCATGCCGATCAGGCCGCCCACCAGGCTGGTCAAAATAATGGCAATCAAAGCACCCATCAGGTTGATACCCCAGCCGCTCAAATCGCGCTGGGTTCGGGCACCGTAAACAGCCATAACGCCAAAGTACACGGTACCAACCAGGAACGCCAGAATCAGCGTGGAAAGATCATAGATGATAAAAGTAGGTGCTCAGGTTGATGCCGTTCAGCACCGCATAGGCGAAGAACAGCCCCGTTGCGGTGGTGGGCTGCAGGCGTTCCACCCTGGCGGACAGAACCGCAACCAGCACCAGCTCCGCAATGCTCAGGAGGAATACCAGGCCGGTGCTGAACATCAGCTCAAACAGCGGGGTGGTAACGGTAAGCAATGCCGTTGCAAAGGTAACCAGCAAACCGGCGGCCATCCAGCTGTAGGTGCGGGTCATATACTGGTTTAACGTGCCGAACGGACTTTCGGCATAGGAGATATTATAATATTTCTGGTCCATAAAACAGACCCCTTTCTTTTTGGCTGATTCTATTATATACTCTGTATTGAGTGAAATGTGTTATCGATATGTGAATTCTCTATTACACTTTTCCGTTCCTGCCCTATTTTAAGGCAACACCGCACAATTCTAAGTGCCGATACGGCGAGCGAGGTGCGGCAGCTGCTAAGCCAAAAGCGCAGATAATACTTTGTGTATTATCGAGCATTTTGGCAACGCAGATGCCGTGCCGCAGCCGCCGGAGCGGTGCTTAAGCCGTTAGGCGGGAATTGTGCGGTGTTGCCTTAACGGAATTTTATCATTTTTGCAAGATAAGGAGCCATGCCTTGCCCAACCCCGATACTTACGGCATTTACCTGCACATCCCTTACTGCCGCAGCAAATGCCGCTATTGTGATTTTTACTCTGCCCCCGGCACGCGCGGGGTGCCGGATGAATATGTAACCGCACTGCTGCGCGAACTTTCCAAAAGTTCCCGCAGGCCGGACACGTTATATTTTGGCGGCGGCACCCCCGCCCTGCTGCGGCCGGACCAGGTGCACCGACTGATCAAAGCCGCCGCCCCGCTGCCGGGTGCGGAGATCACGCTGGAAGCCAACCCCGATGTAGTGACGCCGGAAAACCTGGCTGGTTTTGCAGCCGCCGGGGTAACCCGCATCAGCTTTGGGGTACAGAGCGCAGACGACGCCCAGTTGCGCCGCCTGGGCCGCACCCACACCGTTGCTGCCGCCGCGCAGGCGTTTGCCTGGGCGCGGGAGGCAGGCTTCCGGGAGATCTGCGGGGATATTATGCTGGCGCTGCCCTATTATTCCATCGCGGAGTTTGATAAAACCCTTGCCCTGCTGCAGGCGGGTGGCTGCACCCATATTTCGGCCTACCTGCTCAAGATTGAGCCCGGCACCGCCTTTGGCCGCAACCCGCCGCCGGGCCTGCCGGATGCCGACGCCGCCGCGGAGTTTTACCTGTACGCCGTGCAGCGTCTGGCGCAGGAGGGCTACCGGCAATACGAGATCAGCAACTTTGCCTGCCCCGGCCACGAAGGGCGGCACAATCTGCTGTATTGGAACTGTAAAGATTACTGGGGCATTGGTCCGGCGGCCCACAGCTGCCTGGGCAGTGTGCGCCGCTTTTGGCCCAATGACACCGCTGCTTTTATTGCCGGGACTGTTCAAGAGCAGTACGAAGGCCCCTGCAACGCCGAGGATTACCTGATCATGCAGTTGCGCCTTTGCAGCGGGCTGAATCTGACCGAGTATGCGGCCCGGTACGGCGTTCGGTTCGATGCCGGCCAGATGGCATTTTTGCGCCACTGCGCCGCCAGCGGCTATGCTGTGCTGGATGGCGATACCCTGCGGCTGACGCCGAGTGGCATGATCGTGCAGAATGCCATTCTGGAAGAACTGATTTGATTTTCAAGGCAATACCGCATAATTCTAAGTGCCGATACGGCGAGCGAGGTGCGGCAGCTGCTAAGCCAAAAGCGCAGATAATACTGGATGTCTTATCGAGCATTTTGGCAACGCAGATGCCGTGCCGCAGCCGCCGAAGCGGTGCTTAAGCCGCTAGGCGGGAATTGTGCGGTGTTGCCTCAAAAATATCCGCCGTCCATATGGGTGCTTTGGGCCACTGGCTGGTCGTGCAGCCCCATCGAAACGCCCAGTGCTTCATCCACGCGGCGCATGTCATCTTCCGGAATGCGCCCGGCGCGCTCCCCTCAGGCGGCGTTTTATCCAGTGTGCGAATTTGTTCGGTCAGCACAATGCTGTCTTTGGCCAGGCCGCAGCGGTTGGCCCGCACGCCGATATGGGTGGGCAGGCGGTTTTTATCCTGCCTGCTGGTGATGGCGGCAGCGATCACGGTGGGGCTGTGCCGGTTGCCGATATCGTTCTGAATGATAAGTACCGGCCTGACTCCCCCCTGCTCCGACCCAACCACCGGGCTGAGATCTGCGTAAAACACTTCACCTCTGTGCACTTCCATAACAAAACCTCCCTGCTGATACTGCAATGCGTTCTGTTTACAGTATAAGCAGGGAGGCTTTATTTTAATCATGAATCGGTGGGGCAAAAAAGCATTGCGATTCTATCTGGCGGGGAATGCAAGTGGTTGCCATATGCCCAACATGCGGGACAGCAAGTATTGTCCCCTACAAATGATTTGCAGCGTTTGCTGCAATCAGCAAGGTTTCCATGCGGCGGGGAGGGGCCTTGAAATGTACCGCAAACCACACAAATGCTTTGCCGTGCTTTACTGCTTGCGGCAAACCATGTATCACTCCACCCGTTCCACCACCACAAACGCACCGGCAAGGCCGGCCTCATGGGTCAAGCTCAAATGAGCCTGCAAATGGTTCTGCGCCATGAAACGGGCGGCTTTACCGGTAAATTCCAGGTAAGGCGCACCGCTTGGCTGGCGCAGGGCGGCGATTTCCGCCATGGAGAACCCGGAAAGGCCGGTGCCGCAGGCTTTCAAGAATGCCTCTTTTTGCAGCAAAGTTGGCCGCGGCGGTTTCCGCCTGCTTCTTGCCCGTATGGGCGACAATGAGCTCCTGCTCCGCCGGGGTATACACATGCTGCAAAAATGCCGGGCGGGCAATGCCCTTTTCAATCCGGCCCACATCACACAGGTCTGTGCCAATGCCGTAAATCACAGCAGGCCCTCCTTTTCCAGCGCGGCCAGCAGGGCAGCTTTCTCGTTGGGCAGGCGGCCCTCCATCACGGCGCGCAGCAAGGTGTTCAGCGCCTTACCCACCGCGGGACCGGGGGTGATGCCTGCATCCATCAGGCTGGCCCCGTTCACGGCAAGCTGGCCTACCGTATAACAGGCGGTAGCCGAAAGTTCCAGCATCCGTCCCTCAAAAAGCGCGCACCTGCTGTTCGCGCTGCATCACTCCCGCATTGCGGGCATGGGCGGCAAGATCCGCGAGCTTCAGGCGGCAAAGGCGCTGCAAAAATGCGGCACCATAGCGGTTCAGCATGTTCAGGATGCCGGCATCATCGCTGGGCAGGGGCACCATCGTGGATAGCAACCAGTGCGCTGGCGCTTTCCACAAGATAAGTAGGCGCCTTGAGCCGCAGCAGGATGCTGCGCGCCATTTTACTTCCGGCCTGGTTGTGGCCGGGGAAATGCGCCGCGCCGTCCGGGCCGACGGTGCGGCATTCCGGCTTGGCCAGATCATGCAGAAAAACACTCCACCGCAGAATGCGGGCATTTTTATCGTCCATGCCCGCCACATCCAGCAGTTCCACCGCCACGGCGGTGTGCTGCCACACATCATAGCAGTGCCAGCGCCCCGGCTGGGTGCAGCCGATGCATGGCTCAATCTCCGGCACCGCCCCGGCAAGAATCCTGCCATAGCGGCTCAGCACTTTGCCCGCAGCGGGGGCGGCCAGCAGCTTATCCAGCTCGGTATAAATGCGCTCGGCGGAAATATTCTGGATGCTCTGCCGCATGTCCAGCGCGGCGCGCTCGGTGGCTTCCTCCAGAGCAAAATCCAGCTGGGCGGCCAGCCGCACGCCGCGCGCAGGATGCGCAGGGCGTCCTCGGCAAAACGTTCTTCCGGGTCGCCCACGCAGCGCATCAGGCAGGCGTGCAGGTCACTGCGGCCGCCGTACAGGTCGATCAGTCCCTCGCCGGGGGCATAAGCCATGGCGTTGATGGTAAAATCCCGCCGGGCAAGATCCGGCTGCACCTGCGGCACAAACTGCACGGCATCCGGGTGGCGGCTGTCATGGTACTGGCCATCCACACGGTAGGTGGTGATTTCGTAGGGGGTGCCGCCCACGATGAGGGCAACGGTGCCGTGCTTTTCCCCCGTTAAGATCTGGCGGTAGGCGGAAAACACCGTCCGCACCTGTTCCGGTCTGGCAGAGGTGCATATATCCCAATCGCCGGGGGTACGCCCCAGCAGGCTGTCCCGCACGCAGCCGCCTACGACATAGGCTTCAAACCCGGCGCGGCGCAGTGCCCCCAACAGGCGGGATGCCGCCGCGGGAATGCTGATTTTGATTTGCGGTTCATGGCCAGACAAGGCGGTCACTTCCCCTCTGCAAGTATTTCAGCCGCACGGCGGTTTATCAGCCAAAGTTCCATTCTTCGGCAAGGTCTACGCAGCAGGCCACACAATCGCCTTCCTCACGCAGGGCGGCAATCTTAGCTTCAGCTGCTTCGGCATCCGGCATCCAGGTAACAATAAAAAAGTTCTCCGCCGGAACGCCATAATACACCCAGGTGCCATCGGCACGCACCAGGTCTGCCAGGTGGTCCAGTTCCTCGCCGTCGGTCAGGCCCTGGCCTTCTTCGGCGTAAATCATTTCCGGCTGCACCTGCATGGAATCGATCACGGTAATGCTGCTGTTGATGTAAGTATCGCGGTCGGTGCTCTGGTCGCTGTTTTTCCACGCGGTGGCAAACGCTTTTACAAGCAGCTCCCGCACTTCCAGCATTTTATCGCCTTGCTGATACATGATAACTCTCTGCCTTTCAATTTATAAATATATGAATACAGTATAACACGAAACAGGCCTGCACGCCATAAGAATAGAAAGAATTTTGGCGCGCGCTCCGTAGGGCAATGCCGAGCAGTGCTTTACCCCCGCCGCATATACAAAATCGGGTACGGGCCGCCCTGTTCATCCAGCTCACTGCGGCGATATACGGCAAAGCCCATGTGCCGGTAAAAACCGGCTGCCGCCGGGTTCTGCTCGTTCACGGTTCAGCTCACTCACGCCGTACTGCTCCATGCCAAGGCACAGCAGGCGGGCACCAAGGCCCTGGCCGCGCGCCTCCGGGTCCAGAAAGAGCATTTCCAGCCGGTTCTCCTGCACGCCCATAAAGCCGACCGGTGTGCCGCTTTCATCCTGCGCAACAATCAGGTGTTCCACCCCGCACAGGGCCTGCGGAACATAAGTACGGATAGCGGCAATTTCCGGCGCAGACAAAAAACAGGTGGGTTGCCTGCACAGAGCGCTGCCATACCTCCACCAGCTGTTGGACCAGCTGCGGGGGCGGGCAGAAACTTCGGCTATTTTCACGGTGATATCCTCTCTTTTGTTTTATGCTCTAAGGCAACACCGCACAATTCCCGCCTTGCGGCTTAAGCACCGCTCCGGCGGCTGCGGCACGGCATCTGCGTTGCCAAATTGCTCGATAATGTCGGGTTGCGGTACCCGCATCGTGCTTCGGGGGCAAAACCCCTCGCACTCTGCGACCGCTGCTGCCCTGCTTCGGTTCGCTGTTTCCCGCCACTGGCGGCGCTCACCTTTGCAGCATCCAGTATTATCTGCGCTTTTGGCTTGGCATCTGCCGCACCTCGCTCGCCGTATCGGCACTTAGAATTGTGCGGTATTGCCCTAAATCCTGTAATAACAAACAACGGGGAGCTGCCAGGCAGTCCCCCGTTGTTTGTTATTATTTAGTTGAACTTAAAGATTTTTTGCGCCACATGGTAGCCCCACAGGGTGATCTTGTGACCCAGCGTACCGGGCAGGTTGCAGGCACCGGCGACGGAATGGCGGCACTTGTTGTACACGCGCTCATCGTGGTTTTTCAGGTACTGCCACAGCTCGGTCTTTTTTTCAAAAGCCTCCGGGCGGCCATCCATCGTCAGGAACACGCTGGAGATCGCCATCATCATGGACAGATAGTTGAACATGTAGGCGCGCAGCTTTTTCTGGCTTTCCGGCAGAGCATACAGATCCACCGCGTCGATCATGATCTTGGTCACGCGCAACTGCTGGTCCACGCGCTTGACCATCACACTCTCATTCACGCTCTGGTCATCACGGCCAATAAAGTAACGGTACAAGTCAATATCCATATAGTACAGACGCTGGCAGAGCGGCAGCGGCTGGTAGACAAACACGTTATCAACATAGAAGGTATGCTTGGGCAGCTCCAGGCCGCTGTCACGCAGGATCTGGGTGCGGTAGATGACGGTGTGCATCAAAATGTTCTGGCTCGGCGGGAAACGGCCGATCTCATCCCAGGAAAACACACGGTCCTGCGGCAGAATACTCTTGTAGCTGACGGTGTGGTGGGTGTTATCCACCACATGCTCGTACACATAGTTGCACATCAGCAGGTCCACCGGCTGCTCCATGGCGGCAAAACCGCGCAAGGTCTGCATGACCTTTTGCAGAGCTTCGGCATCCAGCCAGTCGTCAGAGTCCACGACTTTGAAGTACATACCGCTTGCGTTGCGGATGCCCTGGTTGACACCCTCGCCATGGCCACCGTTTTCCTGGTGGATGACCTTGACGATGTTGGGGTATTTTTCAGCATAGGCATCGGCAATTTTGCCGGTGTCGTCCTTGGAGCCGTCATCTACAAGGATGATTTCGGCCTCCTCCCCGGCGGGCAGCAGCGTTTCTACGCAGCGGTCCATATAGGCTGCGGAATTATAACACGGTACGGTAAAGGTGATCAGCTTCATAACAGGCCTCAATTCTTATAGTTTCATGCTTATTTTTGGGGTGCGGGGCCGGTCTGCTGCACATTTTGCAGCCAGTCCTGCCAGGTGCGGCTGGCAAAATCCGCCGTTTGGGTAATCTGCGGCCAGAACTCCGCCATTGGTTCATCATAAATGCCAACGGTGGCGAAACCGGCGGCGCGTGCGGTGGCAATCCCCACGGGGGAATCCTCAAACACGGTTGCCTGCACGGGGTTCTGCACGCCAAAACGGTGCAAAGCATCCAGATATACATCCGGCTTCTTTTTTGCCGTCAGGGTTCTTGCAGTCCACCGCAAATTCAAACCAGCGCATCAGCCCGTGGAGGTCAGCGCGGCTTCGATCAGCGGTGTTTCGGTGCCGGATGCCACGCACATGCGCACACCGCGTGCGTGCATGGCTGCCAGCACCTGCTCAACGCCCGGCTTTTTACGGTGGCTTCCTGCGCATAGCCGTACCGCGCTTCGGCACGGATCAGCTCTGCGCATTCAGGCTCCGTCAGCGGCACGCCAAGCTGCTGCACAAACATCGCGGCGGTTCCTTCCACCGTAAGGGTCATGTTGGCCATGCGCTGTTCATGGGTGATGGTTTTGCCATATTTTGCAAGGATGCGGTCCGTTACATGGTCCCACATGCCGGTGGAGCACAACAGGGTGCCATCCATATCAAAAATTGCGTAAGGGGTCAGTTCCACGGCGTACCTCACAATCGTTTTGGGGTGCAAAATTGTACCCCTGCAATAAGCAATACGTTTTAAGGATACTAAATTTTGCAAAAAAAAACAACCCCTCCGGCATAACCATTGCCGGAGGGGCTGCGCACCGGGTGGGTGGCCTGGTGCCTGCTTGCTTGTTTCAAGGTGCAACAAACAGTATTATGGTGAATCAATCATCCATATCTTATTTATGCCCTATTCGTGGTAAATTCCGGTCAGAGCCGCATCCTTCTGCGCACCATTACCGTGTGCGGGTCTAATCGTCGAGAACGATACGGTACCGTCTTAGTACTCCCGGTCGAAGCGGCAGAAGTCATGAACGCCGGAGGGGATCACGTCGTTGTAGACATCTTCCGGCAGGTTATAGGCTTCCTCACTGTCCAGAATACCACGTACCCACTTTGCAAACGAACGAAGGTTCAACATTGCAACCCCATCTCCTTTCTGTCTTTATTATATCCAGCGCAGGGGGATTTTGCAATGCACGCTTTGTACAATCTTACAAAAGGTTTTTTTGTATATTATAAACTATTTCGTTATTTTGTATATTTTGCAGCTTCATCTGTACGCGTCACGCGGACATTTCGTCTTGGTAGTCCTCCCATGCCTCCTGCATGGTATCGGCGGAAAAAAGGAATTCGCCCGTTGCGGAATAAACTTCAATGTGGCCTGCTACATACCGGAATTGTGCTGTCATGGGAACCCCTGCCTTTCTGCTTTGCTATGGGCAACACCGCACAATTCCCGCCTTGCGGCTTAAGCACCGCTCCGGCAGCTGCGGCACGGCATCTGCCGCACCTCGCTCGCCGTATCGGCACTTAGAATTATGCGGTATTGCCTATGGTTTTATTATAGCAGACATCCAGGGCGATAAACCGGACTTCCAGTCCTCGCAGACGAAAAAGCAGGGTGATAAAGTGTACTTTAAGCCTTTGTGCGGGCCACATAGGCGGCAAAACCGCGCAAAAAGCGCATCATACCCAGCACCCACAGGCACAAAAGGAACCAGAGTGCCGTGTATTTTGGGCACACAAGCCCGGCAAGGTTGCCCCATTCCTGGCTGTAATCCCACACCTCAACATGCAGCAGACGGCGGCAGGCAAGCCCGGTGCCCAGTTCCAGCACCGAAACCCCAACCGCGCCGATCCCCGCCAGCAGCGGGGTGGGCAGTGGCAGGCGGCCGAGGGCATCCAGTGCGCAAAGGCAGGCCCCGCCCGCCAAAAAACATCGTCCAATGGGTTGTGCCGCGCCAGGCGATCTCCAGCGCAAGGTACGCGGTACCGCCCATGGCAAACAGCACCAGCTGCCCCGGCGCAGCCAGACGGTGGAAACAAACAGACATACAAACGCCCCCTGTACAGTATGGAAGAATGACCCCGTCATCCTTTGCCATAGTATGTGCAGGGGGCGCAGTTTGTAACCTTTTGTAATAAAATTACAGCATTTTATTTGGACAGCTTCTTCAGCAGTTCGCTACGGGTATCCCACAGGTTCCTGCTCAGGTCAACATAATAGCGGTGCGGGTTTTCAAAGCGCTTTACTTCGTCCCCACAGGGTGCCCACCTGGGCTTTGCAGAACTTGCGGATATCAGCCAGGTTGGGGTTGGTGTAAACGCGCTTGCCGTTCTCATAGATCGGGGTGGAAATGCAGCGGGCAGTGCTGTTGACATAGGTGCATTCCTTCCAGGTCTCGATGGGGTCAAACAGGGTAATGCCGTTCTTGGTATCCACCACTTCGTCTGCCATAGTGATCAGGTCTGCCTGGGCTTTGCCGTCCTCATCATAGATACGCCATACCTTTTCAGGCAGGGAATGGTCATCTTTTCCACGGATTCGGAGAGCTTCATCTTGGGGGTATAGCTGCCGTCATCCTCTTTCACTGCGGCCAGCTTGTACACGCCGCCAAACACGGGGTCGCTCTTGGCGGTGATCATGTTCTCGCCAATGCCAAAGCTGTCCACACGGGCACCCTGCAAAATCAGGTCGCGCACGATGTATTCATCCAGAGAGTTGGAAGCGCAGACGGTGCAGTCCGGGTAACCGGCGGCATCCAGCATCTGGCGGGCCTTTTTGGAAAGGTAGGCAATATCGCCGGAGTCAATGCGCACACCTTTTGGGGCGCTTGCCCATCGGCTTCAGCACTTCGTCAAACACCTTGATGGCATCGGGCACGCCATGGCGCAGAACGTTGTAAGTATCCACCAGCAGCACGCAGTTGTCCGGGTACATCTCGGCATACTTCTTGAATGCGTCATACTCGGTGGGGGAACATCTGCACCCAAGAGTGTGCCATAGTGCCAGATGCCGGGATCCCGAAGTCACGGGCAGCCATCACGCAGGAGGTGGAGCTGCAGCCGCCGATGTAGGAAGCGCGGGCGCCAAAGTAGGCGGCGTCATACCCCTGGGCACGGCGGGCGCCAAACTCCATAACCGGGCGGCCAGCGGCAGCGCGGCAGATGCGGTTTGCCTTGGTGGCAATCAGGCACTGATGGTTAAAGGTGACCAGCAGCAGGGTTTCCAGCAGCTGGCACTCAATAGCCGGGCCTTCTACGGTCACAATGGGCTCCTGCGGGAAGATGGGCATGCCCTCTTCAATCGCCCAGATATTGCAGTGCAGCTTAAAGTTGCGCAGATAGTCCAGGAACTGCTCATTGAAAGCACCGGTGGAGCGCAGATAATTGATGTCTTCCTCGGTAAATTTCAGGCTGTCCACTGCGTTGATAAACTGCTCCAGGCCGGCCATAATGGCGTAACCGCCGCCGTCCGGCACCTTGCGGAAGAACATATCAAAGACGGCAATTTTATCCTTATACCCTTCGTCCAGGTAGCCGGCCGACATGGTAAGCTCATAAAAATCCGTCATGGTTGTCAGGTTGCGTTTTACATCCAACATAGTACAATGTACCCCCTTATGGCTGGCTGGTGCCCGCCATTATTCCTTATTTCAATCGTTCGGTTTATTTTTGCGTTTTGGGGTCGGTTGCTCCACACGGCGCACCGTAAGCAGCATAACATACACCCACAAAACCGCATAGACAACAGCCGCTATGATGCAAAGCACAATAACGACCTTGAAATAAGTGCTTGAAAAGAACGCCTTTACCTTCGCCATGGTATACAACAGCTCGTTGCGGTCCACGCTGCTGCCGGCCAAAAGGTCCACCGTGCCAACGGTTTCGCCCTGCATGGTAACGGTAACGGTACCCACCACATCGCCCTGCTTGATGGGCGCGGAGAGGTGCTCCGGAACATTGAAGGTCTTTTCCGTCAGCTCTGCCCCGCCCTGCCGCGGCAAAAGGGTCTGCATATCATCCGCCGGGTAGATCATTACCGTATCCGTCTGGGAGGAATACACAATAGGCAGCTCGGTGATGGGCTGGGTGGTATCCAGTGCCGCGGTTACGGTAAAGGTGGCGAACGCCCAATCCATCAGCTCGGCGGTTTCGGTCAGCGCCGGGCGCGGGTCTTCGTCCGTTTTGGGACTGTGCAGCACCACGCTGACATAGGTTTCGCCGTCCTGGGTGTGCCAGCCCGCAAAAATTCTGCCAGTCATCCAGGCTGCCGGTTTTGCCGCCTTTGGTGTAAGAGCGGTAATAGTTGCTGCTGGGCGAAACCAGCTTATCACTGGTCAGGATGGTATAGGGCGAATCATGCTTGGTGGAGGCCGGCATCTGGTAGCTTTCCTCCCCTGCCGCCTGGGCAAAGGCATCATAGCCCATAGCCACCCGCACCAGCAGGTAGGCATCCCGCGCGGTGGTCACGTTGCCGGGATCCAGCCCGCAGGGGTCAGTAAAGGTAGTGCCGGTGCAGCCGATGCGGGCAGCTTCATCGTTCATCATGGCCACAAAGTTATCAATGCTGCTGCCGCTCATATAGTCTGCCACGATATACGCTGCCTCGTTGGCGCTGGGCAGCAGCATGGCATACAGCAAGCTGCGCAGGGTATGGGTCTCGTCTTTCCAGATATCCGCCGTGGAAGCATTTTTGCCGTACAGGTAATCATAGATATAGCCCGGCGCTGTAATGCTGATGGTATCCAGCTGGTCCTGGTAGCTTTCCAGCATCAGGATCATGGTCATCAGCTTGGTCAGGCTGGCGGCGGCCATGGGGGTTTCGCTGTTTTTTTCATAAACAACCAGCCCCGTATCGGTGTTAGCCACATAGGCTGCCTCTGCGGTAACAGAAAATCCCGGTGTCAGGTTGGGGGCATCGGCGGTTTCCTCCGCTGCGGCGGGCAGGACCAGCAGCACCGCCAGCAGCAGTACCGCAAGGCAGGCAGACAGGAATTGTTTCATGGCATGTCCTTTTTGGTTTGTCGGCCCAGCCTGTAAAGTTATGTGTCAATACAGGTTAAGCCTTAGTATAGCAAATTCTTTCTGCAAAAAAAAGAGATTATACAAAAAAATCAAAAATAATTTGGGCAGTTTTTTATTGGAAATAAAGATGTCAAGACTAATTCATGGCCCCGGCTGTAGCAAACAGGCGCTCCACTTCGTCCGAAAGGGCTTTGTGCTCCGGTTTGGCCAGGTTGGGGTCCAGGGCCAGCAGGGCTTTGGCTTCCTGCTGGGCAACGGTCAGGGTGCGGGTATCCTGCACAAGGTCCGCCACATGCAGGGTGGGCAGGCCGTGCTGTGCTTCGCCGAAAAAGTCGCCGGGGCCGCGGGTTTCCAGGTCATACTTGGCAACGGCAAAACCATCCGATGTGCGGCACAAAAAGTGCAGCCGCTGGCGTACCGCTTCTCCCTCGTTATCCGAAATCAGGATACAGCAGGAATTCGCCGCGCCGCGCCCCACGCGGCCGCGCAGCTGGTGCAGTGCCGAAAGGCCGAACCGCTCTGCATTTTCGATCACCATTACGGTTGCATTGGGCACATCCACACCGACTTCAATCACGGTGGTGCTGACCAGCACATCCAGCTCCCCGGCCTTGAACTGCTGCATCACTTCATCTTTATCTTTCGGCTTCATTTTGCCGTGCAGCAGGCCGATGCGCCGCCCCGGCAGCAGCGGGCAGGCCACCTGCTCGTAATACTGCTTGACGGCTTTCATGCCGGAATCCATTTCGTTTTCCTCAATGGCCGGGCAGACGATATATACCTGATGCCCTGCGGCGATCTGTTTTTCCAGAAAGCCGTACATATCGCGGCGCTTTTTGCCAGTGATGAACCAGGTCTTGATGGGCTTGCGGCCGGGGGGCAGCTCATCCAGGATGGAGATATCCAAATCTCCGTACATCAAAAGCCCCAGAGTACGCGGGATGGGGGTTGCGCTCATGACCAGCAGGTGCGGGTTGTTGGCCTTGCCCGCCAGAATGCCGCGCTGCCGCACGCCAAAGCGGTGCTGTTCGTCCACAATGGCAAGGCCGAGATTTTTTGAACACCACGCTGTCCGTCAGCACCGCATGGGTACCAACCACCAGCCCGGCACGGCCATCCGCAATGGCGGCAAGGGCCACCCGCTTTTCGGCGGCTTTCATGCCGCCCACCAGCAAGGTAACGTTGACGCCAAACGGCTCCAGGCGGTCGGCCAGGTTGGCGGCGTGCTGGCGGGCCAGAATTTCCGTTGGGGCCAGCATGGCGCTCTGCCAGCCATTTTGCGCGGCAAACCAGATGGCCGCAGCGGCCACCAGCGTTTTGCCGCTGCCTACATCGCCCTGCAGCAGACGGTTCATCGGGGTCTGGCCGCACAGATCATGGCAGATTTCTTCCGCCGAGCGGCGCTGTGCCCCGGTGGGTGCATAGGGCAGGCTGCGCCAGAACGGCGCAAGGTCCAGCTCCCGCATGGGGGCACCGGTAATTTTGCGGCCATGGCCTCGCATCAAAAATATGCCCAGCTGCAGGATATACAATTCTTCAAAGATCAAACGGCGGCGGGCGGCAGCGGCGTCTGCCACATCCCGCGGGGCATGGATGGCCCGCACAGCGTCCGCTTTGGGCGGCATGCGGTAGCGGGTCAGCAGCTCTGGCGGCAGCGGGTCATCCAGCTGGGCCACATATTCCAGCGCCAGCTGGGCGCAGCGGGTCAGGCGGGCGGCGGGCAGCCCTTCGGTGCTTCCGTAAACCGGCAGCAGGGGCGCCGCAGCAACCTGGGCTTCGGTGCGCACAAGCGGGTGCAGGATTTCCCGCCGGGTCATCATGCCGCCAACGCGGCCCTCGAAATAATATTCGGTTCCAGGTTCCAGCTTTTCCGCCGCATAGGGCGCGTTGAACCAGGAAAGCGCCAGCATTCCCGTATCGTCCCCTGCCAGCACATGGGAGAGCATCCGCCCGCCTTTAATGCGCCGGTCCGGGTCCCGCTGCAGCACCGTTGCCTTTACACAGCAGTCCACATCAAACGGCGCTGATACTACCGTGTACGGCTGGGAATAATCAATATACCGCCGCGGATAGTGCAGCAGCAGATCCCGGATGGTATAAATGCCGAGCTTGGCAAACTTTTTGGCGTAAGCCGGGCCAACGCCTTTCAGGTATTGGATGTCGCTGTTGATATCCGGCATGGCTGCACCTCCTTCCGGTAGGGTTATAAACAAAGGACGAACATGCGTTTTGATGCACAAGTTCGTCCTTGAATGGTTTTGTCCGTTATGCCGGGATCATTCCACGCTGAGCATATAGTAGTAAACCGGCTGACCGCCATGGATATGGCTGACCTCCACGCTGGAGCCGCACTTGGACTGCACCAGTTCGGTGGTATGTTCGGCATCTTCCTCGCTGACTTCCGCACCGGAGATCACGGTGATGAACTGGCTGTCCTTTTTTCTTCATGGAACGTGCCAGGCGGTAGGTCATCTTGGTAATGTCGCTGACAGTGGCAACGATCTTACCGTTTTCCAGCGCCATGATCTCACCCTTACGGATGGGGCGGCCGTCAAACTCACTATCGCGGGCGGCATAGGTGATCAGGCCGGTAGCAACCTTTTCGGCGGCGGCCATCATGTTGACGGCGTTCTCCTCCGGGGCGGCTTCGGGGTCAAAGTTCAGCATAGCGGTCATGCCCTGGGGCACGGTACGGGTAGGCAGAACCAGGACCTTGCGGTCAGCCAGCTTTTCTGCTTGTTCGGCAGCCATGATGATGTTTTTTATTGTTGGGCAGCACCAGAACGGTCTTGGCGGGCACGCTCTGGATGGCAGCCAGGATATCCTCGGTTGCCGGGTTCATGGTCTGGCCGCCGGAAACAACGGCATCCACGCCCAGGTCCTCAAACACGGATTTCAGTCCATCGCCCGCCGCCACGGCAACAAAGCCATAGGCGCGGTCCGGGTCAACTGCAGCGTAAACAAAAGTTTCCTTTGCGCCGGTCTCGGCAGCCTTTTCCTCGGCTTCGGCCTGTTTTTCCAGGCCCTTGGCCTGCTTCTGGCGGGCCAGGAACTGCTCGTGCATGTTCTCGATCTTAAAATTGGTCAGGTAGCCATACTTGATGGCCTCGCTCAGCATCATGCCGGGGTCAGCCGTATGCACATGGCAGTTGGCCACATCGTCATCCTCGATCACAACAACAGAGTCGCCGTTGGATTCCAGAAAAGCGCGCAGGCGGGTGACGCTTGCTCCGGGATCCTTATGGACCAGGAATTGGGTGCAGTAGCCGTTTTTGATATCCTCAACCTTCATCAGGTCGTCGGCAAACACGCCCTTGCCTGCTGCGCTGGAATCCAGCTTCGGCTTGGCGGCAACCTCGGCACCGGCAACGATCTCGCCGCCGTCAAACACCTGCTTCATGCCCTCAAACACCAGCATGATGCCCTGGCCGCCGGCATCCACAACGCCAGCCTTTTTCAGCACAGGCAGCAGGTTGGGGGTGTCCTCCAGAGCTTTCTGGCCAGCTTCGCACACGGTGGCCCACAGCTGCGGCACATCGTCAGTTTCAGCGGCAACGGCAGCCTCGGCAGCCAGGCGGGTAACGGTCAGAATCGTGCCCTCCTTGGGCTTCATGACCGCCTTGTAAGCAGCTTCCACGCCCATCTGCAGGGGCTTTGGCCAGGTCAGCGGCCTCGGCATCGGTTTTACCGGCCAGCGCGCCTTGAAAAACCGCGGAACAGCAGGCTGGTGATAACGCCGGAGTTGCCGCGCGCACCGCGCAGCATGGCGGAAGCAGCACTCTTGCTGGCTTCGGCCACCGTGCAGGTATCCGGCATGGCGTTCAGCTCGCTCAAGGCCGCGCCGATCGTCATGCTCATATTGGTACCTGTATCACCATCCGGCACAGGGAAAACGTTCAGCTCGTCCACGCGGGTACGTTGATTTGCAATATTGTTGGCGCCGGAAATGATGGCGTCGCGCAGTGTCTTACCAGTAATCATTCTAACAGTTGCACCTCATTGTAATTTTTGGGGAAACAAGCCGCCGGGGCAAATGCCAGCCGGGGCCCCCGCCGCTTTATTCGTCAATGATATCATCAACAAACACATCAATGCGGGCCACTTTCAGGCCGGTTGCATGTTCAACTTCATCTTTAACGCGGTGGGTAATGCTTTGCGTGATGGAAGCGATGTTCAGGCCATACCCCACTTTGATGTGTGCAGGGTGATGACCAGCCGCCCTTCCTGCTGGCTTACGGTAACGCCTTTTTCGGGCAGGGAGCCGTTGCGCAGCGCTTCGCGCACTGTGCTGGCAGCAGAGCTTTGGCCCATGGCGGCAATACCGTAACAGTTTTTGGCAGCTTCGGCCACAAGGCCCGAGAAGTAATCATTCGTAAGCGAAATATGTCCCAAAGGATTCACTCGTGTGATCATTTGCGTTCCTCCCTATGGAATACAGATGAATTCCCAGCTTCGGGTTTAACCCTTTTGCCGGGTTCCATGTACGTCAGTTACAGCTAACGCAATTCTATTATACACGATTTGTTTCGGTTTGAACAGAGCTTTTTGTAAAAAGCCCTGCCGAAAAAGGGAACAAAATTTGCAGCCTAATTTTTTACATCGGTTTTAACAATCCATTCACAAAGTTATCCCAAACGGCGCGTATACTTAATATTGGTAAAGGTCGTACTTTTAACGCCCGCCCCGGCAGTAGATGCGGGGAGCAGCAAAAGCCGCCATACACAGTGCTTTCCCTTTCCATCAAGATAACCTGCAAAGGAGTTATTTTCCGCCATGAATCTGTTGTTCTTTTTAACGCCAAAACAGGACGTTTTATTTATCTATGAAGATTTTACCCTGCGCCAGACCCTTGAAAAATGGTCCAACCAGCGCTTTGCCACCATTCCGGTATTAAAACGCAACGGCGAATACCTGGGTACCATGACCGAGGGCGACATTTTTTATGGGGCATCAAAAGCATTCACGGGCTGGATATTGACGCCAGCGAGGATATCCCCATCGCCTCTTTCCCCCGCCGCCGGGATTACAAGGCAGTTCCCGTTACCACTGACATGCACGCTTTGCTGAACGCCGCCGTTGACCAGAATTTTGTTCCCGTGGTGGATGACCGCAACGTATTTATCGGCATTGTACGCCGTACCGCAATTTTGCAGCAGGTTGCCAAAGACTATGAGAGCCCAAAGGGCAATGTGTTCCCGGAAAACACTAAAAGCAAAGCCCGCAAGGAGGCGGCATTTGTGTAAGAAAATCCGGTTGTTTGCACCGCATTTTTAATGTGTTTTATTCCATAGTGACCACCGGGGCGCACATTGTATGCCCGCCAACCTGGCGGCATATCAATGCCAACGCAAAGACGTCACATATTTTAACAAGTCGTACACACAGCAAACAGCCGCGGGCGAACGATGTTCGCCCTTACCAAGACATTTAAGGCAACACCGCACAATTCCCGCCTTGCGGCTTAAGCACCGCTCCGGCAGCTGCGGTACGGCATCTGCGTTGCCAAAATGCTCGATAAGACATCCAGTATTATCTGCGCTTTTGGCTTGGCATCTGCCGCACCTCGCTCGCCGTATCGGCACTTAGAATTATGCGGTATTGCCTTATATTTTTAACTTTCCTGTTCATCCGCAAACTGTAAACTAAAAAGCGCAAAACATCCCCCGCAAGTCAGCGATTGCTGCACCTGCGGGGGATGTTTCAACTTTATTTTTGCAGAACGTTGAAAGTTCTGCGTTTTTTATTTTTTAGTAGAACCAGCCGTTTTCGGTTTCTTCGGCTCGTTTGCGTTCCTGTTCTGCTTTTTTTTGGTCAGGCGCTTTTTGCGGTGTTTGTAGCCCAAAATGGACAGGATAACCAGCAGCACCGCTGCCACGGCGCCGCCGATCAGAATTGGCAGCGGAATGCCGGGCTTTTCTACTGCGGCAAGGGTCGTTTCGTCCGTCATGGCGGTAAACACCAGATAGCTGCCGTCCTCGGTGGTATCCACCTTGCGCCAGCTGCCATCAGCATCGCGCAGGTATACCACAGTATTGTCCGAAGGTGCCAGATAATGCAGCACATGGCTGTCGGAGTGGTCCTCCGGCAGGGTGATTTCCCAGCATTCCAGCAGCGTTCCCACCGTGCCGGGGCTTTCGCTGGACGGGGTCAGCGTTACTTCCGCCGTGCCAAAAGCGCCCTCTGCCAACAGGATGGGCAGGCCGTTGCGGGTATCGCCGCTCTGCACCACGGAATCCAGCGGGTGTATACTGCTTCAATCGTCTGGTCAAACACAACATGGTCATGGTCAAAGTCCGACCATTCTGCCGTATAGCCACCCTTGACAGGCAGCTCCGGCGCATTGGCCATATCAAAGGCCGCACCGTACTCCACCGTAACAGCTTCCACCGTAACCTGGTTGGCAACAAAATTCAGGGTAACATTGCGGAATTCATCCGGCATGCCCTCCTGTGCCGTCAGGTCACAGAATTCCTGGAACGAAAGCGGTTCCGCCTGACCTGCATAACTTACGCCGTCAATGCCGCCCAGCGTTTCGCTGACAAAATAGTTGCCGCTCTGCTCGGACTCGGAATCCTGAAGTGCGCTGTTCAGGTTGGTGATGGAATTGCTGCTTTCCAGCCCGCCGGCAATCGCGCCGACATACTCGTCGCCATCCGCCAGCACAAAGCTGCGGCTGCCGGTAATGGTAAAGCCGCTGCCCGCAATGCCGCCGACATAGTTATCACCGCTCAGGCGGCACTTGGCTGCGCTGCGGCGGATGATGGACTTGCTCTGCCCGGCAATACCTCCAACATAATCCGCATCGTCCGATTCCAGATTGCCAAAGTTATAGCTTTGCAGCACCGAGCCCATATCCATGCTGCCAACGATGCCACCGCCGCCTTTTTTCTTGACATTGACAGCCCCTTATTGATGCAGTCCCGCACCACGATGCGAGTCTTGTAGGTCACATTCAGTGAGCTGCTGCCGCTGGTTTTGGTATCATCTTCGGGGTCCAGGTCGTTTTCACGGGCCATGGCGCCGGTAATGCCGCCTGCATTGATATCGGCGTTTACCTCGCCAAGGTTTATGCAGTTGAACACTTTACCTTCGGTATCGCCATCGGTATCGCTGTCTGAAACATCTTCAAACAGGTTGTTGTCGTCCTCGCTCTGGTCTGCAGCACCAGCCAGCGTATCGCCAATTTTTTGTTCAGCTGGCTGCTGATGGCCTGTACGTCCTGGATCAAAGCCTGGGTGTGGCTGCCGGTGTTGGTGTTCAGGCTACTGACACCGTCAATGATGGAAGCCAGGCTGCCGTTCAGGCTGCTGCGGGCTGCGGTGATGGAATCGCGGTCGCTCAGCGTAATACTGGGCACCGTCAGGTCAATGTTGCTGTCGATCTGGCCTTCGCAGCCATGGTCGATGGTCGCATCGCCGCCAGCGTCACCGCCGCCTTCCCCGCCAAAATCGAGATCCACATCAAAAGTGGGTTCATTGCGGCGGGGGCGGCCATGTGCTTCGCCCTCGCGGTCGTCCTCGCTCTGCTCTGCGGGCTGGTCGTCAGGCTGGTCCGGCTCCGGGGCAGGTGCCGCAGTCGGATCCGGGTCAGGGGCCGCGGTGGGGGCTTGCGTCACAGCCGGCGCTTGCGTCACAGCCGGCGTTTCGGTGGGTTCCGGGGTTTCCTCCGGTTCTTCGGTCGGCTCCGGGGGTGGGCACCAGCTCAATGGTGCCGTTGATGTTGCCATTGCCGGACCCGTTGGCGCTGCCGTTGCCGCTGCCATTGATCGTACCCTGCCCGGTCAGTTTGGTCAGGTTGGTAATGTTGATGGTCTGGGTGCCGATATCAAACCCGTTGACCGTCTTATCGATCAGGGTATCCACGGCTTCGCGCGCGCTGTCCACCCGGCCGGTCAGGTCATTCAGCTGGCTGGTCAGCTCACTGGAAGAAGCCGAGGCATCGTTGGTGGCCTTGTTCATCAGGGCAGAAAGGGTATCCAGTTCGCCCTGCAATTCCTGCAAGGTATCCTGGTTATATTGCAGCACGCTGGAGGGTTCCATCTGGCCCACAATGCCGCCGCCCTCCTTGCGGGCGTTGACGGTGCCATAGTTCACGCAGCCTTCCACATAGCCGGTCTGGCTGCCGGCAATACCGCCGACATTATAGCCAATGTGGCTGTAGCCAATGGTTCCGCGGTTGATGCAGGCGCGCAGCACACCGGCATTGTTGCCCGCAATGCCGCCTGCATCGGTCACATCGTTGGCCTTTTCGGTTTTCAGCACATTGTCCAGGGTCAGGTCATTCAGCTTGACTTCGTTCTGGCTCACGGTGGTATTCACGCTGGCCGCATTGGTGCAGTTGGCAGCCACGCCGTCATTCTGGCCCACAACGCCGCCCACAAAGTGGCTGCCGTACACTGTGCCGCTTACCGCGCAGCCGTTGATACTGCCCTTGACCGTATTGACACCGGCAATGCCGCCAATCTGGCTGGTGCCGGATACCACGCCGTCAAACGCGCAATTTTCAATCGTACCGGCGTTGCTGCCCGCAATGCCGCCCACGCTGGCGCGGGTGCCGCCCGGCTTGATGCGGCCCTTTACCGTCATATCGCGCACCAGGGCCCCCTGCTGCACATAGCGAAACAGGCCTTGCACGCTGCCGTCCTGGCTGAGGGAAAGGCCGGTAATGGCGTGGTTCTGGCCTTCCCATGTGCCGCCAAAGCTGGGGATACCGTTAAAGTCAACGCTGGAAAGGTCAATATCGGCTTCCAGCACAACTGTGCGGTTCTGGCTCCAGCTGTCCAGGCGGCAGTTCTTGGCCAGCTGGATCAGGTCATCCGCGCTGGAAAGGTAGACCGTATCTTTTGGGGCCGTATCCTGCACGGTTTCGGTCTGGGCGGTGTCGGCTTCCTCGGCAAACACCTGGGCGGGCAGCATAGCCCCCAGCATACACAGGCAGATACACACAGAGAGGAGTTTTTCCAGCGTGCGTTTTGCTGTATTGCGTTCCATCAGACTTCCTCCCCTTCCGTATAATTTTCTGCCCATTCAGCCGCCGCTTGTTCCTTGCTTTCCGGCAGATAAAAATCAGGCTTTGTTGGTTCTATCGTTGTGCCGCTGGTAACAGAGGCATTCAACGTACCGTTCAACGTACCCTTGATCTCGGCATCGATCACACCGTTCACATAGCCGCGCACCCGGCCGCTGACGCGCATGTTGCCGCTGGCCGTGCGGTTGACGCGGGACAGATCCACAGGGACTTTTACATCAAAGCTGGTGCGCTCCACAATGGTATCGCCGATGAGCAGGATCTGGGGCAGAACCGCCATAACCAGCACAATGGAAATGACCGTGCCGCGGCCCAGGCAGGTGCCGATGGCAGCGATGACCGGATTGGTGGTCATAACGCCGATCAGCGCACCGGCCACCGCCAGAATGGTACCGGATGTAAAGATGGTAGGGAACGCTTCGTTCAATGCGGCGATAATTGCCTCTTTGGGCCGCATTTCTTTTTTCAGGTCAGTGTAATGGCTGGAAATAACGATAGCATAGTCAATGTTTGCACCCATCTGGATGGAGTTGACAATCAGGTAACCCAGGAAGTACAGCGATTCATGTTGGATGGTCGGCACCGAGAAGTTGATCCAGATACTGCCCTGAATGACAACGATGAGCAGCACCGGCAGACCGGCCGATTTGAAGGTGAACAGCAGGATAATGACAACAAACAAAGCGGACAGCACACTGATCAGCATATTATCCTCGCCAAAGGAGCTGGACAGGTCTTTGACGTTGGTGGAGTTGCCGACAATGTAGGTATCGCTGCTGTAATATTTGGCGATCATAGCGTGCATTGTATCCAGGAAGTCCATGGTCTCGTCACTTTCTTCCGGCAGGTTCAGGTAGACAACCAAGCGGCTGTATTTATCGCTTTGCAGCTGCAGCTGTGCCTTGTTCAGCTGTTCAAACAGGTCATCCAGCGTTTCCTGAATGTCGCCGTCCAGCGTAATGTTGCCGTCTTTCATCTCCCGCTGCAGGAACATGAACATATCAAACAGCGGTACTTTATAATCGCCAAGGCCGCTGATCAACTTGCCGTATTCGTTCTGGTCCACGGCATAGGCGGCGTACAGGGCTTCGGCCACCTCGTAATCCAGCCCGGCCAGTTCCGACATCTGGCGCGGGGTCAGGGCATCGGCCAGTTTGTAGCCATCCATAGCGTCAATGTTGGCCAGGCCCTGGGTGGATTTTACTTCCGCGCAGGAATCCAGGTCCTTGAGCAGCTGGCGTTCGGAATCATAATCCCCTGTCGGCACGATCACCGCCACCATGTTGTTGACACCAAAAGTGTTCTTGATTTTCTGGTGGGCAATCTGGCTTTCACTCTGCTTGGCGGTGACCAGGTCTGTATAGCTGTAGCAGTAGGGGCACTTGTTGGCCAGCACTGCGGTGACTACAACCACAACGGCAAAAATCGGCGGGACAATAAACCGGGTGGCGACATCAAACTTGCCCAGGAAGGTGATCTTGGGGATCAGGTTTTTATGGCGGGTTGCATCGATCTTTTTGCTGAACACCATCAGCAGGCCGGGCATCAAGGTAAACACCGACAGCAAGCTGAACAGAATAGCCTTGATCAGCACGGTTGCCATATCGCGGCCAATGCCAAAGTGCATGAACGCCAAAGCCCCCAAGCCGGAAATGGTGGTCAGAGAGGAAGAGCTGATTTCGGGGATTGCCTTGGACAATGCCGCGATACAGGCCTCCCGCGTATCCTTGGTTTCGTGCTCATCCGAGAAGCGGTGGCACAGGATGATGGCGTAGTCAATGGCCAGTGCCAGCTGCAGAATAACGGTAACGGAGTTGGAGATAAAGGAAATGGTGCCACACAGGAAGTTGGTGCCCATATTCAGCAAAGCCGCCGCGCCAAAGGTCATAATCAGAACCGGAACCTCGGCATAGGAACGGGACGTAAGGGTAAGCACCAGCACGATGACGATGGCCGCCAGTACCAGAATGACGCTCATCTCGCTTTGCAGGTCTGCGGAGGTATCTACGCCGACTTCGGTATCAATATAGGTATCGTACCCGGCCAGCATATCCCGGATGGTATGCAGTGCATGGATGCTGATATCGTCCGTTGTGGTACCGTCAAACGTTACGCTGAACAGCGCCGAAGCGGATTTGTAGTGGTCCGTGGTATCATCAAAATCCACGCTGGTAACGCCATCAATGCTTTCCAGGTCACTGCAGATATTCTCGGCGGTTTCATATGTAACATTGGAAACCATCACGCGGGCTGTGCCGTATGTAACAAAGTTATCATTCATCACGGTCAGGCCCTGGCGGGTTTCGGTATCCTCCGGCAGGTAGGTAGTAATATCATTTTCCACCTTGACCCAGCCGGTTGCTACAATACTGAAAATTAACGCAAATGCATAAAGCAGAAAGAACAGGTTGCGCTTATCCACAATAAAGGTAGCGATTTTTTCCATACCGCTGCCTTTTGGCTTTTGCTCCTCCATATACACACTCCTTACCTGATTAACCACAGTACCAAAAGCACAAAACCAACAGCACCGTGCATGTTTTTCCGGTGCACGGTGTGTGGCTGTGCCTTTCCCGTACTTAACACCCAATAATTTTATCGGCACTCTCCTGCCCTATTTTTATATGGAACCGGGCGCAGAGAGCACTTTATTTATATCATCTTTATTATAAGGATTTTTGTGTCAGAAAGAAATGGATATATCTTGAACATTTTCAAAATCACACTGTCAAATTCTCGTTTTTGTACAAAAATAAAACCGCGATTTGTGTATTTCGCGCAAAAGGGATCCAGGTGGCTGACATGCAAAAACCGCCCCGCGGTTTACACCACGGGGCGGTTTGGAAAAGATTCAAGTAAGAAGAATTACTTCAGCTCAACCTTAGCGCCGACTTCTTCCAGCTTCTTCTTCATTTCCTCAGCGTCAGCCTTGGAAGCCTGCTCCTTCAGCTTAGCGTTGGCAGTCTCAACGAGCTTCTTAGCTTCCATCAGAGAAGCGCCGGTCAGCTCCTTAACAGCCTTGATGACCTGCATCTTGTTAGCGCCGACATCAGCCAGGATGACATCGAACTCGGTCTTCTCTTCCTCAACAGGAGCAGCAGCGCCAGCAGCAGCCGGAGCGGCAGCAGCAACAGCGGAAACGCCGAACTTTCTTCGCAAATGGTATCAACGAGCTCTTTCAGCTCGAGAACGGTCATAGTCTTGACAGACTCGACAATGGCAGTGATCTTTTCAGAAGCCATGGTAGTTACCTCCATAATTTTTATAATTGTTTGTGTGCGGCGGTTTTGTTGAGGTTTACGCCGCTTTCCTCATGCTGCAAGATAAATCAGGCAGCGGGGGTTTCTTCCTGCTTGTCGACGATCCCCTGGATCGCAACAGCCAGACCGCCGATGATCCCGTTGAGGGAGCCAGCCAGCATAGAGAGCAGGCCTTCGCGGTTGGGCATGGTGGACAGGCCCTTGACGCCAGCGGCATCCAGCACCTGGCCGTCGCAGAAGCCACCCTTAACAGTGAAGCGCTTGGACTTGTCTGCGTCAGCAACCTTGCACAGGATGCGGGCAGCAGCAGCCGGGTCCTCAGCAGACAGAGCAATTGCGGTATCACCCTTGAAGTACTCAGCAAGAGCTTCGTACTGGGTGCCAGCAACAGCACGGCGCAGCATGGTGTTTTTGACAACCATGTACTCAACGCCAGCTTCACGCAGTTCCTTACGCATCTTGGTATCATCAGCAACGCTGATGCCGTTGTAAGCAACGACAACGCCAGCCAGAGAACCAGCGATCTTGGTGTTCAGTTCTGCAACATAAGCCTTCTTGGCTTCCAGAATCTTTGCACTGGGCATTTGTTTTCACCTCATTCCGCTTGTAAGTTATACAGGCAAGCGGCTCTATCAAAAAGAAAAAGCCACTTTCCCGTTGCCGGGAAAATGGCTTTGAAGCAAATTCAAAACGCACGTTTCTCGGCAGGTGGGTCAAACCCGTTAGGCCCCAAAGGGCGCCTGCTGTCTTAAAAACAGCTTAATTATAATAGCACGGGAATGTGCGTTTGTCAAGCATTTTTTAAGAGAAAATTCTCTTATACACCATACTTGTTGGTGGCAACGCGAACGCCGGGGCCCATGGTGGTGGCGATGGTTGCGCTCTTTGAAGTACTGGCCCTTGGCAGCAGCCGGCTTAGCCTTAGCAATGGCTTCCAGGACGGTGTCCAGGTTGGCCATCAGCTTTTCAGCGCCAAAAGAAGCCTTGCCAACGGGAACATGGATGATGTTCTGCTTGTCCAGGCGGTACTCGATCTTACCGGCTTTGGCATCGGTAACAGCCTTGCCAACGTCGGGGGTAACAGTGCCAGCCTTCGGGTTCGGCATCAGACCACGAGGTCCGAGGATCTTACCCAAGCGGCCAACGCGGCCCATCATATCCGGGGTGGTAACCAGAACGTCGAAGTCCAGGTAGCCGCCCTGAATCTTGGCGATCAGATCATCATCGCCAACTTCCTGAGCACCGGCAGCCTCAGCAGCCTTAGCAGCGTCGCCCTTGCAGATAGCAACAACGCGAACGTTTTTTGCCAGTGCCGTTGGGCAGAACAACAGCGCCGCGGACCTGCTGATCAGCATGGCGGCTGTCAACGCCAAGGCGGACATGCAGCTCAACGGTCTCGTCGAACTTGGCCTTAGCGGTCTTGCAGCACAGCTCCAGGGCTTCCTGGGGCTCGTAGGTCTTGGTACGGTCGATCAGCTTAGCGCTGTCGACATAATGTTTACCGTGATTCATTACTTTATTCCTCCATTGTGGTAGTTATCGGATTTATCCTCCCACGCAAAAGAGCTTAATCAGCCCTCGACGGTGACGCCCATGCTGCGGCAGGTGCCCTTGATCATGCTGACGGCAGCTTCCAGAGAAGCAGCGTTCAGGTCAGGCATTTTGGTCTTGGCGATCTCTTCGGCCTGAGCCAGAGTGATGGAGCCAACCTTGTTCTTGTTGGGCACGCCAGAGGCGGTGTCGATGCCAGCGGCCTTCTTGATCAGGACCGGAGCCGGCGGGGTCTTGGTGATGAAGCTGAAGGAACGGTCAGCGTAAACAGTGATGACAACGGGGATGATCATGCCGATCTGGCCCTTGGTACGTTCGTTGAACTCCTTGGTGAACGCCATGATGTTAACGCCCTTCTGGCCCAGAGCAGGACCAACAGGGGGAGCCGGAGTTGCCTTGCCGGCGGGAATTTGCAGCTTAATGTAGCCAGTGATTTTCTGTGCCATGATAAATTGCACCTCCAAAATTTGTGGTGAGTTGCGGCCCGCGGTGCAGGCCTCCCACGAGCATGCGACCCTCGCACGCTCTATAAAAACTGCTCATGCGCAGTTTCTACCGGAATTACTTGCCTGTTGCCAGGCGATTTGCGCTAAGTTCCGCTTACAGAAGTTTGACTTCGTGCAGACCAAGTTCTGCCGGGATTTCGCGGCCAAACATGTTGATCTTGATGCGGACCTTGCGTTCGTCGAGATTGATCTCTTCCACCGTACCGATGGAACCTTCCATTGTGCCGGAAGTGATCTCGACATTGTCGCCCACGGCATAATCGACTTCGGGCGCGGCAACGCCGTTATCAACGCCGAGCTTGGCGACTTCCTCCTCCGAGGGGGTTCCGGCTTGGAAGCCGGGCCGACAAAAACCGGTGCAGCCGCGGGTGTTGCGGACAATGTACCAGGTATTATCGTTCATGACCATTTTGACAAAGACATAGCCGGGGGTAGATCTTGCGCTGAACTTCTTTTTCGCCGATCTTATTGCCGGTTTTATCAAACTGATCCTCCATCACGGTCTCGGTGGGGACCTTGACATCGCAGATAAGATCCTGAATGCGGCGGTTTTCCACCATGGTCATCAGATCCGTTGCGACTTTGTTTTCATAGCCGGAATAGGTATGCACAACATACCAATATGCTTGTTCAGCCATAGTTGCCTCCGCTCAAAAGCCGGTTCACGCGCCGATCAGCAGGTGAATGATACCGCCAAACGCCATGTCCAGCAGCACCAGCACAACAGCCGCGATTACCACAACCACAATAACGGTAATGGTGTTGTTGCGGGTGTCTTCCTTGCTGGGCCACACAACCTTTTTTCAGCTCGCTTTTTGTATCACGGAAAATACTTGGTGATACGGCCAAAAAGTTCTTGACCTTGGCAGTGAAGGGAACCTTCTTTTTTGCCGTCGTTTGCCTTAGCCTTTTTGTCGGCTTTAGCTTCTTCCGGCTTGGCGGCGGTCTGGTTTACCGCTTTGTTATCAGCCATCTTAAAAGCTCCTTCAAACTTACTTGGTTTCGCGATGAACGGTGTGCTTCTTGCAGAAACGGCAGTACTTCTTCATCTCGAGACGATCGGGGTTGTTCTTCTTGTTCTTTTCGTTGTTGTAGTTGCGCTGCTTGCACTCGGTGCAGGCCAGGGTGATCTTGACAGTCATTCGTTCGGCACCTCCAATTAACGGTTTATACGGGTGCAGCACCGAAGTTAAAGCTTGATGCTTTGCGCTGCGCCCAAAGGCCTCCCTCGTTGTGCAAAGGGTTGCCGCCCTTTTGCGCCCGCGGGCCCTGTGCCTAAAAATGGGCACAAAAAAAATAGACCCGCAAAAAGAGGTATTACTATAATAGCATACCAACCCCCGTGCGTCAAGGGGGGCAGGCAGAAAAAAATCACGTTATCTGCCCAAAAGTTTATCGCCTATTCCAGCGGGATATCGATCTCATCCTGCATGGCGAACGAGTAGATGGTCAGCTTTGTTACCGGCACCGGCAAACGCAGGGCAAACGCACGGCGGTACAGCCGCAGCTGCGCAGCATAGCTCTCAATATAATAGGTGGCATTGCGGCTTTTATCGGTTTTATAGTCCAGAATTTCGGCGTGGTCGTCAAACACCAGCACCACATCGGCAATGCCCTGCACCAGCACCGGGGCCTTGGCCGCTCTCCCCTGCCCCGCCGCTTCGGGGACGACTTCTCCGGCCGGCAGCGCGGTAATGAACGGTTCTTCCCGCAGGACCTGGCGGGCAGCGGCAATGCGCTGCCATACCCCGCTGGCAAAAAAACGGGCGTACCTGTTCTAGATCCAGCACTTTGGCCAGCTCCGGGTCCAGCAGGTGCAGGTCCAGCTGGCGCTGCACTTCGGCTTCCAGCGCTGGCGGCTGCGGGCCAAAGGGGACGCTCTGCAAAAACGCATGGATGGCCGTGCCGCGTTCCGCCCCGGTCATGCCGGACTTTTGCAAAAAAGGCCGGGCGGCGCAGGGTCAGTTCCTGTTTGGTGTGGGTCACGGCGCTGACACTGACTTTAACCGGGATGGTTTCCAGCGCTTTGTTGGGGCTTTGCCATGTAAACGCTTCCAGCAGGCGTTCGGTCAGGGCATCGTCCGGCAGGGCCGGGCTTCCGGCTCCGCTGCCTGCACCGCGGGGGCGGGTCCAGCAGGCGGATGTTCAGCGGCGCTTCCGTTGGGATATGATGGGGCAGCAGTTCGCTGTATTTCCACAGTTCCTCGCTGGCCGGGTGCAGCATAGCTGCCGTCAGCAGCCAAAGCGCCCAGTTCTGTGCCCCCCAACGTGGCTTCGGCATCCGTTGCCTCGGCGCTGGCAAACATGGCCGGATTTTTCAATCATTCACTTTCCGGTCTTTTCAGCGGTACCGTAATGATCAGCGCATCCTGCGCACGGGTCAGCGCCACATATAAAATGCGCATTTCCTCGCTGAGTGTTTCACGTTTGATCGTCTGCACCACGGCGGTATAAGGCAGCGTTTTGTAGCGGCTGGCACTGCTGCCCGCGCGCAGCATCAGGCCAATGCCCAGCTCCTTATGATACAGCACCGGATAGATGGCATCGCTCTGGTTGAACTTGTGGGAGGTGTTGGCCACAAACACCACCGGGAATTCCAGCCCTTTGGAGCGGTGGACCGTCATAATGCTCACGCAGTCGGGGCGGCTTTGGCCGATGGAAGGCGCCTGCACCCCGCTGCCCGCCTTGGCGGCATCCATTGCGCGCACCAGGGCCGAAAGACCGCGCGCCCCGGCGTTCGCTGCCCACGCGGCAAATGCCAGCAGGTCATCCCGGCAGCGGGCACCGTCCGGCATGGCGCCGACCGCCGCCAGGTAACCCGTGCGGGCAAACAGCTCTTCGATCAGCTGCCCCACCGTCAGGGTACGGGCCAGCTCGCGGTAAACCTCCATATCCTGCAAAAACGGTGCAAAGCGCGGGTCGCTGCCGTGCAGCACCGCCGCATACAGGCTGCCGCCGCGCACAGCCGCGCGCAGCTGCACCAGATCATCCGGCGTGTAAGGGTACAGCGGGCTGAGCAGCACAGAGGAAAGCTCCACATCCTGTGCCGGGTTATCCAGCACACGCAGCAGTGCGGCAAAGGGGCGCACATGAGGGGCGTCCAGCAGGTCAGCCGCCACATCGGCATAAACCGGGATATCCAGCGCGGTCAGGGCAGCTTCATACAGCGCAAAGTCCGAACGGCCGCGCAGCAGAATACAGAAATCGTCATACTGGCAGGGGCGGGTTTTGCCGGGTTCGGCGTCCCGCACGGGGTAACCATCCGCCATCATCTGGGCAATGCGTGCAGCAATGGTGCGGGCATCTGCCGCGGTATCGGCTTCGCGGATCACATCCAGCTCGCACAGGCCGGGGTAGGTTTCGTCTTTTCTGCCCACCACAAGGCGCTGGCCATCGCCGTAATCAATGCCGCCGAGCCGCCGGGAGAAAACGTTTCAAAAAGTAGTTGATCCCCGGATTACATCCGGCGCACTGCGGAAGTTGGCATCCAGCGCAATGGTGGCCGGTTCCGGGTAAGGTACCGGGGCATCGGCCGGGTAGGGCTGCCACGCCGTCTGCTTGCCCACAAAGACGGAGGGGTCCGCCTGGCGGAAACGGTAAATGCTCTGCTTGATATCCCCCACAAAAAACAGGTTAGAAGCATCCGGCGTGGCAAGGGCAAAGTAGATAGCATCCTGCAGCGCGTTGGTATCCTGGTATTCGTCCACCAGCACAGCAGAGTACCGCGCGCTGACGGTGCGGCACAGGCTGGTGCGCTCGTGCTCCGGTGTCAGCAGCAGTTCCAGCGTCATGTGCTCCAGGTCTGCATAGTCCAGCACTTTTTCTGCCAGTTTAGCTTCCAGCAGTGTGCGGCGGTACTGCTCCACTGCGCGGACCAGCGCAGCCACAAGCGGGGCGGCGCGGCAGCGGTCTGCCTGATAGTCAGCTGCCGGGCAGAGCAAAAAGTCTGTTTTCAGGGTCGCTATCTGTTTTTTGGCGCGGTCCCGCAGCATATTGGCCGACATTGCCGCTATGTTGGATGCGATCCCACCGGGCACCCGCCCGGCTCTGCGCCAGTTATCTGCGTTATCCAGTGCTTCCGGAACGGTGTCCCACGCGCCGTGATCGAGCCGATCCAGCACCAGCAGCATGCGGTCTTCGTCATCCATCAGTACGGCTGTCAGGGCTTTATCCGCCGCCGGATCCTTCGCTGCAATTTTTTGCGCCGTGCGCAAAAGGCGCAATACGCCCTTGATCCGCGCAGAGGTTTCCCCGCAGAACGGCCTGCCCCCACTGGGTCTTTTCCGGTGGGGCATCGCTCTGCCACATTTCAACAAAGCGCTGCAGCGCCTGCGCCGGGTGTGGCAGTGCCTGGGTAAAGTGATACAGTTCCTGCACCGCCCGGCCTGTGGTATCATCCGTCCGGCCGCGGTCATACAGGTCCGCAAAGGCACAGAAGTCAGGATCGGTATATGCCTGTTCCAGCACGGTGGAAAGGGTTTCCTGCTGCAGGCGCACCAGGGTAGCGTCATCCGCAATGGTAAAATCCGGCGGAACATCCAGAGCCGAAAAGTTCTGCTGCACAAAATGCAGGCAGAACGCATCCACTGTGCCGATGGATGCCCGCTGCAGCCGCATCTGCTGGCGGCGCAGGCGCACATCCTGTGGATGCTGGCGAATCTCTGCTGCCAGGCGCTTGGTAATATCCGCCCGCAGCTTGGCTGCTGCCGCATTGGTAAATGTCATGATCAACAGAGAATCTGCATCCACCGGGTGGTCCGGGTCGGTGATCAGCCCCGCCACACGTTCCACCAGCACCCGCGTTTTGCCGGAGCCGGCCGCAGCCGAAACCAACAGGCTGCCGCCGCGGGCCTGAATGGCCGCGGCCTGCGCCGGGGTAAATTGAATTTTCGCTTCCGCCATTGTTGTCTCCTTATCCGGCGTTTTTGCATTTTAAGGGTAATACCGCATAATTCTAAGTGCCGATACGGCGAGCGAGGTGCGGCAGATGCCAAGCCAAAAGTGCAGATAATACTGGATGCTGCAAAGGTGAGCGCCGCCAGTGGCGGAAACAGCGAACCGAAGCAGGGGCAGCGGTCGCAGAGTGCGAGGGGCTTTTGCCCCCGAAGCACGATGCGGGTACCGCAACCCGACATTATCGAGCATTTTGGCAACGCAGATGCCGTGCCGCAGCCGCCGGAGCGGTGCTTAAGCCGCAAGGCGGGAATTGTGCGGTGTTGCCTAAGGTATATCTGAAAGCAAAGAAAATAACGACAATTTTACAAACACAAGACGAATTCCAATGCTTTTTAACACAGAATTCAGCTGTGTTTGGTCGAAAGAGGCTGAATTCTTGACTTTCCAGCTGCCCCGCCGGTTTACTCTGCGCCAAACGGGTCGTCCGGTTTAAGCGGTGTGCGCTCCCCTTCGCCGTCCGCATGACGGCAGACGGTGCGGTACTCACACCAAAGGCAGGGGCTTTTGCCTGCATTGGGCACCAGCGGGGCCGCGTCGATTTCACCGCTGTACAGGTTCTTGGCCATATCGGTCAGCATTCCATCCAGGTGGTCCCGGATGCGGTTGAACTTTTCCCGGTCCGCCAGCCGCGCTTTGGCCGACTGTGCCGTTGGCTCCCCGGTTTTGGCGCTGAAGCTGAGGGGCACAAAGGCACCGGTGCCCCTGGTATCCATGGCATGGTAAATGCTCGGCTCATCCAGCAGCAGTCCTTCCAGCGGGTAGTTCTGCGCCTGCAAAGGTTCTGCATCATCTGTTTCCGGTCGAATAATATTTTCCGGCGCGGGATCCGCCCACAGGTATTCTACCCCGGCTGCCGTGCCCTGCGAGAACAGATGCCCGCCGTTGCGTTCCAGGGTAAACAGGTAGAGCAGCATCTGGCAGTCCAGGCCGTAATACACTTCCCGCAGGTCAAACTTTTTGGTTCCGGTCTTATAGTCCACCACACGGATGTAGGTTTTGCCGCCCAGTTCCATGGTATCCACACGATCCACCGTACCCACAATACGCACCGTGTGCCCCCTGCCATCGTCCAGCTGAACGGGGTCCACGCGTGGGGCATCCGGGTCATCGCTGTCCGGGCGGTCATCAATGCGCAGCTCAAACGCCACGGGCTGAAAGCCGGACTGCCGCACATCCCGCTGGATGAACCCCAGCAGCCCCACCAGGTTGCGCTGGATCCGCCCCAGCAGGTAGTTCATCCGCACCCCCGCGCCGGGCAGGTTGGCGGCGGTATATTCCTGCACCAGGCTTTCCACCAGCTGTTCCAGCTGCGGCTGGGTCAATTTGGCAAAGGCACTGCCCTCCCGGCGCAGGGCCTGCTCCAACACCCAGTGGGTCAGCGTACCGCTGATATTGGGGGCCAGTTCGGCTTTCTGGCGCGGGCGCGCCCCCAGCACATACTGCATAAAATAGGCAAACGGACAGCTGATGTACCGTTCAAACCGCGTGGGGCTGATGCGCACACTGGGGCCAAGAATACTTTCCAGTGCCTTGACATCCTCCACGCGGGCGGGCTTGCGCTGGGCGGCGCGCTGCACGGCGGCATAGCCGGGTGCGGCCTGCGCGCTGCCCTCCACAGCTGCCAGTGCCGCCTGCACCGATGCCCGCTGCGGGGTGTTCTGCTGCCAGACATCCCCCAGCAGGTCAAGCGCAGCGGCGGGTGTTGCGGCCAGCTCTTCCGGCTGCACCACCGCCGGCGGCACCCGCAGCAATTCCAGCGCCGGGGCCAATGCCGCCGTGCCGGGCAGGCCCGCAGCGCCGCCCGGCCAGCTGAGCCACAGGTATTTCTGCGCCACCGTCAGTGCCTTATAAAAGCAGACCTGCTCACGGATCACACGGTTTTCAAAGCAGTCGGGCAGTTCCGCGCCAAGCGCGATCATGGTATCGCGGTCAGCGTGGCTCAAAAGGCCGGTATCCCCCGGTGTCTGGGGAAACTCCCCTTCCGCCAGCCCCATCACAAACACGGCCTCGGTTTCGGGCAGGCGCATGCGGCCAGCGGTGGTAAAGATCACGCTGTCCATGCTTTGCGGAATATGCCCCATATCCGTGGTGCGCAGCAGCAGGGGGTGAACAGGTCATCATAATCAGCTGGGGTGATGGGCTCCCCTGCGGGCAGCAGGTGTACCATCTGGTCCAGCAGCTCGGTGATCACATTCCATTCCCGCAGGGCTTCGTCCGCGTTGGGCAGGTCCCCGCATGCACGCAGGCCATCGGTCGCTTCTGCAGGGCCTCCTCCGCCCCCAGGCTTTGCAAAAAGTAGTAAATTTGCGCCGTCAGGGTGGCGGTATCCGCATTGCGGGCACGGTCCATAAATTTCTGTACCCGCAGCACCAAAAAGCTGCGGGCTTCCTCGGCGCGCTGCAGGTCCTGCTGGCTCTGCTCGCTCATCCGGTCGGTGTAGCCCTCCGGGTTGCGGGTAAAGGGTTCCCGCCAGTCCTGCGCATGCAGCAGCCAGGTATAGGCATAGTTTTCCAGTGCGCACTGGCTGTCCCGGTCCAGGTCCACCAAGCCGGTTTTCAGCAGGCGCAGCAGCGCCGTGGTGGTCAGACCGCCACGCAGCAGATCCAGCGCTGCATGGATCGCACGGGCCGGGGCAGTGTTTTCCGGCGTTGTGGGTTCATCACAGAACAACGGGATATTTTGCAGCCGGAATTCATACCGGATCTGCAGCAGGTACTGGTCGACCGTGCGGCAGATCACCGCCATTTTGTTATACGGCACACCCGCACGGGCACGCGCTTTGACGGCTGCCGCCACGGCCTTGGCCTCCGCCTGGCGGCTGTCCGCCTTATAATAGGTAATAGCCGGGGCGGCGGGGTCCACCTCTGCCTCCGGCGTATAGGTCGGATCCGCCAGCAAAAGGCCAAGCTCCGCCAGCACAGGGGCATCTTTGTGGCGCATATCCTGGGTCAGGCGGATTTCTTTACAGGGCACCCCCGCACTGGCCGCCATGGATTTCAAGGTATTGGCCACCCGCCGCGCACCGCTGAACACGCCATCGTCCGCCTGGTCCGGAGCCTGGTCACAGCACAGGCTTACCGTTACATCGGCAACCGGCAGCATGGCCGCCAGCATGGCGCGCTTGGAGTGGTTGAATGTATCAAATTCATCAATGTACACCGTGCGGCCCGCAAAAAAGGCCTGGTCCAGGCTTTTGGCCGCCAGCTCCACGCGGTCGCCGGGGTCCATGGCCGTTTGGGCCAGCAGGGTTTCATAGGTTCCAAAAATCAGGGCCAGTTCCCCCAGCTTATCTTTGTCCGCACCGGGGGCGTTGGCATAATCTGCCAGTGTCTCCGGGCGGATGCCCGCGCTTTCAGCTCGCTGATGGTTTCCGCCGCCTTCTGGCAGAACGCAGCGCTGCGGCGCTGGCGGCTGTAATACACCACCTTGTCCATCATTTCATCCATAGCGCGGCGCACCAACACGGCGCGTCCGGCCTCGCTCAGCGTGGGCACCGCCGCACCGCCATAGCGACGCAGCAGGGTTTCGGCCAGCGAGGTAAAGGAATAGCTCTCCACATAGGCAGAAAGTTCATCCCCCAGTGCGTGGTAAAGCGCACCTTCGGTCGAAGATGTAAACTGCTCCGGCACAATCAGGATGCTGCGCTGCCGGCTGCGCGCACGCTGGCGCAGTTCTTCCCGCAGGCGCACCGATTTTCCGCTGCCCGAAGGGCCAAGGATCAAGGTCAGCATGGTGTTCCTCTTTCTTTTGCAGAGCTTCTTCTTGCACGCCCTGCCGCCATTTTGTCAATCCGTTATTTTCTGCCACACGCTGCGGGCGGTATCCAACAGAGCAAACCGCACCTGATAGCCGCCAAACACCAGCGCGTTTTCTTCCGTATCCGCATACCTGGCTTCGCTGCTGCCCACGCAGAGCGCCGGGTACAGCACACAGAACCAGTTGTGCCCCTGGGCGCTGCCCAGTTCGATCCGCAGCGCCGTGTAAGTACCCGCCGGCAGCCAGAAGCCGGAATAGCGGCGGGCTGCAAACGGGATTTCTTCCAGCCTGCACTGCACCTGTTGGCTGCTGCCCGCATGGCGCAGCGTCCGTTGGGCTGTGCGCTGCAGGTCCGGCATGGCTGTGCGCAGGGTCTGCACCGCCTGCTGCTTGGTTTCGGCATACTGCGTTGCGGCTGTCACCTGTTCCAAAACAGCATCCCGCACCTGCAATTTCAGCAGCTGATCCTCCACTGTATCGCTGTTGGCTAAAATGTGCAGCCGCAGCGTATCCCCGCACACACGGGCACACACAGTTTGATACCGCACAGCCGCTGCAGTAAGTACAATGGTCAGCAGCAGGCCGCAGGCACAGCCCCATTCCAGAATTTTGCGAATTCTTAGCGGGCTAGCCCCGGCAGATGGTAATTTTTGCAGCAGTTTTTTCATCAGCGTTTCCCCCTTTTGCTGCAAAAGCAAAAAGCCGGCCCGGCAACAAACGCCCGGTGGCCGGCAATGCTTTTGTCTGCACGCTGCGCAGTTCCCTGCGCCGTGCCTTGCCCCTTGACGGCTTGATGTTACAAGCAGTATGGGGCCAAAGGAAAGCTGTTATTCAATTATTTTACGTTATCTACTCTTTATGTGATGTGCCCATGCATTTTTCTACACCACTATACTTTCTTTGTCTATATAGGCAACACCGCACAATTCCCGCCTGACGGCTTAAGCACCGCTCCGGCGGCTGCGGCACGGCATCTGCGTTGCCAAAATGCTCGATAATGTCGGGTTGCGGTACCCGCATCGTGCTTCGGGGGCAAAAGCCCCTCGCACTCTGCGACCGCTGCCCCTGCTTCGGTTCGCTGTTTCCGCCACTGGCGGCGCTCACCTTTGCAGCATCCAGTATTATCTGCGCTTTTGGCTTAGCATCTGCCGCACCTCGCTCGCCGTATCGGCACTTAGAATTATGCGGTATTGCCTATAGTTTTTATAAACCATAAAAGGCATAAAATCAAAGACACAAAAGCTATTGGCAGATCACATGCTTCAGACCTGCAACCAGCAGGCTTATTTTTCCCGCCTGGGTGTGTGGTCCTTTTTGGCAGGGCGCGGCAAAACGCGCGCACCGCCGCGCACCGGGCGGGCCAGATAAACCTGGTCATACCCGGCCTGCAATGCCTGTTGGGCCTGTTTCGCCTTTTGCTCATCATCAAACACACCAAACACCGCCGCGCCGGAACCAGTCATCAGGCTGGTTACTGCGCCTTGAGCATTCAGCTGCTTACAGATAGCGGCTGTTTCCACCGCACCGCTGCAATGTTCCAACGCATTGCCTGCAGCGGTGCACATAGCAGCCAGATCGTTTTCGCGGATGGCCTGTTCCTGGCGCTCACAGTCCGGGTGAACCGGGCTTCCCATGATATCATAGCGCTTGAACGCCTCCGGTGTGGAGATGCCAACGCTGGGCATAACCACCACAAACCAGCAGTCCGGGCAGGGCGGCAGCGGCTTAATCAAATCGCCCACGCCCTTTACCCGGCAGGTTCCGCCCATCAGGGCAAAGGGTACATCCGCGCCAATGCCCGCACCGATGGCACACAGCTCACTCATTGAAAGCTGCGCGTTGTACAGCTCATTCAGGCCAACCAGCACACCGGCAGCATCCGCACTGCCGCCCGCCATACCAGCCCGCACCGGCACATGCTTCTGGATTGTGATATCCACCCCGGCCAGCAGCCCGGTATAATGGAAAAACGCCACAGCCGCTTTGTACGCTGTATTTTTATCGTTGGGCGGAACAAAGCTGCCCGGCAGGCGCAGGGTCAGGTCTGCACTGCGGCGCAGGGTGATGCGTTCATACAGGTCAATGGTCTGCATAACCATGTCAAGGTCATGGTAGCCGTTTGGCAGCAGTCCAGCCACATCTAGCGAAAGGTTCAGCTTGGCAGGCGCCAACACCACGACCAATTGTTTTTGATATACCATATCCTGTTCAGCTCCTGTTTTTGCCGTTTATTCTGCCAGCCAGCCGTGGTCTTTCAGGAAAGTGCGGATGCGGCGCATGGCAGTTTCCAGGTGTTCCACGCTGTAGGCATAGCTGATGCGCGCATAGCCTTCCCCACTGGCGCCAAAAAGCATCACCGGGGATAATGGCAACCTCCTGCTCTTTCAACAGCATTTCGCAAAATTCCTGGCTGGTCAGCCCGCTGCAGCGAATGCAGGGGAACACATAAAACGCCCCGCGCGGCTCAAAGCAGGTCAGGCCCATATCGTTCAGCGCCTTTACCACATAGCGGCGGCGGCGGTTATATTCATCGCGCATCATCTCAATAGAATCATCGCAGGAATGTAGCGCTGCGATAGCTGCATACTGGCTGGTGGTGGGAGCCGACATAATGCAGCTCTGGTGAATTTTGGTCATTACCTTGATCACCGGTTCCGGACCAACCGCATATCCCAGGCGCCAGCCCGTCATGGCATACGCTTTTGAGAAGCCGTTCACTACGATGGTGCGTTCTTTCATGCCCGGCAGTGTGGCAATGCTGATGTGGCGTTCCAATCCATAGGTCAGCTCCGCATAAATCTCATCCGAAAGCACCATAATATCGGTACCGCGCAGCACCTCCGCAATGGCTTCCAGATCTGCCGCATCCATCACGCCGCCGGTGGGGTTGTTGGGATACGGCAGGATCAACAGTTTGGTACGCGGCGTAATGGCGGCGCGCAGCTGGTCCGCCCGCAGGCGGAAATCATCCTCCACTTTGGTGGCAATGTGCACCGGCACGCCGCCGGTCAACGAAGTGATCGGTTCATAACAGACAAAACAAGGCTCCGGGATGATGACTTCATCCCCCGGTTTGACCAGTGCACGGATGGTCAGGTCAATGGCCTCGCTGCCGCCCACGGTAACAAGCACCTCGCTGGGCTGGTAGTTCAGCTCCATGCGGCGGGCCAAGTAGCGGCAAATTTCGGCGCGCAGCTCTTTGATACCCGCATTGGCGGTATAGCGCGTACGGCCCTGTTCCAGGCTACGGATGCCCGCATCCCGGATGGTCCACGGCGTCTTGAAATCCGGTTCGCCCACGCCAAGGCTAATGCAGTGCGGCATTTCGGCGGCCAAATCAAAAAACTTGCGAATCCCCGAAGGCCGCATGGATTTCGCAGCCGGCGCAAGCAGTTCATCGTAATTCATCACAGTACGGTACACTCTCTTTCGTCGGCTTCTTCGTTCAGGTACAGCTTGCCGCCGCGCTTATACGGGCGTAGCACAAAGCTGGTTGCCGTGGAAAGTACATCGTCCAGCGGAGAAAGGCGCTTTGCCACAAACAGGGCAATTTCCTGGAAGCTGTGGCCCTTGATGATGACCTGCAGATCATAGCTGCCGCTCATCAGCAGAACGCTGTCCACCTCGTCAAAGCTGGCGATCACCGATGCGATCTCGTCAAAACCGCGGCTCTTGCGCGGGGAAACGTGCAGTTCGATCACTGCTTCCACCACATTGATACCAGCCTGTTCCCAGTCGATCATGGCTTCAAAACCGCGGATATACCCCTTGGCAACCGCCTCATCCATCATAGCGGCAACCTGGGCAGGCGTTTTGCCCATCATAGCGGCGATATCTTCCACCGGCAGGCGGGCATTTTTTTCAAGAATATGCAGCAATTCTTCCATCATGCAGAAACTCCCCTATCTTTTCTGTTTTACCGTCTGCCGCAGGGCAAATTTCCTGCCTGCTTCCGGCCCGTGATCTTACACACGCATACAAATAATATATAGATATTAGTATATCACAAATTTTTATGTCTGCACAGGGGGTAAAGCCGCTGTTTTTTATCGGGCTGCTTCCGCATTTTGCTCCGCCTTACCAGCGGTTCCCCGGCCCAGCAGCGTCATTTCGCACATATCTTTCCAATAGCGCTTGGGAGCGTGGGTCATCTGGCAACGTTCATTGCGGCGCTGTTCAATGGTAACGGCATCAAAAAAGCGTTTCCACAGCTTTTGCCAGTCCAGTTCCTCCTGCCCGGTGTTTTTATCATAATGCTCCATGACCATATACTGCACTTTGCGGTCCCTGCGCAGCATGGCGATGCCGTGGGTCGCATCAAAAATCATAAAGTCTTCATCCGGTAACCGACTGCAAAAGTGCCCGCGCAGCAGTGGCAGAATCCTGTTTTTGGGGTGGATCACCGTGCCAAGCATCATATCACGCTGTTCAAAGCGGATGAACTCAATATACTTGCAGGCTTCATTATTGACCGCCCGTTCTAGGTCAAACGCCGCACAGATATCCGGGTCCCCTGTTGCACGCGCGGCAGCGGGGCCTTTTTCAAAAAGCAGATACGCGCAAAGCGCAGCAGGATCAGTTCATGTTCCGGGTCATCCGATAAAAATCCTGTTGTTATGCGTTCCTTTACCGTCGGTCCGAGCCGCTCCAATCCTCTTGCAACGCGCTGGGCGCGGGCAGGGTCTGTTACGATCTCGCACGAATCATAAAAGCTGATCTGCCCGCGGTCAGGTGCGCAGACGGCGGCAGGGATCTCTTTGCGGGAATAGCTTTCAAAAATGCAGCACAAAAAGCCCTGGAAGGTTCCATCATAGCGGTACACCGTGTCGGTCACATGCGCCGGGTAAGACATTGCAAAGCCTCCTGTTTTACCTCATAGGCTGCCTGGCGGGCGGGCATCCCCGCCGCGGCCAGTTTCTGCACAGCGGGCGCTGCATCCGGCAGAACCTTCGGGGTAAAGTCATCCAGCGAAAGCTGCTGCGTACCCACGGCAAATGCCTTGGGGTCCAGCAGCGCCGCGGCGATTTCCTGCCGGGTTCCGTGGGCTGCGGCGCGGCCGTTGCAGGTAATAAAGTACTGGGCACGTTTCAGCACAACCCCCATCCGCTTGAGTTCCGCCATTCCAAGGTGCTGCTGGCGGCGGGCGGACAAAATCCGCAATGCACTTTTGGGCCCGATACCCGGAATACGCAGCAGGGCCGCCTTGGGCGCAGTGTTGATCTCCACGGGGAAAAATTCCGGGTGGCGCACTGCCCAGGTACATTTGGGGTCCAGATAAGGGTCAAAGTTCGGCTCTTCCTCTGTCAGCAGTTCCCAAGCCGAAAAATCATAGTACCGCAAAAGCCAGTCCGCCTGGTACAGCCGGTGTTCCCGCAAAAGCGGCGGGCGCACATCCAGCGCAGGCAGGCGGGAATCACTGTTAACCGGAAGATACGCCGAAAAGAACACGCGCTTGAGCGAGTATTTTTTATATAAAGATTCCGCCAATCCCATAATGTGGCGGTCGCTTTCCGGCGTCGCTCAATAATCATCTGGGTGCTCTGCCCTGCCGGTGCAAACGCCGGGGCGTGGCGGTACAGCACCAGCTCCTTTTTACTCTGCGCACTCTGTACAGCGATCTGGCCCATCGGCTTCAAAATTGCCTGCTTCTTTTTATCGGGAGCCAGCAAGGAAAGGCTGGCTTCGCTGGGCAGTTCAATATTGACCGAAAGCCGGTCCGCCAAAAGACCGATACGCCGCACCAATTCCGCGTCCGCGCCGGGGATGGTTTTGGCGTGGATATAGCCGTTGAAATGATATTCTTGCCGCAGAATGCGCAGCGCCTCGATCATGCGTTCCATCGTATAATCCGGCGTACCGATGACCGCACTGGAAAGGAAAAGCCCTTCAATGTAATTACGCTTATAAAAGCCGATTGTCAGTTCTGCAAGCTCCCGCGGGGTAAAGGTCGCACGGGGCACATCGTTGGAGCGGCGGTTGACACAATAACCGCAATCATAACAGCAGGCATTGGAATACAGCACTTTCAGCAGCGAAATACACCGCCCATCCGGCGTAAAGCTGTGGCAGATTGCCCGCCGCCACGCTGCACCCCAGCTTGCCGTGTACCCCGGCGCGGTCCACACCGCTGGAAGTACATGCCACATCATACTTGGCGCTATCCGCCAAAATCGCAAGTTTATCTTCCAGCTGCATGGTTCGTTCTCCTCTTACTAGCCAGCACGGTTTTATAACGTGCCCTAAAAAATGGTATAAGAAATACACGCCGCCGCATAAGCATTGTTTTGCAGACGGCGTGTAGGAAAAATTTTATTCAGTTATCTGCTGGCCTCATTCGCACTACCGCGGGAACGCGCTGCGTTTTTTTACCACTTGGCTTTGGTCTCCACAACCTTACCGGCAATGTACAAATGGTCCAATTCTTCCCCGCGGATGATCAAATCCTCATAATCCGGGTTGAAAGGATGCAGCACAACAGCGTTGCCGCGCTGGATGTATTTTTTCAGGGTACCGTTGCCATCACCATACACCATAACGCCAAGGTCACCGTTATCCAGCGTATTCTGGCGGTGAATAAGGGCCAGATCGCCATCCGAAATGCGCGGTTCCATACTGTCGCCTTTAACCACAAGATAGAAATAATTCTGCGGGTCCTTTACGCTGGCGTATTCTGTGCCGTAATCTTCCTCAAAAGCAAGGGCATCGTACCCTGCGCGCACCGTCCCCACAACAGGAATTGGGCACTGGGTATACTGGCTGAACGCACGCTGCCCAACGGCGCCGTGCGCGTCTGCGTTGCTTTGCAGGCCAAGCAGCATGTCTGCGGTAGTATCTAAAATTTCTGCCAGCCGGGCAACCGTCTGTGGGTCCGGGGTGGAGCGCCCAGTCTCCCACTTGCCAACAGCCTGTTGGGTAACGCCTAGCAGGCGCGAAACTTCTGCCTGGCTATAATGTTTCGCCTTACGGGCTTCTCTCAGTCGTTCTGAAAACATGGTTTTTCCTACTTTCACTGTGGTTGCCGCGCTGTACATAAAGCAGCAGTCAAGCGATGCACCCATGCACCAGCCCAAGCCGCGGCATTCGCCAAGTTTTATGGTTTCATTATACAACCCAAGGTAGTATTTGTAAAGAGATTCCGTGAAAAAATATTCTAGAAAAAGTTGTTTTGCACCCCTTGACAACAACTGTTAGTTGTACTATTCTAGATTCATAAAACAACTTCAAGTTGTTCTTATGCATTTGTCGTTGTACTTTTATTGCATTTTTCGCAACTGTTTTTTTATTTGCGGCACGATCCCGGAGGTCATAATTATGAAAATGAATCTACTTGCCGAGCTTATCTGCAATGTCCTTTTGTATTCCATCGGTTTTGGCGGGCTGATGGTCGTCTGCGCCGTGGCAGAAGGTCAGCTTTCCCTGCTGCCAGCCCTCGCCATTGGGGCCGTGCTGTGCTTCACCTTTAACGCAGTTGCTGGGGTACGCATTGCCCTGCGCAATACCAATACGCAAAAGCGGAGCGTAACCATTGCCCCGCAGCCACACCCACAAAGCAGCACCCCACCCCTGCGCGTTATGCGCGGTGGGCATGCCGCTTAAATTTTGTCGGCGCTCTTTGGTAGCGCAAAGGCATTGTAACCCCGTCCGGAATGTGTTACTCTTATATTAAGGCAATACCGCATAATTCTAAGTGCCGATACGGCGAGCGAGGTGCGGCAGATGCCAAGCCAAAAGCGCAGATAATACTGGATGCTGCAAAGGTGAGCGCCGCCAGTGGCGGAAACAGCGAACCGAAGCAGGGGCAGCGGTCGCAGAGTGCGAGGGCTTTTGCCCCGAAGCACGATGCGGGTACCGCAACCCGACATTATCGAGCATTTTGGCAACGCAGATGCCGTGCCGCAGCTGCCGGAGCGGTGCTTAAGCCGCAAGGCGGGAATTGCGCGGTGTTGCCTTAAGTAAGAAAAATCGTTTTGGAGGGTCATTATGCTGCTGGAAGTTTGTGTGGATAGCCTTGCATCGGCGCGCGCTGCCATTGCTGGCGGGGCGGACCGTCTGGAACTGTGCAGTGCACTGCTGGCCGGTGGGCTGACCCCTTATACCGAGCTGTTGCGTCAGATCCGACACGAAAGCGATGTTGCCGTGCGCTGCCTGATACGCCCGCGTGCAGGGGACTTTCTGTATATGCCGGAAGAGATTGAGATGATGTGCGCGCAGATCACCGAGCTGCGCAGTGCCGGGGCTAACGGTTTTGTGATTGGCTGCCTGAACCCGGACGGCACGCTGGATTGCACCGCAACCGCACGGCTGGCAAAGGCCGCCAATGGTGCTGGGCTCACCCTACACCGCGCCATTGATGTATCTGCCGACCCATTTCAAACCTACCGCGACGCCGCCGCCCTTGGAATTGATACCGTGCTGACCAGCGGTGCCGCCGCCAGCTGTGTGCAGGGTGTTGACGTTCTGTGCAGCCTGTTGGCAGAGCGTGACCGCACCAATGGTCCGGAAGTACTGATCGGTGCCGGGGTAAACGCTGGGGTGATCCGGCAGCTTTCGGCTGCCCTGCCGGACGCAAGAGCTTACCACATGAGTGGGAAAGTGGAACTGGAAAGCCGGATGGTGTTCCGCCGCGAGGGCGTTCCCATGGGGCTGCCCGGTTTGGACGAGTGGCATATCCAGCAGACGGATACAGCGTCCGTGCGTGCCGCGCGCCAAGTGTTGGACGATTTGGCGTGATTTTATTGTATTTTCTCTTTTTCTTTTTAATTTTTGCAATTTCTTTTGCTGTTTTTTCATTTTCATGCTTGACATTCTGCAGGGCTTATGGTAATATAACTATCGCACCTTGGTGGTGGCCACTGTGGAGAGGTGTCCGAGTGGTTTAAGGAACTGGTCTTGAAAACCAGCGATTCGCGCGAGCGGACCATGGGTTCGAATCCCATCCTCTCCGCCATTTTGTGTGAAAAAGTGAATAGTTTATCACTTTGACTTGTGGAGTAATACTCAAGAGGTCGAAGAGGCGCCCCTGCTAAGGGCGTAGGGTCCGAAAGGGCCGCGAGAGTTCAAATCTCTCTTACTCCGCCAACAAAAACCCGCGTATCTGCGTAAGATATGCGGGTTTTTGGTTTATCTAAACGCACCTCTATCCCAACATTTACCTCAATAACACCCCTATCTAGGGTGTATCTGAAAAGTCGAAAATATCGTCTATTTCTACAAACACAGGTTGATGTTCATGGTATCCCGCACAAAAAACAAACAGGCCGCCCCAAGGCTTGTTCCCGCAAAGGGGATGAGCAGCCCCGTTAAAACCATTGCATCTGTTAGTTGTAATTAACCTCTTTTTCAAAAAATAGCCGGAGTGTTTCCACAAGCGTTTTGCGGGTACACTCCGGCTTTTATTATACGGTGCGGCACAAGGATGCAGTTCAAGATGCGCGGCGGCGGAACAGCACCGCCAGAGACCATACCAGCGTGGCCGCGCTGAACCACAGTCCGGTGCTGAACGCGTTGGCCGCCGCTGTGCGCAGCATGGCACCGGGCATGGGGATCTCCGGCATATGCCTGGCCGCCTGCCACACTGCCGCTGCTTGAACAGCAGCCTGCTCCGCCCCAACGGCGCAGCCAACGGCAGAAAGGATCATCGGCAGCAGCAGGCGCTTTTTATCCTTATGGCACCAGCCCAGCAGCAGGCCCGCGGAAATTATTCCCGTCCCCCACGGCAGAAGCCCTAGCAGGGCGCCCAGTAAGCTGTCGGGCTTCGTGCTGACAAATACCGCCGTTGGGCCATCTGCTCCGCCAATAATGCCAATGGTGCTGCTGGCCTGCGCTCCCCTTGCCTGCACCCGGTCTTTCAGCTGGTTCCAAAATTGGCTCACGATCTTCCCTGCCTTTCATTTGTTGTTTGACCGCTGCATGGTTCTTGTTTGGTTAGTTATACTATAGCATGTCACGCTGTTTTCGTCAATGAAACATTAAAATCGCAGCATCCCTCAATATTTCTGCCACGAAAAAGCACCCCGCATGCAGCAGTGGACAGCATGCGGGGCGGTAATTATGGATTCAGTTCATCGAAAGATCACAGCAGTCCCTTGTACAGTTCCTTGATCTCCTCAACGCTGGTATCACGCGGGTTGCCGGGGCAGCAGGCATCGGCAAAAGCGGACTCTGCCAGGAACTGGATGTCCTCTTCCTTCAGGATGCCATGCAGGTTTGCGGGGATGCCAACATCGGCGCTCAGCTGCTTGACGGCTGCGATGGTTGCATCAGCGGCTTCGGCATCATTCATCTCGTCAATGCCGGTCACGCCCATAGCCTTGCCGACTGCGCGGTAACGCTCGCCTGCAACACTCTTGTTGTATTCCAGGCCGGTGGGCAGGATGATGGCGCAGGCAACGCCATGCGGGGTGTCGTACAGAGCAGACAAACCGTGTGCCATGCTGTGGACAATGCCCAGGCCAACATTGGAGAAACCCATGCCGGCAATGTACTGACCCAGAGCCATGCCTTCGCGCCCTTCCGGGGTGTTCTGCACAGCGCCGCGCAGGTTCTCGGAGATCAGCTTGATGGCTTCCAGGTGGAACATATCAGAGATGGTGCAATGACCCTTGGTGATGTAGCCTTCAATGGCATGGGTCAGTGCGTCCATACCGGTGGCGGCGGTCAGACCCTTGGGCATGCTGGACATCATATCGGGGTCAACCACAGCGATTTCAGGAATATCGTTGGTATCCACGCAGACGAACTTGCGCTTCTTCTCTACATCGGTGATGACATAATTGATGGTAACTTCGGCAGCGGTACCGGCGGTGGTGGGTACGGCAATGGTAAACACAGCGTGCTTTTTGGTGGGGGCAACGCCTTCCAGGCTGCGGACATCCGCAAATTCGGGGTTGTTGATGATGATGCCGATGGCCTTTGCAGTATCCATGGAGGATCCGCCGCCGATGGTCACGATGCAGTCCGCCTCAGCTGCCTTGAAAGCAGCAACGCCGTCCTGCACGTTCTGGATGGTGGGGTTGGGCTTGATTTCGCTGTAAACAGCATAGGGGAAGCTGGCTGCATCCAGCAGGGCAGTGATCTTGCCGGTAACGCCGAACTTGATCAGGTCGGGGTCAGAGCAGACAAAAGCCTTTTTATAGCCGCGGGCGGTCAGTTCGGGAACAATGTTCTCGATTGCGCCATGGCCATGGTAAGAGATAGTATTCAAAACAATGCGGTCAGCCATAATGGTATTACCTCCGTTTTCTGTGCATGGTTTGCTCTTGGGCACGCGCTGTACGCAGCCCGTTCCATGCCTTTGTTATAATTATAACATCGTTTTACCCTGCCGTCTTTGGGCTTTTGTATCCGCTTTATTGTGAAAATTCCACTTCGCTGTTAAGCCGCCCAAAAGTTTCTAAAGTTTTTGGGCATTTCTTCCGTGCTGTCCCCCACTTGCAAACACCTGCGCGATATGCTATACTGTTTTTGCAATGAGGCGCGACCTGTTTTTTGGCCGCGCCTTTTTAACTATCAGGCCAAAACCGCGGCGCGCAGCCCGGTTTTTTATAAGGTGTATCTGAAAGCAAAGAAATAGGCCAGATTTTCGACTTTTCAGGTACACTCTAGGAGGGATAACGTCATGCGCTTATTTGATGTGCTGGGCCCCGTGATGACAGGCCCTTCCAGCAGCCACACGGCTGGCGCGGTGCGCATTGGGCTTACAGCGCGCAACCTGTTGGGCGAAGCCCCAAAAACCGCCGAGATCCTGCTGCATGGCAGCTTTGCCGCCACAGGCCGCGGCCACGGTACCGACCGTGCGCTGGTGGCTGGGCTGCTGGGCATGCTGCCAGACGATGAACGCATCCCGGACAGCTTTTCCCTGGCGCAGCAGGCCGGGCTGGATTATACCATCGGCACCGTGGTGCTGCGCGGTGCTCACCCCAACACCGCCCTGCTGCGGCTGGAAGGGGTGAGCGGCCGCAAGCTGGAAGTAATGGGTGCTTCCATCGGCGGCGGGCGCATCAACATCTGCCAGATCGACGGCATTACCACCAACTTTGGCGGCGACCACAACACCCTGATCGTTCACAATCAGGATACCCCCGGCCATGTGGCCGAAGTGACCACCGCATTGGCGCAGCGGGGCATCAACATTGCCACCATGCAGCTGTACCGTTCCACCGCCGGGGGCTATGCCGTAATGGTGCTGGAATGTGACCAGCCCCTGCCGGACGCCTTAATTGCCGAACTGCGCGGCATGCAGGGCATTGTGAAAGTGACCGGTCTGAACCTTGCGCAGCAGACCGAAACAAAGGAGGGCGCGTGATTATGGCATATTCTTCCGTTAAAGCAATGCTGAACGTCAGCCGCCAGAACAACCAGCCCCTGTGGGACGTTATTTTGCAGAGCGACCTGCTGGAAAGCGGGCTGACCCGCCCCCAGTCCCTGGCCGAAATGCACCACCTGTGGCAGGTGATGGTGCAAACCAGCGATAACTACTGTGGCGCGGATCGTTCCGCCAGCGGCTTTGCGGGCGGCGATGCTGCCAAAGTGGCCGAAGCCGAAGCCCGCGGCCAGCTGTTGACTGGCGGCTATCTGGCCCAGGTGATGGCCGAAGCCCTGAAAACCGCCGAATGCAACGCCTGCATGAAACGAATTGTCGCCGCGCCCACGGCGGGCAGCTGCGGCGTTCTGCCCGCGGTGCTGCTGCCCTTGTGGCGCAGCGGCAGCTATAACGAGGAAGCCATCTGCCGCGCGCTGTATGTCTCCGCCGGGTTTGGGCAGGTTGTGGCCGCGCGCGCCACGCTGGCCGGCGCCGAGGGCGGCTGCCAGGCCGAGGTCGGCGCTGCCAGCGCCATGGCAGCCGCCGCCCTGGTGGAGCTGCGCGGCGGCACCGCCGAACAATGCGCCGAAGCCTTTGCCATGGCGCTGACCAACCTGGAGGGCCTTGTGTGTGACCCCGTGGCCGGGCTGGTGGAAATTCCCTGCATCAAGCGCAATGTGATCGGGGCCATGAACGCAGTCTCCTGCGCGGACATGGCGCTGGCCGGCGTGGTAGGGCATATCCCTGCGGACGAGGTGATCGACGCGATGGCCGAAGTTGGCGCTGCCATGAGCAATGACCTGCGCGAAACCGGCATCGGCGGCCTTGCCGGCACCCCGACGGGAAAGGCGATCCGGGATATTGTGCAGATGCAGGGCTGATGCACAGCATCAGAATGAATCGCATCATCAGAATGAATAATGAACAAATAATAAAGAATAATGGCGGTGTGCGCGCCACGCGCGCACATTAAAATAAGGCGTTACTTTCCTTCATTGGCAATTTGCTGTAGGAAAGTAGCGCCCTATTTTTTGAGCCGTGCCACCGCACGGCGGTCCACCAACATTATTCTTTATTCATTATTATTTATTATTTTGCTTTCTCAGCGCCATTTTCACCACCAGCACCAGGGCCGCATAGAGAATGCCACCGATGGCCCAGATGAACCAGCTGTATTGGGGCTGGCCGTTGCCCTTGGGGCCAAAGGTGTACAGCAGGAATGCCGCCGTGACCACCAGCCAGTACACCACGCTGATGGCGGTACGCAGCTCACGGGTGGCTTTGCTGTGGCGGGTGTAGTCCCCTTCTTCCAGCAGCTTTTCCGTTGCGCCGTAATAGGTTCCGCCCAACACAAAGGCAAAAACGCCGCAGGCAACCAACACCAGCAGAACACAAACCGCCGCATTCATCACGATTCCGCTGTTCACCATCATGGCCACAAACAGCGGAATAGCAGACAGAATGCACAGCACGGTGCCGGTCAGGTTCAATTTATCATAGGTGGGACGGTACGCCGCCTGGCGTTCCCGCACCATGCCGGTCACGCCGTATTCTGTTTCAAAGGGTTCCTTTTCCAAAAAATCAAAGTCCCGGTTCTTCGTGCCGCACAGCATAAACAGCACCACAGCCACGCATACCATTGCCAGCAGAACGCACAGGCCAATACCGGTCGCCACATTCTCGTTCAGGCCAAACTGGGAATGCTGGCAGATTTCGCCCAAAAGCAGCAGCATAACAGGTGAAGCAACACAGAGCGCGGTTCCCCACGCCATGTAGGGAGCATTGACCTTTGCCTGGGCCAGGGCAGCGTTAGCCTGCTCCAGCGTTACACGGCGCAGGGCGGTGGGCTCACTTTCGGCATATTCCGGTTCGCCCATCTCGTCTTTTAACAGGTAATCTGTGGTAACGCCAAACAGCTTGCTGATCTGCAATATCTTTTCAATATCCGGAACCGACTGTGCGCCCTCCCATTTGGAGACCGACTGCCGGGTCACGTTCAGCTGTTGGGCAAGCTCCTCCTGGGAATATCCTGCCTTTTTGCGCAGGGCGATCAATTTGTCTGCAAAGATCATGGTCAATGTCCTCTCTTGTGTTGTGGGGGTTTGTTTCGGTGGCTTTATCGTACCAGCTGGTGCCGTTGCAAAAAAGAACCTGACTGTTGGAAATGTGTCAACCGCCGGTTGCGGGCAGAAAATTTATCGTAGTATCGTTTACAGCACAAACATTTCTTTGCAGATCGTTTTGCCTGTCTGCGTTTTGAAAATTTTATCCAGCGCGTTCTGCGCCGCTGCTTTGGGTACAGAATCCTCATACAGATTGACCAGGAAATCCGCTTCCACCAGGATCTGATAGTCCATGCCGTCAATGTTGGTATAGGTATGGTGGTGCCCCACCAGATAAGCAACGCGGTCGGCCTGCGCCGGGGTAAAACCGCATTCCAACATCATGGCGTGGGCCGGGGCGGGGCCGAGCTCTCCTGATATCTGCCCGCGGAGCTGCCATAGGTCTGCTCTGCCGGTTTGATTCCGATATCATGCACATAGGCAGCGGCTTCCAAAATTTCCAGCGTTGCGGCATCCATCCCCTCCTGCCGGGCAATCAGCGCAGCAAAGCTGTGCACCTTGATAAAGTGCTGGATGCGGGCAGGATCCGCCGCGTAATATGTAATCATATGCAAAGCAAGGTCATCCAATTTTGTCATATCTTATTTCCCCTCTCATTCTGTTACAAGTCAAGCATCTGTCTGTATTGTACTGCACCGCCCTATAAAAGCAAGGGGCAGTTTTCCTTTTTTGGGGTCAATCGTAATCGTATTCCGGGCTTTCAGCCACGCGGGTGTCCAGCCAGCGGGCCAGACGCTCCATCTCAGCGTTGGTGATGCGTCCGGTATCCGATAACGCCGCCACCATGCTGCGCAGGTCCCCGCCATACAGAGTTTGCAGGTGTGCCGCACTGACTGCCCCGCAATAGGTCACACGGCGCACCAGCGGGGTATAAATATTTTTGTTGCCCTCCTTTTCGGGCCGTACATAACCCTTGGCTTCCAGCCGCAGCAGGAAGTTGAGCAGTGTGGAATCCGCCCACACACAGTCCGGCGGCAGTTTGGCCGCGATCTGCCGCCGGGTGGCCGGTTTGCCGCAGGCCCACAGCGCCGCCATGACCTGCTCTTCACTGGTTGAAAGTGCTTTCATTCTTCTCTCCATCCCATCCTTTTATGTTTGTGGTTGATTTTTGTACTTTTATTTTACATCTGTGGCAGATATTTTAGCAATGTGCATTTTTGCACAAAATGCGCACTTATTTTTGGCTGTTTTGGCGGTCAGTATTTTACGTTTGCAAAAGCATCTGTTTTCGTTTTGCGCACATCTGTACTTATTGGCAGGCTGCCCGCGGCAATTTTCCACTTTTTTCGGTATTTTGACAAACGTGTTTTGCTTGCGGGCGGGCAGGCGCAGTGCGTATAATACAGGTGTTGTGAAAAACGAATCAACAAAGCAAGGCGCAGCGCGCCGCTTTGAGCTTGGGTGTAAGAATGAATTTAGGAGGTAACCTCTTATGAATCGTGTGTATAATTTCAGCGCCGGTCCTTCCATGCTGCCGGTTCCCGTTTTGCAAAAAGCTCAGGCCGACCTGCTGGACTACCATGGCAGCGGTATGAGCGTGATGGAGATGAGCCACCGCAGCAAGTGGTTCGATGAGATCATCCAGAACACTGAGGCCGGTATCCGCAAGGTGCTGAATGTGCCCGACAACTACAAGGTCGGTTTCTTCCAGGGCGGTGCCACCCAGCAGTTTGCCATGGTGCCCCTGAACTTTATGACCACCGGCACGGCGGATTATCTGGTGACCGGCAACTTCAGCAAAAAGGCTGCCGAGGAAGCCGCTAAGTTCGGCACAGCCCGTATCGCTGCTTCCAGCAAGGATAAGAACTTCACCTATATTCCGGATGTCAAGGCCATTGCGTACGACCCCAACGCCAGCTACATCCACATCTGCCAGAACAACACCATTTTTGGCACTACTTATAAAGATGTGCCGCAGGTGGACGGCATCCCCCTGGTAGCTGACATGAGCTCCATGATTTTCAGTGAGCCGACCGATGTAAGCAAGTACGGCTGCATCTACTTTGGTGTGCAGAAGAACGTTGCCCCCGCCGGTATGGCCATTGCCATCATCCGGGACGACCTGCTGGGCAAGAGCGCCAAAGGCATCCCGGCGGAAAAGATCCCCACCATGATGAACTACACTACCCTGTTGGATAAGGACAGCATGTACAACACCCCGCCGTGCTGGTGCATCTACATGACCGGTCTGGTGATGGATTACCTGCAGAATGAGGTTGGCGGCCTGGAAGAGATGGCCAAGATCAACCACGCCAAGGCCAAGGTCCTGTATGATTACCTGGACGGTCAGGACTTCTATAACAATCCCGTTCAGCCGGAATACCGCAGCATGATGAACGTGACCTTCACCAGCCCCAACCCGGATATGGATAAGAAGTTCTGCGCCGCTGCTACCGAAGCCGGTTTCGTGAACCTGAAAGGCCACCGCCTGGTTGGCGGCATGCGTGCTTCCATCTATAATGCCATGCCTGCCCAGGGTGTGAACGACCTGGTTGATTTCATGGAGAAGTTCCGCAAGGAAAACGCGTGAAACTTTTCCAAAAGAATAACGAATAGAGAATAAAGAATAATGACGGTGTGCGCGCCGCGCGCGTACATTAAAAACAGGCTGTTCCCTTCTTTTTTGAGCCGTGCCAGCGGCGGTCCACCTTCATTATTCATTATTATTTTTTATCTTTTAATTATTACAGGGGGTTATCCGCCATTATGTATACCATCAAAACCATGAACGCCATTTCGCCGGTTGGGCTGGCAAAGCTGCCGGCCAACCAGTTCGAGATCAATAACGAGGCTGACGACGCACAGGGCATTCTGGTGCGCAGCGCCGACCTGCATGATGTTTCCCTGCCCAAAAGCCTGCTGGCCATTGCCCGCGCAGGTGCCGGCACCAACAACATTCCCATTGACCAGTGCACCGAGCAGGGCATCGTGGTGTTCAACACCCCCGGTGCCAACGCCAACGCTGTGGCCGAGTTGGTCATCGGCGCGCTGGTGTCCGGCAGCCGCAATGTACCGGACGCTGTGCAGTGGGCGCAGGGCCTGAAAGGCAGCGCCACCCTGGCCAAGGATGTGGAGAAGGGCAAAAAGCAGTTTGTCGGCCCGGAACTGCGCGGCAAAACCATCGGTGTAATCGGCCTGGGTGCCATTGGTGCCCGCGTCGCCAACGCCGCCGTTGCCCTGGGCATGGAAGTTCTGGGCTATGACCCATACATTTCCATTGACGCTGCATGGAGCCTGTCCCGCAGCGTACAGCACTGCGTCACCCTGGGCGATATGCTGCCCCGCTGCGACTATCTGACCATCCATGTGCCGTACCTGCCCTCCACCAAGAACACCATCAATGCCCAGACGCTGGCCATGTGCAAGGACGGCGTGCGTGTGCTGAACTTTGCCCGCGGTGAGCTGGTTGATAACTTTGCCCTGCTGGATGCTCTCGGCACCGGCAAGGTTGCCCAGTATTTCTGCGATTTCCCGGCGGAGGAGCTGCTGGGTGTGAAAGGAGTTTACTGCACGCCGCACCTGGGCGCTTCCACCCCGGAAAGCGAGACCAACTGCGCTGTGATGGCAGCCAATGAGCTGAGCGACTACCTGAAAAACGGCAACATCACCCACAGTGTCAACCTGCCGGATGTCAGCCAGCCGCGCGTTGGCGGCAAGCGCATCTGCATCATTCACCGCAATGAGCCAGGCGCAATCTCTGCCATCACCGGCATTCTGACCGCCGCCAACCTGAACATTGAGAACATGGTGAACAAAGGCCGCAAGAATGTTGCCTACACCATGCTGGATGTAACAGGCAGCGTGGATGCCGGCCTAACCGCACAGCTCAGCGGCATTGATGCCGCCATCCGCGTGCGTATCCTGTGATAATACCTTAGGCAACACCGCACAATTCCCGCCTTACGGCTTAAGCACCGCTCCGATGGCTGCCGCACCTCGCTCGCCGTATCGGCACTTAGAATTATGCGGTATTGCCCTTAAAATAGAGGGGTTTGGGTCTGCCGCAGCGGGGCATGGGGTTCCGTTGCGGCATTTTGTTTGCTTTTTTATGTAATGCACCGCCATCATACGCGGTGCATTTTTGTTATTTGGTGTAGCTTTCCACCATGCGGTCAAAGTCGATCAAAGCTTTTTCTGCCCCGCGGGAAAGTCTGTGCACGGTGCGGCGGATCTGGCGGTGGTCCTGTGTGGCGGCATATACGGCGGCACCGCCAATGGCCATCCCCACGGCGGCAGCGGCAACGGTCGGGATCATGTTTTCCATTTTGCATTGCTCCTTTTGGTGTTTTTGGCTTTGGGATGCCGGCTTTCCATTCATCCCAGCCTGGGGATAGTTTTTCCATACAGTTTCGTGGTTATACGTCTTTTTCTGCGGGGAAGTTTGTGGTAAAATCAGTACAGACGTTTGGAAAAGACGTTTTCAGCCGCCGCGCATTCACTTCCCTGCTGCGGGCTGACCTAAGGCAATACCGCATAATTCTAAGTGCCGATACGGCGAGCGAGGTGCGGCAACTGCTAAGCCAAAAGCGCAGATAATACTGAATGCTGCAAAGGTGAGCGCCGCCAGTGGCGGAAACAGCGAACCGAAGCAGGGGCAGCGGTCGCAGAGTGCGAGGGGCTTTTTGCCCCCGAAGCACAATGCGGGTACCGCAACCCGACATTATCGAGCATTTTGGCAACGCAGATGCCGTGCCGCAGCTGCCGGAGCGGTGCTTAAGCCGCTAGGCGGGAATTGTGCGGTGTTGCCCTAAATTCGATATAGAAATGAGCGTTTTTCTTATGTCCAATGCACCTAAAACAGTTCTGTGCATCCATGATCTGCCTGGCTTTGGGCGGGCAGGGCTTTCGGTCATTGTGCCTGTGCTTTCGGCGCTGGGGGCACAGGCCGTTGCCGTACCAACAGCAGTGCTTTCCACCCACACGGGCGGGCTGGGCACCCCGGCCAAGCTGGCCAACCCCGGTTACGGCCCCGCAGCCCTGGAGCATTACCGCCGCCTTGGCCTGCGGTTTGACTGCATTTATTCCGGCTACCTGGCCGATGCCAGCCAGGCCAAGCTGGTAGAGCAGGCCATGGACCTTTGGCCGGACGCCCTGACGGTGGTTGACCCCGTGATGGGCGACCACGGCCGGATGTACCGCGGCCTTGCGCCAGAAATGGTGCCCGCCATGTATACCCTGTGTTCCCGTGCCAGCCTGATTCTGCCCAACACCACCGAAGCCGCCCTGCTGCTGGGCGATCCGATGCCCGGTGTGACCGGCGAAGCGGAATTGCATACCGCGCAGGCCCAGGCGCAGCGTTTAACGCGCATCTGCCCGCGGGTGCTCATCACCGGTGTGGCCGCCGGGCGCGGCATTGCCTGCGTTGGGGCGGACCGTGCCACCGGCGAAAGTCTGGTGCGCACCCCCATGGTACCCAAGAGCTTCCATGGCACGGGGGATATTTTCGGCGCGGTGCTGGTCGGGCGGCTGCTGCAGGGCAATGTGCTGCCCGCCGCCGCACAGGCTGCCGCCGTGTTTGTGGCCGACTGCCTGAAAGCCACCCCTGATGAAGCAGATGAGCGCCTTGGCGTGTGGCTGGAAAGCGTTCTGCCCCGCTGATGCAGAACCCGGAATAAGAAACAATAAGGATGTGTAAATTTTGCCAACTGTAAATATTGTACTGGTTGAACCGCAGATCCCCCAGAACACCGGCAACATCGCGCGTACCTGCGCCGTGACCGGTGCCCGCCTGCACCTGGTTGGGCCAATGGGTTTCACGATCGATGATAAAAAATTAAAGCGCGCCGGTCTTGACTATTGGGGCCAGCTTGATATAACATATTATCAGGATCTGGATGCGTTTTTTGCGGCAAATCACGGCCCGTTCTTCTACTTTACCTCCAAGGGGCCGCAGCGCCATACCGACGCCCATTATCCGGATGGTTCCTATCTGGTGTTTGGCCGCGAGGACGCTGGCCTGCCGGAAGAGCTGCTGGCCGCTAACCAGCAGCAGTGCGTGCGCATGCCCATGCGCAAAGGCGAGCGCTGCCTGAACTTATCCAATGCTGTAGCTGTGGGGGTATACGAAGTTCTGCGCCAGTGGGACTTTGCCGACCTGGAAACACACGGCCAGCTGACCCGATTTGAATGGAAGTGAGAACAAAGATGAGTGATGTGAAAGTTGCTTTTTTAACGGATTCCTGCTCCGACATTCCGCAGGAACTGACCGATAAATACGGCATTGATGTGATTGGGTTCCACATTATGCTGGACGGCAAGGAATACCTGGAACGCAAAGACATGACCAACGACCAGTTCTATGAGATGATGCGCCAGTCCAAAAGCGTACCCACCACCGCCGCCATCACCCAGCTGGAATGGGTGGATATCTATGCCAAATATGTAGACGCCGGTATACAGGACCTTGTGCACCTGTGCATCAACGCCGGTGGTTCCAGCACATACAATAATGCCGTAAAGGCTGCCGAACTGCTGGAAGACGAGCGCCCCGGCCACAAGATGAAGATTCATCTGATCGATTCGCACACCTATTCCATGCCGTATGGCTGGTATCTGTGCGAGTGCGCCCGCAAGGTGCGTGCCGGTGAGCCGCTGGATGCCTGCCTGCGCGAAATGCAGGACAAGCTGGCCCGGGTGGAAATCTGCCTTGCCGCATACAGCTTAAGGCAGATGAAAAAATCTGGCCGTGTTTCCGCCGCCGCTGCCGTTGTGGGCGATTTGATGGGCATCCGCCCCATCATCAGCCTGAACGATGGCATCAGCAAGGTGGAAGCCAAGGTGCGCGGTGACAACAACGTGCCGCCTGCCATGGTCAAGTGGGTCAAGAGCCGCGTGGACGATGTGAAGAAAATGCCTTACATGGTTGCTTACACCAGCTCCACCGCCAAGCGTGACGAACTTGTCAAGCTGTGCAAAAAAGAGTTTGGTCATGCGCCGCTGCTGGTGTTCCAACTGGGCTGCGTTGTGAGCGCCAACACCGGCCCGGATGGTATTGCCATTGTATTTGAAGGCAAGCCCCGCCGCCTTGTGGATTACGCGGTGCCGCTGCCGTAAAAAGGGGTTGCTTTTTTCTGCTCTTCCTGCCGCTGTGTGCGGGAAGAGCATTTTTGTTATGGTGTAAGACTTGTAAAACGGAGGATGTATGGAGCAAAAAAGTTTAACCCTGCGGGAGTGTCTGATCGGTGACCGCACCTTTTACCGCCATGTTGCGGTGGTGGTTCTGCCTATTATTGTGCAGAACACCCTGTCCAACGTGGTCAGCCTGCTGGATAATGTGATGGTTGGCCAGGTGGGCACCCTGCCCATGAGCGCCGTTGCCATCATCAATCAGCTGCTGTTTGTGTTCAACCTGTGCATCTGGGGTGCGCTGGCCGGGGCGGGCATTTTTGGTGCCCAGTATTACGGCCAGGGCAACATGGAGGGCGTGCGCCAGACCCTGCGCATGAAACTGCTGATTGCGGTCGGCCTGCTGGTCATCGCGTTCGGAGTGCTGCTGGGGGCCGGGCGGCCGCTGATCGAACTGTATATTTCAGCCGACACCACCGCCGCCGATGCCGCCGCCACGATGGAGTATGCCCTGGGCTACCTGCGTGTGATGCTGGCGGGGCTGATTCCCTTTGCGCTGACTCAGGCTTACGCCAGCACCCTGCGGGAATCCGGCCAGACAACGCTTCCCATGCGCGCCAGCATGATTGCCATGGGCATCAACTTTGTGTTCAACAGCCTGTTGATCTTTGGCCTGTTCGGCTTTCCTACTTTGGGCGTAGTGGGTGCCGGTATTGCCACTTCGCTCAGCCGCTTTGTGGAGTTTGTCATCGTGGTCAGCGGGGCGCACCGCAGTGCCGAGCGCTACCCGTTCATGGAAGGCGTGTTCCGCAATTTCCACATTGACGGCAATCTGGCCCGCCAGGTGGCGATCAAGGGTTTCCCCCTTCTGCTGAACGAATGCCTGTGGAGCATGAGCCAGGCCATGCTGCTGCAATGCTATTCCGTGCGCGGCATCCAGGCCATTGCCGCCATGAACATTACCAGCACCATCACCCAGATTTTTAACGAAGTTTTCCTTTCGCTGGGCAATGCCACGGCCATTCTGGTTGGGCAGGAGCTTGGTGCCAGCCGCATGACCGGTGCACGCCGCACCGCATGGCGGATGATCACCCTGAGTGTTTCCAGCTGCGCGGTGATGGGCACGCTGCTGGCCCTGTTCAGCCCGCTGATCCCCCACATTTACAACACCGAACCCGCCATCCGGGAGCTTGCTTCCAGCGTGATCCGCACGGCAGCGCTGTGCATGCCGCTGTTCGCCTTTGCCAACGCTGCCTACTTTACGCTGCGTTCCGGCGGCAAAACGCTGATCACCTTCTTTTTTGACAGCTGCTATACCTGGCTGATCAACTTTCCCATTGCCTTTGTTCTCAGCCGCTATACGGCACTGCCGCTGCCCATCGTTTACCTGTTTGTGAACGGGGTGGATCTGCTCAAGTGCATCATCGGGTTTATTCTGGTCAAAAAGGGCGTGTGGGTCAATAACATTGTGGCATCCAGCCAGGATGTCCCGCAGGCAGACTGATGGCGGGAGGAAAACGCATGAACATCCAGATTTTTGGCACCAACAAAAGTTTTGACACCAAAAAGGCGCAGCGCTGGTTCAAAGAGCGGCGCATCAAGTTCCAGATGGTGGACCTGAAAGAAAAGGGCCTGAGCCGCGGTGAGTTTGACCGCGTGTGCCAGGCCGTGGGCGGCTGGCAGGCCCTGGTGGACGAAACCGCCAAAGACCAGGATACCCTTGCCCTGCTGCGCTGGCTGGACGAAAGCCAGCAGGCTGACAAACTGTTTGAAAACCAGCAGCTTTTGCGCCAACCCATTGTACGCAATGGCCGCGCCGCCACAGTGGGGTACCGGCCGGAGGTTTGGGAGAAGTGGGAATAAAGTTCGGAGTTCGGAGTTCGGAGTTCGGAGTTCGGAGTTCGGAGTTCGGAGTTCGGAGTTCGGAGTTCGGAGTTCGGAGTTCGGAGTTCGGAGCATTGTATGCAGGCTGAGCCTTCCTGTCAACTGCTTTTTCTTGTAAATTCGCTTATTCTTGCTTTCTATTTGTTGCTTCTTTGTTTGCTTTTATCTGCCCTGCATTTTGTGCTTCTGCCGGAATGCAGGGTTTATTTTTTATTTATAGGAGATTGACATAACGAACGGGGTTTGTTATAGTGCTTTTAGGTTCCTATTTCATGTTGCTTTTTATGGTATTTTTTTACTTTTGTGAGGTGTTTTTTTATGGCATGTATTTTTTGTGAACGCCAACCGTTCGGTCGGCACCATCAACCCCAACATTAACGGTCAGTTTTCGGAGCATCTGGGCCGCTGCATCTATCAGGGCATTTATGTCGGTCAGGCTTCTGATATTCCCAACACCAACGGCATGCGCAATGATGTTGTATCCGCGCTGAAAGCCCTGCATGTGCCCGTGCTGCGTTGGCCGGGCGGCTGCTTTGCCGATACCTATCACTGGCGCGACGGCATTGGCCCCAAGGAGAACCGCAAAACCATTGTAAACACCAACTGGGGCGGCGTGACCGAGGATAACAGCTTTGGCACCCATGAATTTATGGAGCTGTGCCGCCAGATTGGCTGCGAAGCATATTTCAGCGGCAATGTGGGCAGCGGCACCGTGCAGGAATTTTTCGGACTGGGTGGAATACTGCAACATGGGCGGCATTTCCCCCATGGCATCAGAGCGCCGCGCCAACGGGCAGGACGAACCGTTCAACGTAAAATACTGGGGCATTGGCAATGAAGCCTGGGGCTGCGGCGGCAGTATGCGTGCCGAGTATTATGCCGATTTGTGCCGCCAATATTCCACCTACCTGCGCAACTACTCGCCGGAGCACAAAATCTTCAAGATCGCATCCGGCGCCAACGTGGCGGATTACCACTGGACCAAAACCGTGATGGAGCGCGCCGGGCAGGCCGTAGATGCGGTATCACTGCATTACTATACCGTGCCCCATGAGGATTGGCAGCACAAGGGCTCGGCCACAGACTTTACCGATGAGGAATACTATACCACCCTGCACAAGACCCTGCAGATGGAAGAGCTGGTGGAGAACCACACCCGCATTATCAAGCAGTATCAGGGTGACCGCAAAGTGGGCCTGGCCGTGGATGAATGGGGCACCTGGTACGATGTGGAACCGGACACGAACCCCGGCTTCCTTTACCAGCAGAACACCATGCGCGATGCGCTGGTGGCGGCCATCAACCTGAATATCTTCAACAACCACTGTGATACCATCTGCATGGCCAACATTGCCCAGATGGTCAACGTGCTGCAGGCCATGATCCTGACCGAAGGCAGCAAGATGGTGCTGACCCCGACCTATCATATATTTGAAATGTACAAAAGGGCCACCAGGGTGCCAAGCAGCTGGAAAGCTATGCGGAGACCACCCTGCTGCTGAACCACGATGACCAGGCGGTGCGCGATCTGCATGTCAGTGCCAGCCAGCAGGCAGACGGCAGTATTCTGGGCACTGCGGTCAATCTGAACGATACGGCAGCTATCCCTGTTACCTGCATGCTGGGCGGGGCCAAGCCCACCGGTGTAACAGCCCGCGTGCTGGCCGGTGCCCCCGCCGCCCACAACACCTTTGCCGCGCCGGAGCAGGTTGTCCCCGCGGAACTGAACACCAGCCTGACGGCGGACGGCTTTACCGCCACCCTGCCGCCGTGCAGCGTAGCCGCTTTTGTGGTGAACCAGTAATGGAAGCCCAGCCCAAGCGCTGCCGCCGCTGCTTATTGCAGGATATGGCGGACGAAAACGACTATTACGCCAGCGTGGTGCGCTACCGCGCCACCATGCCCCGCCGTGTGCGCACCCCGGATGCGGAATACACTGCCCGGCTGGAACATTGCCGCACCTGCCCCAGCCTTAACGCCGGGACCTGCATGCAGTGCGGCTGCTATGTGGAAATGCGCGCTGCCCGCACAGACATGCACTGCCCGCTGGATAACGCGCCCTGGTAACAAACCTCTCTATCATTTTCCCCCGCACCGGCAGCCCGCCCGGTGCGGGATTTTTTGTTCTGCAAAGGCAGTATTTTGCTCTTTTTGCTGCAATATTATGCCCCCTTTCCCCCTTGTATCCCCCATTTTCATTTGTTATAATAACAATTTGTTGAGCAACTTAGGATTTTAGGCTCCGCCTGGTTTTCAGGCGCAAACCCACCCAAGCCTGGCGGTCTTGGGCGCGGTCAAAATCTATCCGCCGGAGTGTAATTTTATGTCTACTAGCAAAAACAAACTGTCCGTTCAAACCCTGGTACGCTGCGCCATGATCGCCGCAGTTTACACCGTGCTTTGCCTGGTATTGCAGCCGTTCTCTTACGGCGCGGTACAGGTGCGCGTGGCCGAAGCATTCTGCCTGCTGCCGGTGTTTGGGGCCGAATACATTGTGGGCGTTACCCTGGGCTGCCTGCTGGCAAACCTGCTGGGTTCCACCATGGTGGATGTGGTGTTTGGCACCGCCGCCACCCTGATTGCCTGCCTTGCCACCTATGCCCTGCGCAATGTGCGCTGGAAAGGGCTGGCAATTCCGGCGTCTTTCCCTCCTGTTATCGCCAATGCACTGATCGTTGGCGCGTTTGAAATCACTGTGTTCTTCTCGGATTCTGCCCCCACGGCCACCATGGCGGTATTCAACGCCGTTGCTGTTGGCGTTGGTGAGATCATCAGCTGCTGTGTGCTGGGTGTTGCCCTGGTCAAGCTGATCGAGAGCAACGAATCCCTGAACAAAATTTTTGCAGAACAATAACCGCTTTCCCTGTATTCATTAAAAGGAGCTGCCATGAAACCGAACCTTGTTTTATGGGACTGGAACGGCACCCTGCTGGATGATGTTGCCCTTTGTGTGGACGCGCTCAACCGTCTGCTCCGCATCTATCATTACCCGCAGCAATACAGCCTTGCCCAGTACCGTGAGATTTTTGGCTTCCCGATTGAAGATTATTATATTCGCGCAGGGTTCGATTTTTCCAAAAACTCCTACAAAGAGCTTGCCGATGATTACATGCAGGATTACCTGGCCCGCGCCGGGGCCTGCCCGCTGGCAGAAAGTGCTGTGCCCGCCCTTTCCCTTTTGAAAGATGCCGGGGTGCAGCAGGTCATTCTTTCGGCTTCCAACTTGCCGGTTTTGGAACAGCAGGTCACGGAGCGCGGAGTGCGCCCCTACTTTGACCGCCTGCTGGGGTTGGATAATATTTACGCCCGCAGCAAAGTGGAAGTCGGCCTGGCTTATCTGACTGAACTGAAGCAGCGCGGTGCCGTACCGGCGCAGGCTATTATGATCGGGGATTCTGTCCACGATTTTGAGGTTGCCCAGGCGCTGGGCGTGCGGTGTGTGCTGCAAACCGCTGGGCATCAGAGCGCACAGCAGCTGCGTGCCACCGGTGCCCCCGTTGTTCCGGATGTTTTGGCCGCTGCGCAGTATTGCCTGAACGAACTGTAACAAGTTTTGGGATAGGAGATCATAACGAATGACGGATAGCGTAAAAAGGCGCTCTGCTGACAATGTTCGGCGGCATGTGCTGGGGTGTTTCCGGCTGCGTGGGGCAGTATCTGTTTACCCGCCAGGGCATGGATTCCACCTGGCTGGTGCCCATCCGGCTGTTTTTGGCCGGTGTGATTCTGTGCATCTATTACGGTGTGCGCAACTGGCGCCAACTGGTGAACCCCTGGCGCAGCTGGCGCAACGCGCGCGACCTTGTGATCTATGGCCTGGCTGGCGTCAGCTTTTGCCAGTTCACCTACTTTTTGACCATCCAGCTTTCCAGCGCCGGTGTGGGCACCATTTTGCAGGATCTTTCCCCCGTGCTGATTCTGCTGGTGGTCTGCATCCAGCAAAAGCGTGCGCCGCGGCTGTTTGAGGTGTTCTCCATTGTGCTGGCGCTGGGTGGTGTATTTATGCTGACCACCCACGGCAGCCTGACCAACATGGCGGTTTCGCCCGCTGCGCTGGTCGTTGGTATTATCAGCGCGTTCTGCGTTGTTATTTACACCATATGGCCCCAAAACCTGCAAAAACAGTACCCCACACCCATGCTGCAGGGTTGGGCATTCCTGATGGGCGGCACCTTCTTTGCGCTGGTGTTCCGCCCGTGGCGGGTGAACTACGTACCCAACGCGGCCGGCATTGCCGGTATTGCGGCAGTCGTGCTCATCGGCAACGTGCTGGCGTTCAGCTGTTACATGAGCGGCGTCAAGTACATTGGGCCGCAGAAATCCAGCCTGTTCAGCTTTGCGGAACCGGTTACGGCGGCCATCATCAGCACGCTGGTGCTCGGTTCCCCCTTTACCGTGTGGGACGCCATCGGCTTTGTTTGCATCTTTTTGATGCTGGTGCTGCTGTTCATCAGCAACGAAAAGCAGGCCAAAAGCGCTGCAAGCGCATGATAACCGGCCAAGTTTCAACAAAAGCCGCTGAAACAGTTTAATATTTGCATTTTACACCCGCGCAGGTTTGACACAGTACCCTGCGCGGGTGTATTATATTAAAGTATAGCATTGTATCCCAACAGGGGTTCCCCTGCTGATCCATTCGCCGCCATGCGGCAGAAATACAGGTGTTTACTTATGTCTTTTATGGAAAAACTGTTCGGTAATTTTTCCGACAAAGAGCTCAAGCGCATCAAACCCATTGCCAACAAGGTGCTGGAACTTGAGCCTGAAATGCAGAAACTTACTGACGAAGAATTACAGGCCAAAACCCCGTACCTGAAAGAAAAGCTGAAAAACGGGGCCAGCCTTGACGATATCCTGCCCGAAGCGTTCGCCGTCTGCCGCGAAGCGGACTGGCGTATGCTGGGCCTGAAGCCCTACCCGGTGCAGATCATCGGCGGCATTGTGCTTCATCGTTCCTGCATTGCCGAGATGCAGACCGGTGAAGGCAAGACCCTGGTGGCCACCATGCCCGTTTACCTGAATGCCCTGACCGGCGAAGGCGTGCATGTTGTTACCGTCAACGATTACCTGGCCAAGCGCGACAGCGAGTGGATGGGTAAGGTTTACCGCTTTCTTGGCTTGACGGTCGGCCTGGTTATCCATGACGTACAGCCGCAGGACCGCCGCAAGGCTTACCTGGCGGATGTTACTTACGGCACCAACAACGAGTTCGGCTTTGACTACCTGCGTGACAACATGGTGGTTTACAAGGCCAGCATGGTGCAGCGCGGCCATGCTTACGCCATCGTGGACGAGGTGGACTCCATCCTGATTGATGAAGCCCGTACCCCGCTGATCATCTCCGGCAAGGGCGAAGATTCCAGCGTGATGTACAAGCGCGCGGACGACTTTGCCAAAACGCTGAAAAAGTCTGTCATCGTTGAACTGGACGACAAAGTGGAAGCCGATGAACAGGTTGACGGTGATTACGTTGTGGACGAAAAGCACAAGACCTGCACCCTGACCGAAAGCGGCGTTAAGAAAGCCGAAGCATGGTTCAATGTTGAGAACCTGGCCGATGCCGACAACATGACCCTGCGCCATTATATTGACGGTGCCATCAAGGCCCCGCGGTGTGATGCACCGTGACACCGACTATATCGTGAAAGACGGCGAGGTCATCATCGTTGATGAATTCACCGGCCGTCTGATGTCTGGCCGCCGCTTCAATGACGGTCTGCACCAGGCCATTGAAGCCAAGGAAGGCGTGACCGTTGCTGCTGAGAGCAAGACTTTGGCCAGCATCACCTTCCAGAACTATTTCCGCATGTACAAAAAGCTGGGCGGCATGACCGGTACGGCTTCCACCGAAGCGGACGAGTTCAGCGAAATTTACGGCTTGCAGATCGTATCCATCCCCACCAACAAGCCCCGCGCCCGCAAGGACCTGCCGGACAGCGTGTACAAGACCATCAACGGCAAGTATAATGCCGTGATCGAGCAGGTTGCCGAATGCCACGCCAAGGGCCAGCCCGTTCTGGTTGGTACCGTCAGCGTGGAAAAGAGCGAGGCGCTTTCCAAGCTGCTGAAAAAGCGCGGCATTGAGCACAATGTGCTGAACGCAAAGCAGCATGAGCGCGAAGCCGAAATCGTTGCACAGGCCGGTAAGCAGGGCGCTGTGACCATCGCCACCAATATGGCTGGCCGCGGCACCGATATCATGCTGGGCGGCAACGTGACCTATATGGCAAAGGCCACCCTGCGCAAAGAGCTGACCCGCCAGATGAATGCCGACCTGGAAGTGCTGAAGGACGAATACGAGCACGCCAAAGCCCGCGCCAAGGCACAGGGCCTGCCCATCCCCCCTGCCCCGGATACAGCCTATGAAGCAAAAGTTGAAATGCTGATGACCGAGTGCGACGGCCATGCCGACACCCAGGATGCTGATATTCTGGCTGCCCGCAAGCGCTTTGACGAGCTGGTTGCAGAATATGAACCGGAAGTCAAGCGCGAAGCCGAGGCTGTGCGCGAAGCTGGCGGCCTGTTCATCATTGGCACTGAACGCCACGAAAGCCGCCGTATTGATAACCAGCTGCGCGGCCGTGCCGGCCGTCAGGGCGACCCCGGTGCATCCCGTTTCTTCCTGAGCCTGGAAGATGACCTGATGCGCATTTTCGGCGGTGAGCGCGTGCAGAGCCTGATGGATACCCTGGGCCTGGACGAGGACATGCCCATCGAGAACAAACTGATCACCAACACGATCGAGAGCGCCCAGAAAAAGCTGGAAGCTTCCAACTTTGCCATCCGTAAGCAGGTGCTGCAGTATGACGATGTCATGAACCAGCAGCGCGAGATCATCTACAAGCAGCGTCAGATGGTGCTGGACGGCGAGGATATCTCCGACAAGCTGCACGAGATGATGAAGCAGTCCATCGACGAGACCTGCGAGTCCTTCCTGAGCGGCGAAACCGCCGACGATTGGGATTTTGCCGCCCTGCGCCGCCACTACCTGAACTGGCTGTGCCTGCCCACTGATTTTAACTACACTGCCGAGCAGCTGAATGATCTGAAGCGCGAAGATGTTGCCAAGGGTGCTGTATGAGCGCGGCATGAGCATTCTGGAAAGCAAGGAGCAGAAGTACGGTGCCCCCATGATGCGCGAACTGGAGCGTATCTGCCTGCTGCGCAATGTTGACTCCAAGTGGATGGAGCACATTGACAACATGGACCAGCTGAAGCAGGGCATGAGCCTGCGCGGTTACGGCCAACGCGACCCCATTGTGGAATACCGCATTGAAGGCTTTTGCCATGTTTGACGAGATGATCGCCACCATCCGCGAGGATGCCGTACACATGCTGCTGACCATTGAAGTGCGCCAGCAGAACCAGGAGCCGAAACGCGAACAGGTTGCCAAGCCCACCGGCGAAGGCGCACCGGCTCAGGCTGGTGCCAAGGGTGCCACCCCCTGTGCGCGTGACCAAGATTGGCCGCAACGATCCCTGCCCCTGCGGCAGCGGCCTGAAATGGAAAAAATGCACCTGCAAAGAGTATCACCCTGACCTGTAATTGAACCTTTTCCACCGTGCGGCGCGGGACTGACCCCTGCGCCGCACATTTTGATTTTTTATGATTGCTGCCTGCCCGGCTGCGGGCAGGCATAACGAGGTATTGTTATGAAAGCCAGAATCCAGCAGGAACCGCGCTGTGTGCTGCTGTGGCAGGTTGCCCCCGGCAGTGCCGAGCACGCCGCGGTGGAACACGCTGCACGCCTGAGCCGCCTGAAAGTCCGCCTTTTGACCGCCGCCGACCTGGGCACCACCATGGAAGCCCTTTTGCACCGGGCGGCACACACTGGCGGTGAAGCCGCCCCCGCCCCGGATGTACCGGAGCGCCCGGCCATGATTGTGAGCGGGCTGCGGCATGACAACGGCGATCTGGGCCAGTTTGTGGATGAAGTGCGCCGCGGCGGGCGGTGATCCCGCTGCGCGCCATGGTAACCCCCCACCAGCCGCAGCTGGACCCTTGCTGCCCTGCTGGCCGAACTGAACCGCGAGCATGAACACGTAGGAGGCCAGGCATGAAGCGCCGCCTGACCTGTGCGGTGCTGGCGCTCTGCCTGCTGCTGAGCGGCTGTGCGGCAACTGGAACCACCAGCCCCAGCGCTACAGCGTAACTTGGTGGGATGTGTTTGACACCGTTACTGTCATCAGCGGCTATGCCGACAGTGAAGCCGACTGGAACACCCAGATGACCGCCCTGCATGCAGACCTGCTGCGGTATAACCAGCTGTATGATATTTACAACCACTATGACGGCATGACCAACCTGGCGGATGTAAACGCCGGAGCCGCCGCTGCCCCCGTTGCCGTTGGGGATGAGATTATGAACCTGCTGACCTTCGCGCAGGAGATGTACCAGGCAACGGACGGTGCCTGCAATGCCGCTGCCGGGGCGGTGCTGCGCTACTGGCACGATGCCCGCACCGCCGCGGGCGATGGAGCCGAGGTAAGCGCCGATATCCTGCCCAAAACCGCCGACCTGCAGGCTGCGGCTGCCCACTGCAATATGGATGATTTGATTTTGAACCAGAATACCGGGACGGTGTATTTTGCAGACCCGGAATTGCAGCTGGACGTTGGCAGCATTGGCAAAGGCTATGCGGTGGAGCAATGCGCCCAGGCAGCCGAAGCCCGCGGCCTGACCAGCGCCCTGTTGAACGTGGGTGGCAATGTGCGCGCCATTGGCACCAAGCCCAACAGCGGGCCCTGGGTTGCCGGGGTCGATAACCCCTGGCCGGATCAGGACGGCCAATACGCCACCGCACGCTATGTGGATACCGTGGAGCTGCAGCCGGGGCAAAGCCTTGTGATCAGCGGGGACTACCAGCGTTACTTTTTACCGTGGACGGTGTACGCTACCACCACCTGATCGACCTGACCACCCTGCAGCCTGCCCGCTACATGAACAGCGTTGCCATTGTAAGCAGTGACAGCGGCCTGGGGGATGCGCTTTCCACCGGTGTGTTCTGCATGCCGGTAGAAAAAGGGCAGGCTTTGATCGAGCAGCTGAACGATGTGGAAGCCCTGTGGATGCTGAGCGATGAAACCATGGTGCAAAGCAGCGGGTGGGGAAAGTGAACGGCATTATTCCCCTGTAGAAACCTTGGGCAACACCGCACAATTCTAAGTGCCGATACGGCGAGCGAGGTGCGGCAGATGCTAAGCCAAAAGCGCAGATAATACTGGATGTCTTAACGAGCATTTTGGCAACGCAGATGCTGTGCCGCAGCCGCCGAAGCGGTGCTTAAGCCGTAAGGCGGAATTGTGCGGTATTGCCCCTTTGGTTTTTTATACAAACAGGCAAGCGTTTCGTACCCCGTGCCCTGACCTCATTGTTCCGTGGAGAACTTTCGCTTAAGGCAATACCGCATAATTCTAAGTGCCGATACGGCGAGCGAGGTGCGGCAGCTGCTAAGCCAAAAGCGCAGATAATACTGGATGTCTTATCGAGCATTTTGGCAACGCAGATGCCGTGCCGCAGCCGCCGAAGCGGTGCTTAAGCCGTAAGGCGGGAATTATGCGGTGTTGCCTTAATTTTAAAAGAACAAACAGAAAAATCCGTATCCTCCTGCCCTGCTTGGCATTTGGGATACGGATTTTTGTTATATTGCTGATTTCATGCACTGGGCATGTTATTTCTGTGCAAAAAAGTCTTTGACCACCTGCACCACGGCTGCGCGGTCGGCTTCGGTCAGACCATAGTACAGCGGCAGGCGGGTCAGGCGGTTGCTTTCCTTTGTGGTGTATTCATCCACACCGGCAAAGCGGCCGTATTGGATGCCCGCCGGGGCGCTCAGTGCAGCGGCACATAATGGAAAGACGATGCCACACCGTGGGCTTTCAAATAGGCAATGAACTCAGTGCGCTGTTCCAGGTCCCGCAGCTTGACATAGAACAAATGCCCGTTATGCACACAGCCTTCCGGCACGGTGGGCAGCTCCAATAGGCCTGCTTCAGCCAGCGGTGCCAGCTCCTGTGCGTAATAATCCCAGCTGTGGGTACGGTCTGTATTGATGGTATCGGCCTGTTCCAGCTGTGCCCACAGGTAAGCGGCATTCAGGTCACTGGGCAGGTAGCTGGAGCCATAAGAAACCCAGGTATATTTATCTACCTGGCCGCGCAGAAAACTGGCGCGGTTGGTACCCTTTTCCCGCAGGATTTCGGCCTTGGTCACGGTTTCGGGGTCATTGATGACCAGCGCGCCCCCCTCCCCCATTGAGAAGTTCTTCGTCTCATGGAAAGAGTAGCAGCCAAAATCACCGATGGTGCCCAGTGCCCTGCCCTTATAGCTGGCCATCACGCCCTGGGCGGCATCTTCCACCACCTTCAGGTTATGGCGGCGCGCAATCTGCATGATGGTATCCATATCGCAGGCCACACCGGCATAGTGCATCACGCAGATGACTTTGGTTTTTTCGGTAATGGCGGGTTCAATTTTTGCTTCGTCAATGTTCATGGTGTCCGGGCGGATATCCACAAACACCAGCTTGGCCCCAGCTAAAACAAAGGCCGTTGCCGTGGAAGAAAATGTGTAGCTGGGCAGGATCACCTCATCACCGGGGCTGGATGCCGCACAGCAGGGCAGCCATTTCCAGCGCAGTGGTACCGCTGGTGGTCAGCAGCACCTTGCCCGCATGGAACCGCTGTTCCATCCATTCATCACAGCGGCGGGTAAAAGGGCCATCGCCGCAGATTTTATTGTTTGCCATAGCCTGGCGCATATAGTCCAGCTCTGTACCAACCTGCGGGGGAATATTAAAAGGAATCATTGTTTTACTGTCAACTCGCAATCTATTATAACCACCCGGTCTTTATCACTGGGCGCGGGTAGTATCACTTTCCGGCGTTTCGGGTTCAAAATTCAGCCGCTTTTTCTTCCACCACCAGGGGGCGGTCCATAATACGGGCGTTCATTGCCATGATGTACTCGCCCAAAAATCCCAGAAAGGTCAGCTGCACACCACCCACAAAGAACACAGCAATAATCATCGGGGCATAACCCGCAGCAAAGGTATTCCAGTGGATCAGCTTTGCCACCAGGAACACAAGCCCCAGGATAAAGCCGCTGACCGCCGCGCAGAAAAAGCCGAAGAACTCCGCCATCCGCATCCCAATCTTGGTGTAGCTGGTAAAGCTGAGCATGGCGGCATCAAACAGGCTGTACCAGTTGTTGTGGGTCTTGCCTGCCCGGCGCTTGGGCTGGGTATATTCAATCTCCTTGCGCTCGGGGCCAAGCTCCGCCACAATCCCGCGCAAAAACGGGGTGGGGTCGTGCAAATCACGCAGGGTCTGGATAAAGCTTTTATCGTACAGGCCAAACCCGGTAAACTGCTCGATCATTTCCACATTGCTCATCTTTTTTGATGGTTTTGTAGTAACAGTCCCGCAAAAAGTACATGACAGGGTTTTCCTGGCTGGTGGTCTTTTTGCCGATTACAATTTTGTAGCCTTTTTCCCATTCAGCCACAAACTTTGGAATCATCTCCACCGGGTCCTGGAAGTCCGCGCAGATGGTAATGGTGCAGTCCCCTGTGGTATGGATCATACCGTAATAGGGGCTGTTGAACTGACCAAAGTTCTTGCTGTTAAAAATGGCTTTGACCTTGGGATCCTGCGCGCAGATGTCCGTAATGATCCGGCGGGTACGATCCTGGCTTTTATTATCAATAAAAAGGATCTCATAGTCATAATCCGGGCAGTCCTTCCGAATCTCATCCCGCACCGCCTCATAGATGGGGCGGGCGTTCTCCTCCTCGTTATAGGTAGGGATCATAACAGAGATGACTTTTTTTCTTCTCGCTCATGCAGGTTTCATTCCTTTAAGTTTAGTCTTTGGCCCACTGCCGCAATAGCCGGGCAGACCCTTATCACTATACACTATTTTGCAAAATAGGTAAAGAACAATTTATTTTCGCAGTTTTGCGTTTCAAAGTTCAGGCTTACAGGGCGGTCCGCCAGGGTGTAGGGGCTCCTCGTTTTCCAGGCAGAAAGTCCCCTCTTTGGCAATGTGGCAGATGCCGCGGTAAATTTCCATGGCCGGGGTGCAGGCACCGATCAGCAGCGTTGCCGCCAGCAGAATGGTCACGGCATGCTGTGCAAGCGTACCGTCCCGCCATTTGGTGCCCACCAAGGCGATAAAGTACCGGGCACAGAGGGTCATCAGGATAAAGATAGCCGGGATGGACACCCGCATGCAGAAATCGCACCCCTGTCCCACCTTAAAGAACGGAATGATGAAGAGCGACACGGCGCAGGTATAAAACAGCCAGCTGCGGCGGTTCTGCCGCCAGAGCAGCAGCAGATAGATGCCGGCATCCAGCAGGTAAAATACCAGCATGCCTTTTTGCAGGCTGGTCAGAACGTTTTGGCCAAAAGTCTGCTGCGCTGCCTGGTTCCCGGCGACAGTTTCGCCCAGAACGCTGTAGCCAAAGGCGTTATTGGCCAAAAAATAACTGGCCGTAATGCTGAGCACCACAACCAGCACCAGCACATTGGCCGGGGAGAACGCCGATTGCAGCACGCCTTTTTGACGCTGTGCCAGCAGAACAATGCCGCGCACCACCATAAAAATAACCAGCCCCACAAATGGGAAGGGGCCGCACATCAGGCAGGCCGTGCCCAGCAGCAGGTAGTTGCGGCAGTCTTTCTCCTGCAAAAAGCAGACGGTTGCCAGCCATGCCCCCACTGTCTGGTTGAACACCCAGAACAGGCAGGTCGTCAAGGAGCTGAACTGGAAATCATTCGTCCACCATTCCAGGTGCATAGCGTCATAGGCCAGCAGGTCCGGCAGTCGGCTGCTGTACAGCGCGCCCAGAATATCCATGCCGCTGAAGAAAATCAAAAAACAGCAGGCCGATCCCCTGCTTTTTGCCGGTATCAGCACGCAGGTAGACCAACAAATTCAGCGCCGCCAGATAGGTGCCCAGCGCCGTCCACACCCAAAGGGCCATACGGGCGAACATCCAGGCGGCATCCAGCCCAAACAGAGCGTATACCGGTTTGGTCAGCGCCGCCGGGACCAGCCAGTGCCCGATATAATACACCAGCGCCGTATCCTTTTGCGGGTAATACACCGGCCAGCTGTTTGTGATCAGATCCCGGTAAATGGCGTTGCGGTAACCCCAGTCCGAGTTCTGGTAAAAAAAGCCCGTCTGACCGCCCAGGTAGCCCCACAACAGCATCAGGGCAAACAGCAGCACCAGCTTTGGCACCGAAAGCGTAATGCCCTGCTCTTCTTGCCCCACTTGCTTAACCTGCGGCGTTTTTGCACACGGCATACCACCAGGCAAAGGCCAGCACGGCCAGGCCCGCAACGGCAAACGGCGCGCGGAGATACCCCGCAAAAAACACCGCCAGCGGCGCGGTGAGATAGGATAAGGCAAACGGCTTTAACTTTTTGTAGGTCAACTGCATAAATACTGTCTGGCTCCTGTTCGTCCATGCGGGTCCTGCCCGCACGGACGGGGTTATTCCTTATTGGCTTAATTGGTTTGCTTTTGCGTTTTTGCCCACGCAATGGTGGCGCGGATGCCATCGGCAAAGGCGGTGCGCGGCGCAAAGCCGGTATCCGCCGCAAGCTGGGTGATATCCGCCTGCAAAAACATGACCTGCTGCGGCCCGTAAGGGATTTTGCCCAGGCCAAGCGGCAGGGACAGGTCGATGGCATCACGCAGGGTCTCAATATATTCCCGCAGGGGGCGGGCGGTGCCGCTGCCCACCGGGTACACGGCACCGCTGCGGCCATGGCAGGCCATGCGGTACAGTGCATCCGCAGCATCGGCGGAGTAAAGATAATCCCACTTCTGCTCCCCTGCCGTCAGGTCCGGGCACTGCCCGGCCAACAGTTTTTGGATGGTGGCGGAGATCATCGTGTTGGGGCCGTCATGCGGGCCGTAAACCGAAAGGATACGCGCCCACACATGGTCCATGCCCAGGGCGGCGGCCTCGGTACGGCTCATCTGGCCCGCACACAGCTTGGCCATGCCGTACCCGTTTTCGGGGTTTGTGGGGGTATCGGCCCGCAGAACACCGTCCACACGGCCATACTCCGCCTGGCTGCCGGTACCAACAAACACACGGCAGCCCATTGCCGCCGCGGTGCGCACGGCATCAATGGTATAGCGGATATTCTCAATCTGAGCCGGCATATCATTGCGGCCCGCGCCAATGGTGTGCGCCCACGCCAGGTGGAAAAAGGCATCCGCCTGCATGGGCAGCCCGGCTGCGGCCATGCACTGCGGCAAATCCGCCAGGTTGGCGGCATCGCAGGCAACTACATACAGGTTTGCATCCTTGGGCAGCGCTACGGCCCGCGGGCTGCCGGGGCGGCAGACCGCCACCACGGTGCAGCCAGCCTGCAACAACCGGCTGCACAATGCTGTGCCCACGGCCCCGGTGGGGCCGGTTACGATTACGGTTTTAATGTTACGTTCTATCATCATTCACTGCTCCGGCACCAGGGGGATAAACATCTGCTTTTCCAGCTCTTCCCGCGGCAGGAACGGTGCCAGGTCCTCCAGCGGCGGGCTGACCAGTGTGCCGTCCGGCAGGCGCTTGGTGGCGCTCTTCGGCTCCCAGACCTGCTGGGTATCGGTAAAGATCTCGCAGAAAGTCGGGCCTTCTGCGGCAAGGGCGGCATCCACCACCTGTTTCATCTCAGCGTTGGAATGTGCGCAGGAATACGGGTAGCCGAACGCTTCGGCAATTTTGCGGAACTCCGGGAAGGACAGATCCCCGCTCTCCGGCCCAATGCCGATCTTGCAATGGTCTTTGAACAGGTTGTTCTGGGTCAGGCGGATGGAGTGGTAGCCGTTATTGTTGATGAGGAAAATCTTGATCGGCAGCTTATTTGTCAGGATGGTCTGCAATTCCTGCAGGTTCATCATGATGCTGCCGTCGCCTTCCAGGCAGATGGTGGTACGGCGGCCGCCTGCAATGCAAGTGCCAATGGCGGCGGGCAGGCCGTAGCCCATGCTCGCGATGGCGCTGTTGTTGGCCATGCGGCTACCTTTTTGGATGACATACGCCTGATTGCCCACCACGCAGCAGGCGCCGTTGGAAACACTGCGGTCAGGCTGTTTTCCGGCAGGCGGGAACTGAGGTAGCGCACAAAGGCGTACACATTGGCGGTGGTGCCGTTTTCTTCCCACTGGCGCGGCAGCACGGCGGGGTAATCTTTTTTTCCATCGCTGGCAGGTTGCCAGCCAGTCCGCTGCCTGGCTGACAGGGGTCAGCGGCGCTGCGGCGGCATCCAGCTTTTGCAGAAAGTCCTTGGCATCCGCCCACACGGGGTGCTCCACATGCAGGGTGTGCTTTTTCATCTCGGCGCGGTCAATATCCACCATGATGACTTCCGCCGCGCGGGCCCAGGTTTTCCAGTTATAGCCCACCTGGCGGATGGAAATGCGGGTGCCCACAGCCAGAATCAGATCTGCGTTCTGGATGGCCCAGTTGCCAGGGCGGTCGCCCATATTGCCGGCACGCCCGCAGTACAGCGGATTGTCATCCTCGATGAGGTCCACGGCGTTCCAGTAGGTCACAATGGGGATGTTCAGCTTTTCCGCCACGGAGCGGAACGCCGCATACCCGCCGGAAAGCCGGATACCGTACCCGGCGTGGAACACCGGGCGCTTGGCGTGGCGGATCTTTTCCAGCACCATCTGCACGGTGGCATCGTCCACCGGGGGCGGCAGCCGGGCATCGTCCTGCGCCGGGTCATAGCCGGGCAGACTGTCGGTTTCAATGTAGCCGCCCTGATAGTTGACCGGGATATCGATCCACACCGGGCCGGGACGACCGGTGGTTGCCAGGTGCCAGGCTTTTTCCAGCACATAGCGGATCTGGTTCGGGTCTTCCAGCATGGTGGCGTATTTGGTCATGTGGGCAACAGATTTGGTGATATCGTATTCCTGGTCGCCCACCGCGCGCAGGGGGCAGGCCATCGGTAAACTGCGCGGCATAGCGGGCCGTGGTATCGTACCGAACCTGGCCGGAGATTACAAACATAGGGATAGAATCCAGCCAGCCGCCCACCACACCAGTCAGAGCGTTGGTGCCGCCGGGGCCGGTGGTAACGCACAGGGCGGCAATTTTGTTATCAATGCGGGCATATGCTTCCGCCGCAATGGCACTTGCCTGCTCGTGATGGTTATAGGTAACATGCAGCGCCGGGTGGTGGCCCAGTGCATCATTCAGATGCATGGCGCCGCCGCCCACCACGCTGAACACATCCGTAACGCCGTGCGCCGCAAGAAAATCGGCCACATAATCGGCCAGACGCTGTTTCATTGGGGGTGTCCTCCTTTTATCTGTTTTTAATCGAACAATCCATTGTGGCCCTTTTGCTATGTGAACCCTCGAAACTATCTCCTTCTTATTTCAATTTCCTTTTTAGATGTATTGAAAACCGCCTAACCACATGCCCACCATTAACAAGCTCTGTAAATCGTATTTGACCAATTTCATCTCAGATGCAGCATGAATTTCCATAGGTTTTCTTTCCTATTCAGTGTAAACACGATCTGGTTTCTCTTCTGCCTTTATTTTTTTTATATACAGACACATCGCCGAACTCACCAATTAATTCATATTGCATTGGCAGGATTTCATCGAACATATTTTCAATTTTGCGCTGTTCAAGTGGTTTTCCATCGCGGAATTCCCTCTCGTGGACTTCTTTGCAATACGGGATATCCTTCCAAACCACAATATCCGGCAGCTTTTCCTTCAACAATTCCTTTTCTTCTTGCACATATTTTGTCATCTACTACATCGTAAAACAAAACGGGGGACACAAAAGTGTTCATATTATAGTTATCCGTCAGGATATTGAAAATTTTTACGTAAGGGTACCCAAAGATGACAGCATCTTCCGTCGTGTTTTTTTCAATCAGTTCCGTAACGCCCTCAAACATTTCTTTATCTTCTTTGGAGAATTTGACCCCCTTCAGTGCAGGAATGTCCGTAGTGTACGTCTTGAGATTTCGGGGGTTCTTCCTCAGTGCCCCACCATGAGTACGAACAGATTACTTTTTGCGCCATACAACTGATTGACATCAGCAAAACAACCAACAACTACAATACCCCCGGACAGCAAATTCATTCCAAACATCTGCACCACAGAAAGAAAGTGCTGCGGCCAAAATGACCGGAACTGCAATCATTGTACAGAAATACGGAATGCCACTTGTGCCGGATGACATAATGCCGGAATACATCGTACTAAGTGCCGCACAGTACAGCCAGAACAGGCTTTCCTCATGGCGCCTTTTTTTCTCTTCTCCCTAGTTTTGCGCCCCAGTGGATTAATTGTACAATTGTCAGCAACAGAACCACATAGTAGAATTTATTTTGTACCGCCTGCCAAACATTCGTATCATAGTACAGATTCCGAAGGAAGTCATTACTGTCAGAGTTTGCTCCGCCACAGAAAAATAAAGGTTGTTATCCATGTAAAAATCAGCAGCAAACCGCCACCTGCTTGGAACAGGACATGTCTACTAGGTACATTCTCTTTTAGACGGAAATATAGCAACAGCCCTACCAGCGCTATATCAATCAGCAGGATCACTTGCATCTCGCGACTTTTTTCCAGCACCTCTAAAAACGAGGATATTTCGTTTCCATAATTGATATAGAGCAAAAAGAACAACAGTGGGAGCAACACGGATTGGGCCCGGATTGCGTTCCTCTAAAAAGCCGCTTCATCCGTGTTTACCGCAAGAAGCATCGCTATTATAACAATCAACCAATTTCGGACGTTTGTAACCGCCGTAAAAAGGCCGCCAAATAAAATAGTAAAAATGGAACCCTTGCCGCCTGTGTGCATGAATACCTGCTCCACAAACGGAAAGAATGCTCCATTAGCCAGCAGATAAACCGTTGCGATGGCCAGTGGAACTATGGCACCAGCAACTACAAAAAGGCAATACCAGCCAAAGCGTGCATCTTTTTTCCTACTGCAATAAAATGCAAGGGCCACAAAAATACACAATACCCGACGCCAAGAAGATTGTTTGCTTATTCAGAAAAATCAGTCCCAGCACAAAGCCTGCCCCCAAAGAGTTTGGTGTAAGCGCTGCTTGTTTGTGTTTGCCTCATGAAAGGCGATCACACAATATGAGAGGATAACCGAAAGTAGGATAACCGTTTGGTTGTAATCTCCCAACAGATCATAGACAGATGCCGCACAGAGCATGATCGAAAACAGGCATGCCACAAACGCGCTGACCATGTTGATGTAGCGCGAAATCAGGCGGAACAGCAATGTAAAAAATAGCTGCGCGTTGCAACACCCACCAAAATCGATATACTAAAAGGCTTCCAAAAGAGAGTTTCCAAAAAACAGCATCGACCAGTAGGTTCAGCGGGGGCAAATAGTAATAGAAATCCCGATATGGCACTTTTCCATGCCATATAAGCTCTACATAGTTGACGTTCCAGCCTTCGCTAATGGGAAATGTATTATCGGCGTAAATTGCTGAATAACATACCACTGCCAAGAAAATTCCAATCGACAGCATATTTTTTATGGTACTTATTTTATGTGCCGGTATTTTCTGCGCTTTTGGCGGCACAGCTGCTTGCATTGGTCCTCACATTCCTTCCTTCTTGCCATTGTGTTTTCTGTACATAGCAAACTTTCCACATGGACATCTATATACTTTAAAGCCAATTTGGCCTTTTCGTTTATCTTTCCTTAAATGTCCACAACTTGTTGATGATAAAATTCAGCGGAATCGTGACCAGCAAATTTACAATCGGCGCAATCGTTTTTGCTTACGCTGAAGAACGCAACCTCTATCCAAAGCAAAACATTAGAAAGGATCGACGTGCCGCCGTAGCTGACGTATGTTTTTCCAAGGCGTTTCAGTTTACTGCGCCAATCGTTTGCATTCCCGGTAAACACAAACTTATCGTTCCAAAAAAAGGCATTGGCAATGCTCAGAATTGTTCCCAGAACGCTGCCTACCATATACAGGTCTGGGCTGATCCACAAAAAGATATAATACACCGCCATCGATACCGCCGTGTTGCTTACGCCAACAAGGCCAAACTTGATAAACTGTGCAAGCAGCGCAACAAATTCCTTTTTGCTTTTTGCTCCCAACAGTGCCAACAATTTCTGCATGGATCCCGTTCCTTTATTATTCTTTATAAGCAATCAAAAAGCAAAGCCTGTATTGATAATTTACCGCAGTGCAGCAGCCATTTTTTCTTATCAGCACGGCTTTGCTTTTTCTTATTGATTCATCTTATCAGCGCTTTTTACTGGTTCACCGCTTCAATAATGATCTTTGCCATATAGTCGATCATCTCATCGGTCATGCCGGGGTACACGCCGACCCAGAAGGTGTTGTTCATGATAAAGTCAGTGTTGGTCAGCTCCCCTGCCACGCGGTAGGCGTCGGTGCCGCGGATCTGGTCAAAGCAAGGGTGCTTGATCAGGTTGCCGCTGAACAACAGGCGGGTCTGGACATTGTGGTCCTCAATATAGCGGGTCACGGCGTTGCGGTCCAGGCCGGATTCCGGCTTGACCGAAATCAGGAAGCCGAACCAGGACGGGCGGCTGTTGGCGGCCGGTTCCGGCAGGATCAGCTTATCGGCGGCCGGTTCCAGGGCTGCGCGCAGGCGGTCCCAGTTATGGCGGCGGCGCTCGATAAAGCTGGGGAACTTTTTCAGCTGTTCGCAGCCGATGGCGGCCTGCATATCGGTCACTTTCAGGTTATAGCCAAAGTGGCTGTAAACGTACTTGTGGTCATAGCCTGCGGGCAGTTCGCCATACTGACCGTCAAAGCGGTGGCCGCAGAAGTTATCATGGCCGGACGGGCAGATGCAGTCGCGGCCCCAGTCGCGGTAGCTCTTGATCAGGCGGTTCAGCAGCGGGCTGTTTGTATACACGCAGCCGCCCTCGCCCATCGTCATGTGGTGCGGCGGGTAGAAACTGGAGGTGCCGATATCGCCCCAGGTTCCGGTAAAGCGGGTTTCGCCGTTGATGGTGTACTGGGTGCCCAGGGCATCGCAGTTATCCTCCACCAGCCAGAGGGTTATGGGCATCGCAGAAGGCTTTGACGGCGGACAGGTCAAACGGGTTGCCCAGGGTATGGGCGATCATGACTGCCTTGGTCTTGGGGGAAAGAGCGGCTTCCAGCTTGGTCACATCAATGTTGTACTGCGGGACGGTCACATCCACAAACACCGGCACCGCGCCATACTGCAGCGCCGGGGTGACCGTGGTGGGGAACCCGCATGCCACAGTGATGACCTCATCGCCCTTTTTGATCTGGCGGTCGCCCAGTTCCGGGGCGGTGAGTGCCATAAAGGCAATCAGGTTGGCGGAGGAGCCGGAGTTGACCAAGTTGGCGAACTTTACGCCGATCCACTTGGCAAACTCTTTTTCAAATTCATCCGCAAAGCGGCCGGTGGTCAGCCAGAAATCCAGCGTTGCATCGGTCAGGGCACACATTTCTTTTTCATCAAACACGCGGGATGCATAAGTAACGCGGTCGCCGGGCTTGAAATCCGCCTTTTTCTCCTTAAAGTCATGGTAATATTCTGCCACCAGCGCCTTGATCTGCTCGCGGGCTTCGGCCTCATTGCTCCAATTTGCCATCGTCTGCTCCCTTTACTCACTCAAAAATTCCTTGATCTCTTTGTCCATCTCCGCCGGGATATCCCCGCCGGAAAGCCATACCCTGCTGAACGCAACGGTCTTTTTGCATACATTCCGCCATATGCCAGCGCGGTTTCCAGCCGAAGGTGGATTTCAATTTGCTGCAATCCAGCTTCAAAAAGTTTGCTTCATGCGGGGCGTTTGCCTCAGCGCGGTTTTCCCATGCAGCACCATCGCCCCACGCCTGGCAGAACAGGTCTACCAGGGTGCCGGTCGTCACACAGTCGCAGTCATCCGGGCCGACATTATAATAGCCGGCGTACCGGTTATCCTCATACTGGCGCTGGGCGATCAGCAGGTACGCCGCCAGCGGTTCCAGCACATGCTGGTATGGGCGGGTGGAATACGGGTTGCGCACACCGATGCTCTCCCCTTTTGCCATCGCGCGCACACAGTCCGGGATGATGCGGTCGTTGGCGAAGTCGCCGCCGCCGATGACATTGCCTGCGCGGGCTGTGGAGATGGCCACGCTGCCATCCGCAAAAAAGCTGTTTTTATAGCTGTGGGTCACCAGCTCCGAGCAGCTTTTGCTGTTGGAGTAGGGGTCGAAGCCATCCAGCGGCTCGTTCTCGCGGTAGCCCCAGCACCATTCATTATTCTGGTACACCTTATCCGTTGTTACGTTCAGCACAGAGCGCGGCGGAGTTTGGGCGGTACGCACACATTCCAACAGGTTCACGGTGCCCATCACATTGGTTTCATAGGTATAGCGCGGGTCCTTGTAGCTGTCCCGCACAATGGGCTGAGCCGCCAGGTGCAGCACAATTTCCGGCCGAGCGGCATCAAAGGCCGCTTTCAGGGCGGCAAAATTGCGGATATCACCGATCACGCTGGTCATTTTGCCTTCCAGCCCTGCCAGAGAGAAGAGGTTGGGGGTTGTGGGCGGTTCCAGGCTGTAACCCGTTACCACTGCACCGGCACCCACCAGCATGCGGCAGAGCCAGCTGCCCTTAAAACCGGTATGCCCGGTTACAAACACGCGTTTGCCGCGGTAAAATTCCAAGTTCATTGTTGGTTCCACACTTCCCAGGGCGCACAGCCGGACGCCCACATTTTTTCCAGCATACTTTTTTCGCGCTCGGTATCCATGCACTGCCAGAATCCGCGGTGCACATAGCTCATCAGCTGGCCTTTGGCTGCCAGCTCGCGCAGCGGGGTCTGCTCAAAAATGGTATCATCACCGCTGATGGTATCAAACACTTCCGGTTCCAGCACCATATAGCCCGCGTTGATGATAGCCCCATCGTTGACGCTTTTTCACGGAACGCCTGTACAGTGTTATCTTGGCCGATATCCAGCACGCCTTTCTGCTGTTCCTGCACCACGGCGGTCAGGGTTGCCAGCTTGCCATGCTGCTTATGGAACTTGACCAGTTCGGCAATGTTCACATCGCAGACGCCATCACCATAGGTCATCATAAAGGTTTCATTGCCGATATATTTCTGCACCCGCTTGATGCGGCCGCCCGTCATCGTGTTCAGGCCGGTATCCACCACCGTCACGCGCCACGGCTCGGCGTGCTGGTCATGCACGATCATCTTGTTGCCCTGGGTGAAATCAAAGGTCACATCGCTGGTATGCAGGAAATAATCCGCAAACCATTCCTTGATCATATGCTGCTTATACCCGGCGCAGATCACAAAATCATTGAAGCCATAGTAAGAATACTCTTTCATGATATGCCACAAAATGGGCATACCGCCGATTTCGATCATCGGTTTCGGCTTGAACTTACTTTCTTCCGAAATGCGCGTGCCATAGCCACCGGCAAGAATTACAACTTTCATATTTTTCACTCCCGTAAGCCTGCAGCGGAACCCTGCTTGCAGTCCCGCAAAAACTGTCCGTCCCACCAGCATTTCAACCGCCGGACAGTTTGGTACACACCCAGCCTATTTTTTATTACTATGATAGTATATCATTTTCACGTATTCAGTGCAACCGTTCCAGGAAACTTATCACACCTAGTAGGCTTGCTTTTTATTCCGCGTTTTGCTCTTTGTTATCACATTTTAACGCCGCTTTTGTTGCCGCTGTGCAAACAGTATTCTTTACGTTTTTTCGTGCGTATTTTGCCCCCGCCAGGCGGCCCACTTTACATTAGTAGGCAAAACAGGTATAATAGTTTAGTTAATCTGTGATATTGCGCCATTTTGCCATATTGCGGATGCAGGCGGTCTTATTTTATCCTTGCTGCCTGTGGATTTTTTGCGGCACGCCGCGCGTTGTGCGGTACCGCTCCTATTAGGTCTGGAGGTTGCGCTCATGGGGCTGCAAAGCCTGCAATACTGTGCATTTTTGGTGGTTGTGGCTGCCGTTTACCTGCATTTGCCGGTGCGCATGCAGCCGGTGTTTCTGCTGGGAGCTTCGTGGGTGTTTTATGCGCTGGCCATGCCGGCCATGCTGCCGGTCACCATTGCACTGGCGGTGTTCACCTACCTGTGCGGCCGCGGCCTTGCCTGGCGGGGCGGCGCACACAAAACCGCCTTTTGCGCCTTGGCGTGATCGGTATGCTGGGCATTCTGGCCTTTTTTAAGTATAACGGCCTGTTGGGCGGGGTGCTGCACGGCTGGCGCGCGGTGGCCATGCCGCTGGGCATCAGCTTTACCAGTTTTGCCGCAATCGCCTACCTGATCGACGCCGCCCGCGGCGACTGCGAGGTGGAAACCAGCTTTATCCGGCTGGCGCTGTTCCTCAACTTTTTGCCACCGTCACCCAGGGGCCCATCTGCCGCGCCGGTGCGCTGCTGCCGCAGTTGAGCGCCGAGCACCGCTTTGATGCCGCCCGCACGGTGCGCGCTTTTGCGGCTATATGCGCTGGGGCTGTTCAAATACATTGCCGTGGCGGATGTGCTGAACATGGTGGTGGATACGGTTTTCCCCCACTATGCGGATTACAGCGCCCCCATGCTGATTTTGACCGCGGTGATGTATACTTTTTATCTGTATTTCAGCTTTTCCGGCTATTCCGAGATTTCCCGTGCCACCGGCCTTGTGCTGGGGCTGGACCTGCCGGAAAACTTTAAGACCCCGTTTTACGCCACCAACTTTTCCGGCTTCTGGAGCCGCTGGCACATCTCGTTTTCTTCCTGGCTGCAGGATTATCTCTTTATGCCGCTGGCCTGGGCAGATCTTGGCCGCTTTGGCCGCCTGCCCACCGAGCTGTGCGTGTTCTGCGTGTTCTTTGCTTCCGGCTTCTGGCATGGCAGCACCGCGCCATTCATCATCTGGGGTTTGCTGCAGGCGGTTTACCGCGTGGGCGAAGAGCTGCTGCACCGCCGCTTTGGTAAACCCAAAAAGCGCGGCACCCCGGCCCGTGTGCTGTGGGGCAAGCGGGTTGTGGTGTTTGTTTTGTGGACCATCAGCATGGTGTTCTTCCGCGTGGGGTCCGGCAACCTTTCCGGCAGGGCCGAAAACCTGGGCGTTGGCGATGCTTTCGTCTACCTGGGCCGCTGCCTGATGAACAGCTGGTCCCCCGCCCGCTTTGCCGGGGAGCTGTACAGCACAGCGTATACCGGCTTTTACGCCAATACCATTATGGTAGCGGCTTATTGGGCGTTCGCTGCGCTGGCGCTGGCGCTTGGCATCTGGCTGGATCACCGGCGCAATTTTGCCTGCAAAAACAAACCGGCTGAGGTTGCCCTGGCAAGCGCCAAGCACCGCAATGCGCTGTATGTTGTTTTGATCGTTTTTATCCTGGTGGGGTACATCATGCAGAGCGGCGGCTTTAACGCCAACGCGTTCGGCCCCTATGCAGGGTTTTAATCTTATCCTATGCAGGGTTTTAATCTTATGGAAAAAAGGAGATTTCCGGCGTGAAGCATATCATCAAAAAAATTGGCGCTGCTGTTCGTGCCGGTCTATCTGTGGTTTGCCTTTTTTGTGGCGTTTGAGCCAAACAATTATTTTGGCATCAAAAAAACAGCCTCTTCCAGCCAGCCGGTGGCCCGTGTGCGCGCCTATGAGCAGAGCCCCGGCACCAACCTGATCATCGGGGACAGCCGCCTGGCCCACTTTGATATGGACCTTGTGGATTCCCTGACCGGGCAAAGCTGGCAGAACCTGGCCTTTGGCGGTGCTTCCCTGAAGGAATGTGTGGACCTTGCCAACTATGTGCTGGATTCCGGCAACCAGGTGGACCGCATTCTGTTTGAGCTTTCGTTCTACACCTTAAACAGCAGCTATAACACCGACCGTTTTTCGGCGCTGGAAGCTACCCTGCGCAACCCGCTGGCCTACTGTCTGAACCTGAATACAACGTGAACGCCCTGACCGTGTTTATGGACACCGTAAAGGGCACGCCGGACACCATTGAATCCGGCGACTGGACCGCGGCGGATTACCTGGATGATGCCGGGAACACAATTCCGCTGCACAAAAAGCTGTATGAGTACCCGGCGCTGATCACCACCCGCTGCCAGAACTGGACACTGAACGAAACCGAGCTGGCGGAGTTTTTGGCTATGGCCCAGCGCTGCGCAAACCGCGGCGTGGAGCTGACCATTGTGCTGCCCCCCATGGCCGCCAATGTGCGCACCGAGGTATGCGATGCCTTTGGCATTACCGCCGTGATGCAGGACGAAGTTCTGCCGCTGTTGGAAAAGCAGAATTTTACCGTGCTGAATTACGAATGGGGCACCAGCTGCATTACCGATGATGACACCCAGTTTTTTGACGGGTTCCACCTGGACGAAAAATACGGCCTGCCGGACTGGACAGCCGAACTGTTTGATGATATGCAGCGCTGATGCTGCCCCACCCCAAAAAGGGAGGTCCCCCTGTGGCACTGGACTTTTTGATTTTGTACGAACACACACCGTTCGGGAATATGAGAGCGATCTTTGCTCAAATTGAGCTGGAGCGCCGCGGCTACACCGTGCGCATCCGCCAGCTGCTGGATGCCAAAGATCTGCGCCTGTTTAGCAAAGACAAGCCGGAAGTTCTGGTTGCCAGCTGCATGTATGACAACGAAGCCATCAACAGCCATGTGTACAACAACATTGGCAAATGCAACAAGATCGTCAACCTGCACTGGGAGCAGATGCTCTCCGACACGCAGGAGGAGGGCGATTGGTTCAACATGAACGGCAACGCCAAGCGCTGCGTGCAGACTTGCTGGGGCCAGCGCACTGCTCAGCGGTTACAGGCCCATGGCATGGATGCCAAGAACACCCCCGTGACCGGCGCTGTGATGATGGACTTTCTGCGGCCGGAGTTCAAGGGCTATTTCAAGGATAAGGCATCGCTGTGCAGGGAATTCGGCCTCGACCCCGAGAAGCAGCTGCACCTGTACATCTCCAGCTTCGGCTATGCCAGCATGACCGACCAGGAAGTGGCCGAGCTTTCCAAAATGGCGGGAACGGATTTTTCCGGCTTTGCCCGCACCAACCGCGTTTCGATGGAAAAAACGCTGGCCTGGTTTGACCGCTACCTGGGTGACCACCCGGAGGTGGAACTGGTATACCGCCGCCACCCCAGCGAATGGAAATGCAAAGCCCTGGACGAGCTGGCCGCCAAACGCCCCAACTTCCATGTGATTTTTGCGGATTCCGTCAAGCAGTGGATTGTGGCGGCGGATTCCATCTCCATCTGGATGAGCACCGCTGTGGCCGAAGTATACATGGCGGGCAAAAGCTGCCATATCCTGCGCCCGGTGCCCATTGAGCACGAGTATGACCCCGTCATCTACAAGGATGCTCACTATGTGACTAGCTACCCGGAGTTTGCCGCTGCCATGGCGCAGCCGAATCCGCCGTTCCCCATTGCACGGGATGTGATTGAGGGCTATTTTTTGACCCCTCCCCTGCCCCGGCTTACAAGCGGATGGCCGACCTGCTGGAGGAAGTGTACAAAAATCCCCCGCGGGATGAACCGATGGGGCCCGGCTTTACGCCGCACTTCAACCTGCTTAAGTTCTGCGCACTGGCGGGGGTACACATGCTGTACCGCCACAAGTGGGAACCCAAACGGGTGTTTGCCTTCTGCCCGCCGCTGGCCAACTTTGCCCAGCGCATTTACGGTTATGTGGACAAAGCCTATATCCCGCCGGAGGAGATCCAGCGCATGGAAGCGCGCATCCGGCCATATGTAAAATAAAGTTGTTTTTCCGGCGCGCTGCGGTGCGCCCGCTGCAAATGGGAGCCTGCCATGTCTGAACCGAAAAAAACTGAAAGCTTTGCCGGAAATGTGATGAAATACTCCATTGCCACCTACCTTGGCTTTGGCATTTCCGGCGCAGCGCTTATCATCAAGGGCGTCCTGCCCGCCGAAAGCTACGCCGTTCCTGCTTCCTTCATGGCATACACCATGTCGCTGATGAACGTGGGCATGCTTGGGCTGGACCAAAGCCTGCTGCGCTTTTACCACGAACCGCCTGCCGGTTCCACCGGGCGCAGCATGTTTGCCGCGTGTACCCGGCTTTCGGTGCTGGTCATGCTGCTGGTGGGCGGCATCGGCAGCATCTTTTTCGCCAAGCCGCTGGCGGCGGCCTTTGGCCTTGGGGCCAACGGTGCCGGGCTGGTGCCGTTTTTGTTCCTGAACGCTGCTCTGTACATGCTGGTGCGTTACCTCAACGTGCTGCTCCGGCTGGAAAACAATGTGCGCGCCTACACCACCGAAACGCTGTGGATGCAGGCCTGCCTGAACCTGATCTACCTGCTGCCCGGCTTTGTTACCCAGGACGCCCGCGCTTTTGTGCTGGGTGCGGTGTGCAGCTTTGCGGGGGTCGCAGTGTTCTATTGGCGGCGGGCTTCTAAAGGTCAAACGAAAGAGGCCCCTGTGCGCGGCCTGCGCCCCTATGCCCACATTTACCGGGCGGCACTGCCTTACGGCATTGTGTTGGCACCTTGCGGCCATCCTGATCCCGCTGTACCGCGCCATCTGCCTTTCTTTTTTAGGCAATTACGCCCCCGCGGCGGAGCAGGGTTCGTTTGATTTCGCCTACACCCTGGCCCAGCTTGTCACCACCATTCAGGCCGGTTTTTCCACCTACTGGGGCCCCTATGTCTACGCGCATTACCGCACCGAGCAGGAGCGCATTGGCCGCATCCATGATCTGCTGAACCTGCTGATCTTCGGCTTTTTCTGTCTGCTGGTCATGTTTGAGGATATCATCTTCATCATCTTCCCGGCCAAATCGGCCTGCCTGCCCTACTTTCCGCTGATGATGCTGGCCGTGGTGTTCTCCATCCTGTGCGAAGGCACGGTGTACGGCAACACCATTGCCCGCAAGCCGTTCCAGGATACGATTGGAACCGCCGTGGGCGTTGCGGCCAACATTGCCGTGTGCGCCGTGCTGGTGCCGCGTTTTGGCGTAATGGGTGCCGCGGTCGGCCTGGTAGCGGCCAATGCAGCGATGTTTTTGTACCGCACTGTGACCGGGCAGTATTACTACCGCACCATCCCCAGCTTCAGCCGGACGATCTGCGGCTTTTTGCTGGCGGTGGGTGTGGCCGTGACCGGCGTGGTGTTCGCCCACAATTTTATCATCAAGTTTGTTTTAACTGCAGCAATCCTGTTTATTTACTGTAACATTTACCGTGCCCAGCTGTACAAGCTGTGGCAGATCTTTATGGGCTTTGTGCGGCGGTATCTGCTGCACAGCCAAGCATAACTACTGCAAAGGAAAGGTTGTATATCAAGATGAAGCATTGCGGCACACAAGAGTTGACCACCGAGCGGCTGGTCCTGCGTCGTATGACAACCGACGACTGCGAAATGATGTTTGCCAACTGGGCCAATGACCCGGAAGTGACCCGCTACCTGCGCTGGGAGCCCCACCGTGACTGGGTGGTAACGATGGCATATCTGAACGAGATCGTCAAACAATATGACCGCCCGGATTTTTTATGATTGGGGCATCTGCGATAAAGTGACCGGTGTGCTGATGGGCAGCATCAGCATTGCCCCCGCCGAATCCTGTGAGCGTGAAAAGCCCTATGCCTGGAAAAACGTGAAAACCGAGCTGCTGGGCGGCATGTATGAGATCGGTTACACCTTGGGCAAAAAGGTGGTGGAACCAGGGCTATGCCACCGAAGCCGCCGCTGCCGTGCGCGATTACTGGTTTGGCATGGTAGGTGCGCCCTGGCTGGCCGGGTTTCACGCCAGCCAGAATGTGGCAAGCAGCCGCGTGTTGGCCAAGACCGGCTTCCATTATGACCACGATACCGTTCTGCACCGCTTTGACGGCACCGAGGTGCCCTGCCTGGCCTGGTACCTGCTGAACCCCGGCAGCCAGAAATCCGATGAACCGGCAGCCGCTGCCCCCGCTGTACAGGCAGAACCAACGGAACCAGCGGAGAATGCCGAGACAACCGTCTGACATTCACTCCCCTCCCCATACTTTTTGCTGACCTGGCCGAATACGGCCAGAAAGGACCCCTATGGACGAAATGAAGGACCCCATCACCCTGGACTTTACCGCTACCCAGGCCCCGGCAGAGGACGCCCCTGTTGGGCAGAAGGCTCTGGACAGCGAGCGCCCGCCGGTGCGCGTTGTGCTGCTGGCGCTGGACCAGGGCAAGTTTGACTCCCAGCGCAGCCTGGATGAGCTTGCCGCCCTGGCGGAAGCCAACGGCATGCAGGCCGTTGCTACCGTGTGCCAGAAGCGCAGCACCCCCGAAGCCGCCACCCTTCTGGGGGAAGGCAAAGTGGAGGAAGCGCGCCTGGTATGCCTGAATACCGATGCCGAGGCCGCCATCTTTGACGGCGAGCTGACCGGCAGCCAGATCCGCAACCTGAGCGCGGCTTTGCAGGTGGAAGTGCTGGACCGCACGATGCTGATTTTGGAAATCTTCCGTGCGCGCGCCACCACCAACGAGGGCAAGCTGCAAACTGAGCTGGCCACCCTGAAATACCGCATGCCGCGCCTGCAGGGCCTTGGCGAGGCGCTGAGCCGCCAGGGCGGCGGTGGCGGCGGCGGTGGCGGTGCCCGCCGCGGTGCCGGTGAAACCAAGCTGGAGCTGGACCGCCGCTACCTGCGCAGCCGCATTGAAAAGCTGGAAAGCCGCCTGAAAGAGCTGGAAAAGCGCCGTGGTGAAACCCGCCGCGCCCGCCAGAAAAACGGTGTTCCGGTCATCTCATTGGTGGGCTACACCAACGTGGGCAAAAGCAGCCTGACCAACGCTTTGTGCGGCGCAGAAATTTTTGAAGCCGACATGCTGTTTGCCACGCTGGATCCCACCGCCCGCAAATGCACGCTGCCCAGCGGGTTACAAGTGATCCTGGTGGATACAGTCGGCTTTGTCAGCCGCCTGCCGCATGATTTGGTGGATGCTTTTAAGAGCACACTGGAAGAAGCTGCCTGCTCTGACATCATCTTGAAAATTGCCGACGCCAGCGACAGCGAAGCCGCCGAGCAGCTGAGCGTAACCGATGAAGTGTTGAACGACCTGGGCTGTGGGGATATCCCGCAGGTGACGGTCTACAACAAGTGCGACCGCACCGGTGTTGCCCCCTATGACCCGGATGTGCTGCTGGTAAGCGCCAAAACCGGCTACGGGCTGGACAGCCTGCTGGCCAAGATTGACGAGATTCTGGCACACCGTGTGCGCACCATTGAGGTACTGTTGCCCTATGACAAGCTGGCCCTGGCCGATGTGTTCCGCACCCGCGGCAGCGTTCTGGCTGAAGAATACCGCGAAAACGGCGTGTATTACAAGGCAACCGTAAAGGTGGATGACCTGCACCGGTTTGAAGCGTACCTGCTGTAAGCGCAACCGTTCGCTTTGTGCAAGATAACAAAGGCAATACCGCATAATTCTAAGTGCCGATACGGCGAGCGAGGTGCGGCAGATGCCAAGCCAAAAGCGCAGATAATACTGGATGTATTATCGAGCATTTTGGCAACGCAGATGCCGTGCCGCAGCTGCCGGAGCGGTGCTTAAGCCGCAAGGCGGGAATTGTGCGGTGTTGCCCAAATACTGATTTTATTGCTGATTGTAGACAAAAAGACCTCCATCCCTGCACGGTTCTGTGCTTGGGATGGAGGTCTTTGGTTTATTTGTGTGTACCCTGCGTTACGGCAAAATTATTCCGCCGTCAGCAGTTTAACAGCACGGGAGGTGCCCAGGCGGTCTGCGCCCAGATCCAGAAACTTTTCCATGTCCTCAACGGTGGAAATGCCGCCGGCTGCCTTGATCTTGCAGCGGCCGCGCACGCAGCGGGCAAACAGCTCAATATCATGGAAGGTTGCACCTGCGGTAGAAAAGCCCGTGCTGGTCTTGATGAAGTCGGCACTGGCTTCCACCACGATATCGCACATCTTCTCTTTTTCTTCATCGGTCAGCAGGCAGGTTTCAATAATAACCTTGAGCACCTTATCCCCCACGGCCCGCTTGACGGCGGCGATATCCTCGCGCACAGCGTCATATTCCTTGTTCTTCAGGCGGCCGATATTGATGACCATATCCACTTCCTCGGCGCCGTTTTCCACAGCGGTCTTTGCTTCAAAGCACTTGGAAGCAGTATCCATTGCACCCAGAGGGAAGCCGACCACGCAGCACACCGCAACACGGCCCGCCATATACTGCACAGCCTGCTTGACATAGCAGGTGTTGATGCAGACGGATGCAGTATGATACTTGATGGCATCATCGCACAGGGCCTGAATCTGGGGCCAGGTAGCCTCCGGTTTCAACAGGGTGTGGTCAACTTTGGAAAGGATTTCCTCCTTGGTGTATTTCATTTGAATTCTTCTCCTTTTTTACAGGTCTTGCACAGGTGCGCCTGGTGCAGGCCGATGGTCGAAAATACAATGGCCGTCAGGCTGACCGTTGCGCCCACAATGCCCAGGATCAGGCCGGTCAGACGGAATGCACCGCCGCGGATTTTGTTTGTCATAAGAAAGCCCTCCTTATCATCGTCGGTTTGGTTGTTTCGGGTTTCTATCTGTTCTGTGTTGTTATTTCTTTTTGAAAATAAACAACTTGCTGAACACATAGTTGGATACAATCACGATAACCTGGCTGAACAGTTTAACACCCATGGCCCACAGGTCAGCGTTGGCTGCGGCAAATGCCACATGCGGTGCCAGCACGCGCACGCTGACGCCCAGCCAGATGATGACCTGGTCCATGACCATGGTGCCAATACGGCAGGCCACAAACTGGCCAAACTCCGCCAGAGCAGCCTGGCCGCTGTTTTTGCTGCGGAACACAAAGGTGCGGTTGGTCCAGTAGGCAAACAGAATGCAGATGATATTATCCAGCACATTGCCAATGCCGGTTGCAAAGCCCGTGCCCAGCACAGCCTGGAACACGGCAAACAGCACCAAGTTCAACAGCGTGGCAAGCCCGCCAAAAAACAGGTAGGCAAACCCCTCATAATATTTTTTAATAAAAGCCTTTAATTTTTCCATGCAGTTTATCCTTTACCACACAGCGCAGGGAGGTTTGCAGCGCTGCTCGCCAGTGTACGCCAACAGTGCACACTGGCATATAACAAAAGGGCCCGCCTGTTGCCAGGCAGGCCCCTGCTGCAATTCGGGGATTATTCAGCGTCCTCGGCAGCCTCGTCGAGGCAAGCCTTCATGGACAGGCTGATGCGCTTGCGATCAAAGTCAACATTGATCAGCTTAACCTTGACCATGTCGCCGACCTTCAGAACGTCGGAAACCTTGTTCACGCGCTCGTTGCTGATCTCGCTGATGTGGACCAGACCGTCAATGCCCGGCAGAATGCGGACAAATGCACCGAACTTGGTGATGGAAACGACCGGAGCCTCGAACTCAGAGCCGATGGGATACTCGTTCTTGAGCTTCTCCCAGGGGTTGTCCTCTTCCTTCTTGTAGCCCAGGGAAACCTTCTGGTTCTCGGGGTCATAGCTCTTAACATACACTTCGATGGTATCGCCAACGCTGACGACCTCAGAGGGATGCTTGATGTTGTTCCAGCTCAGTTCGCTGATGTGGCACAGGCCATCCACGCCGCCGATGTCAACAAAGGCACCGTAGGAAGTCAGGCTCTTGACAACGCCAGTGTACTGCTTGTCAACTTCAACGTTCTTCCAGAACTCATCGCGCTTTTGCCTTGTTTTCTTCAGCAGTAACCTTGTTGATGCTGCCGACGATCTTGCGGCCTGCGCACTCGGTGATAACCAGCTTAACGTGCTGGCCAACCAGCTTGGTGTAATCCTCGTCGCGGCGCATGGTAGCCTGAGAACGGGGAACAAACACACGAACGCCCTTGACGTTGACAACAACGCCGCCCTTGTTGGCTTCCATGACGTCGCCTTCCATAACGGTGCCGTTTTCGGCAGCCTCGGAAACATCCTTCATGCCCTTCTGGGCTTCAAAACGGACACGAGAAAGGGTGTCAACACCTTCCTGGTCATTGGTCTTGACAACAACCAAATCCAGCTCGTCGTCCACCTTAACAAGGTCTTCCATCTTGGCGTTGGGGTCATGGCTCATCTCGCTGAGCTTGACGATACCAGTGTGCTTGGAACCATCAATACCGACGACACATTCCGTCGGGGAAACGCTGATGACCTTGGCTTTTACGATCTTACCTGCGTACAGGGGGCTTTGCTTCGGATGCAGCGAGCATCTCCTCAAAGCTCATGTCGTCACGGATTTCTTCACTCATACAGTTAAGTACCTCCTCAATTATAGACGAAGGCGTTGAAGCCCCAGCTGTTACGCCCACGATCCTGGCACCGTTAAGCCAATCTTTGTCGAGTTCATCAGCTGTCTCCACATTGATAGCTTTGGTATGCCGGGCCGCGACCTGCAACAGCTTTTGGGTATTGGAAGAATGATGACCACCAATGACGACCATATGATCGCATTTTTGGCTGAGGTCTTCCGCTTCCTGTTGCCTCGCCCACGTTGCATTACATATTGTATCAAATATTTTGGCATTTGTACACTGGTTTTTCAAAAATTCCTTGCAAGTTTCCCAGCTTTGGACATTGAAAGTGGTTTGCGCCACCGCAAAAATAGATTTTTGTTGTGTAAGTTCCGGCAGCAGTTTTTCCAGCTCTGCCAAGTTGGCAAACACTTCCACTTTTCCCGTAGTATGGCCTACAATTCCCTGTACTTCGGGGTGTTTGGCATCACCCGCCACCAGCAGCATGGCGCCCTCCGCACCGGCCTGCGCAGCAATTTTATGGATTTTTGTAACAAACGGGCAGGTGGCGTCATGATACGCCAGGCGGCGTGTTGAGATTTTATCATACACACTCTGCCCAACGCCGTGGCTGCGGATGACAACCTCGTAGCCATCCGGCACATCGTCCACACTGTCACAGGTAATGGCACCTTTGCTTTCCAGATCCTCCACCACCTGCGGGTTATGGATCAGCGGGCCAAGGGTTGCCACCGGGCGGCCCTGCTCCAGCAATTCATAAGTCAGCTTGACCGCGCGGTTTACCCCAAAGCAGAACCCTGCGGTTTTTGCAAGAATAATTTGCATGGTTATTTCTCCCTGCATCGCGTTTTAGAAGTGATTTTCTTCGTACAGACGTTCCAGTTCGGTTTTCAGGCGGGTGCGGAGGGCACGCAGCTTAGGTACCGAGCGGCGCGGGTCCTCTACCTTCATCTCCTCTGCCGGGATGGGGGTGCCAAAGCAGATGCGGATGCGGCAGAACATGTGCATGCGCTTATCCGGCGTATCGTAAATAATGCGGCAGGGCACCATGTCGGCATCGGCGTTGCCGGCAATCAGGAAAGCACCGCTTTTTAAGGTCAGCAGTTCGCCGGTCTTGCTGCGGGTTCCTTCAGGGAAGATCAGGATCGGCGTGCCGTTTTTGCATTCGTCTGTCACTTTATTAACGGTGTCCATATCGCCCTTGCCGCGGTCAATGGGTACCGCGCCCATGCAGCTTCAAAAACCAGCCGATCAGCGGATTTTTGAACAGCTCCTGCTTGGCCAGGATGGTATAGCGCTTCCAGCTGAACACCGCTTCCAGAATATAGACCGGGTCCAGGTCCGAAAGGTGGTTAGATGCGATAACATGGGCACGCCCGCGGGGGATGTTCGCTTTGCCGACCACCTCAATGCGCCACAAAATATGCAGCAGCGGCCAGACGATCGGCAGCAGGATCCAATAAAGCAGCATAGTTTTCCACCATTTCTTAGTAATTGGTTAAATGTTTGTTGTTCTGTGTTTTTGGGTACGTTGAGCCGTCAGGTTATTTGCCCCGTGTATTGTTGGAAGAGATTCCCTACATTTTTCCAGGTGCAACGCTCTCCCCGGCTCGCAGCGCGGCTTTTATTTTGCGCGGTCCTGAATGACTTTTTTCAGGGCTTCAAAGCTCTGGTCAAAGTTCAGCTCGCTGGTATCCACCAGCACAGCGTCTTCGGCCTGGCGCAGCGGGGCTGCTGCACGGTGGGTATCCTGATAGTCGCGCGCGCGGACATCGGCCAGAACATTCTGGTAGTCGTGCTTTTCGCCTTTCATCAGCAGCTCTTTATAGCGGCGCTCTGCGCGGGCTTCCGGGGTGGCAGTCAGGAAGATTTTTACCGTTGCGTTGGGCAGCACCACAGTGCCGATATCGCGGCCATCCATCAGCACATCGCGGCTGGCGGCCAAAGTGCGCTGGGCATCCAGCAAAAAGGTGCGCACAGCCGGAATCGCCGCCACAGCGGAAGCCGCCATGCCGATCTCCTCGGCACGGATGGCCGAGGAGACATCCTCGCCGTTCAGGTAAAAGTGCTGGGTGCCCTCCTCCAGCTTGGTATCCAGGTGGATTTGCGGCAGCAGGGCCTCCACGGCAGCGGCATCATGCGGGTCCTTGCCCTGGCGCACGGCGTACAGGCCGATGGAGCGGTACATGGCACCGGTATCTACATAGGTAAAGCCCATATCCGCAGCAAGGCAGGCGTTTGGCAAGGCTGGATTTGCCCGCCCCGGACGGGCCATCGATTGCAACAGAGATCATCAGAAAAACTTCCTTCCGTTATAGTACTGTGTTTGTAGAAATAGGCGATATTTTCGACTTTTCTGATACACCCTAGGGCAATACCGCATAATTCTAAGTGCCGATACGGCGAGCGAGGTACGGCAGATGCCAAGCCAAAAGCGCAGATAATACTGGATGCTACAAAGGTGAGCGCCGCCAGTGGCGGAAACAGCGAACCGAAGCAGGGGCAGCGGTCGCAGAGTGCGAGGGGCTTTTGCCCCCGAAGCACGATGCGGGTACCGCAACCCGACATTATCGAGCATTTTGGCAATGCAGATGCCGTGCCGCAGCTGCCGGAGCGGTGCTTAAGCCGCATGGCGGGAATTGTGCGGTGTTGCCCTAGGTATCGTTTCCTATCGCGCGCACCGCAGCTTGTGCGGTAGCCCATGCAATTTGCAGGTTGTAGCCGCCGGTGCGGGCATCCACATCCAGCACTTCGCCCGCAAAATACAGGCCGGGGCACAGCTTGCTCTGCATGGTTTTGGGGTCAACCTCTTTGGTATCCACGCCGCCAGCCGTAATCACCGCGTGCTGCAAATCGCCCAGTTCGCTGATGGGCACCTGCCAGTGCTTGCACAGGTGTACCAGTGCCATCTTCTGTTCGCGGGTGATCTGGGCGGCACGGGTGGCGGGGTCAACGCCCCACTTTTTAACGGCAACCGGCCGCATCGAGTTGGGCAGCAGCTTTCCAGTGCACCCTGGGCACTGTGGCCGCCAAGGGCCGCAAAGTCGCGGGTCAGGCGGTCATACAGTGTTTTTTCATCCAGGGCAGGCTTCAAGTCAAACTCTGCAATATAGCGGTGCAGCTGCACATCATCAATATAGGTCGAAGCCGAAAGCACCAGCGGGCCGGAGATGCCAAAGTGAGTGAAAAGTGCTTCGCCCTGCTCAGTAAACAGCGGTTTGCCGTCTTTCAGCAGGGTCAAGGTCACGTTGCGCAGGCTTAGGCCCATCATCTGGCGGCAGGCCGGATCCGGGCTGACCAGGCTGCACAGGCTGGGCTGGGGCGGCACAATGGTGTGGCCCGCCTGCCGTGCCAGCTTATAGCCGGAGCCATCGCTGCCGGTGGTGGGGTAACTGGTGCCACCGGTAGTAACCAGAACATGGGCTGCGCGGTGGGTTTTGCCATCCGAGGTGCGCACGCCAACACAGCGACCATCCTCAATCAACAGCTCTTTGGCGCTGCCATGCACAAATTTGGCGTCGGCGGCATAGCTGCGCAGGGCGGTCAGCACATCGGCGGCACGGTCGCTCTGCGGGAACACGCGGCGGCCGCGTTCCGTTTTGAGCGGTACGCCAAGGGATTCAAACAGTTCCATAGCGCTTGCCGGAGAGAATGCGTACAGCGCGGAGTACAAAAAGCGCGGGTTATGGCGCACATAGTTCAAAAACTCGCGCACATCACAAATCATTGGTCACATTGCAGCGGCCCTTGCCGGTAATCAGCAGCTTTTGGCCGGGGCCTTTGGGGTTGTGTTCCACCACGGCGGTGGTCAGCCCCCGTGCGCAGGCGGCACCGGCGGCCATCAGGCCCGCCGCACCGCCGCCAATAATCAACAGATCCGTCATTCGGTGATGACTCCTTTATTGCGGTAGCAGATCAGGCACCCGTATGTGTACAGCAGCAGCAGCGGGTGCACGGTGGAAAGATACATGGTGGATGTGCCAATGCCAAAGCTGGAAACCTCAACAAAGGCGATCATGCCGCAGCGCAGGGCTGCCATAGCCAACAGGCCAAACAGCAGCAGCCAAGGCAGTGCTGCCCCTGCCGTGCGGCGGCGCAGAACCATGGGCAATGCGCACAGATGCCGCACCACAGCCCACACAAAGGCCAGCGGCAGCAGCACCGCGTACACGCAGCGCAATACGCCAAGCGCGCGGTAGGCCAGCTTTTGCAGCGGCGCATAATAGGGCGTATCCTTGCCCGCTTCAGCGGCATTATTAAAGTTACAGTGCAGGTAGGCAGACCATTGGGCAACGTCCTCGGTGGTCCCGATAGAGCGCAGGGTCTGGTAATAGGCCGGGCAATCCTGGAAGGTCAGGGCCCAGAGGGCGCTCTTGGCAGCTTCCCGGATTGCGGGCAGTACATACTGCGCACGGATGGGCTGGCTGGTGGCGCTGCGCCTGCCGCTGCGGGCGGGCAGGGTGCCATTATCACAGGCAGCATTGATGGCATCGGCTGCGCTCTGCCAATAGGCATCGGCGGTGGCAGCGTCGGCGTAAATGCCCTCATACTGGGCGGCACGGCGGATTGCCCAATAAAAGCTGCCCGCACGGTAATCGTCCAGTTCCGGGTCGCGGAAATCATTTTGCAGCTGGGGGGTCCTCCTCCAGCCAGTATTGCAGGCATTGCAGCTGCGGGATCTCGGCATACAGCTTTTCGCGCGCATCGGTGGGCACGCTGAGCAGCGGCTCGTCCGAATCCGTCGCCGCGCGGGTCATGGCACCCATCGCATCGGCAAAAGAGCCCTCGCTGAAATCCGAAAGCCCCCACACGCCGTACCAGTGCTGGTTCAGCGCGCAGAAAATGCCCACCCCTGCCGCCAGAACCGCATATGGAATCACCTGCGCCGCGGCGCACAGCCAGCGGCGGCGGTGCAGCAGCACCACCAGCATGCAAAGGGTAGCCGCAATGGCAAAAGGCAGCAAAAACAGCCCGGCATCTTCACGGTTCAGGTAACCGCAGGCAAGGCCAACGCCCGCTGCCAGCAGCCACGGCCAAATGGGTGCCTGCTGGCGGGTATAAAACACAGCCCGCAGCGCCGCCCCCGCCATACCGGCAAAAAACAGCAGGCAGAGCGCCGGGAAGATATTATCCCGGTAAACGCGCAGCGTGTAAGACGCCCAGCTGGACGGCAGAAATGCCAGCAGCGCGTACAGCAGCAGGGTCAAGGCCCTGGCCTGGCCCGCCGGGCTTTTGCGCCACAGCGGGCGCAGAGCAAACGCCGCCAGCAGCGCTGCAGCACACCACAGCAGTGCCCCGCCCAACAGGTAGGGCAGGTGCAGTTTGTTGAGCAGTGCCAGCCAGACGGCAAAAAACATGCTTTTGGAAAGCGTTAAATAGTCGTATTCCCCCAGCCACTGGCCGCTGGTGATGGCGTTGGCCGCGCGGAACATCAGTTCATCGTCCAGCGGGGCGCCGCCAGCCCACATATAGGCCAGCTGAAAATGGGTGACTGCGCAGCGCAGCAGGGTGATAAGCGCCGCCCACAGCCAGAATGCGCGGCGGGTCAGCGCTGGCCGCAGCCCGCGCAGGCGGGATAACAGGTTCGGCATGCCGGGTCACGGCCTCCTTTATGGCATCACAAGGGTGCGGGCCGGTCTGCCCGCGGGTGTTTTGCCGTGTGTTTCGTTTTCTAAGGCAACACCGCACAATTCCCGCCTTGCGGCTTAAGCACCGCTCCGGCAGCTGCGGCACGGCATCTGCATTGCCAAAATGCCGATAATGTCGGTTGCGGTACCCGCATCGTGCTTCGGGGCAAAAGCCCCTCGCACTTGCGACCGCTGCCCCTGCTTCGGTTCGCTGTTTCCGCCACTGGCGGCGCTCACCTTGCAGCATCCAGTATTATCTGCGCTTTTGGCTTGGCATCTGCCGCACCTCGCTCGCCGTATCGGCGCTTAGAATTATGCGGTATTGCCCTAAGCAAGGCGTTTATTCCAGCCAGGGCAGCGGGCGCACAATGTGTGCCCCTATGGAATTATCCATTCTGGCTTGCCTGCTGCAATGCCGCCGCATGGCGCTTGGCAGACTGGAACACATAGTACAGTGTTGCCATAATGGCCACCGTTTCCAGCAGTTTAGCCCAGGGCGAAACCACATCTTTCGGCAGGCCGCACAGCAGGGTGCAGACTTTGGGTACCGCAAAGGCAATGACATCCACCAGCAAAATCAGGATACTGCCCCATGCGGGCAGGCTGATATGCGGCAGGCAGAAAATAGCGATGGCAGGCAGCGCCAGAATGATATAATCATGGCTCTGCTTATAAAAACCACATAACGGAAACCACCGCGGTAACGGCGTACCAGAGCAGCCAGTCATTATCCAGCTTTTTGCGGAACATCCAGGCCGCAGCAGCCAGCAGAATCACACCGCCCACAGCGACATCCAGCAGGAGAACCACCTTGGTGGAGATGCCAAAGCCCAACAAAAAGTTGAACAGCCCATAATAAGAGGTATTATAGCTCAACCCCTGGTCCATGATATCTGTCAGCATGGAGATGGGGCTGCTTTCGGTTAAAATGGCCGCCAACAGCCAGGACCCCAGCACAGTGCCGGAGGTAACGGTTATTGCTTTCCAGTGCTTTTTGCAGAGCAGCGGGAACAAAAACACAAACGCCACCTGCGGTTTGCACATGGCAACAGCCAGCAGCAGGCCCGCCAAAGTCTCACTGTCCTCCAGCACACGCACATGGAAAGGATAACACAGCAGCACACAATGCCGCTCTGGTTGCCAAACAGCACCGCATTGGCCCACATGCTGGGGGCAAACACCAGCAGCGATGCCAGCACGGCCATGTATTTATCCTGCACATAGCGGTGGCGCAGCAAAAAGCGGCCCATGCACAGCGCCGTGACAAGCGGAGCGATAAAATCAACGCCAGAATGTACACGCACATCGCGCTGTACGGCAAAAAGCCGGGGTTGATTACATTGCCCAGCACATAGGCCCAGGGCACTGTGCCCCCCAGGGAAGCATCCAGCCAGCCGATAGATTCGATGGACGGCACGCGGCTGTGCATCACCAAATCAAAGGTTCAGCCGTGCAGCACATATAGGCACACTCCTGCCAGCGCAGGCGGGCATCCCACAGGTACAGGCCGTCAAAGATCAGATAGCGCCCCAGGTTGGCCGCCATGATTCCCAGAAAGAGCACCACCGCAAACAGCCGCAGGCGGCGCTGGTCATATTGCTGCATCAATGCGGTGGCTCCCTCCCTTCCCCGCCTGTGCAGGGTTTACTTTTGGATTTTCTCGATGCTCTCGATCAGGTAGTTCTGCTTTTTTTGAACACCAGGTCCACCAGCAGCGAAAGATATTTGATGATGATGGTCAGCACAGCAAACAGCCCGGCAAAGCCAAGGGTCAGCACAAACATCATGGTGGTCCACCCTTCAATGGGGTGCCCGGCGCAGAAAATGATCAGCGTGTAGGCCAGCTCCGCCAGCGCCAGGAACATCATCACGATGGCAATGCCTGCACTGAGCTTATACCCGGCATCGGTATACAGCGCCAGACTGTCCATGGCAAGGGCAAAGCGCCCGCCGGAATTATCAGTCAGGCGGCCATCAAATTCCAGATCGGTCATTTTTAAGCCGGATGCCGCATAGGCCGCTTTGCGGTAGGGCAGCGTTTCACTGGAAGCATGCACGCGGTTGATGGCGCGGCGGCTGACCAGGCGGAACGCATCGGTGCGCAGCTTGTAAGCCGAATGGCTGTTGCCGTTGAACACGCGGTAGAACATTTTGCTGCTGCCAGCCGTGGACCGCGGGCAGACGGATACAATATCGCTGCCCGCCATGGCGGCACGGTAAGCTTCAAACACCAGCTCAATGGGGTACGGTGTCTGGGTGGAGTCAAACTCATACACATAATCGCCGATCGCGGCATCCAGGCCCGCGTTCATGGCGGTCTCGCGCCCCTGGTGCAGGCTCAGGTGCAGGATGGTCAGCGGTTTTTCCAGCGCTTTGGCCCAGTCCCGCAGGGTGGGGATGGTATCATCGGCGCAGGCGTCATCCACGGCAACCAGCTCATACTGTTCAAAGTGCTGGTCCAGCACGGCGTTCAGCGCCTTAAAAAACCGCACGGCCTGGGCACCATCGTTGTGCAGGTAGACCACAGCCGAGATAAAATTCTTTTCTTTATTTGTCACACTCATACGTTCAATACCTCGTCCAGGTCATACACGGTGTTGATCTTGCCGGAAAGTACGCTGACCAGCATCGGTTCGGTGTTCATCACGCGCACCACGGTGGGGCGGGAATCATCTATTTCGCTGGCTTTCAAAATCGGCTTCATACTGAACAGGCTGCCCTGATAAGCAAAGCCGTACTCTTTTTTCAGGTATTTGCGGGCCAGCTGGCTCATGTAGGGGCCAGGCGCTCTGCGGCTTAGCCGGGCATTCGTTGCAGTTATACAGGCTGCCCGGCCTGCATTTGCCCTCGCTCTGCTGCTGGCAGGGGAAGGTTGCTACCGCATCATAGCTGGTTTCGTGGGGAGTGAAGGTCACACTGGTCAGGCTGTGCAGGCCCGTCTGGCCAAAGGGCATCAGGCTGAAAAACGGGCCGTCCATCACGGTAATGCCGGTATTTTTCAGGCGCTCATCCACCGTGCACAGGATGATCTCGCACTTTTCGTATTTGATTTTGAACGGCGGCAGGCCCAGCATGGCGTGGATATCGTTCACGCCCGCATAGGTTGCGTTCAGGATGAACGGTGCTTCCACCGTGGTATCCCCTGCCGTTACCCGCCACACGCTGCCGGCTTTTTCAATTTTGTCCGGCTTATGGCTGTACAGAACCTGCACATTGGGCAGCTTTGCCAGCTGTTCCAGGAACCAGTTTTTCAGCACCTGGGCATCATAAGTATACTCGGTGGTCAAAAATGCACCATCGCACATACCGTTATTAAAGTAGCGCTCCGGGGCAACATCATCACAGCGGATCTTGGCCGCGGCGCAGAAGCGGCGGAATTCGGCCGCATTGGTCCAGCTGAAATGTGCGCTGGTGGCATAGATCTGGTCAAAGCTTGTGTGCAGGCAGAAATCATAATCCCGGCAGAAGCGCTGGAAGTAATGTGCGCTCTTGATGGCCGTGGAGTAGCTGCGCGGGTAATGGTAGCCCATGTGTACGCGGGCCTGATTGATATAGGTCGCGCGCATGAACGGGGCGGGGTCCCGCTCCAGCACCAGTACCCGCTGGCCTGCCGCGCCGCACTTTTGGGCTGCGTACAGGCCATACAGGCCAGCACCAATAATGATTTTATCCACTGTCATGCACAGGACCTCCGATAATCTATTACTATGCCGGGCACCCCTGCCCGATTACGGGTTATACTTGCCCGTTGCGGCGGCAAACAGCACCTGCAGCAGATTGCTGTTGCCCTTAAAGCCGCTGATCTTGGTCGGCGTTTTGCCGGATGCCGGGTATGCGCGGGTCACGGGGACCTCGCAGGCGCGCAGACCCAGCTGAGTGGCACGAATGCTGAGGTAGGCCAGCAGCTCGTACCCCATAAACACATCCCGCAGCGGCTGCACATCGGGGTGGGTCAGGTATTCGCGGCTGTAGGCGCGGTAAGCGTTGGTGGTATCGGTAAACCACTGGTGGGCTGCCGCGCTGATGATTGGCGCATGGATCAGCCGTACCGCCGCATAGCGCGTTTTTGGGCGTATTGATGGGCATGACCGCCGGGGATAAACCGGCTGCCCTGCACAAGGTCATAGCCTTCTTTCAGCTTGGCAACAAATTCCGGAACATCCTCGATGGAATCCTTATTGTTGCCGTCAATGGTCAGCACGCCCTTATAGCCAAAGGTCAGGGCAAAATGCAGGCCCATGCGCAGCTGGGCCCCTGTTTGCCGGGGCCGGTTTTGACCAGCAGGGTGTTCACCCCGTACAGCTCCAGCGTATCGGGGTTCATGCTGCCATCGGTGGAGCCGCCGTCGCAGATGACAATATCCACCAAACGGTCCACCCCGGCTTTCTGGGCACGGCCCAACTCGGTCAAAATGCGGGAGCCCTCATTGATGACGGGGATCAGCAGGCAGTAATCGCTGCTTTTGGGCAAAAAGGCGGTGCAGGTATAATCCGGCACGCCGGGAACATTCTGGATCGGCACTGGCTGCAGGCTCATGCAAACACCTCCGCAATATAGGCAAGGGTCTTGCGGACGGTTTCCACATCCGTCCGCTTCATCTCAATGGAAACATCGCCGCTGTAGCCAACGGCTTTCAGCAGCATGGCAAGTTCTTTGTGTTCCTGGCGCGGAACAATGGGTTCCAGCCCCGGCTCGCTGATATGAACATGGCTGACGTATTTGATATCATCCACAAAATCCCGCAGGCGCTCGCCGTTGGAGATCATGGTGGAAAGGTCCAGATTAACCGCAAGGCCGGGGCTTTGCAGCCGTTTGACCATGGCAAAAGCATCGGCTGTATTGTTCAGGTAGTTGGTGTATACCGGGGGGTTGGCCTCAATGGCAAGCACCACATCATAGTGGGACGCCAGCGCACCGGCCTTGGCAAAAAAGGCATCGCCCTCCGCCGCGGTGTGCGGCGGGTCCAGGCGGCGGTTTTTGGGGCAGCCGAACACCAGACTGGGGCAGTTGATGGTGTGGGCAAACTGGAACGCCTCGGCGGTATAATCCAGCAATTCTTCGGCTTGCACGGGGTCAAAAATATTGCCGGTCTGGCCGTACCAGATGCTTTGCATGCTGGGTACATGGAACCCCCAGCGGTTGAGCAGGTAGCCGCCGAACAGAGCGGCTCCGGTCAGGTTTTCATACGGATATTCCGGGAAAATACGGGTGGGGGCAATTTCCAGCCCGGTAAAGCCGTTCTGCTGCATGGCAGCGTAAACAGCTTCGTCATCCGCTTTATCCCACGCAATATTGGAAATTGCAAGTTTCAGTTCGGACATCCTCAGTTCCTCCATGCGCGCATAAAGGCGCAGATCTCATCCAGCTCCTGCTGTTTTGTACACAGGTATCCGTCCGCCCCGCCCAGCAGCGCAGCATGCCGGCTGCGCAGGTCATAATCAAACGGAGGCTTGGGCAGCTCGTTGTGCCAGTCGGCTTTGCCGGTCACTGTGGTGTAAACCTCCGCCGCCGTAACGGGCGGGGTGGTCAGGTTGAGGGTGGTCAGGCCGTTTTGCAGCGCGGTCTGCACATCCTGCCACAGGCGGGCCAGGTGATAGAACTGGTAACGGCTGCGGGAATCCGTGAAGGCAAGGGCGTTAAAATCATTGCCCGCAAAAAATTCCCGCAGGGCCGCGGCATCCACCGCACCGTTGAGCTTATAAAAGCCGTTATCTGCCAGGGTATAGCCATCCCGTACCAGGGGGGATTTTTGTGCAAGTTCGGTATATTTTTCCGGCTTGAGCATAGCCGGGGTGATGGTGTGCAGGTCAAACAAAAAGTTCTTTTTCAGCCCAATGCCGTATAGGGCAGGCAGCCGCACAATCAGCGCGTTGGGGTAATCCTCCCGCACCCATCGTTCCAGCTGCAGGCGGTTGCGGCCATAGGCGGGCAGGCCGTCCGGTGTCATGGGGCTCTGCTCGTCCTTTCCCCTGCTGTCGGCATAGACAGCGATGGAGGAGATCAGCACCAGCTGTTTGGGGGCGATCTGGCGCAGGTTTTCCCGCGCGGCGGCCATCACGGCAAGGTCGGCATCCGGGTCCGCATTCGCCAAAAACATGGCGGCGGGCACCCCGGCGTACACGCACAGATCCGGCTTGGCACCGAACTGCGCAGCAATATCGGTGGAATGGCATACCGCGGCAAACGCATGTTTTGCCGCCAGGTTGCCCCCCACAAAACCGGTGGAACCGACCAGAAGATCCTTTGCCATATGCCCTGCCCCTTTTGCTGTTGATTTTTGCCGCAAAGCAGCGCCCTGCTTTGCAGATTGATACAGAATAGATTATACCATACCCCGGCGGTAAAAGCAATTAAAGCAATTTCAGACAGCAAATAAAAAATCCCATCATGCCAAAGCGGCACAATGGGAATAAAAAAACAGGCAGTATCAATACCGGGTGCGCGGGATCTCCACACGGTTGGCCACAGCGGCTTCCAACTGGGCAACAATGGTTTTCATGCTCTCTTCAAACTCTTCATCGGAAGAATCGTGGAAGATCAGCAGCGAATCGGGCTGGTTTTCCAGCTTTAAGCTGAGCGGCGGGTTAAAGTTGACACCCAGGATATATTCGTCCCAGTGGTTCAGCTTCCACATGTCACGGTCGCTGGCGCGGTCGATCATGCGCTGGTGGCACACTTCGGGGTTAGTATCTACCCAAATCACAACCAGCTCCGCCTGCTTCTTTTTTCAGCTCGGCACGCAGGGTGGTAATATAGTCAAGGTCACGGATCTCCTGCGTAAAGGGGGCGTTAATCAGCACAATATCATCGTACTCCAGCGCTTCCATAGCAAGGTCCAGAACCACACGATATTCCAGGTCACGGATATATTTTTCAAAAAAGATGCTGCTGCGGTCATACGGCTGGTGCGCCACCGCAAAGATTTGCTTGGACAAAGGGATCAAGGTATCCTTATCCAGATAGACAACGTGGTTCAGCGCTTTTGCCAGCTGCTTGGAAATAAAGGTTTTTCCGCAGGCCGGCGGGCTTGTGACCAATATCAGCTTTTTCATGCACAGACACCTCTCCAGAAAGATTGTCATTTAATTAACCAAGTTACAGGTATTATTATACACCAAACTTTTGTCCTTGGGAATAGATAAATGACCATTTTTCGGACTTTTATGGACTTTTGGTGCCATTTTTGCAGGCAAATTTGCACCAAATTGTACAACTCTGCCAAAAATTTACCCATCAGTTTAGCAAAACCAACAACAAAAGGGGGAACGCTCGCGCAGAACGTTCCCCGGTATTGATTATCTTATGTTTGAAAATCCGCTTTATTTCCCTGTTATTCTGCCTGGGCGCACAGGTCCAGGTAGGCTTTGATGATGCCAAGCCCCACCGGGCCGGATTTTTCTGGGTGGAACTGGGTGCCGATCACGCAGCCCTTTTGGGCAGCGGCGCACACCTTGCGGCCGCCATACACGGTATCAGCCAGGCGGTATTCCTCCGCTGCGGGCTTTGCTTCATAAGAGTGGATAAAATAGCATTCCTGTCCCGGCTGCACATTCTGCAAGGCGGTACCGGAAAAATCCGTGCGGCCGCCCGCCGGGTACAGTGGGTTCCAGCTGATGTGCGGCACCCGCTGGGGGCTGCCGTCCGCGTCCACATCCGGGATGCGCTCCACGCGGCCGGGAATCAGGCCAAGGCCCTTGTGCAGGCCGAATTCTTCGGATTCGTCAAACAGCATCTGCATCCCAAGGCAGATACCCAGCAACAGGGTACCCTGGGCCGTCTTTTGCTTGATGGGCTCGATCAGCCCCAGCTGTTCCAGCCCCTGCATGCCGTCCTGGAAAGCGCCCACGCCGGGCAGCACCAGGGCATCGGCTGCCAGAACATCTGCCGGGCTGCTGGTCACCTGTACTTCTGCCCCAAAATGGGCGAACGCATGCTGCACGCTGAGCAGGTTGGATAGACCGTAATCGATCACTGTTACTTTCATACCCGGCGCACCTCCACCCCGCCTGCGCGGATTTCATCTTTCAGTTCCTGCACGGTTTCTTTTTTATAGTGCAGCACTGCGGCGCGCAGGCCACAGCATCGGCACCGGCTTTGGCACCGTCCACAATGTCATCCCCGCAGCCAACACCGCCGCCGCAGATGACCGGCACATTGACCGCCTTGGTCACAGCCTCGATCAGTTCCAGGTCCATGCCGCGCTGCAGGCCCTCGTTGTCCACGCTCATCAGCAGGATCTCCCCTGCCCCAAGCGCCACGCCGCGTTTGGCCCATTCCACTACATCATAACCAGAATGGGCACGGCCGTTGTCATAATAAGCTTCCCACTTGCCGGGCCAGGTGCGGTTGCGCTTGGCCTGGATGGACAGCACCATGCACTGGCTGCCAAACGCCTCGGCAACCTCGGTGATCAGCTCCGGGCGTTTGATGGCCGCCGTGTTGATGGCAACCTTATCCGCCCCCATGGAAAGAATGTGGCGCACATCCTCAACGCTGCGCAGACCGCCGCCCACGCAGACCGGGATATACACATCATCCACGGTTTTGCGCACAATATCCGAAAGGTTGTTACGGTTATACAGGCTGGCCACAATATCAATGTACAGCAGCTCGTCAATGCCCTGCTCATAATATTCCCGTGCAAACAGGTTGGGATCCCCCAGCTTGCGCAGGCCCTCCAACTGGATGCCTTTGACGAGGTTGGTATCCTTGACATCCAGCCGTGCAATCAGGCGGATTTTTTTCTTAGCCATAAAAAATTCCTCAGTTCCAGAGCTCTTGGGCAACACCGCACAATTCCCGCCTTGCGGCTTAAGCACCGCTCCGGCAGCTGCGGCACGGCATCTGCGTTGCCGAAATGCTCGATAAGACATTCAGTATTATCTGCGCTTTTGGCTTGGCATCTGCCGCACCTCGCTCGCCGTATCGGCACTTAGAATTGTGCGGTATTGCCCTTGGCCTTATATTTCGTGGTGGGTGCCCTTCGGGTCGCCCCAAAGCACTTCGCTGTCGCCCTCGTAGGGGGTGTGACGCAGTTTCCACATGTTGTCCTCCCATTTCCAAAGGTGGGGGGGGACTGCGGAAACGGTCGGCCAGGTGCATAAAGTATTCGCGGTCCATTTTGGGCTGTTCAAACAGCTGGCTGGCCCACGGGAAGTGCTGGCGGTCCAGGGACAGATACTGGAAGATCTCTTTTTCAAAGCGGTCGGGATACTCGCCGTCAAACTTTTTGCACAGCGCCTTGCCCTCTTCCAGGGTGATTTCCTCGTTGCGGATCTCCTGTGCAGCGTCATAGGTGGTGCGGCCGATGCCGTACTTGATGTAGGTGGTGTAATAGAAGAAGTCGTCGATCTTATCATCGATGGAGTTATACTTGGAATAGGTGCCCTGGGTGCGCTCCGGTGCGGGGCGGAAGCCGCCGTGTTCTACACTGTAATAGTAGGCGCCCTGCGGATGCCATTTTTCGTAATAGCCAAGGTAGCGCACCTGAACATGGTTTTTCTCCAGGTTGGAAGTTTCGGACGGCAGGTAGATGGCCAGGTCGGCTTTATCCCACTTTATAGTCCTCTTCCAGCTGGCGCAGGCTGACACCGCCCAGGTAGATATGGTCGTAATCATTGACGGCAAAAAAGTGCTCGTCACGCAGGGCAGAGTTGTTATCCGCAATGGGGTTGCCGAACTCGGCCTCGTTCTCGCCATAGAACACCAGGGGAATGCCGAACTTGGCGGCCATCTTGGGGGCCAGCTGCTTTTGGCCCAAAATGAACGGCTGGAACGGGTGGAACAGGTTTTCGGTCGCCAAACGGGTCAGCAGACGGTGGGTCATGCCGTTGGGGGTACACAGGTAGTTATCAAACCCGGCGTGGATCCAGGCCTGCATGTTATCCCAGCCCCAGGGGGTGTAGATATGCGGTGCCCAAGTCACCGTCAGGGGGTGCATGCCGTATTTGTATTTCAGGATGTGAGCGGCATAAAAGCTGTCCCTTGCCGCCGGAGCCGGGCACCAGGCAGTCATAGCTGCCGTCATTTTTGCGGTATTCATCGCACAGCTCACGCAGCTCTTTTTCGCGCAGGGGGCCCAGTCGATATGGCCGTTAGCCTTATTGTGGCAGGCATGGCAGGCATCGCAGGTGCCGTCGTCCTGAATGACCATCGTCTTTTTAATGGACTTGATCGTATGTTCAAATTCATAGCAGGAGTTCGGCTTCTGGTTGCTCATCACGCATTCATTACAGAACTGTACATGTTTGGGCAGGCCGTAATAAGCTTCCAGCTGATCCTCCGGGATATCGGGCGCGTATTTGGCGTAATCGATTTCGACATAACGAGGATTCTTTTCCATATTTCTCACTCTCATTCCATCCGTGGTAATTCCTATTGAACCAAAAAAGGCGCTGTCCGTATAGCAATGCTATCGGACAGCGCCTTTGCTGTTCTGTGGATATTATAGCACAGCACCCTGCTGTTTGCAAGATGCCAGCCTATTTTTTACATCGGTGCAGTGCTTTTTATTTCTGGCTGACCACTGCGCCGTTGATCAGAACGGCTTTCACGTTGGTCATAACCTCAAACGGGCAGCCATCGGTCAGCACCAGGTCTGCATCCTTGCCGACCTCGATGGAGCCAACACGGTCAGCAATGCCGATGTGCTTGGCCGGGTTGATGGTGATGGCCTGCAGCGCGGCAAACGGATTCATGCCGGCTTTGACCGCCATACCGGCGCACAGCGGCAGGTACTGCTGCGGAATGACCGAGTTATCGGTGATGATGGAAACATGGCAGCCCGCTTTTTGCCAAAACGCCCGGCGTTTCCCAGGATTTGTTCTGCAGTTCAAACTTGCTGGCAAAGGTCAGGCTGGGGCCGACGGCCATGGGGATATTGCTTTCCTTGGCCAGTTCGTCCACGATCAGGTGGCCTTCGGTCACATGTTCCAGCGTCAGGCCCACATCGAACTCTTTGGCAATGCGGATGGCGGTAAAGATATCGTTGGCCTGGTGTGCATGGGCTTTCAGGGGAATGGTGTGGTCCAGCACCGGCAGCAAGGCTTCCAGCTTCTGGTTATAAGCGGGCATTTTGGTCACATCGCCGTTGGCGGCAGCCTTGCGGGCGCCGTAATCCCTGGCGGAAGCCAGCGCCCCGCGCAGGAACGCAGCGGTGGACATGCGGGTAGAATCGCATTTATCTTTATAGCAGCGCTTGGGGTTTTCGCCAAAGGCGCATTTCATGGCAACGGCTTCCTTGACGATCATGTTGTCCACACGCTCGCCCACCGTCTTGATGGCGGTAAAGGTACCGCCCAGCACATTAGCGCTGCCCGGCCCGGTGCACACGCAGGTAATGCCTGCTTCCCGTGCATGGGCAAAGGAGGGATCACGAGGGTTGATGCCGTCAATGGCGCGCAGCTGCGGGGTCCAGATGTCATTCATCTCGTTGTAGTCGCAGCCTTCGTACCCGATGCCATAACCATCCAGGCCGATATGGGTGTGCGCATCCACAAAACCGGGGAAAATATCCAGCCCGGCAGCATCCAGCACGGCGATATCGGCGGGCACGTTCAGTTCATGCCCCATGGCAACAATGCGGCCGTTTTCCAGCAGCAGGTCGATCTGCTGTGGTTCCGGGTGAACGGCATCATGAACCCGGCCCCCGCGCACCAGCAGCGGCGCGGCGGTATGTTCTGTATTCTGCATCATTGATTGATCCTTTTTTCAGGGCAATACCGCATAATTCTAAGTGCCGATACGGCGAGCGAGGTGCGGCAGATGCTAAGCCAAAAGCGCAGATAATACTTTGTGTATTATCGAGCATTTTGGCAACGCAGATGCCGTGCCGCAGCCGCCGGAGCGGTGCTTAAGCCGTAAGGCGGGAATTGTGCGGTGTTGCCTCAGCTTAATAGCTTACCCTGTTATACTTCAAAATCCAGGCAGGTGCGCACGGCGGTATAGGGGCGCACTTTGCCATCAGCCACAGCCACATGGGCCGGGTGAACGGCATAGCCTTTCAGGGCGGCTTCATCCACAAAGGTGGTATCCAGCATCAGGTCCGCATTGGCGGAGCTGGGCAGGGCCTTGGTGTAAACATGGATCTCCGTCAAACCGGGGATCTGCCCGGCCAGACCTTCCAGCCCGGCTTTGATATCCGCCTTGACGGTTTCCTGTTCAGCGGCGGGCATCTCTTTCAGCTTCCACAAAATAACATGACGTACCATTATTTGTTTTCCTCCCAGATGGGGTGTTTCAGCACCCACTCGCCGCAGTCGTTCTTTTCAAACAGATCACGGTTATAGAACTTGTCCATGATCTTCCAGAACTCGCTCTCGGTGTAGCCGCAGAAATCGCAGAAATCACGCACGCACAGCGGGTCCAGCTTGCCATCGCGGGCCTTAATGATGGGAATGGCTTCCTCGCGGGTCATCATGCCATAGCGGATATAGCGGGCGGTATAGTCGGTTGCAGCGGCATGGCCGAACTTGGGGTACTTGAGCCAGGAGTGCACCAGGTAGGCGCGGGAATCGATCTGGTCAAAGTTTTCGGCATGGTGGGTGCGGTCCCATTCATGGGTCAGGTCATGGAAGCCGTGCTCCTTGGCGATCTGGTAGTTCTTGTAGCTGTTCCAGGGCACAAAGTAGCTCATATAGAACGGGTCCAGCTTCGCGCGCTCTTCGGCAGAGGGAGCCAGCGTCAGGGACAGGTCGTTTTCGGTCACGCCGTCGCCCACCAGCTCTTCCATCGGGAAGCCGACCGCCACGCCATTTTCGATCTGATCCATGGCGGAATACGTCTCCTTATCGGAGCAGCCGCCGTATTCAAAGCTGACGTTCTCGCCATAGCACAGCATGGGGGTGTTGAACTTGGCTGCCATGTGCAGCGGGAAGGTATAGATCAGGCGGTCCACATACCAGGTGGGCTTGCCGTATTTTTCAAAAAACTTGCGCATCAGCACTTTCTGGGCGCGGATGTTGGGCTTGCAGCTGATGATGGTGCAGCCGAATTCCTCGCTGATGTTTTTCAGGTTATGGATGCCGGCCTGCGTCATGGGGAAGTTATCCTCCACGCTGAACAGGATGGGGTTCATGTGCATGACTTCTTTCAGCATCCAAACCTGGAAGTGGCTGTCCTTGCCGCCGGAAACAGCAACAGCGCAGTCATAACCGCCGGGGCCGTTCATGCCGCGGTACTTGTTGCAGTAGGCTTCAAACTCCTTAAAGCGGGCGTCCCAGTCCACATTTTTGCGGTTTTCGTAATGGCGGCAGGCGCTGCAAACGCCCTCAGAGTCAAAGGTGATACCGGGGCGGGTGTCCGGCATGGTACATTTTTTGCAATAACGCATAACAGGTTCTCCTTTGCTGTTTCTTACCCAATCTGCCGGGTGTCCGGCAGAATATTTCTACTTATTGTTATCATACCCGATTTTGCCTGCATTGGCAAGTAGCGCGCAGCACAAGACACGTCAGAATGCACGTTTTTCTTTTGAGCTGCACCAAACCTTCCCTGCCCTGCAAATTCAAGCGTCGATGGGGGCATCGACACGCAGAATTATGTGGTATTGCTTTCAAATTTTACATATGTAACCGCATTCCCAAGGCTATGCGGTTGTGGTATGATGATAGTTAATGATGTTCACTTTGAAGGAGGAATAAATTTTGAAAGGGACTCTAAAACTGCGCACAGCCAGCCTGGCTGCGGCAGCTGTTATGGCAGCAGGGCTGTTTGCGGCGCTGCCTGCGGCGGCCGAAACCAGCACACCGGAAACTGCACAGGAAGATTCCGGCGTACCGTATGATGTGGCAAACGGGCTGGAAAACAGCTTCCGCTACAAAGATGGCGTGCCGATCTATGATGATTCCGTGCCCGCCATCGAGTGGGAGGATATTGTCCAACAGGACGCTGCCACCTACAGTTCCAACGGCATTGCCACCTGCAGCGTTACTTATAACGGCTTTGATGTCAGCTACCATCAGGGCACCGTTGACTGGGACGCCGTTAAAAAATTCCGGCATTGATTTTGTCATGATTCGCTGCGGCATTGGCAGCGAATACGATGGCGTGGGCGAAAATAAACAGGATGACGCCCCAGTGGTACCGCAACGTAAGTGAGTGTGAACGGCTTGGCATCCCCTATGGCGTGTACCTTTACTCTTACGCTGAAAATACCGATATGGCCGCCAGTGAGGCCCGCCATACCCTGAGCCTTTTGAGCGGGCACAACCCCACCCCTGCCGGTATTTCTGGACATTGAACATACCCGTGACGGCAACCCCATCGCCAGCAACTCTACTTACGGCGATATTGCCCAGACCTGGTGCAACATGGTTTCCAACGCCGGCTACCGCGTGGGCATTTACTCTTACTATTATTTCTTCCAGAATTACCTGACGGACTCTCGGTTCAGCAATTCCGGATGGTACAAGTGGATGGCCGACTACCGTTCCGGCGTAAGCCATGACGGCAGCAGCTGCAACATGTGGCAGTACAGCAACAAAGGTACGGTTCCCGGTGTGAATGCCAATGTTGACCTGAACTACTGGTTTGGCGAGTATCCCGGCAATAGCGGCGGCAATAACAACAACTACACCGGCTGGCGCAGCGAGAACGGCCGCGATTACTGGTATGAGAACGGCGTAAAGCAGGGCACCACAGGCCGCGGCAAGGAAATTTACGATTCCGGCAGCAACGCCTGGTACTGGCTGGATGCCAACCAGGGCGGTGCCAAGGCCGTGAATAAAGACGTTTATCAGGAATCCAACGGCGGCAAATGGGTGCGCTATGATGCCAACGGCCACATGGTAAAAGGTGAGGACTGCCAGAACGGCAAGTGGTACTATTTTGAGCCGGTCACCGGTACCATGATCAAAGGCCCCTGGACCCTGCCGGATGGCCGCAAAGGTGTACTATGACCCCAAGACCGGTATTATGCAGTATGGTTCCGTTGCGGTAAACAACCAGCTGTACTACTTCGACCCCGTTTACGGCAAAATGACCAGCGGCACGCCGGGCAACTTCTGGTACACGATTGATGGCAAGAGCTACTGGTACGAAAACTGGGTGCGCCAGGGCTGGCAGCCCAGCAACGCCAACTACCGCGGCAAAGAGATCTATGACCCCGCCAGCGGTGCCTGGTACTGGCTGGACAGCGTGCAGCAGGGTGCCAAAGCCGTAAGCAAGGAAGTATATCAGGATTCCAACGGCGGCAAGTGGGTGCGGTATGACGCCAACGGCGCTATGATCAAAGGCTGGTACGCCCAGGATGGCAAGCGCTGGTATTACGACCTGAACACCGGTGCCATGTACAAGGGCTGGAGCACCATTGATGGTCAAACCTACCACTTTGATGAAACCACCGGCGTACTGATCCAGTGATATACACAGGCAAAACCACATAAAGAAAAATCAGCGCCCGTACCGGATCCTTACAGTCCGGTGCGGGCGCTGCTGCATATCAGATTATTATTTCTTTATTCTTCGTCTGTCCGCTTTTCGCGGCCCACTTTTGTGGCAACGCCGTGGCGCAGGCGGCTGAGAGTGACCGGGGTAATGCCCAAAAACGATGCAATATAGCGGTTATTGACCATATCTACCATGCCGGGATACTCCTTGCAGAACCATTCGAACCGCTCGGTCGCGTCCCCCTGGCTCAGGCTCACGGCGCGGGACTGATAGATCATACCCCACTTGACGATCTGCTCCTGATAGACGCGGATCACCTCCGGCTCATCTTTCATGTTCTGCAACACATAATCAATGGGCAACAAAATCAGGGGTTGATGGAACCAGTGCCTGGTCCGTGCTGATATGGCAGCCGGTCAGGTCCATGTTGGAAAGCACCACATCGCCGCGGTTCATGGTAAAGCCCAGGGTTTTCTCTTTGCCCTCACTATCCAAGGTAACGCAGCGCATCATGCCTTCGATCAAAAACGGCAGCATGGTCTGGCGTTCCCCTTTTTATTCAGGATCTCCCCTTTTTGCAGCGTTACCGCCTGGGATACCGCCTCCAGCTTATCCAACAGTTCTTCGGAATGGACCCCAAGATCTTCCCGGTAGAACTGCCGGATATCAACATTCAGTGCTTTCTCCATGTGTGTTTCTCCCCTTCAGGCATATCTTTTTTTCTTCTCTTCATCCGGGGCACACAGCCAGCCCGCAACTTGCTGGCAGTGTTACCCCCCCATAAATAATATACGCTCCTGTTTTCTTCGTTTTTGTTCATAGCCAACATATTTGGTATTATAACACATATGACTTCCGCATTTCATTATCATATGTTAATATTGAATTTTTTTTTCATTATTTCCATTTTTTGCACAAAAAAGAGGCCCAAAAACTGTCTTTTTCGACAGTTCTGGGCCTCTTTTTTACTTTATTTGAGTGCTTAGTCAACGATCAAGCTCTTACCGGTCATCTCCGAGGGTACCGGCAGGCCGATATAAGGCAGCATGGTGGGGGCAATATCTGCCAGGCAGCCGCCCTCGCGTAGCTTCACATCGCCGCAGCCGATGGCCACAAACGGCACCGGGTTGGTGGTGTGGGCGGTAAACGGGGTGCCGTCCGGGTTCTTCATCTTTTCGGCGTTGCCGGTGGTCAGCGGTCAGGAACACGCAGCCACCGGCGTTCAGCACAGCGGTCACAACCTCGTTCACAGCGGCATCAACAGCTTCCACAGCCTTGACAGCGGCATCAAACACGCCGGTATGGCCGACCATATCGCAGTTGGCAAAGTTCAGGATGATCACATCGTACTTGCCGCTCTCAATGCGGGCCTTGCACTCGTCAGCAACCTCCGGGGCGCTCATCTGGGGTTTCAGGTCATAGGTGGGCACATCCTTCGGGCTGGGGATGACCTTGCGGTCCTCGCCCTCATAGGGGGCCTCCACGCCGCCATTGAAGAAGAAGGTGACATGGGCGTACTTCTCGGTCTCGGCAATGCGCAGCTGGGTCTTACCGTTCTTGGAAAGATACTCGCCCAGAACGTTGCTCAGCTCAACCGGCGGGTAGGCAACTTCGCAGTTGGGCATGGTAGCATCATACTCGGCCATGCAGACATAGTGAACCTGCTTGCGGCCGCCGCGGCGCTCAAAGCCGGTAAAGGCATCATCGCAGAAAATGCGGGTCATCTGGCGGGCACGGTCGGGGCGGAAGTTCATGAAGATGATGGTATCGCCATCCTCCACGCGGCCACCCTCACAGGTAACGGCGGGGATCACGAATTCATCCGTCTTGCCGTCCGCATAAGAAGCCTCAATGGCCTCCTGTGCATTGGCGGCATGGTTGCCCTCGCCGTAAACAAAAGCGGCATAAGCTTTTTCTTCACGGTCCCAGTTGTTGTCACGGTCCATAGCATAGTAACGGCCGCTGACACTGGCGATGGTGCCAATACCCAGCTCGTCCAGCTTGGCCTGCAGGTCAGCCAGGAATCCCTTACCGGAATGGGGGTCGGTATCACGGCCGTCCATGATGCAGTGCAGATAAACCTTGGTTGCGCCCATATGCTTGGCCATTTCCAGCACGCCGAACCAGTGATCGGCATGGCTGTGAACGCCGCCGGTACCAACCAGGCCCATCAGGTGGATGGCCTTGCCGGCATCAATGGCAGCTTTCATGTTCTTGACCAGCACGGGGTTCTTGAACATTTCGCCGTCCTTGATGGACTTGGTGATCAGGGTGAGCTGCTGGTACACGATGCGGCCAGCACCCATGTTGGTATGGCCAACTTCAGAGTTGCCCATCTGGCCATCTGGCAGGCCGACAGCCATGCCAGATGCGTCGATGGTGGTCATAGGGTAATTTTTCATCAGTGCATCCAGATGCGGCTTGTTGGCAGCAACAACGGCGTTGCCATAGGTTTTCGTCCGGGGTCCAGCCGAAGCCGTCCATGATGCAGAGCATTACAGGTTTCTTTGCCATTGATTGGTTCTCCCTTAGTTTTAGTTAGAAGTTAGGAGGGAGGAGTTAGGAGTTTGTGGTGGACAAAGGCTCGTTACGCATCCCACCGTAGGGGCGCACAGAATAATAGATCCCATTTTGGTGCCACACTTGGCTTCCCTTGAGGGAAGCTGTCTGCGCAGCAGACAGAAAGGTGGTTCCATCGGCTCAAGCCTTTCCGGTTCAGTCAATTCCTAATTTCTCATTCCTAATTGCTCATTCATTCTCAGCCTTTGGTAGCAGCTTCCACGATAACAGCAAACTGGTCTGCTTTCAGGGATGCGCCGCCGATCAGGCCGCCGTCAACATCGGGCTTGGAGAGCAGTTCCTCTGCGTTTTTGGGGTTCATGCTGCCGGCGTACTGAACGGTCAGTGCCTTGGCGGCGTCAGCGCCGTACAGCTCGCCAACCACCTTGCGGATGGCTGCGCAGACTTCCTCAGCCTGGTCAGCGGTAGCGGTCTTGCCGGTGCCGATGGCCCAGATGGGCTCGTAAGCGATAACAACGTTCTTCAGCTCGTCAGCAGTCACGCCGTTCAGAGCGATCTTGACCTGCATGCGGATCAGCTCTTCGGTCACGCCCTGTTCGCGCTGGGTCAGGCTTTCGCCCACGCAGATGATGGGCTTCAGGCCGCCGGCCAGTGCAGCCTTGGCGCGCTTGTTGACGGTTTCATCGGTTTCAGCAAAATACTGGCGGCGCTCGCTGTGGCCAACCACAACGTACTCAACGCCCAGGTCGGTCAGCATGTCAGCGCTGATCTCGCCGGTAAAAGCGCCGGATTTTTCAAAGTGAACGTTCTCAGCGCCAACATGGATGTTGGTGCCCTTGGTTTTGGCAACGGCGGTCACCAGGTCGGTGAACGGCACGCAGATCACAACCTCGCAGCCTGCATCCTTAACAGCGGGGATCAGGGCGTCAATCAGCTCAGCAGCCTCGGTAGCAGTCTTGTTCATTTTCCAGTTACCGGCAATAATTGCCTTACGGTTCTGTTTATCCATGATAAAAACTCCTTCTTATGAACTACTTATTTGCTTGCGTGGATTTTCTTTGTTATCTACCATGCGGGCTACATAACAAAAGCGAGCGCAGCGGCTAAGCCGCCGCGCTCCTGCGGTTTTTCAATTATGCGTTCTGGATAACGGCAAATGCCGGGCAGCTCTTTGCCTTCCAGGTATTCCAGGGAAGCACCGCCGCCGGTGGAGATGTGGGTCATCTTGTCGCCCAGGCCCATCTGCTGCACAGCAGCTGCAGAATCGCCGCCGCCGATCACAGTGGTAGCGCCGCTTTCAGCCATAGCCTTGGCAACAGCCAGGGTGCCGGCTGCCAGGGTCGGGTTTTCGAACACGCCCATGGGGCCGTTCCAGACAACGGTCTTAGAAGCTTTGACGGCATCAGCAAACAGCTTCATGCTCTCGGGGCCGAGATCGCAGCCTTCCATGTCAGCCGGGATTGCGGTAACGGGAACGATCTTAACTTCGACAGGTGCGTCGATGGGATCGGGGAAGTCAGCAACGCAGGCAGCGTCAACGGGCAGCAGCAGCTTAACGCCCTTTTCCTGTGCCTTAGCCATCATTTCCTTGCAGTAGTCGATCTTGGAATCGTCAACCAGGCTCTTGCCGATCTCATAGCCCTGTGCCTTCAGGAAGGTGTAGGCCATGCCGCCGCCGATGATTAGGGTATCGACCTTTTCCAGCAGGTTGGAGATAACGTTCAGCTTATCAGCAACCTTAGCGCCGCCCAGAATAGCGGTGAAGGGGCGCTCCGGGTTGTTGACGGCGTTGCCCAGGTACTTGATTTCCTTTTCCATCAGGTAGCCAACAGCGGTATCCTTAACATAGTTGGTCACACCTGCGGTGGAGCAGTGTGCACGGTGGCAGGAGCCGAAAGCATCGTCAACGTAAGCGTCAGCCAGGCTGGCCAGCTCTTCGCTGAAGGTGTCGATATTCTTGGTTTCTTCCTTGCGGAAACGGGTGTTCTGGAGCAGAACAACATCGCCGTTGCCCATGGTGGCAACAGCAGCCTTGGCCTGGTTGCCAACAACGTTGTCGTCATCAGCAAAGGTAACCGGCTGGCCCAGCTTTTCGCTCAGGCGAACAGCAACGGGAGCCAGGCTGAACTTGGCTTCGGGGCCGTTCTTCGGCTTGCCCAGATGGCTGCACAGGATAACCTTTGCGCCGTCAGCGATCAGCTTTTTGATGGTCGGCAGAGCCGCATTGATGCGGTTGTCGTTGGTGATCACACCGTCCTTCATCGGGACATTGAAATCGCAGCGGACAAGCACGCGCTTGCCAGCGTAGTTTTCGTCATCAATCGTCTTTTTGCCCAAACCCATGGTAAAAAACTCCTCTCGGTAATTTATATTAGCCTTGTGCTTTGGTACTGTTTGGCACAGGGGGCAGACAGCCCCTTTTGCCCTGCCTATATTATACGCAGAATCTGCGGTTTGCGCAAGGGGTATTTGACACATTATTAACAAAATCCCTCAAAAAAATACCACCCGCCACGCCATGCCTTTTGGGCAGTTTGCAGCAGGCAGATATTTTTTTGCGGTTTGCCGGGTTCCGGTACGGCTTTATTTTACAGGCCCTGCACCAGAATAAACACGATCAGCAGCGGTAGCACCACGCTGAAATACGGCTTGAACCACCGCGGCAGGCGCAGGCCCTTGCCGGTATTGGCTTCGGTTAAGTAGTTATCAAAGCCCCAGCCCCACCTGGTTACGCAGAACAGCAGGTAGATCAAGCTGCCAATGGGCAGCAGCAGGTTGCTGACCAAAAAGTCCTCAGCATCCAGCACGGTGCTGCCGGGACCCATGGGCTGCACACCGCTCCACAGGTTAAAGCCCAGAATGCAGGGCACGCTGGCCAGCAGGATGAACACTGTTCCAACGGCACAGGCGCGTTTCAGGCTCCAGCCAAAGCTTTCCTGCAGGCAGGCCAGAATGTTCTGGAACACAGCAATGATGGTAGAAAAGCTGGCAAAGGTCATAAATACAAAGAACAGTGTACCCCACAGGCGGCCGCCCGTCATATTGGCAAATACATTGGGCAGGGTGATAAAGATCAGCTTGGGGCCTGCATCCGGGCTGACCCGTAAGAGAAGCAGGCCGGGAAGATGATCAGGCCGGAACAGATGGCCCACACGCAGGTATCCAGCGCGCAGATATGCAGGGACTCGCCCGCCAGGGTATAATCCCGGCTCATGTAGCTGCCAAAGATTTCCATAGCGCCAACGCCAAGGCTGAGGGTAAAGAACGCCTGGTTCATGGCAGCCACAATGACATTGCCAATGCCCATTTCGGCGGCACGGTTCCAGTCCGGCAGCAGGTAGAACGCCAGGCCCTCGCCCGCGCCGGGCAGCACAAAAGCTGTGCACAGCCAGAACCAGGATCAGCACAAACAGCGCGCCCATCATCCATTTGCCAATGCGTTCAATGCCGTTCTGCAAACCGCGGCTGCAGACAAAAAAGCCCAGCAGCACGGTAATGGCCATCCAGACGATCTGCTCGAACGGGTCGGCCAGCAGGTCGGCGTACACGCCACTGACGGCATCGGCGGCCAGGCCGGTGAATGTACCCTTGACAAACCGGAAGAAATAGGCCAGCATCCAGCCGCTGACGGTGGTGTAATACATCATCAGCACGCAGCAGCCAATCAGGCAGGCCCAGCCGTGCAGGTGCCACTTGCTGCCTTTGGGTTCCAGCGCACGGTGGGCTGTGCCCGCGCTGCCGTGGCCCGCACGGCCAACAGCCAGCTCCATGGTAAGCACCGGTGCTCCCATCAAAACCAGGAACAGCAGGTAGAACAGCACAAATACGCCGCCGCCATACTGGCCCGTTACGGTTGGGAAGCGCCACACATTGCCAATGCCGATGGCGCAGCCTGCGCTGACCATCAAAAAGCCAATGCGTGAAGCAAATGATTCACGTTTCAATCTCAACATCCTCCCTCATTGTAAGCAGCGGCAGGTAGTTGCCGCATGTCAAAAAAGCATTGTTGGGGCGCGGTCAGCGGGCGTACACCATGCTCCCATCACCCCCCGCGCAACATCACTTTTCAACGCCCGGTAACCACTGCCGGCTGCTTACACAGCAATGTTACTATTATACGTTCCCCGGCACGGCAGTTCAAGAGGGCAGGCCCCCTCCCATCCACTCCGGCATTTTTTACAAAAAACAGCCTGTTTTCATGTACAGGATGGCGGTTTGCCATCCTCTGCCCCTTCGGGTGGTTCAGATTTTGCCTCGGGCAATCGTGGTATTATCCTGGGTGCGGTCGCGCAGGGCTTCAACCGGATGGGGCTTTTCTTCAAAGCGGTAGTCCTTGCCGCTGGTGCCAATGTGCTCTTCAATCACCTGGTGGCTGGCCACGCGGGCAGCGTCCGGGCAGACGGCAGCCTGGTAAGCATAGTAGGGTGCATCTTTGGTCAGGGTCTCCACCGGAATGGCGGGGTCATCCTGCACAGCGGTGTTCAAAATGGTGGTTTTGAGCACCTTGCGCAGATATTCTTTCTGGGGGGCCAAAGCGCAGCAGTTCCGGGAAAGTCCCATCCGGGATGATCTGGCAGGCTTCCTTGCCCTCGTACTGTTTCAGCAGAGCTTCGGCGGCATGCAGGTGGCTGCACTCCTGCTCAAAATGCTGCTCCCAGATCTTTTTTAATATGCAGGTCGGTTTCATCCTCCACGCAGGACCAATAAAGGTAGCACTCGGTATATTCATGCAGCAGCAGGTTTTCCAGCCAAGTCATGCCGGGGTCCAGCAGAGCGCCGTACTGGGTCACATGCTGTTCTTCGATCATGCCGATTTCCTGGTACAGCCTGCGGCCAAGGTCACTGTCATAAAAGGTGCCGATGTTCATATAATAGTTCATCGTCTGCTGTTCGGCGGCGGTGATAATGGCGGCGTTCAGCTTGGTGATGGGGGGCCGCCGTGGCCGCGCTGATGGGCTTGCGCACGCTGTCCCGCGGGTGGCGGTGCTCCGCAATGGTGGGGCGGCCGGGCATGATCTCGGTATAGCAGCCCACAAGGCGCTCGGCGTGGATGCCGCGTTCCAGTTCCAGCAGGTCCGCGTAGCGGTACAGATGGTCAAAATCCTCCAGCAGAGCCAGGTTCATCACCTGCACCACATAGGCGTCCGGCTCCCTGCTGGGCCAGGATGGCCGTCAGGTCCACGGCCAGCTGCTCGTAGCCGATGGTGGTTTCCAGAATACTTTCGTCGATCGGCTTTAAGCAGGCACTGCGCTTTTGCTGTTGCTGCTCGGTGCGGCGCAGCACGGCAAGTTCCCGGCGCAGGTCGTTGTTGGTGCAGTGGCGGTGGAACTGGTGGGAGAACCAGTTGGCCTCGTACTCGGTGCCGTTCATTAAAATAATACGCAGCCGGGTGTAGGGGTCCACCTCGTTTTTGTCATAGGGGCGGGGGTAAAGTTTCTGCCAGTCCATATAGTAGCGGTCGGCGGGTTTGGTTTTTACCTCAAAGGGGTTCATTTTTGCAGGCATATACAGTGCTCCTTTCGTCATTGGGGTTCTTTGTTCAGTATGCCCGCAAATGGGCGGCAATACACAAAAAGCCCCCGGCAGAGCGTAAAATACTCTGCCGGGGGCCGTGGTTTTAGGGTTAAGCCTACATCAAGCTAAGCTGTTGCGCTTAGGGCTCTAAGTGCCGATACGGCGAGCGAGGTGCGGCAGATGCTAAGCCAAAAGCGCAGATAATACTTTGTGTATTATCGAGCATTTTGGAACGCAGATGCCGTGCCGCAGCCGCCGGAGCGGTGCTTAAGCCGTCAGGTGGGAATTGTGCGGTGTTGCCTTAGTTCTTGTACTTGAAGTACTCAACCAGGGTGCGGTAACGGAAGTTGCCGCCATCGGTGTAGGTAGCAAAGGTACGGGTCAGATTGTTGCTGCTGTTCATACCCATGCTTTCCTGGTTGGTGTAAGAGATGCGCTGGTTGTTCTGGCGGATCTCGACAACTTCATCGTTCTGGAACTTGATGGAAGCGCTGGTGATCTTGTCATCGGTGACAAATTTGCCGCAATGACGGTCGAACAGCGGGTTGCCAGCACCAATATTGTTATCGCTGGAGAGTCTGAGCACGTTAGAATAGCCGTTGGAGTTGCCGCTGTTGGTCCAGCCGGCCAGGTGGCCATTGCTGTCATAGCTCCAGGTGTCAGTACGCACGGTCTTGTTGCTGCTGTTCACAATGGTCATCTTGGTGTAACGGTTACGGCTGCCGCTGCTGGTCAGGTTGACGATGCAGGTAACTTTGTTCTGGCCGTTGTATTCCCAGAACTTGGAAACGCTGCCCAGGCTGTCCCACTCTTTGGCAGTCCAGTAGCTGTACAGGTACCAGCCGCCATTGTAGCGGTAAACGGAGATCTTGGCAAAGCGGTTGCTGTTATCATACTCATAGCGATACTCGTAAGAGTAGTTGTCGTTGCCGTACTCGCGGTGGGTATGCTTGGTCAGCATGCCGTTGTATTCATAATAGAAGTCGTCCTGAACCTGCAGGTTGCCGGACTTATCGCGGCGCTGCTCTTTCAGCAGGCGGCCCTGTGCATCGTAATCGGTGGTCAGGGTATTCATCACGCTGCCGTCAGCATAGTAGTTGGTGCGCTTGATCTCGCGGTACTTGGTCACATCCACGTTGGTGGACTGCAAAATGCCGGTGTTGTAATCAAACACGCAGGTAATGCCGTCGATCACAACGGTGCCCTTTGCCATAGCGCCGGTGATGAGGTCAAAGTAATAAGTACCCTGAGAGTTGGTATTCCAGCCCTTGATCATATGGCCGTTGGCATCATAGCGAACCCACTTGCCGCCGTTGGAGTCCTGATAGACATCCTTGCTGACAGCCATTGCGCCGTTATTGACGGAATCCAGCCAGTACCAGGCATCGGAAGCGGGGTCATAGATTTCCTTGCCGCGGCCAGTGGTGCCCTGGCGCTTGCCGCCTTCGTACCAGAACTTGTCGCCGTTGATGTTGACCCACTGCTTATCCAGGCCAATGCCTGTGGTGGTATCAAATGCGCAGGGAATGCCGTCTATCGTACACATCCCCTTTACCATAGCACCGGTCACGAGATCGAAGTAGTAAGTACCCTTCTCGTTGGTATTCCAGCCCTTGACCATATGGCCGTTGGCATCGTAACGCACCCACTTGCCGCCGTTGGAGTCCTGATAGACGTCCTTATTGGTGGTCATAGCGCCGCCCTGAACAGCATCCCGCCAGTACCAAGCATCGCTCTTGGGGTCATAGATTTCCTTGCCGCGGCCAGTGGTGCCCTGGCGCACGCCGTTTTCGTACCAATACCAGGGGCCGCCGGGGTATTCCTGATACCAGCCGTTCTCCGGCGGTGCATCATAGGTAGCGGCGTCCTCTTTCACGTTGTCCTCTGCCGGTTCAGCGTCAACTTTCGGTTCCTCGGTGGCTGCGGTTTCCGGGGTAGCAGTTTCCACCACTGCAATGCTTGCAGCGGTTTCAGCCTGCGGGTTCGGCTCCTGTGCAAAAACGGGCAGTGCCATAGCGGACACCATTGCCAGCGCCAGCAGGAATGCGGTGATTTTTTTCTTCTGCATGTTCCGTTCGTTCCTCCTTATAAATGGGCGTACCCGGGGATTTTCCGGCTGCACCCGGCAGCCTGTTCGGCCGCGCGTTGCTTTTTTAATCAAATGCGGCCGGGCCGAAAAATCAACCATAAACCGCGATTTCATTTATTATACCACACGCCAAAAAATTCCACAACATTTTTACCATTTTCGAATTGTAAAAATTCAGGGCGAGTTTTTGGGTTTTTTACCCGGTTTATCATTTTCTAAAAATCGTTATCCCGTCAGGTTAGCGGGCGCACAATGGGCGTTCCAACGGGTAAGAGGCAGGTTAAATGGTGGTAGTGCATTATAAAGGCAACACCGCACAATTCTAAGTGCCAATACGGCGAGCGAGGCACGGCAGCTGCTAAGCCAAAAGCGCAGATAATACTTTGTGTATTATCGAGCATTTTGACAACGCAGATGCCGTGCCGCAGCCGCCGGAGCGGTGCTTAAGCCGTCAGGCGGGAATTGTGCGGTGTTGCCCTGATTTGTAGGGGCCGCTGCTTGCATCGTCCTGCATATCAGGCCCGCTTTTTACAATTTCATTACTACGCGCTGCATAGGGAACCGCCCCTCAGAGAGAAGCCAATTTCCTATTTGGGTTTTCATCAAAGCACCTTATGTTGGGTCGTTTTAAGCGCCTCACTCGATCACAATCCCCGTTCCATCCAGTAACCTTACCACATCAGGAAAGCTGAACCTTGCGCCTTTCAACTTGTTGGTCTCCAAATCAATGGCGTATTCTTCGGCGGTGCGCAGGTCGGCTTTTTGCAAATCGCAGCGGGTGAACCGGGTTCCGCCCAGCCGCACACCGTAAAAGCTGGCCCCGGCAAGGCGGGTATCATCAAAGGTGCATTGCTGCAGTTCCGCCCCGGTCCAGTCAAAGCCGTTCAGTGCCATGCCGGAAAAATCATTGTAGCGGAACGCGCAGTTTTTGATTTTGCCAAACGGCTGGAACACCCCGCTTTTGCCCTGCAGCCCGCCCCACGCCATGGAGCGGAACGCACTGTTCAGCAGCCAGGCATCTTTCATGGTGGTAAAGCCTGAACACCACGCCGGAAAAATTGCAGTGGTCAAAGGTACAGGCGTTGAAGCGGCAGTTCTGCACCCGCGTGCCCAGCCAGCGGCAGTGGTCAAACACACAGTCCTCGAACTCGGCGTTTTCCAGCAGCTCGCCGGGGTCATAATTGGCAAAGGTCTCCCCTTGATAAAATCGGCGTTCCGCCATCAAAACTCCTCCTTGTGCTGTTGGAAAAACTCAAAGGTATCCCGCACGCTTTCCAGCTCGGTCCAGCGGCGGGTGCGCACCGGGTCACTGTCCAGATCATAAATGCGGGCACCGGGGATTGCCAGCAAAAACGGCGAATGGGTGGCCAGCACAAACTGGCAGCCGTAAAACCGGGCCGAATCTGCCAAAAAATCCGCCAAAGCGATCTGCCGCGCGGCGGAAAGGCTGTTTTCCGGTTCATCCAACAGATAAAGGGCATCCCCGCGCAGTTTTTCCTGGAACATCAAAAAAGGCGCTTTCGCCGTTGGAGTGGGTGCGGATGTTGGAAGACAAAGTTTTGCGCGCCACCTGAGATTTGGAATAGCGCCGTGCCGCGCTGACCTGCTTGAGCCGGTCATAATCCTCCATGCTGTGCATCTGGAATTTGGCGGTGCGGGCCTCGGTGTATTCATCAAACAGGCTGCCGCGGCGGGTATCAATGTTATCGTTGATGGCGCGCACATCCAACATATAGTCAAACACATCGTCGCTGGTCAAAATCAGGCTGCCCGCCGGGATGGCGTGCAGGGTGTGGAACTGGCACAGGGAGACATAATCCGGGAAGAAATCACTGCGGTTATACTGTGCCCCGCGCTGCAGGCGCAAAGCGTCCGCCATCACGTTGAGCGCTGTGGTTTTGCCGGAGCCGTTGCCGCCGTACAAAATGGTCACATCCGCCAGGTCCAGTGCTTTCAAGCCCCGGCCCGCAAACAGGCCAAAGGGGTAGAAAGAATCATAGCAGGTCATTTTGGCCCGCGGCGACTCGGCAAGGTAGTTAGCCTCGCTGTTTTGGCTGGGAAAATAAAATTCCGAAAGATAGATCACATCTCTCTCCTCCCTTCCGGTTTCTTTCTCAAATTATACCATACCTCCGGGTAAAGGCAAATGCCTTGCATACAGGCAACGTTTTTGGGGATACGGCAAAGATTTTGCGGGTCAAAAATAAAAGCATGTGCACCCGCTCTCCTCGAAAACCCAAAATTTTCGATTCGTTTTGTCATGCACATGCTTTTGTGTTATCTGATGATACGCTGCGGTTTATGCCGGGAGGCACCGGAGTGCCGGAAATTCAGCCTGTTTTTTATAAACACAGCCGAATTTTTGCCGTACAGCTGGTATAGATTATTTCTTCTGAACGTACTTGAGGCAGTCCAGCATAACAGCAACCAGAATGATGATGCCGGAGAACACGAACTGCAGGTTCGTATCAATACCCAAAGTGGTCAGAGAGTAAGTCAACGCGGTGAAGATGAACACACCGACAACCACGCCGGAAATCTTGCCGATACCGCCGGTGAAAGAAACGCCGCCCACAACGCAGGCCGCGATGGCATCCATTTCCCAGCCCTGACCATATGCAGCGGAGCCGGAGCCCACCATACGGATGCATTCCAGCCAGGAGCCGAAGCCATACAGAATGCCTGCCAGAATAAACGCGCCTACCGTAACGCGGAATACCGAGATGCCGGAAACAGCAGCAGCTTCGGCGTTGCCGCCGACTGCGAACAGGTTTTTACCAAAGGTCGTCTTGTTCCAGATGAACCACACAATGATCACAGCTGCGATAGCCCACAGGATAATGGTGGGGAAACCGCCAATCTTGGGGATGATCATGCTGGGGATGTTGCCTTCGATACCGCCAAAGGAAACACCCTTGGTTGAATAGGTGACCAAGCCAAAAATGACCAGCATGTTCGCCATCGTAGAAATGAATGGGTGCATTTTGAACTTGGCTGTAAAGAAACCTGCGATGGTGGTAAAGACTGTGCAACAGGACAATGCAGACAAGCAGCGCCAAAATAACGCGTGCAACGACCGGCAGCCCGGTAAAATCAAACACATGGCCAAAAACCGCACCGGTGTTGATTCCCTTGTGCATAATGATGGTAGCGGCAGTCATGCCCATACCAACCATACGGCCAATGGACAGGTCCGTGCCGGCCAGCAGGATCAGCCCGGCAACGCCCAAAGCCAGGAACATGCGCGGCGAAGCCTGCTGCAGAATGTTCAAAATATTGTTGACGGTAAGCAGCGGCACTTTCTTGCCGAACTGGGCAATCAGGCACAGTATAATAAAGATGATAACGATTGCAATGTACAGACCGTTGCGCAGCAAAAAGTCACGGCGATTAAATGTGTACTTGTAGTTTTCCCACTTTTGCGCCAGAGACTCGCCAACCGTAAACTTGGACAGGCGCAGCATATCGATCAGGTGATATTTGTAATCAAACGCGGCATGCCGGCGGTCCTTGATTGCCTGGCAGTCCTTATCCAACTGCATTTTGGCGTCGAACAGGCGGTTCTTGTGGACATACTTTTCGTCCTTGATTTCCTGCTGATTGCTCAGCTTGGAAAGCGCCGTCTCGTGTTCCTTTTTTTTTCAGCTGTTCTACAGCTGCCTGATATTTCTGCTGGGCTTGTACCTTTTCCTGCTTGCAGCTGGCCACCACCGCCTGGTAATAGTCGCTGTCATAATGGGCTTTCAAATAGGCTTCAGCATCAGCGATCAGCTTGTTGATCTGGCCCTTGTTTTTTTCTTCAACTGCCTTGGCCGCTGCCAATTCAGCCTTCAGTTTGGTCTCACGTTCCGTTTTTTTTTCCTGCGCGGTATAGATGCGGTCGCGCTTCAGGTTATCCAGCTCATTCTGGATATTGACAGCTTTTTCAGTACCGTCAGTACGAAGTTCATCGATCTGCGCCTGGATTTTCCCAACATATTCATCGATTGGCTGGCGAAGCTTGGCTTCCTGCTCCGCCGAAAGAATTTTTGAAGTTTGTGTTGCAGTTGCCATAGATCATTATCCCCCATTACAGGTATTTTGCGCTGAGTCTCAAAAAGCTCTTCCTGATTTGTTTCCTTGGTATTCACAATGCCGGAAAGATGTCCGTTGGACATAACGCCGATCCGGTTGGTGATACCCAGAATCTCAGGCATTTCAGAGGAAACAACAATAACCGTCTTTCCCCTGTTTGGCCATCTTGATGATCAGCTCATAGATTTCGTACTTTGCGCCAACGTCTATACCGCGCGTAGGTTCATCCATCATAAAGACCTGGGGTTCGCGTTCCAGCCATTTGCCAAAAATGACCTTTTGCTGGTTGCCGCCAGACAAACTGGTGATCATATCGTCAGGTCCCATGCACTTGGTGTGCATGACCTTGATCTCCTTGCTTGTGGCTTTTTTACCATTTTGGGCATTGACAGCCCAAGGCCACCTTTGTACTGGTCCAGGTTGGCAATGGTAGTATTGAATGTCAAATCGCTCTTCAGGAACAGGCCGTTTGCTTTGCGTTCCTCGGTAATCAGGGCAAATCCATGCTCGATCGCTTCGTGGGCATTGTTGAAGTTCATCAGGTGGTCGCGGAAATACACACGCCCTGCCGCACGGGTACGCACGCCGAAAATGGTTTCCAGCAGCTCTGTACGTCCGGCGCCCACCAGGCCATACAGACCAAAAATTTCGCCCTCGCGCACATCAAAGCTGATATCCTGCAGATAAGGCGCATATTTGGTGGACAGATGCTGGATGGACAAGATCGGATCTCCGGGGATATTGTCCACCGGCGGGAAGCGGCTTTCAAGCGAGCGTCCTACCATGGCGGTGATCAGCTCGCCCATGTTGGTGTCCTTGCTGTCCTTGGTCATAACCAGGTTGCCGTCACGCAGAACCGAAATCTGGTCACAAATTTCAAAAATTTCGTCCATCTTATGTGAGATGTATATCAGCGCAATGCCCTGTTCTTTCAGCATGCGCATCATCTCAAAGAGTTTATTCACTTCCTGCACCGTCAGCGAAGAAGTCGGCTCATCCAGAACGATGACCTGGGCATTGTAAGAGATGGCTTTGGCAATTTCACACATCTGCCGCTGCGAAACCGACATATTGCGCATGGGCTGGGTCAGGTTGACGGTCATGCCCAGTTTGCGGAACAGATCGGCTGCTTTTTTCTTCATCTGCCCTTCGTCAACCACGCCCATAGAGTTGACCGGGTACCGCCCCAGGAACAGGTTATCAATCACACTGCGCTCCAGGCACTGGTTCAGTTCCTGATGCACCATTGCAATTCCGTTTTCCAGCGCGTCTTTCGGGCCGGAAAAACTGATCTCCCTTGCCATTGAGGAAAATCTTGCCCTCATCCTTTTTTGATAAGTACCGAACAGACATTTCATCATGGTAGACTTACCGGCGCCGTTTTCGCCCATAAGCCCCATAACTGTACCGCGTTTTACATCCAGATTGATATGATCAAGTACTCGGTTGCGGCCAAACGACTTGCACATACCGCGAATTGACAAGACAATATCGTCTTTCGCTTCTGCCATTCTCGTCACTCCCGTCTTGCAAATTGGCAAACTGCCCTACGGCTGCTCACCTGTTTTCATAAAAAAACGCTATTAGAGAAAACTTCATTCTCCCCTATGGAGAAATACATTCTCCCTAATAGCGTTGCCGTTACTTAACTGTCAGTTATTGCTGTTGCCGTTGAATCACTGGTTCAGCAGAGAAGTGTACGAAGCAGCGTTATCGGTCTTAACCATATTGATGGCAAAGGCATCGTATGCGCTGGGATTGCCCAGGCGGTTGGTGATGTTGGCCTCGGTCTGGCCGTCGCCGCCGATGTAGTCAATCTTCAGGTTCAGCAGATCATCATATTTCTCCAGCAGGGGCTGGTAAGTAGCGCTCAGGAAGTTATCCGCGGAGTTGTAGATATCCAGCCAAACGCTCTTTTCCGGGCTGGTAGTGGCATCCAGCTGGTTGGAAACAGGCCCATACGGCTTGGTAGAGTCGGTGAAGTCCGTGTAGTTGTCTGCCGTGACTGCCACGTTCAAAGCATAGTAGGAACGCTCGTCCTCATTGTAATAGTAAACATCGCTGCTCAGGACATTGCCTGCAGCATCCGGAGTGGCAATACCGGTGTTGATGTCCACGCCGTCCAGCGCATTACGCAGCAGGCGCAGGGTCAGGTAGGCCTGCACGTCAGCGTGCTGGCTGATCGTTCCGCCGTAACCGTCGGCAATGGCAGCAACTGCGTCAGCGTTTGCATCGTAGCCAAAGGTGGGAACGCCATTTTCCTGCGACCAGGAGTTAAACATTGCCATGCCCATGCCGTCATTGTTGGAAATAACGATATCGATGGAATCTCCCAGAGAAGAAGCCCAGGCGCTGATGGCGTTGCTGGCGGTGCCGGCATCCCAGGTAGCGCCGGCGGAATTCTTCATTTCCTGAGAAGCAAGCTCACGAACGGAGAAAGTCGTGCCATTCACATCAATGGTGCCGTCCTGAACCTGGGTAGCGGAACCATCTGCATTGGTACCGACAGGATCAGAAACAATGCCGCTGCTGCCTTCCACTGCGGTGCCCAAAGCGCTACGAACGCCACGGGTACGGGCAATCGAGTCATTATGGCCGATATCGCCGATTGCCAGAACATAGCCGATAACGCCGTCGCCGTTGCGGTCGATGGTGTCAGCATGTGCTTTAATGTAATCTGCGATCATCTTGCCCTGCAGTTCAGCACCCTGGTTGGCATCGAAACCGACATAATAAGTATTGCCGTTAAAGTTCAGTGCTTCCGTATCCAGCTCGCCTGTGGTGCTGTTGGAAGGCTGGCGGTTAAACCACACCAGCGGCTTATCCTTATTTTCAACGGTACCGCTTTCAGCAGCCGTAGAGGTAGCTGCCGAAGTATCGGTAGATGTGCTTTCCGTGGATGTTGCGGCACTGGAGGCACTGGAGGCACTACTGCCGCAGGCAGCCAGGCTCAAGGTCATTGCAGCTGCCAAGGTCAACGCTAATGTTTTTTTCATAATGGTTCTCCTTCTTTATAGGTCGGGATGCTGCTTTCGCTCCCGCTCATTGTTTTTATGGTATAGCAAAACCGGAGGAAAAGCAAGGCGCATTTTGACTAAAATAGTTGCAGAATTTTGTACGCATTTGGCATATTGCAACATCTTTGTGTTCTGTTTTTTGTATGTTACGCCCATTCCGGCTGCATTTTTCCCTGCAACTCCATGTCACAGTGCTGTACCCGCATTTCATATGCTCCACCTGGCAGCAGAGTATCCTGTATGTTCCCGCACCATTTACATATTAATATTCAATACTATGCCTGATTTTATAAAGGCAACACCGCACAATTCCCGCCTGACGGCTTAAGCACCGCCCCGGCAGCCGCGGTACGGCATCTGCGTTGCCAAAATGCTCGATAATACACAAAGTATTATCTGCGCTTTTGGCTTAGTAGCTGCCGCACCTCGCTCGCCGTATCGGCACTTAGAATTATGCGGTATTGCCTAAAATATCGCCCGTCCTGCTCATCTGCAGGGCTGTCCGGCAGCCTTTTTGACGCTTCGGAGCATGATGACAAAATAAAAAACTGTGCTCCCTAAATATAATCAGGGAAGCACAGTTTATGGCGTATTTCTCCGCTGTTAAAGTTCAGCCTGTTTTTCGCGGCATTCAGGGCAGATGTAATGGATGGTCAGCTGGTAGGAACGCACTTCGGTTCCAATGGCATTTTCAATTTCGCGCACCAGGCCGATCACCGGCAGGTCCTGCAGGCTGCCGCAGCAATCACAGTACAAATGGCCGTGCGGGTTGGAGGTTTTATCAAACCGGTCGGGGCCATCTGGCATTTCCAGCCGGGCAATTTCCCTGGCCTGTTCCATCAGCTTTAAGTTGCGGTACACGGTGCCGCGGGCAATGCCGGGCATCTTCTCCCTGGCAATGGCAAAAATTTCGTCCGCCGTCAGATGTTTGGGGCTGTGCTGTAAAATTTCCAAAATCAAGGCACGCTGGCGTGTCATGGCGGGCTCCTTTCTGTATGGAATGAGTTGTAAGAAAATTTATAAAATAAGACATTGTAAGATATCTTTACCATAAGAATACACATGTTTCGTGCATTTGTCAACGGTATTTGCTGGTAAGCAGGATATTTTTAAGAGCTTGTCCGAATTCATGGCAGAGCAATGCCGCCGCACCATCCACGGTGCAGCGGCATTGCCTGTGTTAATTCTTTTCCGGGTCCAGGCAGGCGCCGGCTTTGCGGCATTCCAGGTGCAGGTGGCTGCCCTGCTGGGCTTCGGCGGGCACGTTGCCTGTGGTGCCAAGGCGGGTCCCGGCGGTTACTTTTTCGCGCTGGGTCACGGCGACTTCTTCCAGCCCGCAGTAGCGCCACACGCGATCCTGCGCGTCGGTCACTTCCACCACGCGGCCCCACAGAGCATCATCCGCAATGGCGGTCACGGTACCGGCGGCCACCGCCGTTACCTGTTCGGCAGTATAATCCGTGCCGTTGTGGGTGCGCCAGTCCCCCAGGGTGGGGTTATACACCAGCGTATTCCCGCTGAACGCCTGGCTGACTTTACCGTTCCAGCCAGCATGCGGCAAGGTTCCCTGCTGCGCGGACGAAGCAGCAGAGCTGCCAGTCCCGCCGGAGGCGCTGCCAGACTGCCCAGCCCCCTGCTGCAAGGATGACGATGCAGACCCCGCAGCTGACGGCGCGGGCGATGGCTGCACTGTCGCCACAGGAACATCCTGTGCGGGCTGGTTTACGGCGGCATCCGGTGAATCCCATACGTCTGTTCCCTCCTCCAGGGCCTGTTTTTGGATGCGGGTCAGGTCCTCGACCCCGCGCACCACGCTGCGGATGGCGGCAATTCCGGTAATGGTTGCCGCAAACACCAGTGCAAGGCAGACAAGATATAGCCCTTTTGCCTTCAAAAATGCTTTAATGCTGTTCATCTTCCCCCGTCCTTTGCTTGCCGTACGGCCAAAAACATCGGGCGCAAAACCTGCCGCCCGGAATTTTTAACCGCACCGTTCGTGTTGTGTATGCCATTAGTGTTGCGCAGACAGATTGGATTTATGCACAAAGCGGGCAAAAATACCGGCAATACCGCATAATTCTAAGTGCCGATACGGCGAGCGAGGTGCGGCAGATGCTAAGCCAAAAGCGCAGATAATAGTGGATGTCTTATCGAGCATTTTGGCAACGCAGATGCCGTACCGCAGCCGCCGGAGCGGTGCTTAAGCCGTAAGGCGGGAATTGTGCGGTGTTGCCTACTGCCCGGTTTTGCTATGCAGTTTGCCCCAACGGCACCGTTTTGTTTTGTTTAACCTTGCTCTTGCGTTTTGTTCCACCAGCGTTTATACTTATTATAGTAGGACTATTATGTCCATCACTATTATTATTTGTGAGGTGGAGACAATGAAGGCACCCCTGGTTATTACGATGGCGCGTGAATATGCATCCGGCGGCAGCGAGATTGCCCAGAAAGTTGCTGATCTTTTGGGGATTCCCCTGTACAACAAGGAGCTGATCACCATCGCCGCAAAAAAGAGCGGCCTGACGGAAGAAGCCATTGCCGCCAGCGAGACCCAGCGCAGCGGCAGCCTGATCTACAGCCTTTACATGATGGGCAACACCATGCCCCTGGCGGACCAGGTGTACATTTTGCAGTCCAATGTCATTAAAGAAGTTGCTTCCCAGGGCTCCTGTGTGATTTTGGGCCGTTGTGGTGACTATGTTCTGCGCGACCGCCCCAATGTGCTGCGCACCTTTGTGTTTGCTCCCATTGATATCCGCGTGGCCAACGCCAAAGTGCGCCCCGATGCCAAGGATATGCCCGATCGCCTATGGGAGACCCATCTGGCCAAGCATGACCGCGCCCGCGCAAGCTATTACAACTATTATACTGAAAACCGCTGGGGCGAAGCGAAAAACTATGATCTTTGCCTGAATGCAGCAATTGGCCAGGATGCCTGTGCCCAGCTGATTGTTCAGGCTGCAAAAGCAATGGAGGCAGCTAATCAGGAATGAGTGATTCTGTACAGAAATACTCTGCATCCCGAAGGGGCAGCGCGCCGATAGGCCCGCTGCTCCTTTCGTGTTCAGTACCTATGATGATTTCGATGCTGGTTCAGGCACTTTATAACATTGTGGACAGCATCTTTGTCAGTCGTGTGAACGAAGCGGCGCTTTCCGCCGTTTCGCTGGCGTTTCCCATCCAGAACCTGATGATTGCCTTTGCCGTGGGCACTGCTGTTGGTGTAAACGCCTATCTTTCCCGCTGTTTGGGTGAGGGCAACCGGGCCGAGGCCAGCCGCGCGGCGATGAACGGCCTGTTCTTAGCGTTCTGCGGCGGCATCGCCTTTCTGGTGTTCGGCATTTTGGGCGCGCGGGCGTTCATTGCGTCCCAGACCACCGATGCCCAGATCATGCAGTACGGTGCCGATTATCTTTCCATCTGCACGTTATGGTGCATGGGCTTGTTCCTGCAGTGCATGCTGGAAAAACTGCTGGTCGCCACCGGGCGCAGTGCGTTCGCCATGGCCAGCCAGCTGATTGGCGCTTTGGTCAACATTGCGCTGGATCCCATCTTCATCTTCGGTCTGTTCGGCGTGCCCCGCATGGAAGCAGCCGGTGCTGCTGTGGCTACCGTAGCCGGGCAGTGGATCGGCGCAGCTGCCGGGCTGACGATGAACCTGCTGTGCAATAAGGACATCAACCTAACGCTGAAAGGCTTCCGCCCGGCGGGGTCCACCATCAAGCGCATTTACGCGGTGGGCATTCCCTCCATTGCCATGAACGCCATTGGCAGCGTGATGACCTTTGCGATGAACAACATCCTGATTGCCTTTTCCAGCACCGCCGTTGCGGTGTTTGGTGTTTACTTCAAGCTGCAAAGCTTTGTACTCATGCCTATTTTTGGCATTAACAACGGCATGGTGCCCATTATCGGCTACAATTTACGGTGCCCGCCAGCCCAAGCGCATTACCCAAACCATCAAACTGGCTGTCTGCTTTGCCGAGTGCATTATGCTGTGCGGCCTGATTCTGGCCGAAGTTTTCCCACATGTGCTGCTGGGTGTGTTCAACGCCAGCCCCACCATGCTGGCCATGGGTATTCTGGCCTTGCGCATTATTGCCATCCATTTTCCGATGGCAGGTTTCAACGTAATTTCTTCCTCCGCGTTCCAGGCGCTGGGGCGCGGCACGCTGGCGCTGTTGGTTTCGGTGATCCGCCAGCTGGTTGTGCTGGTGCCTGCCGCCTGGCTGCTGAGCCACACCGGTAATGTAAACGCCGTGTGGTTTGCTTTTTCCCATTGCAGAGCTGGTTGCCGTTACGCTGTGCGCTGTGTTTATGCGCAAGTGCCACCGCGACATTTTGCTGCCAATGGAAGCCGGCCAGAAAACGGCTGCCTCTGTATAAGGAGGGGTTTGTATGCTGCGCCATATCAAACCAGGCATGCTGGTGTTCAGTGTGCTGTACATTCTGCTTGGCCTGCTGTTGCTGCTTGCCCCGCAGGCGGTTGCCGATGTGTTCTGCATTGCGCTGGGCTTGTTGGTGGTTTTGTGCGGGCTGCAAAGCCTGTACGGTTATTTTAAGAAAGATAACGGCAGCATCCGAGCCACCGTCAGCCTGCTGCTCAGCCTGCCCACCATTGCGCTGGGCATGTGGGCACTATTGTGTACCGTACAAAGCGCCATGACCTTTGAATGGCTGTTGCCGCTGCTGTTTGGCCTGATGCTGCTGGTGGATGGCGTGGTGCGCGCACAGTCTTCCTTTGCCCTTGCCAAGCGCAAGGGGCAAAAGTGGTGGGTGGTGCTGCTGCTCAGCATTGTTTCGCTGTTGTGCGGGGCATTGCTGGCGTGTTCTCAGCTGCTGAACAACCGCAACGTGGATCTTTTGCTGCTGTCCGGCATCTTTTTACTAGCAGAGGGCATTTTGAATCTGTGCTGCACCATTTATATTGCGATGGAGTTCCATGCGCTGGACAGGCTGGATGCTGCCAAGGCGGAAATGGAAACCGCTGCCGCACCGGAGCCATCCCCCGAAACCCCCCCCTGCCCCGGCTGAACCCGCTGCAGAAGAATCTGCCGAAACGGACCTGCCCGATGTGCCAGCCCCGGAGCTGACCACCGAACCACCGGAACCCGACCAAGAGCCCACAGCGGATGCCGCAACCTGATGTTACCCTGCGCTGAAACGGCGCTTATTTGTAAATTTAAGGAGCAATTACCCTACATGAACAATTATGATCTGATTATCGTTGGCGCCGGCCCGGCCGGTATTTTTACCGCACTGGAACTGCTGCGCAAAAGCAGCAAAACTACCGGCCCGCGCATCTGCCTGATTGAAAAGGGCAAACCGGTAGAAAAGCGCCACTGTCCCAAAGATAAAACCGGCCACTGCGTGAACTGCAAGCCCACCTGCGCCATCACCACCGGCTTTTCCGGTGCCGGTGCGTTCTCGGACGGCAAGCTGTCCCTCTCCTATCAGGTTGGCGGCGAGCTGCCGGAGCTGATCGGTGAGGATTTTGCCCAGGAGCTGATCAACTACACTGACAAGATCTATCTGGAATTTGGCGCTGACCCGCATGTGGAAGGTATTTACGAGGGCAGCGAGATCAAGGAGATCCGCAAGCGCGCCATCCAGGCCGGCCTGCAGCTGGTGGACTGCCCCATCCGCCACCTTGGAACCGAAAAAGCCCAGCAGCTGTACCTGAACATCCAGAACTATCTGCTGGCCCGCGGTGTGGAGATGCTGTTCAACACCGAATGTGACAACATTCTGCTGGAAGGCAGCGAGTGCAAGGGCGTTGTGATCACCGAAAAGGGCGAGCGCCGCGAGCTGCGCGCCGACCAGGTTGTGATTGCCACCGGCCGCCGCGGTGCAGATTGGCTGGAAAAGCTGTGCGCCGAGCACAACATTGCCCACAAGCCCGGCACCGTTGATATTGGTGTGCGTGTGGAGTGCCGCAACGAGATCATGGAGACCATCAACAAGGTTCTGTACGAAGGCAAGCTGATTGGTTACCCCAACCCGTGGAAGAACAAGGTCCGCACCTTCTGCCAGAACCCCGGCGGCTTTGTCGCGCAGGAAAACTATGACAATGACCTGGCGGTCGTCAACGGTCACAGCTACAAGGATCTGAAATCCGGCAACACCAACCTGGCCATTCTGGTCAGCCACAACTTTACCGAACCGTTCAACCAGCCCATTGCCTATGCCCAGAAGGTTGGCGAACTGACCAACATGCTGGGTGCCGGGCACATTCTGGTACAGCGCTACGGTGATATTCTGGACGGCAAGCGCACTTGGGCCAAGGAGCTGGCACATTCCAATGTGCGCCCGACCCTGAAAGATGCCGTTGCGGGCGACATTACCGCCGCCATGCCGTACCGCGCCATGGTGAGCATTATTGAGTTCATCAAGATGGTGGACCATGTTGCCCCCGGCTTTGCCGCACCGGAAACCCTGCTGTACAGCCCGGAGCTGAAGTTCTATTCCAACAAGGTCAAGATGGACACCGACCTGGAAACGAACATTTCCGGCCTGCACTGCCTGGGCGATTCCTCCGGATGGACCCGCGGCCTGATGATGGCCTCCGTCATGGGCGTTCTGATGGGCCGCAAGCTGATTGAGAATCATGATATGTGAGGTTTTTACGGGGGATTTTGTTCCTTCTTTGAAAAGAAGGAAGCAGAAACTTTCATCATATTATCACATAAAATAAAATTAAGGCGCACCACACAATCCCTGTGTGATGCGCCTTAATTTTATTTTTTCTGTTTTGCTATACTAAAGTTTCTTCGGTCCCTTCTTTTCAAAGAAGGAACAAAATACTCCCGTAAAGAACTTAGTTCCCGCTTTCAGCCGTTGCGGTGGACTGGGTGCTTTCGCCCAGGGTCACTTCGCAGCTGATGACCTTGCCATCACGCTCTACCTGCAGGGTAACGGTATCGCCAACTTCCTTGCTCTGGCAATACTTCTGTACATCGGATGCACTGGAGACTGCCACATCATCAATGGAGATGATGCGGTCACCCAGCTTCAGGCCGCCTTTTTCGGCACCGCTGCCGGATGCGATCTGGTAGATATACACACCATAGTTGCTGACGCCGTACTGCATAGCAGTCTGGGCATCATTGATGGTGATGACCGTAACACCCATGGCCGGGCGGGCAACATAACCCTTTTCGATCATCTGTTTTGCCATTTCCATGGCGGTATTGATGGGGATTGCAAAGCCAAGCCCCTCTGCATCGCTGGAGCTGCTCTTGGCGTTGACAATACCGATCAGCTCACCGTTTGCATTGAACAGGCCGCCGCCGGAGTTGCCCGGGCTGATGGAAGCGCTGGTCTGGATCAGGTTCATATCGTTGCCCTGAACGGTAACTTCACGGTTCAAGGCGCTGACAATACCATTGGTAACGGTGTTGCTCAGGGTACCCAGCGGGTTGCCAACGGCAATGGTGGTTTCGCCAACAGCCAGGCTGTCGCTGTCGCCAATCACAGCCGGAGTCAGACCAGTGGCTTCGATTTTCAGGACTGCAACGTCCGAAGTAGAATCCTGGCCAACGACCGTTGCGGTATACTCTGTTCCGTCTGCCAGCTGTACCGTGATGTTATTTGCGCCGGAAACCACATGGGCACAGGTCACAATGTAACCATCCTGCGAGATGATCACGCCGGAGCCTGCACCGCTCTGCACATAGCTGCCGCCAAACCAGGTGTTGGTGCTGACCATCTGCTCGGTGGTGATGGCCACAACGCTGGGCTGTACCAGCGCGGCAACATCCTGAATCGACAGGTTGGTGCCGTTGGTGCTGCCCCCTGGGATACAGAATCCGTGTTGGTGTCACGCTGGACCTGCTGGACCACAACCTGGCCGCCGGTCAAGCCGGTGCGGCTGGCAACCACAGTTCCTGCCAGGCCACCGCCAAAGCCAAGGGCTACCACACCGATGCAGGCCGCCACACGCAGCAAAACCTTTTTGCCGCCGTGGCTCTTTTTGGGCTCGTTCTGCGGGGGCTGTGGGTTGCTGGAATAGCTGTAACCATTGTAGCCGCCGTTATTGCCGTTGCCACCGTTGCCACCGTTGCCGCCATTGCCTGCAGCGGGGCCCTGGGGGTTATAGCTGCTGTTCTGTTGGCTGGAATAATTAGAATAATCTGTCTGTGCGGTGTTGGCGGTGTTCACTCCGCTGCTGCCCACATTGGGGTAACCGGACTGCTCTGCTTGGGGCTGTTCCGGCTGAGTGCCCGCTGGCTGCCCGTTATTATTCTGCGGGCCGCCATTATTATAAAGACCCGAATAATCATATTCACTCATGAAAAATCTCTCCTTTGTTCTGCCGCACGGCGCTTGGGGGCCGCCGGGCGGTGATACACGGTCTGGCGGAAGCTTTTGCTTTGTCTTTCTCGCTTCCCTCAACCTTGTGCCTACAGTATAACCGCTAATTGTGAAAACAGTTTCGCGACTGCGTGAAAGAAATGTGAAATCTCCAAAAATCCGGTCAGTTTGGGCTGTGGTTTGACTTTATCCGCCCCATGCCGTACAATCAGTTGCAGACTGAAACATTAGGGGGAGCTTGCCCATGCGGATTGAAAAAACGGCACTGGACGCACAAAACCGCTGTGTCTATTCGTTATATAAAGAGAAAGGCTGCATCGGCCATGCCGTTACCTGTGCCGATTGTTTTGAAGCGTTGGAAATTGCCCCGGAATGGCAGAGCCGCGGGTACGGAAGCTATCTGCTGCGGGAGGTTTTGCGCCAGAACGGCGGCTTTGACCGGACTGCCCCCAGCGAATTCACCGCGCCACTGCCGGATGCCGGCAATACCGCTGCGCAGGCGCTGGCGGCAAAGTTCGGTTTTGTGCCGCGCGGCGGGCTGCTGGTGCGCCGCCGCGTGCCGGACCTGACGGCAGTGGAGCTGACCCACCGCTTTTTGCGCAGCACACTGGCACCGGGCGGACTGTATCTGGATGCCACCTGCGGCAACGGGCACGATACCCTATTTTTATGCAGCGTTGCCGGGGAAAATGGCCGGGTGATCGGGCTGGATATCCAGCCTCAGGCCGCGGCCAACACCAATGCGCTGCTGGCCGCCAACGGCATGGCTGCCATTGGCCGCGCGGAATGCTGCGACCATCGGGAGCTGCTGCGCTTTGCCCCGCCGGGCAGTGCGGACTGCGTGATGTTCAACTTTGGCTGGCTGCCAGGTGCCGCGCACGATGTACACTCCACGGCAGATTCCACCCCTGCCCGCTGCAGGCCGGGCTGGACGCCCTGAAGCCCGGCGGCGTGCTTGCCGCGGTGCTGTACAGCGGCAAGGTGATCGGCAATGCGGAGAAAAAGGCTGCGGCGGAGTTTTTCCGCAGCCTGCCACTGGCCGATTATACCGTGCTGATCTGCGAATTTGCCAACTGGGCCGATACCGCTCCCCTGCCCTGCTTTGTCATTAAGCGGGAAAAATAACCGCTGCCGCTGTGAAGCCCCAAAAAAGGAAGTGTTGCCAATGCTGCAACAGCAAACACAAAGCCCCGGCTGGCGGGTGCTGAACCGCGATGTGATCAAATACATCGCGATAACCGCCATGCTGCTGAACCACATCGCCAATATTTTTTTCTGGTGCCGGGCACCCTCTGGTACGAGGTGCTGGTAGATATCGGCTACTTTACCGCCATTACCATGTGCTATTTTCTGGTAGAGGGCTTCCGGTACACCCACAGCCGCAAACAGTATGCCTTACGGCTGTTCGGGTTCGGTGTGGTTTCACAGGTGCCGTTCTCGATGGCGTTTGCCCAAAACGGCATTCTGGAATTTCAGGATTTCAACATGATGTTCACACTGTTCCTGTGTTTTTGCATCTTGTTGTGTATCGAAACCATCCGGAACCGTTTTTTGCGCGGCGTGCTGATCGTACTGCTGATTTTTGGTTCGTTGTTTTGTGACTGGGCGCTGCTGGCCCCGGTGTTCACCCTGCTCTTCCGCTGGTCCGGCCAGGACCAAAAACGACTGCGGTTCAGTTTTGCGCTTTCTGCCGCGCTGTTTGGCTGGCTGAATTACACCAGCAGCGTGTGGCTTTACCCCACCGCACAGTGTTTGCTGATGGCCTGCGGCAGCATGGCAGGGATCGCTGCATCCGGGTTTGTGATCTTGTATCTGTACAATGGCCAGCGGGCGGCGCGGGGAAAGAAATTTTCGCAGTGGTTTTTCTATCTGTTTTACCCGGTGCATTTGTTGGTGCTGGGGGTAATTCGGGTGATGGGGTGATGGTGCGCGGTAGATTTTTACCGTTACACGCTCCGCGGGACGATGCAAGCATCGTCCCCTACAAATAAATTGCAGCGTTTACCGCGATAGGCATGGTTCCTCCGCGGCGGGGTGAGGGCACCCCGCCCTACAGATGCTTTGTTGCTTTGCAACACATTATAAAATGCTCTGTAAGGAACGGTCTAGACCGTTCCTTACAGATTGTTTTTCAACTTGTACCAATTTCTATAAAGCCAACATCAAAAAGGCGCACCACACGATGGTTTTGTGTGATGCGCCTTTATTTATCTTTTGTGTTCTATTATACTAAAGTTAAAGTTTCTTCGGTTCCTTCTTTTCAAAGAAGGAACACAAATCCTCCGTAAAGCCCCTCACAGCGTTTCCGGGTACTCGGCATCGATGGCGGCCAGCAGGCGGGGTGTGCTTTCGCGGGTATCGGTCATGCGCACGGCATTGCGCAGGGGCAGCACCGCGCGCGGGCTGACGGACAGCTCATCCACACCGATCGCCAGGAAGGTTTCGGTCAGGGTCAGGTCCGCGCCAAGCTCGCCGCAGATACCAACCCAAATGCCGTTCTTGTGGGCATTCTCCGTCACCATCTTCAACAGGCGCAGCACTGCCGGGTTGTGCGGGTCATAAAAACGTCCCAGATCATTGTTCTGGCGGTCACAGGCCAGGGTGTACTGGGTCAGGTCATTGGTGCCGCAGCTGAAGAAATCCACTTCCTTGGCCAGACGGTCACTCATGATGGCCGCTGCCGGGGTTTCGATCATGATGCCGACCTGCACATCCTCCGCAAAGGGAATGCCCTCAGCTTTCAGGTCGCGCTTGACTTCCTCGCAGTACTTTTTGGCTTCGCGCACTTCCCACACGCTGGTCACCATGGGGAACATGATGCCCAGCTTGCCGAACGCGGAAGCACGGTAAAGGGCACGCAGCTGGGTCTTGAAGATTTCCGGGCGGGTCAGACAGATACGCAGAGCGCGCATGCCCATAGCCGGGTTATCCTCTTTGGGCAGGTTAAAGTAGCCGATCTGCTTGTCCGCGCCGATATCCAGCGTGCGAATGATAACTTCCTTGCCGCCCATATCGGCAAGAACCTTTTTGTAGGCTTCAAACTGCTGGTCCTCGGTGGGGTAATCCGGGCTGTTCAGGGTACAGGAACTCGCTGCGGAACAGGCCGATGCCGCCGCCATCGTTGACCTGCACGGCATGTACGTCGTCCGGGGAGCCAATGTTGCAGTAAATGCGGATGCTCTTGCCATCCTTGGTCACATTGGGCTGGCCTTTCAGGGTCTCCAGCAGGCGCTGCAGGCGCAGCTGCTCTTCCCGCTTTTTCAGCAGGTAATCACGGGTCATATCGTCCGGGTCAATCACCACATTGCCGGTAGCGCCGTCAATAATGCAGGAGCGGCCCTCATACTCCGGCTTCAGGGCATCGCCCACGCCCACAATGGCGGGAATGCCCATGGTGCGGGCCAGAATGGCCGTGTGGCTGGAACCGGAACCGCCCGCAGTGATGAAGCCCAAAATCTTGGATTTATCCAGCTGCACAGTTTCCGAAGGTGCCAGGTCGTCCGCAGCCAGCAGCACCGGCACATCCGAAAGCAATACCGCCCTGCACTGCACCGGACAGGATTCCCAGGATGCGATCCGATACATCGCGCACATCTGCCGCACGGGCCTGCATGTAAGAATCGTCCATGGATTCAAACATGGCGGCGAACTGAACTGCGGTATCCGAAATCGCGGCTTCGGCGTTCATCTTTTCATTGTTGATATGGTCGGAGATGGCTTCCTCGTAATCGAGATCCTCGGCCATCATCTGGTGGGTCTCAAACAGCATGGCGGCTTCATCGCCGGCTTCGGCGCGGGCCTTTTCGGCCAGTTCGCCCAGCTGCTCAATGGCGGCGGTCTGCGCGCCCTTGAAACGGTGCCACTCGGCATCGGGATCGGTCACGGTATAGCGGGGGATCTCGGTTTTGGTGCGGTGATAGAAATAAAGCGGGCCAACGCCAACGCCGGAAGATACGCCCTTGCCCTGAATACTGATCATAACAAGCGTCCTTTCTTTGGTGTTCAATGGGATCCTGACTGGTTATTTTATACAACCAAATGCAGCAGAAAACAAAATGCGGCTGCCTGCCCCAGCGCCCGGGTAAGGGCCCTTTGCTGGGGCAGGTGCCGCAAACAAAAGGATTCAATTACAAATGCTCTTTGAAGAAAGCTTCCAGTGCCGGTGCTGCGGTATCCTCGTCCTCGCCTTCCACGGTAACGGTAACGGTATCGCCGCACTTAACGCCCATACCCATCAAAGCCATCAGTTTCAGCGCGTTGCTGGATTTATCGCCCTTGATGACAGTAACAGTGCTCTTATACTTTTTGACCTCTTTGACCAGCAAACCGGCCGGACGGGCATGGATGCCAACTGCTTCCTGAATGGTATAATCAAACTGCTTCATAGATGCGTCTTCCTCTCTGTTCCACAGCTTTTCAACAAGCCTGTGGAGAATTTAACAATTTGATTATACCAGCAATGTTGAGCAAAGTCAATGCAAATACTGCATTTTACCCTGTCGTTTTTTGTAAGCTTTCACAAAATCAACAAAATGTTTTTAACAATATTGTGGATTCACTCGGTTTCAGTTTTCCTGCCTGGCCAGGAAGGCACGCAGGGTATCCTCCGGCCGGGGGGTATGGTTTGCATAGCGCCGGCGCAGCTCCGCTGCAGCGGTGGTGGACATAATGTAAGGGGGTGACCTACCAAATCCCGCATGGCAACATCATTATAGTTATCGCCAAAGGCCATCACATCCGCCGGGTCAATGCCCAGCACACGGCAGATGCTCTGTACGCCAATCCCCTGTTGGCCACGGTGGTATCGATCCACTTGGGTCCCGCCACGGCGCAGTTGGCCTGCTGCCATTTGGGCACAAAGCGCTCCACAAACGGCTCCACGCCGTTCACCAAATAGACGGACACCTTGACAATATCCTCCGGGATCTGGGCGGGGTCTGTGATGACCGTATAATTGTTGCCAATGAACTTGATGCGGTCCACCACGCCGTGCCCGCGCTCCATCAGGTAGGACATGTTTTCGCCGGAAAGCATCACTTCGCCTAAGTCCTCGGTGTTGTTCCAGAAATCCCAGGCGATTTCTTCTGCCAGGGCGCGGGGCATCGGCGTTTTGGCGATTACTTTGCCACCGCGGTAGACAACCGCGCCGTTCTCGCACAGGTAGATGCAATCGTCTGCCACAGGGGCGAACAGTTTGCGCAGGCTGGTATACTGCCGCCCGCTGGCCGGGCAGAACAGGATACCACGGTCATGCAAAGCGCGGATCTCATCAAAAATTTCGCCCTCAATGAGCTTTTTCCCATATTGCAGCAGGGTGCCGTCCAGATCGCTGCAAACCATTTTTATCATATTTGTTTCCCCCTGATTGCTTTTCCTGAAGCAACGTAATATATTATTTAATATGGTAAAAGTATAACAAACACAGGCTTGTTTTTCAATTTAACTAACAGTGCCCGGCGGTAGAATTATTCCGGGCAGGGAGGTAAAATTATGGCAGTTATCACAGTATACGGCAAAACGCCGGATGTTGGCAGTGCAGCCTTTGTGGCCCCCAACGCCACCCTGGCCGGGGATGTTGTGCTGGCCGCTGGCAGCAGCGTGTGGTACGGCGCGGTGGTGCGCGGAGATACCGGCGCCATCCGCATTGGCAAAAACAGCAATATCCAGGACAACGCCGTGCTGCACACCGGGCCAAACCTGGGGGTAACGATCGGCAAAAATGTATCCATCGGCCACAGTGCAGTGGTGCATGGCTGTACGGTGGGGGACGGCGCTTTGATCGGTATGCACGCCACGGTGATGAACGGCGCCGTGGTGGGCAAAAATGCCGTGGTGGCCGCCGGGGCGCTGGTGCTGGAAAACACCGTGATCCCGGACGGCATGGTGGCCATGGGTGTGCCCGCCAAGGTGCGTGAAGCCGCCAGCCCCGCTCTGGTGGAAGCCAACCGAAAAAATGCCGAAGGGTATGTGGCGGAAGCCACCGCCCATGCGGAGGCGAATAAGTAAGTCCTGACGAGTATGTTCGCTCTTTGATTTTATTTTGCAACAAACAGCGCCCGGTCCCTTCTGTCGCCCTCAAGGGAAGCCAATTTTATTTTAAGGTTTTACAGTCAATATATCATGGTATACAAAACTAAGCATCGGAACATTTTGTAATGTGTTGCAAGCCAACAAATAATCTGTAGGGGACGATGCTCGGCATCGTCCCGCAGACGCGCCTTGCCGGATATCTTACCCCGTCACCCACCCACAAGGCAGCGGGCGTACAATGTGCGTCTCTACGAATAAAATCTTGGAACATTATTAGAATCTGTGGCGTACAGTCAAACATTTGCCTTTCTCCCCCGGCGGGATGATGGTCCCCCACCACGCATTTTCCATCAAATTTTGCTTTTTTTCTCCCCTTACCGGCCAAAAATCCGGTATCAGGCGTTGCAATCCCTTAAAAATCATAGTAAAATAAAAAGGTATGTCTTGTAACCTTTCTTGTAATAGTTCAGGTGCCGCCTGAAAACCAGAGTGATAGAGGAGTGTTCCCCATGTGACGGAAGCAGACAACCGTAAAAAGTCACATTGCAATGGAATAAAGGAGTATTGACTTTCATGGCAACTTTGCGTGAAGAAATCGAGCGCCGCCGGACGTTTGCGATCATTTCGCACCCGGACGCCGGCAAAACCACATTGACCGAAAAGCTGCTGCTGTACGGGGGAGCCATCCAGACCGCCGGTTCCGTCAAGGGCAAGCAGAGCGCCAAACATGCCGTTTCTGACTGGATGGATATTGAAAAACAGCGCGGTATCTCTGTTACCTCCTCTGTTTTACAGTTCAACTATCAGGGCAAGTGCATCAACATTCTGGATACCCCCGGCCACCAGGACTTCTCCGAGGATACCTACCGCACCTTGATGGCGGCGGATTCCGCCGTCATGGTCATCGACGCCGCCAAGGGCGTTGAGGCCCAGACCATCAAGCTGTTCAAGGTCTGCACCCTGCGCCATATCCCCATTTTCACCTTCATCAACAAGATGGACCGCGAAGCCCGCGACCCGTTTGAACTGATGGAAAACATTGAGACGATCCTGGGCATCAAAACCTACCCGATGAACTGGCCCATCGGCTGCGGCAAAGAGTTCAAAGGCGTGTTTGACCGCGACACCCGCAAGGTGCTGGCTTTTGAAAGCGATGGCCGCGCCAACGGCGTGAAGATGGTGGACGAGATCACCGCCGAGCTGGGCGCACCCGAAATGGACGAATTGATCGGCGCGGCCAACCACCAGAAGCTGGCTGACGACATTGAGCTGCTGGATGGCGCCGCCGAAGAATTTGACCTGGACGCTGTGCAGCACGGCGAGCTGAGCCCCGTATTCTTTGGCTCTGCGCTGACCAACTTTGGCGTGGAGCCGTTCCTGAAAGAGTTCCTGCGCCTGACCCCCGCCGCCACTGCCCCGCAAGGATGCCCCCACCGGCGATGTGGTGGATCCCTGCAGCGAGCAGTTCAGCGGCTTTGTGTTCAAAATCCAGGCCAACATGAACAAGAATCACCGCGACCGCATTGCGTTTTTGCGCATCTGCTCCGGCAAGTTTGAGCGCGGCATGGAAGCATTCCATGTGCAGGAGGGCAAGAACATCAAGCTTGCTACCGGCACCAGCCTGATGGCTGATGACCGCGCCATCGTGGACGAAGCCTATGCCGGCGATATCATCGGTCTGTTTGATCCGGGCATCTTCTCCATTGGCGATACGCTGTGCACCGGCAAGCAGCATGTGCAGTTTGCGGGCATCCCCACCTTTGCACCGGAACATTTTGCCCGCGTGACCCAGGTGGACACGATGAAGCGCAAGCAGTTTGTGAAAGGCATGGAGCAGATCGCACAGGAAGGCGCGATCCAGATTTTCCGCGACCTTGGCTCCGGTATGGAGGAAGTTATCGTCGGCGTGGTCGGCGTGCTGCAGCTGGAAGTGCTGGAATACCGCCTGCGCAACGAATATAACGTTGACATCCGTATGCAGACCCTGCCGTATGAGCACCTGCGCTGGATCATGAACGACCCGGACGAGCTGGACCCCAAAAACACTGGACCTGACCAGCGACACCCGCTGCATCGAGGACCTGAAGGGCAACCACCTGCTGCTGTTCGGCAGCCCGTGGAGCATCAACTGGGCCGAGCAGCACAACGAACAGCTGAAGCTTTCCGAGTTCGGCAACCTGACGTTCTGATTTTGTTTTGTAATTATGAAAAAAGGCATTGCGGGCCGCGCGTCTGCAATGCCTTTTTTGCATCTTGCGGTTGCACATGGGGGCCAAAACGGGTATACTGAGAGAGTGTAATTTTGTCCTTTTGCAGAAAGGAGGCCGCCCGGATGAAGGCTGACCGCTATTTGTTTGATGGTTCCCACCCATGCGCGCTGCGCAAGCTGCCCTGCGACAACAAGGATGACCATGTAAAGAAAGAAGATATCCTGGCCAAAACTGCCGAAAACCTGGAAAAGATGGCCGCCCTGCAGGACGCCTTTTACGCCGATGGGCGCGAGGGCCTTGTGATCATTCTGCAGGCGCTGGATGCCGCCGGGAAGGACAGCACCATAAAGCATGTGATGGGCGGCCTGAACCCCCAGGGTGTACAGGTAACCAGCTTCAAGCAGCCCACCAGCGAGGAACTGCACCACGACTTTTTGTGGCGGGTGAACAAAGCTCTGCCGCCCCGCGGCAGCATTGCCATTTTCAACCGCAGCTATTACGAGGACGTTCTGGTGGTGCAGGTCCACGACCTGCAAAAGACCTACCAGATGGCCCCGCGCGTGCTGGAAGACAGCAAGAAGGACTTTTTTGAAAAGCGCTACCGCCAGATCCGCAGCTATGAAGAATACCTGTACGAGAACAGCTACCGCGTGGTCAAAATCTTTCTGCACGTTTCCAAGGACGAACAGAAAAAGCGCTTTTTAGAGCGCATTGACCGCCCGGAAAAGAACTGGAAGTTTTCCTGCTCCGACCTGAAAGAGCGGATGCGTTTTGACGAATATCTGGATACCTTTGATGAAGTCATCACCGCAACCGCTACCAAGCACAGCCCGTGGTATGCCATCCCGGCTGACCAGAAATGGTACACCCGCTACCTGGTCAGCGAGATTGTACTGGATGCTTTGCAGAAGAGCTGCCACGAATACCCGGTGCTTTCGGACGATGCAAAGGCCGAACTGCTGAACTGCAAGGCAGCGCTGGAACAGGAATAATGCCAAACACTGCCGGGTGGATGTTCCCCCGGCAAGCCGCAAAAGGAGGGGCGCACTTTGCCGCCGATCCGCGTATTACAAATCATGCCCGCCATGGACGCCGGCGGCATGGAAACCTTTGTCATGAATGTCTACCGTGCCGTGGACCGCAGCCAGGTACAGTTTGACTTTTTGTACCACTATGATAAGCCCTGCTTTTATGATGCTGAAATTGAAGCCCTGGGCGGGCACATTACCAAGCTGACGGTGCGGCAGGACAATAATATCCCGAAATACCTGCATGACCTGCGCGCCTTTTTTACCGCGCACCCGGAATACAAGGTCATCCACGGGCATTACAGCGGCTTTGGCATGTTTTATAATGCCGTGGCCCGCCGCTGCGGGGTTCCGGTGCGGGCAGGCCACAGCCACAACACTGCCTATGAGCACAACCTGGTGGGCCAGCTGGACCGGCTGATGAGTTCCCGCTTTGACCACGACCTGACCCACCGCTTTGCCTGCAGCCAGCGCGCCGGGGAGATGCTGTACGGCAAACACCCGTTCACCGTGCTGCCCAACGGCATTATGACCGATGTGTTCGCCCTCCACGATCCCGCCGCCCGCGCCGCCCTGCGCGCTGAGCTTGGCGTGCAGGAAGGCGAAATTCTGTTTGGCCATGTGGGCCGTTTTTGTGAGCAGAAAAACCATGCCGGGCTGCTGCGCATTTTTGCCGGGGTCAGCCGCCGCATGCCCAACGCCCGGCTGGTGCTGATCGGCACCGGCGAGCTGGTTGATTCCACCCGTGCCCTTGCCCAGGAGCTTAACCTGAGCGACCGGGTAATTTTTGCCGGGGTGCGCAAGGATATGGCCGCGCTGTACCACGCCATGGATGTATTTTTGCTGCCCAGTTTGTTTGAGGGGCTGCCCGTTGTGCTGGTGGAAGCCCAGGCCGCCGGCCTGCCCTGCTTTTGTGGCCGATACGGTGGACCCCGGCGCGGCGTTTGCCGGCAACATCCACTACCTGCCCTTGCAGAATGAAGCCGCCTGGGCTGATTCCATTGCCGCGGCGGACCTGACCCGTGACCCCAACGCCCAGGCCAAAGCCATTGCCGCCGGATTTGATGTACACACCAGCGCGGGCATCCTGCAAAAATTTTACCTGGAGCAGACGCAGAAATATACAAAGGAGGTGCAGCCATGAGTGAAACCGAGCCCCAGTTCAAAGGCCCTGCCATTGCCGTGGTGGTACCGGTACATAACGGCGCTGCGTTTTTGCAGCAGTGTCTGGCATCCCTGGCTGCGCAGACCTTTGGCGATTTCGCCTGTTTTGTGGTGGATGACGGTTCCACCGATGAAAGCGCCGAGCTTGCCGCCGCGTGGGAAAGCCGGGACGCCCGGTTTGTTGTGATCCACCAGCGCCAGAGCGGTGTTGCCGCCGCCCGCGCTGCCGGGGTGCGCGCGGGGCTGAACCTGAACGCCCGGTGGTTTGCCTTTTTTGCGATGCGGACGACTGCTACCACAAGCAGTTTTTGGATGCGCTGTACCGTGCTGCCCAAACCACCCGCTGCCAGATTGCCTGCTGCCGGTATGACTGCTTTACCGAGGATATTCCTCCGGAAAGCCCGCCGCCCAGCCAGACCACGGTGTTTCAGCCGCCCGCCCATCTGGATGCCCTGCTGCATGACCACCGGGTGGACTTTGGGCTGTGGAACAAGCTGTACGCCCACGAGCTGATCACCGCTGAGATCATGGACAACGGCCTTGCCTACAACGAAGACCTTGTGGCCAACTGGCAGATTTTCAGCGCGGCAGACGGCTGTGCCTATGTGGATTTTGCAGGCTACTACCATTACCGGCAGCACGCGGCTTCGGCCAGTCACCGTGCCCTGCCGCCGGAAAGCATTGACCAGCAGCGCCAGGCCGCCGTGTTCATCCGCGAGCATGCCAGCCCGGCCATCCAGCAGAGCGCCAACGCCTTTTATTACGAAAAGCTGGTCTACCTTGCCAGCATGATTTTTTGCGGCGGGACGATGCTGCCGCCTACCGCGTGCAGATCAACGAGCTGGGGGTAGGCATCCGCGCCGGGCTGCAGGACCCTAACCTTGGCCGCAACCCGCGGCTGCCGCTTGCCATCCGCGCGGCGGCGTGGGCAACCATCAACTGCCCGGTGCTGTGGCGCAAAGTGTGCCGTACCATGTTAAAAGACCGGCGCTGACTCCTTTTGCACAGGATAAACACCATGCGTATTTTATTTATACTGGATAGTGTGGAAAACCCAACCTCTGCCAATGTGCTGATGGCACAGCGTTTGGCAGGGGTGCTTTGTGCTGCCGGGCACACCGTACACCTGCTGGAACTATGGGACGGCCTGCATCCCCAGCCGGAGCTGCCCGGCTGCACCGTGCACTGCCTTGCCTTTGCGGACGAGCGCCTGATGAACGCCGCGCTGGAAAACGGCCGCAGTGGCGGTTCGCCCATTCCGGTGCGGCTGGCGCGGCTTTGCTGCCACCCCACGGCGGTGGCGGCGGCGTTCCGCCAGCTGGTGCTGCACGCCCCGCGCCGGGTGGTGGATACCCGCCGGGAGCTGGAAAAGCTGGATGCTGCGTTCCATTTTGAGGTGATCTGCGCTGTTTGTGCGCCCTACCGCGCCGCGTTTGCGCTGGAAACCGCGCAGGTGCAGGCCAAAAAGGCCATCTGGCAGCTGGACCCCTATGCTTCCAACCGGGATTATCAGGCCCCCGGCGGCTACCCGCGGGAGCTGGAGCTGCTGAACCATCTGGCCGCCGCCTTTATCACCCGGCAGGCCGTTGGGGATTACGCCCCCGGCGCCCCGCTGGCCGCGGCGGTGGAAAAAGTTCATGTGCTGGATTTCCCCAGTCTGGTGCCCCCGGCGGCAGTGCCGAACCATGCAGCAGACAGCAAAAAGCGCTGCGTGTTCTGCGGTTCTTTGTATCCCGGCCTGCGGGAGCCGGGCTTTGCGCTGGAACTTTTCCGCGCCCTGGGCCCGGCCAGCGGCTGGACCCTGACGATGGCAGGCGGCGGCTGGCAATACTTTGCCGCGGACGCTGCCCAGACCAAGGCTGTATTGGGCGAACAGTTTGAACAGCCCGGCCCCGTGCCCGCCGAAACCGCCCGCACCATGCAGGCACAGGCCGATGTTCTTTTGAATCTTGGCAACGCGGTAGACAACCAGCTGCCCAGCAAACTGTTTGACTACTTTGCTGCGGGCAAGCCAGTTTTGCACCTCTGCGTGATCGAAAACGACCCTGCCCTGCCCTATCTGGCCCGCTATCCGCTGGCGCTGGTGCTGCGCCAAGGCCAGGCTGATGCTGCGGATATCCTGCACCGCTGGCTGGGTGAAGTGTGCGGTAAACAGCTGCCCTTTGGGGAAGTGTGTGACCTCTTCCCTGAGCTGGTGCCGCAGGCGGTTGCAGCTGAATTTGTGAGGTGGCTAATGTGAAGGTACTCTGGCTTGTCAGCATCACCATCCCTTTGCTGCCGCGGATGCCTGCGGTTTGCAGGCAAAAAGAGATCGGCGGGGGTTGGCTTTCCGGCGCGCTGGGCGGCATGACCGCCGCACCGGACGCCCCGGCCATTACCGTTGCCAGCGTGGATGCCCGCGCGGAAACTTTAACCGTTTGCAGCAAAAGCGGCGTAAGTTTTGCACTGGTTCCCACCGGAAGTGTGGAAAACTTTTCTGCCCTGCTCAAAACGATTGCCCCGGATCTTGTCCATATCTGGGGCACCGAGTACGCTGCCGCCCGCACCATACAGCAGGCGGCCCAGGCGGCGGGGATACCGGTGCTGGTGGGCATCCAGGGCGTGATGGTTGACTGTGCCCTGCACTTGAATGACGGCGTGCCAGCACGGCTGCTGCACTCCTGCGCGGCGCAGCATTTGATTGACCGCCATGTGCCGGGCGGGCTGCTGGACGTGAACCAGGCCCGTTTTGACACCCTTGCCCAGAGCGAAGCCGCCGTGCTGGCCAACGCCCGCCATGTGACCGGGCGCACCAACTTTGACCGTTCCGCCGTTCAAAAGCTGGCCCCGCAGGCCAGTTATTACCCCTGCAACGAAACGCTGCGCCCGGAGTTTTACACCCCACCGGTGTGGCACCCCCGCACCTTTGGCGAAGCGCCGGTGCTGCTGCTCAGCCAGGGCAACTACCCGCTCAAAAACCTGCATACCGTGCTCAAAGCGCTGCCCGCCGTGCTGGCGCAGTACCCCGGCGCGGTGCTGCGGGTGGCGGGCTGGCCCCCCGCTGGACAAAGGGCCGCTGCTGCGCCCGGTGATTGACTGGATGTTCCCCTACCAGACCTGGTGCAAACAGCTGATCCGCCGCCTGGGGCTGGCGGACCATGTGCAGTACACCGGCCCGCTGGATGCCGCCGCCATGCGGCAGGCTTACCTGGATGCCGATCTCTTCCTGTTGCCGTCTTACAGCGAGAACAGCCCCAACAGTCTGGGCGAAGCCATGCTGCTGGGCCTGCCCTGCGTGGCCAGCGCGGCAGGCGGCATCCCGGATATGCTGCAAAGCGGCGTGCAGGGGATGCTGTACGGTGCCGCCGGGGATGATGCCGCCCTGAGCGCGGCCATTTTACAGGTGCTTGCCCTGCCGGACCACGGCACGGCGCTGGGCACCGCCGCGCAGATCCGCGCCCGGGTGACCCATGACGCGGCCAAAAACACCGCACAGATGATTGAAATTTACCGCAAAGTCCTGCAAAGGGAGGGAACACTGTGAGCCTGCCCGCCATTGGGGTGGTGATCCCCTGCTATAAGGCCGAGCACACGCTGCGCCAGACGGTTGAAAGCGTGCTGCAGGGTGCACCGGACAATTTGCAGCTGGTGCTGGTGGAGGACGGCAGCCCGGACGGCACCGGCGCGTTGTGTGATGCTCTTGCCGCCCAGGACCCCCGCGTTACCGCACTGCACCAGCCCAACGGCGGGGCATCCGCCGCGCGCAACGCGGGGTTGGATACACTGTGCCGCAGCGGTGCCGAGTGGGTGCTGTTTGTGGATGCGGACGATACCCTGCTGCCGGGGCTGTGGCAGGCGCTGCCCGCTGCATTTGATGCGCAGCCGGGCCTGATTTTGTACGGCATGGTGCGCGCCAGCGGCCCTGCCCCCCAATCCGCTGGCCCCCGGCTGCTATGCCGGCCCCGCCGCGCTGGGGATGCGCTGGACCCGCTGCTGTTTGAAAGCGGCTACCTCGCCGCCCCCTACCCCAACTGTTCCGGCTGGATGTGATCCGCCGGAACAAGCTGCGGTTTGACCCACGCTTAAAAATCAATGAAGATGTTTTGTTTAATCTTCAATATTTGCGGTTTTTGCTTTTTTTACAAAAAAACTCTGCCATTTATTGCCTTGCAGGTGTATACTATAATCAGAATGATATGCTTGCGGGCAGTCTGTCCCGCTCCCTGCGGGGGGATTTGCTGGACGCCGAGGCTGTGACCCGCCCCGTGCTGGAAGCATTCTTGACGGATGCCAAGCTGCCTGCACCAGAAATTGACCGCCTGGTGCAAATAAGCCGGGTGCGTGCCGCGTTAAATCAATATGGGCTGCTGACCGGCTGCCCCGGCCGCATGCCGTTTGCCCAGCGGCGGCAGCTGTTTGCCCGCATTTTGCAGGATGCTGATGCCCGCGCGGCCCTGCGCGCCCGCCTGACTGCGGACCCCAACCGCCTGCTGGCGCTGCCATACCGGCTGGGGGTATTTTTGCACAGCGCCTGGCTATTGGCCGCTTATACCCAGCTGAAAAACCGCTTTTTATGAGAGGAACGTTTTGCATGCCGAACCCGACCATTTCCATTGTGACAACTGTATATGACGCCAAGGATTACATCCCCCGCACGGTGCGCAGCATTCTGGCCCAGAGCTTTACGGACTTTGAGCTGCTGCTGGTGGAGGATGGCAGCCCCAACGGCTGCGGCGAGCTGTGTGATGAGCTTGCCAAAACCGACCCGCGCATCCGGGTGTTCCACAAGGAAAACGGCGGCCCGGCCTCCGCTTTGAACGTTGGGCTGGACAATGCCCGCGGGGATTACATCGGCTTTGTGGATTCGGACGACCTGGTGGATCCGGATCTCTACGAAACACTTTTGAATGCCATCCGCGAAAATGATGTGCGCATTGCCTCCTGCAATGCCGACGCGGTGGACGAACAGGAAAAGCCCGTGCCGGGGGCCGGGGTCAACATCAACATTGCCGGGCGGCACATGGCCATGGAGCTGCTGCTGGATACCTTTAAAACCGGCGGCTTTTACGGGCTGCTGTGCTGGAACAAGCTGTTTGACATCCGCCTGTTCCGCGATAAAGGCGTGCATTTTGACGAAACCATGTTCTTTGGCGATGACGCCAGCGAGCTGCACCGCGTGTATGACGGCGAGTATGTTTACTGTGTGCCGCGCGTGCTGTACCACTACCGGCGGCGCGGCGGCCAGATGACCGAGGTGCTGTTTCCGCCGCGGCGGCTGGATGATTTGAAAATGTACTGGAACTGGCTGGGCTGGTTTGCCGCGCAGCCGGACAAAACCGAATATAAGGGTTATTATGAATGGGCCGTGGCATGGTACTGGAAGGTGTTTTACCTGTTCTGGTGCCAGGCCAGCGAGGCCGGAGCCATGGCAAAGCTGAAACCGGAATTTTTGAAGCACAAAAAGCATCTGGACAGCATTTTGCCGGACATCCTGCGCTGCCCGCATGTGCCCGGTGCCGAAAAAGCGCGCGCTGTGCTGTTCTGCGCCGCACCGGGGCTGACCTACACGCTGGCACACGCCCGCGGCAAGCTGCATGGCAGCAAAACGGACTGAGGAATGAGGGGGAAAAACAAGATGGAACATATTGCAGTTAGTGTGATCGTTCCCATTTACAACGCAGAGCCCTGGCTGGAAGAGTGCGTGCAGAGCATTCTGGACCAGGATTTCCCGGCCAGCTACGGCACGATCGAAGTGCTGCTGATCGATGACGGCGCAACGGATGGCAGCGGCGCTTTGTGTGACCGCCTTGCCAAGCGGGACAACCGCATTAAAGTGGTGCACCAGGAGAACCAGGGGCTTTCCGGCGCGCGCAACACCGGCATTGATATGGCCCGCGGCCGCTATTATGCCTTTATTGACAGCGACGATGTGGTGCGCCCGGCGTACCTGAAAAAGATGTACGAAGCCTGCGAAGCGCACGACGCCTACATGGCGATCTGCGCAGTGGAGGACGTACAGGAGAACGGCAAGCCCCTGCCGGAGCCGGTGTTCACCCCGCCCACGCAGGAAGGTGTGTTCCGCGGCAAGGATCTGCTGAATGATTTTTATGCCCCCAACGGCACTTATTACACCGTTGCATGGAACAAGCTTTACCGCGCCGAGGTGTGGAAGCTGTTGCATTACCCGGAGGGCCGTCTGCACGAGGATGATTTTGTGGCGCACCGGCTGTTCTGGCGGTGCGATAAAGTGGTGTGCCTGCCGGATGTTTTGTACAATTACCGCCTGCGTTCCGGCAGCATTATGCGCACCAGCCTGAAGCCCGGCGCGTTTGACGCGGTGGACGGCCTGGCTGACCGGTACCGCTTTTATGTCGAGAACGGCGCGGACCGTTCGGTGATTGATTCGGCTTATGCTGCCTGTTGGCGGCGGTATCTTTTCCTGTGCGCCAAGGTACGCCAGAACCCGGAGCCGCAGCTGGTCAAGGCCATCAGCAAGGAGCAGTTTCTGATGCAGGGGCTGATCAGCTACCTGCCCAACTGCCGCCACATGAAGATGACTGAAAAGCTTTCCGCCGCCCGCTGGGCCATGATGCCCGCCGAAAGCCTTTGCCCGGCAAAGTGATTGTTTACGGGAGCTTTCCAGCCTTTTTTGAAAAAAAGGCTTCGGCGAAAAAACTTTAATATAATAGAATATAAGAATAAAAATAGGGATTGGATCGCGAACGGGTAAACAAAATACGCTCAAAACATATTGAAGCACGCGTTTTCCCCATAGAGACCGTAGGGGGTGCACATTGTGCGCCCGCTGACCTAATGTCATAGCGTTTTTCCAAGGATTGTATATGGGACAAACGGCCACGGGACGATGCAAGCATCGTCCCCTACAAATAATTTTTAGGTTTGCGATAACCATTTTGCGTTTCTCCCCAACGCGATAAGGGCATCGCGCCCTACAGAATATTTTGCCGCTCATCACGCACTTTCAAACATTCCAAAGCCTAATATTTCCTGAGCGGCGCTGCGCGCCGCGGTCCACCACCATTATTCTTTATTCTTTTTTAATTATTCTTTACCTACCCCATTCCTAATTAAACTCCTCCCTCCTAACTCCTCCCTCCTAACTCCTAACTAATTTTCCGTCCACACCAAACTTTCAAACCAACGAAAAAAGGGGTTGTCCATTTTGCCGCTGCGCTCGCCAAATACACCGCGCAAACCGCGCATTTTGCTGGTTCCGCCGCCGGAGCTGCCGGTTCCTGCTGTGCAGGGCGGCGCGGTGGAAACCCTTGTCACCCACCTGATCCGTGAAAATGAACGGGCGGGCAAGCTGGACCTGCTGTGCGCCAGCATCCCGGACCCGGAAGCCGCCGCCCAGGCACAAGGGCTGCAGCACACCAAAAAATGCTGTACGTTGCCAAGCCCCGCGGCGTGCGCCGGTATTACCCCATGGTGTTTTCTGGGCGCTGCTTTGGCGTTGCCGCCCCGTATGACCCGTGGTATCAAAAGGTTCAGCTTTCCCTTGCACTGGAGCTGCCCACGCCGGACCTGATTGTGGCGGAGGGCGGCACCCTGACCCAGTGCAGCGCCATCAGCAAAATGTTCGGCAAGCGGCGTTGCCTGGCCCACCTGCACGGCCAGACCAGCTGCAGCCATGAGATGGACGCCATTTACGGCGGTATTCTGGCCCTGAGCGAGTTTATCCGCGATGATTACCTCAAAACCAGCGAGCTGGACCGCAAGCATGCCTACATCCTGCACAACTGCATTGATACCGCCCGCTTTGTGCCCGGCCCGGCGGATGCTGCGCTGCGGGCTTCCCTCGGCTTTGCGCCGGAAGATTTTGTTGTACTGTTCTGCGGCCGCCTGGAGCCGGATAAGGGCATCCACAAGCTGTTGGAAGCGATGGAGAATATCCATGACCCGCGCATCAAGCTGCTGATTGTGGGCAGCCGTTTTTTGGCCGTACCCAGCAAAGCCCGTTTTTGCGCAAGTTGGAACAGCAGGCCGAGACCCTTGGCGACCGGGTGCGCTTTACTGGCTATGTGCCCAATGATTCGATGCCGGAATATTACCGCCTGGCGGACCTTGTCTGCGTGCCCACCTTGGTGGAGGAAGCCGCCGGGCTTGTGGCGGTGGAAGCCATGGGCTGCGGCCGACCGGTGCTTGCCACCCGCAGCGGCGGTATGCCGGAATATCTGGACGGCAGCCAGGCCGTGCTGGTGGACCGTGACGGCAATGTAGCCGGGCAGCTGAGCTTTGCCATCCGCATGCTGTACGAACACCCGGATCTGCGCGCCCAGATGAGCACCGCCGGTGCAAAGACGGCACAGCGCTATTCTTCTGCACGCTTTTATGATGATTTTGTACGCATTGTGTACGATTTTGAGGTCACCTATGGAACAGCCCGTCATCTGTGTGATCGTTCCGGTATACAAGGCGGAAGCCACCCTGTCCCGCTGCATCGAAAGTGTGCTGACCCAGCAGCTGCCGGGCGGGCTGCGGCTGATCTTGGTGGACGATCAAAGTCCAGACCGCAGCGGCGAAATTTGTGACGCTTACGCAGCAAAGGATCCCCGTGTGGTGGTACTGCACCGCAGGGAACGCGGGGTTTCCGGCGCGCGCAATGCCGGGCTACGGGCCGCCACCGGCGAGTATATTGTATTTTTGGACAGTGACGATGCCCTGCGCCCCGGCGCTTTGGCCGCCGCCCTTGCGGCACAGGCCGCTGCCCCCAACGCTTTTGTGCTCTGGCACTACACCATGCAGCCGGACGATACCACCCCTGTAACCACAGTAGCCCACCCGGCCCAACAGAGCGACCTGGCCCTCCTGCACCTGGACTGCCTGATCGCCATGCCGTGGAACAAGCTTTACCGGCTCACATACGCCCGGCAGCTTGCCTTTGACCAGGCTTATACCCTTGGCGAAGATTTGCAGTTTGTTCTGGATTATCTGGCTCTGCTGGGGCGCTGCCAGCCGGATTTCAGCTACCTTGTGCTGGAAAGCGCCCTGACCTTTTACGATTGCAGCCGCACCGGCACCCTTTCCACCAAGTACCACGCCAATTACTGCGAAATTTGGCCCAAGCATTTTGCCAAGCTGAACGCCGCCTGCACCGCTGCTGCCTGCCCGCCGCAGGATATGCTGCCGCTGCACCGCGCGGAATTGCAGGTTTTGGCGGAGGGTGCCGCGGACATTTTGCGGCGGGACCCCGACGCCATGCCCGCACGCCGCGCCAAAGCCCGCACCGCGCTGCAAAGTCCATGGCTGAAAAGCCTGCTGGATACAATGCGCCATGAGCACTGTTACAGCCCCTATTACCTGCCCTGCCGCTGGAACAGCTTACGTCTGCTATGGATGTTGTCCGAAGCTGCGCGCACGCAGAGCCCCCTGTTCGGCAAGCTGGACTGGGCTGGGTATTATTTGCTGCTGGGCCGCATGAAGCGCGGCTGAACCGCAGCCTGCTTTATCTCTGGTGGTATTACAGTACATTTCCCCAGGCAGCGCCGCTGGCTTGCCTGGGGTTTTGTTTTTGCATCGTCAGGTTTTTGGGGTTGTAGATTGTATTCACCTGCTTAACATGGTATAATGGGACAGAATTATCTCTTTGTACTATTTTTAACACATTTGGGAGAATTATTTAAGGCAACACCGCAGCGGCACTGCTTTTATGTGTTTGGCCGCTAAATCTGTTTTGGAGTGTTTTAGATGATGTTTTTATCGCGTGCAGAGTCCTCTTATCTGCACCAGCACCTAAGCGTTGTGCGCCATGTCACCCTGGACCCGGAGGGCCCCGGTGTGCTGCGCATTCACCTGCTCCCTTGCAAAAAAGCACGGCGCAATGTGCCGTTTGTTGCACTTTTGAACGGGCAGGATATTTTGCCGCTCAGCGTTTCCTGGGCCATTCTGCTGGCAGGGCTGATGGACGCCCTGCAGCCTTTTGAGGGCAAGGAGATCACCGAGGACCAGTGGGCCGGCATTGCCGCCCAGGCTGTGGAAACCGCCGCTGCTGTTTACCCGAAAACGGCTCCCGACCAGATCCGCGCGGATTTGAATGCCATGCTGACCTCCTTCCGCGCGCTGACCGCCGGGCAGGAACCGCCCGTGCATGTGCAGCCGATGGACCTGGGCGCTTACGCCCGCTATATGGCAGCCCCCCACCGTATGGACCTGATGGTAAGCTCCATGGAAAAGGACGGTGCCTGGCACTGCAACCAGAAATGCCTGCACTGTTACGCCGCCAACCAGCCCCTTGGCGCGGTGAAAGAGCTGGATACCGACCAATGGCTGGCTGTTATCCAAAAATGCCGCGCGGCGGGCATTCCGCAGCTGACCTTTACCGGCGGCGAACCCACCATGCGCAATGACCTGGTCAGCCTGGTGCATGCCGCACAGTGGTTTGTTACCCGGCTGAACACCAACGGCCGCATGCTGACCAGCGCCCTTTGCCGGGAACTGGCGGACGCCAGCCTGGACAGCGTGCAGGTCACCCTATATTCGGCGGATGAAGCTATCCATAACACGCTGGTGGGTGCCCCCGGCTATGCGGACACCATCAGCGGCATCCGCAATGCGGTGGAGGCGGGGCTGAATGTCAGCATCAATACCCCGCTGTGCAGCCTGAACCAGGATTACACCGCAACGCTGGCGCTGGCCAACTCTCTTGGCGTGCGCTATGCCACCTGCAGCGGGCTAATTCCCACCGGCGGGGCCGAAACCGACCCCAGCAAGGCCACCCGCTTAACGCCGGAAGCACTGACCGCCGTGCTGCGCCCCGCGATGGCCTATGCTGAACAAAACCACATGGAGATCAACTTTACCAGCCCCGGCTGGCTGCCGGATGCGGTACTGTTGGACCTTGGCTTTACCCAGGTGCCCAGCTGCGGGGCCTGCCTTTCCAACATGGCCGTTGCGCCGGACGGCACCGTTCTGCCCTGCCAGAGCTGGCTGCGGGAGGGCGCTGGCCTGGGCAACATCCTGCATGACCCCTGGCACAAGATCTGGAATGTCCCCACCTGCCGCCGTGTGCGGGAAGAAAGTGCGAAAATGGAACACATCTGCCAGCTTGGCACAACCGTTCCCGCACAGGGAGGTTTGTGATGAAACAATCCGTTTTACGCTTTTTGCCGCGCAGCTGTGGGCTATGCTGGCCGTTCTGCTGCGGTTTGTTGCCGCCGCCCTGCCCGCCCATGCGGATGACGGCGACATGGATGAGATCACCCACTATACCGTAACAGTGGACACCCGCGCCGATGGCTCCGCCGATATCACCTATGAGCTGGACTGGAACGTGATCGGCGGCAGCCTGGATGAACCGCTGACCTGGGTGCGCATCGGCCTGCCCAACAGCCACAACGACAGCCTGGTCAACCTGACGCCGGATACAGTTCTTAACGTAAGTTCCGTGGATGACGGCGGTTCCTTTGCCAAGGTTGATTTTATCAACGCCTACTTCCCGCCGGATATTGCCGCCACCATCGGCGCACAGAGCAGCGTACACTTTGCGTTCCAGGTACACCAGTCCCATCTGTTTTTGCTGAACGAGGACGGCAACGCCGACTACAGCTTTACCCCCCGGCTGGTTCGATGATTTGTGTGTGGATGAGCTGACCATCCGCTGGGTGGCGCTGGACGGTATCCAGGCCGATAACGACAGCCAGGACGGCAACTATCTTGTGTGGAACTTTTGGCCCGCTGGACCATGGCGAAAGCGCCACGGTGCATGTCAGCGTTCCCGCCCATACAGCACAAAACTACTCCCCCGATGCTGCCGCAACGGACAGCGAAATGTATTATGACGACAGTGACCAGGTACTGGTTTTCTTCTTCGTGCTCCTTCTGGTCATTATCGTGATTGCTCTGATCACGGTTTCCGTTTCCCGCACAAACGGGATCTGGAACGGTGGTTTTGGCGAGGATGACCCCGACGACTGGTACTGGTATTCCAACGGGCACACCCATATCCATGTTGCCCGTAATCTGCCCCCCGCCAGAAGGCTACCATCGCGTTCCCCCACCCGCAAACTTCAAGGCCGGGGGCGGAAAGACCCGCGGCGGTGGTGCCGGGCGGCGCAGCGGCGGTTCGGATCACTCCAACCATTCCAGCTGCACGTGTGCGTGTGCCTGTGTTTCCAGCTGTGCATGCGCCTGCGCATGTGCGGGCGGCGGCCGCGCCGGGTGCAGTACCAAAAACTTTTATAAAATTACCGTGAAAAAAGCCGACTGATATAACGGAGGGCAAAGTCATGAGCCTGGAAGATCAATACGATGCCTGGGTGCGAAGTGTGACCGGTACAGGCCGCCACAGCGCTACCAAACAGGACCGCGATGCCGCGCAAAACAGCCTGAACGCCATGCAGGCCCAGCTGGACGCTTTGGCCGAAAGCCAAAAACGCCAGAAATCTGCCGCGGACGCCCTGAACGCCGTGCAGCGCGCCGGTGCCGCCACCGCGGACAGTGTGCGCCGCATGAGCAGCGAGCTGACCCAAAGCCTGCGCCAGGACGGCCTGCTGGGCGGCAAAACCGCACAGCCTGCCCCCGCAGCAGAACCGGTAAAAGCCGGCCCGGAAAACTTTAATGGCCTGGCCGATCGGGTGCGCCAGCAGGTGCTGGGGCAGGATGCCTTTGTAGGGCAGGTGGTCAAGGCGTTCCGCCGCCCCTTTGTGATGGGCACCGCTGATACCGCCCATGCCCGCGGCAGCATGCTGCTGTGCGGCCCCACCGGTACCGGGCGGCACTATGCCCTGACCTGCATTGTGGACGAGATGGCAGGCCGCGGACTTTTGCACAGCGCCCTGATTGAAACGATGGATCTGGCCCTGTACCCCGGCCCCGCACAGGAAAAGCTGTTTTTGCAGGACCTGTATGCCGCCTTGCAGTCTGACGCCGAGGTTCTGGCCTTTGACCATTACGAAAGCTGTGCATCCAATTACCTGAACATGCTGGCAACGCTGGCCATTGACGGCACTCTGCCGCTGACCAGCCGCTATGTATTGCAGCGCGGCATTCTGGTGGATGTGGGCACCGCCCTGGCCCCCGGCGCGATCGGCGAATTGCAGGCTGCCGGCAAGTATTTTGTATTTTTCTCCAACCGGGACGAAACCGCCCTGGCGGACAAGTTCGGCGCGCGGTTCGTGGACGCGCTGGAGGGGGACATCTGCCGCACTCAGGCGTTCACCCCCGAAAGCCTGGCCGCCATTGCCGCGCGGGAGCTGAACCACCTGGCCCAGCGGGTCAAGGCGCAGTGCGGCCTTGTGCTTGCCATGGGCAGCGATGTGCGGGACCTGGTTGCCGCGCAGTACGGCAAAACCAGCGGCATGACCGCCATGCGCGATTATGTCGACAGCATCTACCGCGCCTTTGCAGAGTACGTTCTGGATGCGGACGACATTCCTACCGCCGGAACGCCCGCCAAATTGACGGTGGACGGCAGCCGCCTGATGGCCGCCATTGGCAGCGGTGAACCGTTTGACCTGCTGGCCCTGCTGCCCCGCCAGTACCGCGGCGATGTGGATGCCGTGGAAGCGGAGCTAGATGCCATTGTGGGCCTTGACGAAGTAAAGGATTTTGTGCGCGGCATTGCCCAGAACGTGCAGGCCCAGCAAAAGCGCAAGGCCCAGGGCCTGAAAGTTGCCGATGTGAACATGCACATGATTTTTACCGGCAACCCCGGCACCGGCAAAACCACGATTGCCCGCATTCTGGCCAAGTATCTGAAAGCCATCGGCGCACTGCGCGGCGGCCAGCTGGTGGAAGTGACCCGTGCCGACCTGGTGGGCCGCTATGTCGGCCACACAGCCCCGCTGACCAACCAGGTGATCCAGAGCGCTTTGGGCGGCGTGCTGTTCATTGATGAAGCATACAGCCTGTACCGCGGCGGCGAGGACAGCTTTGGGCTGGAAGCCATTGACACCCTGGTAAAGGGTATTGAGGACCACCGCGATGATCTGGTGGTGATCCTGGCCGGGTACAGCAAGGAGATGGCGCTGTTCCTGACGGCGAACTCCGGCCTGGCCAGCCGCTTCCCGAACCAGATTGAATTCCCGGATTACACAGGCGCTGAGCTTTTGGCGATCACCCAGAGCATTGCCAAAAGCAAGGGGGGTACCGGCCTGGACGATGCCTGTACGATGCCGTTGGTGGCATTCTTCGACCGCCGCCAGTCAGAGAACGCCGCCGAAAATGGCAACGGACGCATGGCCCGTAACACGCTGGAAAAAGCCATCCTGAACCAGTCCAAGCGCCTGGTCGCGGATGCTGATGCCGCGCTGGACCTGCTGCTGCCGGGGGATTTCGAACTGGAGTGATTCCTTACGGGAGTTTTTCGGCCTTTTTGAAAAAGGCCTTGGCGAAAAACTTTAATGGGTATCGCATAAATCACATAAGCTAAGGTGTATCTGAAAACAAAGAAAATAACGGATATTTCGCAAAAATCCCGCTGTGTTTGTAGAAATAGACTAAATTTTCGACTTTTCAGATACACCCTAAGAAATAGGCATGCGGATTCTCGGTAGATACGAGGGTCCGCATGCCTTTGGTTTTGCGGGGGATCGGTTTGGAGTCTGGGATTTTGGTGCAAAAGTTCGCAGTGCGGCAGGGTTCCGTGGGACGATGCAAGCATCGTCCCCTACAAATGTTTTTAGGGCAATACCGCATATTTCTAATTGCCTCCGAAAACTCCTCCCTCCTCCCTCCTAACTAAAAAAATCCGCCCCATCCAGAACAGCTCTCACCATTCTAAACGGGGCGGACAAAAGTTTGATTTACAGTACCTTGGACAAAAACGCTTTCAGGCGCGGATTGTCGGGGTTCTCAAAGAACTCCTGCGGGGGCTTATCGACCTTGATAACACCCTCATCAATAAAGATCACACGGTTGGCAACCTCGCGGGCAAAACCCATTTCGTGGGTCACCACCACCATGGTCATGCCATCGCGGGCCAGTTCTTTCATCAGTTCCAGAACTTCGCCTACCATTTCGGGGTCCAGCGCGCTGGTGGGCTCGTCAAACAACAGCACTTCAGGGTTCATGGCCAGTGCACGCACAATGGCAATGCGCTGTTTCTGGCCGCCGGAAAGCATGTTGGGGTAAACATCCGCCTTATCGGGCCAGACCAATGCGCTCCAGCAGCTCCATGGCCTGCTTGTCGGCAGCAGCCTGGCTCATACGGCCCAGGCGCACCGGAGCCAGCGTGATGTTCTTTTTTCACCGTCAGGTGGGGGAACAGGTTAAAATGCTGGAACACCATGCCCATCTGGGCGCGGGTGGCATCAATGTCGCGTTCGGTGATCTCTTTGCCGTCCAGCATAACCGTGCCGCCGTCCGGTTCTTCCAGGCGGGTCAGGCAGCGCAGAAAAGTGGACTTGCCGCAGCCGGAAGGCCCAACCAGGCAGACAACATCGCCCTTTATTGATGGTCAGGTCAATGCCCTTGAGCACGTCCAGACCGTTATAGTTCTTTTTTAAGTCCTTAACGACGATCACTCTTCGCCAGCCTCCCTTCCAGTTTGCCAAGCAGCCAGGTAAAGATCATAACCAGAATCAGATACATCAGCGCCACGCCGAACAACGGGAACATCGGCTCGTAAGTACGGTTCATGATGCCCTGTGCAGCGTACAGCAGCTCCCTTGCCGCCAATAACGGTGATGAGCGAGGTATCCTTGAGAAGGACGATGAACTCATTGCCCAGGGCAGGCAGCACCGAGCGGATGGCCTGCGGAATCACGATCAGCACCATGGTTGTCATGTAGTTCAGGCCCAGGCTGCGGCCGGCTTCCATCTGGCCGGGGTCAACGGCCATCAGACCGCCGCGGATGATCTCCGAAACATACGCACCGGAGTTAATGCCCAGTGCCAGCGCGCCGACCATGGTAAAGTTGCGGCTGTTGGCAAAGATAACCATGCTCATAATCAGCATCTGCACCATCATGGGGGTGCCGCGGATCACAGTGGCGTATAGCTTGCATACAGCGTTGGCAACGGCAAGAGCCGGGTCGTGGTGGCCGCGGCGCTGCTGGTCATGCGCAACACGCACCAGGGCAACCACGCTGCCCAGCACCACGCCGATCGTCAAAGCAATTGCCGTTACATACAGCGTGGGGATGACCCCTTTGAGGTATTGCTGCCAGCGGTTTGAGGCAATAAATGCCTGGTAGAATTTGACGAACAGATCCTGCCCGAAATCCAGCTTTGTACCAGCTTTCGCCAGCTGGGTCAGCATTTCGTATTGTGCGGCCATCCGCATTCCACACCTTTCCTGTGTTCCGGCACCAGGGCACCGGGCGTTTATTTTACGGTCTTACCAACAAAAGGGAGGCGCCCCTGTGGGCCACCTCCCTGTGGCACTTGTGAAAAAGCTGCTTTATTCAGCAGTGATGTACTTGTCCACGATAGCCTGCAGGGTGCCGTCGGCCTTCAGCTCTTCCAGAGCGGTGTTGATGGCATCCTTCAGTTCGGTGTTGCCCTTACCAATGCCGATTGCGTAGCTTTCTTCCACGTAAGCGGTGTCCAGCAGCTTCAGGCCGGGGTTGGCAGCAATAAATTCCTTAGCGGGAGCGTTATCAATAACAACGCAGTCAACCTGGCCGTTGTTCAGCATCTGCACGGCAGTCAGGCCGTCGTCGTAAGCAACAACGTTCTCATCGCCAAAGTCGTCAGAGCAGTACAGGTAGCCGGTGGTACCGCGCTGGGTGCCGATTTTCTTGCCAGCCAGGTCATCCACGCTGGCAATATCGGAATCTTCCTTGACGATGATGGACTGGATGCCGGTTGCGTAAGAATCGGTGAAGTCCATCACGTTCTGGCGCTCGTCGGTAACGGTAACGCCAGCCATAACCATATCGGACTTGCCCTGCTGTACAGCCAGCAGTGCTGCGTCGAAGTCCATATCATCGATCTGCAGCTCCAGGCCCAGCTTCTCCGCAATGGCCTTTGCGGTCTCGATGTCGATGCCCTCAAATTCGCCGGAATCGGTGGTCATCTCGTACGGGGGGAAGGCTGCGTTGGTGGACATGATCAGCTTGCCCGGCTCAACGGTGGACAGCTCAGCAGTTTCAGTCTCGCTGGCTGCTTCAGAGGAAGCAGCCTCGGAAGATGCAGCATCGCTGGAAGCGGCCTCGGGGGAAGCGGCTTCGGAAGATGCAGCAGAAGAAGCGGTGGAACCGCAGGCAGCCAGGCTCAGGACCAAGGCAGCGGCAGTCATCAAAGACAATGCTTTTTTCATTACAATATACCTTCTTTGTTCATGGTTCTCTGATTTTCAAGGCATATCTGAAAACAAGGAAAATGACGGACATTTCGCAAACGCAAGCAGGATGTAAGGCAAAGAGCCGCAGGAATCCTTTCTGGATTCCAAGGGCAACACCGCACAATTCCCGCCTAGCGGCTTAAGCACCGCTTCGGCGGCTGCGGCACAGCATCTGCGTTGCCAAAAATGCTCGATAATGTCGGGTTGCGGTACTCGCATCGTGCTTCGGGGGGCAAAAGCCCCTCGCACTCTGCGACCGCTGCCCCCCCTGCTTCGGTTCGCTGTTTCCGCCACTGGCGGCGCTCACCTTTGCAGCATCCAGTATTATCTGCGCTTTTCGGCTTAGCAGCTGCCGCACCTCGCTCACCGTATCGGCACTTAGAATTATGCGGTATTGCCCAAGGCTTTTTAACGCAAAATCCGGCTGCGTTTGTAGAAATAGACGATACTTTCGACTTTTCAGATACACCCTAGCGCAGCGGCGGAACTTTCCCTCTTTCCGGAACTGCATCAGGATAAATTCTAGTATAATACATAAATATTCAAAGTCAATGCATAAATATTGGATTCAGCATTTTGCGGCAAGATGGCTGCCCGCCCCACCAGAAATTGTGCATTTTTCAAGCCTGCATTTCACAGTTTTTCCTGATATATTGACGCCGTAAGTTAAACGTGGTAAACTTTACGCGTTCATGAGCGAAATTCATGCCTTTCAGTCGAAATAAACCGGCTTGCATTACCTTGCCGTACAAAAAAGAGGAATCAATATGCTGACATTAGGTGACCTGCACATTGGGCAGGATGCAATCATCCGCGTGGTAGGCGGTGAGGGCGAGCTGCGCCACCACCTGCTGGATATGGGGCTGACCCCCGGCACTGAGGTAACGCTGCGCAAAACGGCCCCCATGGGGGACCCCATTGAAGTGGAGCTGCGTGGTTATGAGCTGACCCTGCGCCTGGCCGATGCGCAGAAAATTGAAATTGACAGCGTGCACGCAACGGACCGCGCCGCCCCCAGCGAAGAGCGCCACAAGGTGGTAGCCCACCCCGGCGTTGGCGAGCTGGACAAAGCCGCCAGCTACCACGAGCGCAAAGCCGGCGCCCCCATTGCCGCCGGTGCACCGCTGACCTTTGCCCTGGCCGGCAATCAGAACTGCGGCAAAACCACGCTGTTCAACCAGCTGACCGGCTCCAACCAGCACGTCGGCAACTTTCCCGGCGTGACCGTCGACCGCAAGGACGGCGTGATCCGCAACCACAAGGAAGCCACCGTAACGGACCTGCCGGGCATTTATTCCCTGTCCCCTTACTCCAACGAGGAGATTGTCACGCGGGATTTTATCCTGAGCGAGCACCCGTCCGGCATTATCAACATTGTGGATGCTTCCAACATTGAGCGCAACCTGTACCTGACCATGCAGCTGATGGAGCTGGATACCCCCATGGTGCTGGCGCTGAACATGATGGACGAAGTGCGCGCCAACGGCGGCACCATCATGGTAAACCAGCTGGAAGAAATGCTGGGCATTCCGGTTGTTCCCATTTCTGCTGCCAAAAATGAGGGCATTGACGAGCTGATCGAACATGCCATCCATGTGGCGCGCTACCGGGAGCTGCCGGGCCGCATCGACTTCTGCACGGCAGGCAGTGACCCAGCAGACCCCAGGGGCGCGGTGCATCGCTGCATCCATTCTGTCGCACATTTGATTGAGGACCATGCCGCTGCCGCCGGGCTGCCGCTGCGCTTTTGCCGCCACCAAGCTGGTGGAGGGAGACACCCTGATTGAAAAAGCCCTGCAGCTGAACCCCAACGAAACAGATATACTGGGCCACGCCATTGCTGAAATGGAAAACCGTGACCGGGCTGGACCGCGAAGCCGCCCTTGCGGACATGCGCTTTTACCTTTATTGAAAAGCTATGCTCCGCCACGGTGGTGAAGCCGGGCGAAAGCCTGGAGCATAAGCGCAGCGTTGCCATTGATAAGATCCTGACCGGCAAATACACTGCCTTGCCCTGTTTTGCGGGCATTATGGCGCTTGTTTTCTGGCTGACCTTTGGCGTAGTGGGCTCCACCCTTTCGGACTGGATGACCCTTGGCATCGACTGGTTTACCGGCGTTGTGGACCGCGCCCTGACGGCGTATCAGATCAACCCGGTGGTGCACAGCCTTGTGATCGACGGCATTTTTGCCGGTGTGGGCAGCGTGCTGAGCTTTTTGCCCACGATCGTTATCCTGTTCTTCTTTTTGTCCATCCTGGAAGATACCGGTTATATGGCCCGCGTGGCCTTTGTTATGGACAAACTGCTGCGCCGCATTGGGCTTTCGGGCCGCAGCTTTGTGCCCATGCTGGTGGGCTTCGGCTGCTCGGTTCCCGCCATTATGGCAACCCGCACCCTTTCCAGTGAGCGTGACCGCCGCATGACGATTTTGCTGACCCCGTTCATGAGCTGTTCCGCCAAGCTGCCCATTTATGCACTCTTCACCGCCGCGTTTTTCCCGCGGGTATGGCGTGCACCGGTCATGATTTTCCTCTATCTTTTCGGCATTTTGTGTGGTATACTGTATTCGCTGATCCTCAAGCAGACCTGTTTCCGCGGTGAACCGGTACCCTTTGTGATGGAGCTGCCCAACTACCGCCTGCCTTCGCCCAAAAGCGTCGGCCAGCTGATTTGGGAAAAGGCCCGTGATTTTATTCAGCGTGCCTTTACAATTATCTTTGTTGCAACCGTCGTGATCTGGTTCCTACAGACGTTCGACACCCGCCTGAATGTTGCTGCCACCCCGGATTCCAGCCTTCTGGCTTTGGTTGGCAGCCTGATTACCCCCCCATCTTCAAGCCCCTTGGCTTTGGCGACTGGCGCATTTCCACTGCGTTGATCACCGGCTTTACCGCCAAGGAAAGCGTTGTTTCCACCCTGACCGTCCTGCTGGGCGGCGATACCGGCGCGCTGAACATGCTGTTCACCCCGTTTACTGCGCTGGTTTTCCTGATCTTTACGCTGTTGTATACCCCCTGTGTTGCAGCCATTGCCGCTGTCAAGCGGGAACTGGGCGGTGGCCGGGCTGCACTGGGTGTGGTACTGATGCAGTGCGGCATTGCCTGGGTTGTGGCGTTTGCCGTGCACTGTGTAGGGGTTTTGCTGAGGTTGGCATAAGGGCAGCGTATTCACTTGTCGCTTTGTTTTCGCTTAACCCATAGGGAGGTTTTTTCCATGTCACTTCAAAGTATCCTTGTTCTGGTTATTATTTTTGTTCTGCTTGGCGTTGCCATCGGTTTTATTGCCAACAGCGAAAAGGGCTGGCACGGCGGTTGCACCGGCAACTGCGCCAGCTGCCAGGAACCACTGCAATGACAAACAGAAAAAGAACCCGCCCAAGCAGCAGTGATGTCCAAGACCGAAGGAGACCGCCGTATGACTGCTGTTCAACAATCCGCCGCTCCGCACCCTGCCGTGCGTCAGCGCATTGACTGGATTGATACCGCCAAAGGTCTGTGCATGATTCTGGTGATTGTGGGGCACACCCTGCCCTACGGCAACCTGATGCGCAATTTCATTTTTTCGTTCCACATGCCGGCCTTTTTCTTTCTGACCGGCTATACGGCCCGCCGCCCGGATACCTGGCAGGTTTTTGCCCGCCGGGTCAGGAAGGACTTTGTTGCACTGATCGTTCCCGTGCTGGGTGTGGTGCAGGTGTTCAACGTTTTGCTGAACTTTTTCCTTTCTGATGACAGAAGCCTGACCAACCTGTGGGATATTGCCCACTACAATGCCATCACCCTGTTCTGGGCCAGCGGTAACCCTGCCGACGGCATTCCCAGCTGCGGCATGCCATGGTTTTTTTGTTTGCACTGTTCTGGGGCAAGCTGATCTGGGAGCTGCTGGGGCTTTTGTTCCCCAAAGGGATTTTGCCGTCAGTTTCATTGTCATGCTGTTCGGGGCATACATCGGGCAGGTACAGTATCTTCCCCCAATGTCTGGATGTTGCAATGGTCGTTGTCATGTACCTCACATTGGGGCAGCTGTTCCGCCAGCATCAGGCACTGTTGGACCGTTACCGGGTCCCGCTTTTCCTTGCCATGCTGATCCCCTGGACATGGTGCTGCCAGCAGGGCATTTATATTGAACTTGCTTCCCGCACATACTCCAATTACATTTTGTGCGCTTCAATCAGTGTATGCGGCATCTGGATCTTCTGCCATCTGTGCCGTGAACTGAACGCCAATAACGCTTTGCGGCCGGCGCTCAGCTTTTTGGGGCGGCACAGCCTGTGGCTGTTCTTTGTGCACCATATGGATGTGTTTACCAGTGCCATCTGGCAAAAAGACCGCCTTCTGTTCACGCTGCCCTGCCGCATTGGGTGGGACATCCTGCTTTCCCTGCTGCTGCTTGGCTGCTGGACATTGCTGCGCACCGGCTGGCGCAGGCTGACCGCAAAATAAACTCTTTGAACCGTTCTGCATCCCCTGTTCCGGGCCTGCAGGGCGGCTTTTGTTTTGGCAGCGCTTTCTGCACAGTGCAAACATTGTTTTTTACCGCGGATTATGGTACAATGAATTGTCTATAAGTATGTATCGGGGATTCCCCTGAAATATCCATTTTTGAAAGGGCTTTTTATGGCAGAGCAACGCAACCAGACCCCCTGCCGGGGATAACACGCAATGGACCACCATCATTCGGCCGCGCACCGGCTGGTTTGATGTGGACCTGGAAGAGCTGTGGCGCTACCGTGACCTGATTGTCATGTTCGTCAAGCGCAACTTTACCGTCATGTACAAGCAGACCATCCTGGGGCCGCTGTGGATCATCCTGAACCCGCTTATCACCACGGTGCTGTTCAACGTGGTGTTCGGCGGCATTGCTGGGCTTTCTACGGACGGTACGCCGAGCTTTTTGTTCTACATGGCAGGCAATACGGTGTGGACCTTTTTTGCCTCCTGCATCAACGGCACGGCCAACACCTTTGTGGCCAACAGCCAGGTGTTCGGCAAGGTGTATTTTCCACGGCTTACCACCCCCATCAGCCAGGTATTGACCAGCCTGATCAACTTCTTTATCCAGTTTGTCATGTACATTCTGTTCTGGGTCTACTTTGCCGTGACCGGGTCCGGTGTACACCTGACGGCCTGGGCGTTTGCCGTGCCGCTGGTGGTGCTGGAAGTCATGCTGCTGGGCCTGGGCGTGGGCATTATCGTTTCCGCCCTGACCACCAAGTACCGTGACCTTGCCATTGCTGTGAGCTTTGGCGTGCAGCTGTGGATGTACATTTCTCCTGTGGTCTATCCCCTTTCCAGCTTGGAGGAATCCCCCCGGCTGCAGATGCTGATGCGCTTGAACCCGATGACTGCACCGATCGAGGTGTTCCGCATGGGCACCCTTGGCACCGGCACCGTGGAAGTGGGCAGCCTGATCTACAGCCTGATTGTTACCGCAGCCGCCCTTGTGCTGGGCGTAGTGCTGTTCAGCCGCATTGAAAAAACCTTTATGGATACCGTGTAAGGAGGGGCGCAGATGGAAAACCAGACACATGCACAAAACCAGCGCGTACCCGTCATTCAGGTATCGGGCTTGAAAAAGCAATACAAACTGGGCCAGATCGGCGGCGGCACTTTGACGCATGACCTGCAAAGCTGGTGGGCTCGTGTGCGCGGCAAAGAGGACCCCAACACCGTGATTGGCACGGACGCCCGCCTGTTTGGCAAAACCTTTATGGCGCTGAACGGCGTGGACCTGACCGTGTACAAAGGCGAAGCGCTGGGCATTATCGGCCGCAACGGCGCAGGCAAATCCACCCTGCTCAAAAATTTTGTCCCGCATTACCGCCCCCACCGAGGGCGAGATCCGGCTGCGCGGGCGGGTGGCTTCCATGCTGGAAGTGGGCACCGGCTTTAACAACGAGATGACCGGCCGCGAGAACATCTACATGAACGGCGCTATTCTGGGCATGACCCGCGCCGAGGTCGATTCCAAGATTGACCAGATCATTGAATTTTCGGAGTGCGGAGATTTTATTGATACCCCCGTCAAGCGGTATTCCAGCGGCATGTTCGTCAAGCTGGCGTTTGCCGTTGCCGCCCACCTGGACAGCGAGATCATGGTAATGGACGAAGTGCTGGCCGTGGGCGATATGAAGTTCCAGCAGAAATGCCTGGGCAAAATGAGCGATGTTGCCGGGCAGGAGGGCCGCACCGTCCTGTACGTCAGCCACAACATGAGCACCATCCGCCAACTGTGCACCCGCTGCGTGGTGCTGGACCAGGGCCGCGTGATCTTTGACGGCGATGTAGAACAGGCCATTGCCGTGTATATGGAAACCACCGATGTGAACGTGGTCCACTATGACCTGCTGGATGTTTCCCGCATGAACGCCAGCGCAGGCAAGCGGATGCGGCTGGAAACGCTGGACTTTGTGGGCAAGGAATCCAGTGTGTTTGCGGACACCGAAAAAATTCGGGTGCGCATTACCTGGCGTGTTTCGGAGCCGTTTGCCGGGGTACACTTAAAGCTGAACCTGCATTTCCGGGATTCGACCCCCGTGGGCATTACCCACCCGGTCAACCTGGGCGCCGCCGTGCCCGGCAAGCTGTATACCACCGAGTTTGAGTTTGACCCCAGCCTGCTGGGCGAAGGCCAGTATTTCTTCTATGTGGATGTGTTTGACGGCGTGTTGACCCAGGCTGTCTGCCTGGACAAGCCAGTGACCGAGTTTGCGTTTGAGGTAACCTCCGGCGATTTGACCATGCCGGAATGGGCACCGGGCTGGGGCCGCATCCACTTCCCGCCGGTCAAAGTGTTGGAGAATGGATACGATGGGTGATATTTTCATCTGCCACACGCTGTATCATGTGTTAATCGCGCTGGTGCGCGCGCTGCGCAGCCGCCCCGGCAAGTCCACCCTTGTGCTGAGCACCTGTGTGCCGGAAGCCGAAACCCTGCGCGCTAAATTGCTGGACGCCGCGCCGGATCTGTGGGACGCTGTTTTGATCGTGGACGAGGAAAAGCTGGACGCACAGAACAGCGAAAGCGACTTTTACCGCCTGCGCCACCCGTTCCGCAAGCCGTATTTTACGCTGCCCAAGGGGCATGTGTACATCAGCAATGACTGGAGCGCTTTAGGGCGCTACCTGCAGCGGGAGCGCCGGGTTTATACCCTGTGCGAAGATACCTTTGGCGGCACGTTGGACCCTGATCAGCACCTGCTGGACGAGCAGCGTACCAACCCCCGCGGCCCCTACCGCTACTGGGGCGACAGCCCCTGCTGCCGCACGGTGGAAAGCGAAGACGCCGCGCGGTGCAGCATTTTTGGCGTAGACAAGCTGGTAACGGTATCCAAAGCGCAGCTGCTGGAAAGCCTGACGGAGGAAGAAAAAGCCATCATCCGCCGGGTGTTTTTGGCCGTTCCCCTGCCGGAGCATGTGCAGGGTGCCTGCCTGCTTTTGCCCCCGCAGCTTTGTGCTGGACGGCCTGATGGATCAGCCCACCCAGGACGCCATGTTTGCGGCTGTTGCCAAGAAATACTGCACAGAACCGCTGTTTATCAAAACCCACCCGCGGGATACCACGGATTATTCCAAGCTGTTCCCCTACTGCTGTTATCCTGCCCCGCACCATGCCAAGCGAGGTTCTCAATTTCTGCCTGCCCTTCAAATTCCAGCGCGCCGTCACCGTGCAAAGCTGGGTCCTGCGCGGCTTTACCGCCGCGGAAGAAAAGGTGTTTGTGGGGCTGGAAGAGGCAGAAAAAAGTTGGTGCAGGGGTAATGCCTCCCCTTTGAGGGGAGGTGGCCGAGCGCAAGCGAGGTCGGAGGGGTGGCTCCCTTTACTGCCGCCTAAATGCAATAAGCCGGAAGGGGACGTACCATTCTATGCGCCTGCCGCATAATTCCAACAATCTTGCCTATGTTCGTTCTCTGCGCAAAAATATGACCGATGCGGAGCGCAAATTATGGTATGAATATCTGCGTCCCTGCCCCTACAAATTCACACGCCAAAAGAGCGTTGGGCCCTATATCCTTGATTTTTATTGTGCTTCTGCTCAGTTGGCAGTTGAAATTGACGGTTCGCAGCATTACGAACCGCAGGGGCAGCAGCAGGATGCTGCCCGAACTGCTTATTTGCAGGCGTTTGGTATTTTTGTTCTGCGGTTTTCCAACCGGGACGTTCTTCTCAATTTGGAGGGTGTTGCAGCCGAAATTGAGCGTACGATTCTGATGCGGATATCCAAATAGATTTTTCATAACAATCTATGGCAACACCGCACAATTCCCGCCTTGCGGCTTAAGCACCGCTCCGGCAGCTGCGGCACGGCATCTGCGTTGCCAAAATGCTCGATAAGACATCCAGTATTATCTGCGCTTTTTGGCTTGGCATCTGCCGCACCTCGCTCGCCGTATCGGCACTTAGAATTATGCGGTATTGCCCTATAACTCTTTCTTAGGGAACCACCCCTCAGTCCGCTGCGCGGACAGCTCCCCTCAAAGGGGAGCCAATGCTTCTTTTAGGAGGTTGCTTACTATGAAACTTATCGGCGTTATTCCCGCCCGTTATGCCAGCACGCGGATGCCGGGCAAGCCGCTGGCGGATATTTTGGGCAAGCCCATGATCTGGTGGGTGTACCAGGAAGCCAAAAAGTGCAAAAAGCTCGATGATGTGTTTATCGCCACCGACGATGAGCGCATTGCCGAAGCCTGCCGCACCTACGGCATGGAATACTGCATGACCAGCCCCGACCATGACACCCCCACCGGGCGCATCTGGGAGGTTTCCACCAAGGTAGAAGCCGACCTGTATCTGCAGATCATGGGTGACGAGCCGCTGATCAACGTAAAGGCGTTTGATTTGATTCTGCCGGATACCCTGCCGGAGGACCCGTATTATGTCGCCGTGCTGACCAACCGGATGGAGCACCCCGCGGATGTGATCGATTTTTCCAACCAGAAGGTCGTGACCAACGCCGCACGGGAAATTTTGATGATCTCCCGCAGCCCCATTCCCTACCCCAAAGGCACGCTGGATTTTGAATACGAGAAGGTGACCGGCATCCAGCTGTACTCCCGCCGGGCGCTGGCGTTCTACCACGAAACACCGAAGTCCATTCTGGAAAAAGCCGAAGAGAACGATATGATGCGCTTTGTGGAAAACGGCCACAAGGTACATGCCATCGTCAGCCCGTACAAGACTGTGAGCGTTGACACCCCCAAGGACCTTGCCCTTGTGAGCGAAATCCTGAAAGGAAAAGAATAAATGCCTGATATTAAACTGTTGGACTGCACCCTGCGTGACGGCGGCTATGTGAACAGCTGGAACTGGGGCTTTGCTGCAGCCCAAAGATATCATCGCCTCGCTGACCCGTGCCGGGACTGACATTGTGGAAGTGGGCTTTCTGCGCAATGTGGATGGCTACAACCCCGATGTGACCGTCTGCAACACCATTGAAGAGCTGAACAGACTGCTGCCTGCCCACACCGGCAGCACCATGTACAGCGGCATGGCCATGCGCTCCAATTATGATATTGCCAAGCTGTCCCCCTATGAGGGGCACGGCATTGAGATGCTGCGCATTACCGCCCACGATTACGATATCCGCGAAGGCATGGATTTTGCCCGCGAAGTCAAGGCCCGCGGGTACAAGCTGTCCATCAACCCCATCAACATTATGGGCTATGCCGACAAAGACTTGCTGTGGATTTTAGACCAGGTAAACGAGATTCACCCGTACCAGTTCTCCATTGTGGATACCTTCGGCAGCATGCGCCGCCGCGATCTGGAGCGCATCGTCAGCATGGCGGACCACAATTTGGCCCCGGACATCCGTCTGGCGCTGCACCTGCATGAGAACATGGCGCTCTCTTTCTGTCTGGCGCAGGAGTTTTTGGATAAGCACCTGCGCCGCGATCTGGCTGTGGACGGCAGCCTGATGGGCATGGGCCGTATCCCCGGCAACCTGCCGATCGAGCTGATCGCCGATTATATGAACGAGACCCTTGGCTGCCATTATGACATTGACGAGATGATGGACGCCATCCAGGACCATATCGCCCCGCTGAAAGGCGAGACAGCCTGGGGTTACACCCCGGCTTACTTCCTGAGCGCACGGTACAACCTGCACCGCGATTACGCCGAGCATTATCTGGACAAAGGCGATTTGACCAACCGGGACATCAACCATATTCTGGCCGGTTTTGACCGCAGCAAGGCCACCGCATACGATAAAGACTATGCCGACCGCCTGTACCGCGAATACCAGAACCGCGCCATTGACGACACCGCCGCGCTGGATACCCTGCGCACCGCGTTTGGCGGCAAGACCGTGCTGGTGCTGGCCCCCGGTGCCAGCTTGGCGGACGAAACCGGGCGCAATGCTGTGGCCGCCGCCAAGGCGGACTGCATTGTTTCAGCCAACTTCTGCCCGGCGTTCTGCCAGCCGGATTACGCATTTTTTACCAACAGCAAGCGGTTTGAAAAAGCTGGACCTTGCTGCCCCCCTGCCCTGCCCTGTTGTGCTCACCTCCAACCTGCGGCCGCTGCCGCAGGAGGGCGCTGGCGGTCAATTATGACCGGCTGGCTGCCCCGGATGTGCAGAACGCATCCCTTGGCAGCAACAGTGTGCTGATGCTGCTGCGGCTGCTGCGCCAGTGCGGCGCGGCGGGCGTGCTGCTGGCCGGGGCCGATGGCTACAAGCCCGGTACCCCCGCCTATGCCGACAGCCTGCTGCACGCCCACACCGGGCGCGGAGCTGCGTTCAACACCGCCATGGCAGGTGCCATCAAAGCCTGCGGGCTGGATGTGACCTTTATCACCCCCAGCGAATACGCAAAATAACGAGGTTTGCCCATGATTCGACTTTTGGTTCTGGATGTAGACGGCACCATGACCGACGGCGGCGTTTACTATGATTCCACCGGCAACGAGCTGAAGAAGTTTGCCATCAAGGATGGGGCCGGGCTCGTGCTGGCCCGCGCGGCAGGGATGCAGGTTATGATCTGCACCGGGCGCGAATGTGAAGCCGTGCGCCGCCGTGCCCAGGACCTGCACATTGACTATCTGTTCCAGAACGTACACGACAAAGCCGCCTTTTTGAGCAGGTTTATGGCTGAGCACAGCCTGACCAAGCAGGATGTTGCCTATTGCGGCGATGACCTGAACGATTTGACCGCCATGGCTCTGTGCGGCTTTGTGGCCTGCCCGGCCGATGCTGCCGGCCCTGTGCTGGGGCGGGCGGATTTCATCTGCCGCCAAAAAGGCGGCGAGGGGCGCTGTGCGCGGCACGGTGGAAGAGATCCTGCTGCGGGACGGCCGCCTGCCTGCCGCCGTTAAAAAAGCCTTTGGCGCAAAGATTTGATGGGTGCGGCTGAAACGTTAAATATTCCGGTGTTTGTTTTGGACACCCCCTGAACGCTGAACCACCAAAACCGGGAGGAGCCCGTATGAGCAAAATAAAGGATTTTCTGAAAAGCCCGCTGGGCACCGCCTTGTGCGCCGTTGCTGCCTGCCTGCTGGCCGTGGTGCTGGTTTGGTTGGCCGCCGCGGTGCGCCCCAACAATGACAAGAGCCTGTCGGAGCGCATCAGCGATGATTACAGCCAGTACAGCGCCGAGCTGGACGAAGCCAACGGCGCTGCCCAGACCTTTGATACCGACAATGACCTGCTGGCCATGGCCTTTGTGTTTGGCACCAGCAACGGCCAACCCACCGGTGAGCTGCACCTGGAACTTGCCGATGCCGACACCGGCGAGGTGCTGGCCCGCTCCACCGGCGATATGGCGAACATTGTGGCCGGGCAGTACACCGGCATGGGGCTGGATACCCCCGTGACCGGCAGCGCAGGCCGCCGCTACCGCATGACCCCTGAAACCGGAGTATACCGGTTCCGGCCGGTTGACCGTGGGCTGCAGCAACGGCGCTGTGCTGTGGAACGATACCTTTACCGTAAACGGCGAAGCCGTGGACGGCACGCTGGCGCTGCTGGTGACTTACAAACAGATTGGCGGATTTTTGACCCGGTTCTTTTTGCTGGTCGGGCTGCTGGCCAGCGTTGTGGTGTTCCTTGGCATTTATTTTGCCATGCGGGGCCGCATGCCGCTGCACCGGCTGGTGTTTGTGCTGGTGCTCTGCTTTGGCATGCTGTACAGCTTTGTGCTGCCGCCCTATGCCGCGCCGGATGAAAAATACCACATCAACCAGTCCTTTACTTTAGCCTGCAAATGGGCCAACATGCTCTCGCCGGATGAATGGCGGATGGGCAATGTGCCGCTGGATATGACCTACCGCCGCGAGCACGACTTTGACCCCCTGCTGCAAAACGAAACGACCACCGTGTTCAGCTGGCAGGAACTGAGCGAAAATCTGTTCACCACCACCCCTGACAGTTTTGACAGCCACACGGCGCTGGAAGAACTGCAGACCGACCGCAATCCCACGCTGTACCTGTTCAGCGCGGCAGCGGTGTTTCTGGCATATGTTTTTCACCTTGGCTTTGTTCCGGCGCTGATGCTGGGGCGCACAGCAAATTTAATTGTGTTCGCTTTGTTAGCGGCGCTGGCCGTTAAAGCCGCGCCGTTTGGCAGGCGGGTATTCGCTGCGGCGGCCCTGCTGCCCATGACGCTGCATCTGGCGGCTTCTTTCAGCCGGGATTCCCTACTGCTGGGGCTGGCGTTTGCCTTTACTGCGCTGTGTATGCAGGCGATTTTTGGCTGCAAGGACGGCACGGTGCTGCCGGTGCGGCTGTGGCTGCCGCTGGCGCTGTTCGGCATCCTGCTGGCACCGGCCAAACTGGTTTACCTGCCGCTGGCAGCGTTGTTCCTGCTGATTCCCAACAGCCGCTTTGGCCAGAGCGCCGCAACCAAAAAAGCCGCTTATCTGGCCGGATGCGTGCTGCTGGCGCTCAGCATCAACCGCGCTGTGCTGGTCACCTCGGTGGCCGGTTCTGCCGGGTTTGAAAATCAGACTACCCAGACGGAAACCACCTCCGCACAGGGTTCTACCCGGCTGCCGCGGTTTCTTATACAGCAACAGAGGCAGCTGACAATCGTACCCCTGCATGCCGCCCCTGCCGCGGGTGACGGCAAAACCTCCAACCGGTTTGCCAACATGCCTGCCGAGTACCGCGAAAACACGGCTTCCAACTTTGTGCGCCGCCTGTATTACTGCGTGGAGGGCGTGACCGAGATCCCGCAGAAGGAGCTGGAGTTCTGGGTGCAGGCCTTGCAGGAGGGCGATGTGACCGCCGCCGTTCTGGGCCAGAGCTTTTTCTTCAGCCCGGAGGAAGTGGAGCATTCCAGCCTGACCGATGATGAATTCATGAGTGCGGCTTTCCCCTGGTTTACCTGGACCGCGACCTGATGACCACCGACGCCGAAATGTGCCGGGAACGGCTGGCCACTGCTGACCGCCGAGACTTTTTCAAGTCCATGTTCAGCAGTGATGAATGTGCAGAGCTGCTTTCCGCCTGCCAGATCTACCCCGGCGTGGAGGATGACCGCTACCCGCTGGACCGCAATGTGCTGATCAAAGAGATCGAAGCTGTCCGTACCGTGCGGGACAGCCAGAGCACCCCCAGCGAGGAAGACCAGACCACCTTTTACCCCCGGTTACATTCTGCACAATCTGCCCGCCGTGGCTATGCTGCTGGTACGCAGCGTGGTGCAGGATGCTGACAACTGGGTGCGCGGCCTTGTGGGCGGCAGCTTAAGCTACAGCTCGCTGGACCTGGCCTGGTTCTGGGTGTTGGCGCTCTACCTGCTGCTGTGGTATGCCGCCGTTCCGGCGCAGGATGTTCCCGTGCCGGGGCTGCCCCAGGGGCGCTACCGGGTGTGGTGTGCGCTGGCCGCGCTGCTGTGCGCCGCGTTGGCCTTTGCCGGCTGCCTTGTGTGGACCCCGACCTATTACCAGACTGTTTACGGCTTCCAGGGGCGGTATCTTCTGCCCGTGCTGCCGTTGTTCCTGCTTACCTGCCTGCCCCGCCGGGTCCAGGTTGCCAGCGGCAAACAGTCCGCCTGCACCCTGGTCTGCTGCCTGTGCGTAGTCAACGCCGGGGTATTGCTGAACGCCATGCTTGCGGTGATTGCCCGATGACGATTTGTTATTTTTCTGCGCAGTACCTGCCCACGGTGGGTGGTGTGGAGCGCTACACCTGGAACCTCGCCCGCCGCACTGTTGCCGCCGGGCACCGCGCCATTGTGGTTACCAGTGCTCTGCCCAACCTGCCGGAGCACGAAATTGACGGGGACGGCATTGAAATTTACCGCCTGCCCGTCTGGCCTGTCATGAACGGGCGCTTTCCTGTCATCAAGCCGGGGGCGCGCTTCCACGCGCTGATCGCGCAAATCTGGGCGCAAAATCCGATTTCTGCGTGGTGCAGACCCGCATGTACACCCAAAGCGTCTGGGCTGCCCGCGCGGCCAAGCACCGCGGTATCCCCATGCTGGTTATTGACCATTCCACCGGATACATGCCGATGGGCAACGGCCTGCTGGGGGCCTGCGGGCGGCTGTATGAGCAGATTGCCTGCCGCCTGGTGCGCAGCACCGGCGCGCCGTTCTATGGCGTTTCCGCCGCTGCCTGCCGCTGGCTGCACACCTTTGGCATTACGGCTGCAGGAACCATGCCCAACGCCATTGACCCCGCTGCTTTGGAACAGGAAGCCGCCCACGCACCAGACTGGCGCGCCAAGCTGAACCTTGGCGACCGTAAGATCGTGCTGTTTGTGGGCCGCCTGATTCCCGAAAAGGGCGCCGGATTATTAGCCCAGGCCGTGGCCCAGCTGCCGGGCGTTGTTCTGGTGGCGGCTGGCAGCGGTCCGCAGCAGCAGGAACTGGCAGACCTTGGGGCCGTTACCCCCGGTGCCCTGCCGCATGATGCGGTGGTTCAGCTGCTGCGGCAGGCAGATGTATACTGTCTGCCCACCCGGTATGCCGAGGGCTTTCCCACCACCTTGCTGGAAGCCGCGGCCTGCCGCTGCCCTATCGTGTGCACCCGTACCGCTGGAACCGAGGAGCTGCTGCCGGACGATACCCACGGCATTGTGCTGCCCGGCCAGCCACAGGACGCCACGGTGGAAACCATCCGCGCCGGGCTGCAGACCCTGCTGGATGATCCCGCCCGCGCCCATGCCTGTGCCGAGGCGGCGTACCGCAATGTGTACGCGCACTTTACATGGGATGCCGTATTTGATAAAATGATGGGGATCATAAACCAAAGCTGACATCTGCCCGGTGTTTGCCGGGCAAGTGGATAAGGAACATTTGTTATGTCAAAATTGCTGATTGTTATTCCTGCATATAATGAGGAAGCCAATATTGTCAAGGTCGGTCAACGGCATTGTCAAGAACTACCCGCAGTATGACTATGTTGTAGTCAACGATGGCAGCCGTGATAAAACCGCGGCCATCTGCCGGGAACATGGGTTCCGCTTGATCGATCTGCCGGTCAACCTGGGGCTGGCAGGTGCATTCCAGACCGGGCTGCGCTATGCCGCCGAAAACGGGTATGACTGCGCCATGCAGCTGGATGCTGACGGCCAGCACCGACCGGAATATATCGCCGCCATGCTGGAAGAGCTGGAAAGCGGGGCCGACATCGTGATTGGCAGCCGCTTTTTGACGGTAAAAAGCCCAAAAGCCTGCGCATGCTGGGCAGCTACATCATCAGCTGGTCCATCCGGCTGACCACCGGCCGTGCCATCTGCGACCCCACCAGCGGCATGCGGCTGTTCAACCGCGCCATGGTGGAAGAATTTGCCCAAAATTTGAACTATGGCCCAGAGCCGGATACCATCAGTTACCTGATCAAAAACGGCGCTGTGGTACGCGAAGTACAAGTTACGATGGGCGAGCGCGAGGCCGGTCAAAGCTACCTGACCTTTTGGCGCAGCATTGAATATATGGTCAAAATGTCCATCTCCATTTTGCTGATTCAGTGGTTCCGCAAGCGGGACACCGAAACGCCTTACCCGGAAAGGAGCCTGTAAGCCATGTTTGATCAGCCAATTATCCGTGTATGCCTTGTGTTGGGCAGCCTGATCACCGCAACCTATATTCTGCGCCGCGTGCGTTTGGCTAAGGTGCAGATCGAAGATACCATTTTCTGGCTTCTGTTCAGCGGCATTCTGCTGATTTTGGCCATCTTTCCCGGCATTGCCTACTGGGCGGCGTATCTGCTCGGGTTCCAGAGCCCCATCAATTTTGTTTATATCGTCATCATCTTTTTGCTGCTGGCCAAACAGTTTTTTATGTCCATCCGGCTCAGTCAGCTGGACAGCAAGGTGCGCATTTTGACCCAGCGCGTTGCCTTGAACGAAGAAAAGATCGAACGCGAAAAATTAGATTTGTAATCCCCTATCTTGTATGGTATAATATTTTTTATTGATTAAGGTGTAGCTGAAAACAAAGAAAATGACGCATATTTCGCAAACGCAAGACGGATTTAAGGCAAAAGCCGCCGGAATCCTTTGTGGATTCCAAGGACTTTTAACGCAAAATCCGGCTGTGTTTGTAGAAACAGGCTATATTTTCGGCTTTTCGGATACAACAACAGCGAGAGAAGGTTGTAAGAGATGGCTTTTACCCCCAGTCTGACCTATAAGGGCCGCCCGCTGGTGCGCTGCGGCAACGATATTTACTATGGTTCTATGCATGACCCCTATGTTGTGTACCTGCAGGTACTGACCACCAAAAAGGAAGGCAATGCCGACGTGGCCGATAAGGTTCACATTGTATTGCTTTCCACCGATGAAAAGCAAGCCTCTGCCGGCGCGCATTGTGCGCCAGGCCAACAAGGCCGGCGGTTTGTTCAAAGCCCCTGACCTTTGGCGATATCATGCTGCGCAACCAGCTGAAGAACGAGAAAAAGTAAACAGGAACCCACAATGCCCGGTCCGTTTGGACCGGGCTGTTTTTGTTGTACTTCATCCCTGTGCCGCAGGGCGTTGCTACCTGACCACGCCGGAGCTTTTTACATCATTGAGCATCACAAATTTTATAATGATATATTGTCTTACGGTTTCGGAACGGTCAAGCATCGTCCCCTACATCGTCTACAGGTTTATGGCAGCGTTTGCAACCTCGCTGCAAATTACTTTCTTCCCCAATAATCAAAAAATCACCCCTGCGGCCAGAATAATCCGGCCACAGGGGTGATTTTCTATCTGTTATTCTATTTTGTGCACTTAACCGCTTACTCGATGGTCACATCGGTACTTTCGGCTTCTGCATCGGCGGGCATCTCGGCATCGTCGGGCAGAACTTCCACATCGAAAGCTGCGCCGCCTCTGCGCAGACGATCTTATCGCTGTCCATCAGGGTGTCTTCATCCACAATGTTGACGGTACCGCAGTTGGGGCAGGTGACTTCATAGCTGGTTTCAAATGCGCCGTCGTCATCCTCGTCCTCATCTTCGTCCTCATCGTCATCGCCGAAGATGTTGTCCACCAGATCATCCATATCTTCATCAATGGCGTCCAGCTCGTCAAAAGCCTGATCCAGGGCATCGTCATGCTCGCTCACAACATCGGCCATCTCTTCCAGCAGGTCCATCATTGCAACAATGATCTTGCCTTCCTGGGTGGTGGGGTCAAACTCCATCCCTTTCATCATACCGCGGATGTAAGCGGCCTTTGCATTCAGATCCATAGCCATAAGGGAAAACCTCCTTCACGCACTGTAAACAGGGTGTTTGTTTTTGCAATTTTCAAAAAAGCCGGGACGCGGCAAAAACCACGGCCCGGCCATTTGTTTTAAGATCAGACGCGCTCCATATACTCGCCGGTGCGGGTATCGATGCGGATCTTGTCGCCCTCGTTGATGAACAGGGGCACGCGGATCTCGGCACCAGTCTCAACCTTAGCGGGCTTCAGAGTGTTGGTAGCGGTGTTGCCCTTGAAGCCAGGCTCAGTCTCGGTAACTTCCAGCTCGATGAAGTTGGGGATTTCAACGCTGAAAACCTTGCCCTTGTAGGACAGCAGTTTGCAGATTTCGTTTTCTTTGCAGAACTTGAAGTTTTCCGGCACATCGGCAGCGGCAACGGGGATCTGCTCGTAGGTTTCATTATCCATGAAGTAGTACAGGTCGCCATCCTCGTAAGAGTAGGTAACCTCACGGCGCTCAATGAAAGCCTGGGGGAACTTAGCGGTCGGGTTGTAGCTGGTTTCAACAACGGAACCGGTAATCACGTTCTTGGTCTTAGTGCGCACAAAAGCAGCGCCCTTGCCGGGCTTAACATGCTGGAACTCAACGACCTGAAGGACCTGGCCGTCCTGCTCAAAAGTTACACCGTTACGAAATTCGCCTGCAGAGATCATATAGGAACTCCTCCATAATTTTAGAATCGGGCTTGTTTGAAAAAGCGGCCCCGCCGCCCATCAAGCAATGCCATTGCATTGTCATACCTGTAAGTATTTTACCCGAAAAGTGCCAGTATTGCAAGAGGTTAGCGGGATTTTCGGGTGATATTTTGGTTTTTTTCGGCTTTTGTTGGCTGTTTTTGGGCTTTCTCAGCCTTGTTCATACAGTTTTTTCAGCGCCGCCGCATCCTCAGCCTGGGTTCCGGCGGATTCACAGATAATGGTGGGCGCCAGTCCACGGGTTTTCAGCAGCTGCATCAGCGGGGCAGGCGGCGGGCCAAACTCGGTATCCGCAAAAGTCAGGTGGCATTTTTCCCCACCCTTGGTGTAGGCAATGCGGGAAAAAATGCGCGTGGAACTTTTTGGCCCGCTCCCCGGCAAGGCTGCGGCAATGGCATCCAGGATGGCGGCGTAATCTGCCGGGGCGGTCTCATCGTTCAGCTCGGTGCCCTGGCTGCGGGCATACAGGTGGCCAAAATCCACGCAGGGAATAATGCGTTCATCCACACTGCAAAGGGCCAGCACTTCATCCAGCGTGCCCAGCTGGTTCACCTTGCCCATCGTTTCAGGGCAAAGGATACAGTCGCCATAACCGGCTTCATCCACGGCCTGAACGGCGCGGTGCATGGTGTCCAGCGCCTTTTCCAGTGCGGCTTCCCGGCTCTGCTTGCCGCAGCTGCCCGCGTGGAAGATGACCCTGCGGCCGCCCAGTGCCTTGACCAGTGCGCAGCTTTGCAGCAGGTAGTTCACGCTGTTCAGCCGCTTGTCCTCCTCCAGGCTGCTCATGCTGATGTAGTACGGCGCATGGACCGAGAAAGTGATGCCTTTTGCATCAAACGCTTCTTTTAAGGCGGCGGCTTTATCCAGCCCCAGGCGCACACCGCGCCCACACTGGTATTCAAACGCCGTCAGCCCAAAGGAAGCCGTATACTCCGCCATGGCCTGCGGGTCAAAGCTGCGGACACGGTAGCTGTCCGAAAGCCCAGCCGTGCCAAAGCGCGGTGCTTCACTCATACAGGCGGCCCCCTTTTTGGTAATACCGGTCCAGCCAGTAGGGTTCAAACCTGCGCTTGAACTGCACACCGCGCTGGTGGTCGCCCCCACGCGGCATGGTATACAGGCAGGAGATGCCGTACAGCCCCGCGGCAAGGCGGTCCGTAAAGATTTGGTCGCCCACCATGGCCATCTGATTTTTTTGCGAACGCCAAGGCGGCGGCGGGCAACGGCCAGGCCGACCGGCAGCGGCTTGCAGGCCAGCGGCACCCAAGCCAGGCCCACACGGTCCGCAAAGGGGCGCACGCGGGCGGCGGTATTGTTGGAAACAATCGTCAACCGCACACCCGCGGCACGCATAGTATCCAGCCATTGCTGCACGGTGGCATCCAGCTGCTGGCTGCCATCCCCCGTCAAGGTATTATCCACATCCAGCACCAGGGCGGTGATACCGTGCTGGCGCAGGAACTCCGGCGTGATGGCCTCAATGGCACGGAAAATATATTCAGGGGTAAGAAGCATAGACAAACTACCTTATTATAAGCGCGGGGCAGCGGGCAAGCGCCACCCCGGTTTTTATATATAAAGAAAGAACAGGCCCGCATCTCTGCGAACCTGTTCTGCCGTTCCTTTGGGTAAACACGGTTATCGAAAACGGCGGCATAGCCGCTGCGATGGCTCCGGATTACTTAAACTTGCGCTTGCGGGCGGCTTCGGACTTCTTCTTGCGACGCACAGACGGCTTCTCATAAGCCTCGCGCTTGCGCACCTCAGCAAGAACACCGCTGCGGGCAGTGCTGCGCTTGAAACGGCGCAGGGCGCTCTCAAGGGATTCGCCCTCTTTGACACGGATCTCCGACATCTTTTTCCCTCCCTTGGTCTGAGACAGGAGTTTGCCGGTCAATCAAAATTACAATCAACCAGTAACTGAAATTATACTATACTTTATAGGCTCCTGTCAACCACGATTTTACGCGTTCTGGCCCACTTTTTGAAATTTCATAAAAAGTTCAGTTTTTTTGCCCTCATATGCGGGGTCTGGGCAATAGTTTATACAAAATAATAAATAATAATGAATAAAGAATAATGCTGGTGCGCCGCCCGCAGCGGCGCAAATAAAATAGGTTGGCTGCTCTGGCTGGAATGCTTTTTGCCGGAGCAACTGACTTGGTTAAAATGTGACGCCGTGGGCGGCACACATCCATTATTCATTATTCTTTCTTCTTTTTTCTTTACCCAAACTTTATGCCAACCCCAATGCGTGCAGCCCCAGCAAAGCGCCGTAAATCACCGGCTGGTGCAGCATATAAATCAGCAGCGTGCGGCTGCCCACGGCGCACAGGGGGCGCAGGGCTTTGGGCGGCAGGCCGGGCTGCGCGGTGCAGCGGGCGCGGAACCACTGCGCAAAAAAGTACCCCGCCCAATACAAAAACACCCACGGCAAAAGCGGGAAATAATCCGATGAGGAAAACACCGTCAGATCCGGCAGACCCAGCCAGAAAAGATTCGGCTTGTACCAGGCGGCGGGTAGGGCCGCCAGGTGCGTTCCCTCAAACCCCAGCCAGCCCTGCGGCAGCTGGTTCAGCAGGGCAAACAGCACCGCGCTGCCCGTAACCCCTGCCAGCGGGGGCAGCTTTTCCAGCGCAGGGTGCAGCAGACAGGTCAGCAGGGCCGCACAGCCCAGCAGGTGCAGCACGCCGAACCAGATGACTTCCTCCGGCATGGCAACGGCGGTTGCCACGGTCAGCACCACCGCGCAGGCCGCCGTGAGCAGGCCGTTCTTGAGCGGGCGGCGGGACAGGGTAAAGCTGTAACCCGAAAGCAGAATAAAGCTCCAGCAGATATACTGCTGCCACACATGGCAGTGCGTGGACCAGATATCGTACCAGCCGCTGGCATGGCCAAAAATATACACCCAGTCATACATGGCATGGTAAACCAGCATATTCAGCAGTGCCAGCCCGCGCAGGGCATCGATCTGCCAAAAGCGCTGCCCGGCTGCCGCACGCAACGACTGTTGTTCGGTTTGCATCGCGTTCCCCCCCTGCCCTGTGTCAATATGCAAAGGGCTGATGTCACTTTACCATACTTGGCATAGCAAATGCAAGGTGCCCTTGCAAAATGACCGAAAATGCGCTAAAATCTTTGGTGAAATATAACAAAGGAGGGGTCCGTTATGCCCGATATCCGTCTTGTTGCATTGGATCTGGACGGCACCGTATTCAATGATGAAAAAGAGATCACACCCCGCACGCTGGAAGCCATCCGCGCTGCCATTGCCAAAGGGGTTGATGTCATCCCCGCAACGGGGCGTGTGGCATCGGGTGTGCCGGAAGCGTTTTTGCGCATTCCCGGCGTGCGGTATGCCCTGACTTCCAACGGGGCCAGCGTGGTGGAGCTTTCCACCGGCAAACCGCTGGTCAATCTGCCGTTTGATGCTGCCCTTGCCAGCGACATTTATGATATCGTGGCCGCAACGGGCGGTGCCATGGGCATTTTTATCGGCGGCAAAGCCTACACCGATTATTTTGGTGCCAATGACGGCCTTGCCCTGATGCCCCCTGCCCTGCGCCGCTACCTGCGCGACAGCCGCATTGTAGTGGATGACATGCACGCAGTGTTCGCCGCCCACCCGCACGAGGTGGAAAAGTTCAGCATCACCTATCGGGACAATGCCGCCCGCGATGCCGCCTGGCAGGCTGTTGCCAGCCGGTTTAATGTTGAGATTACTTCCAGCATTCCCAACAACATGGAGATCAACGCCCCCGGCGTGACCAAGGGCAGCGGATTAAAAACGCTGGCCGATACCCTGGGCCTGGCGATGAACCAGGTGATGGCCTGCGGCGATTCCGGCAACGACCTTGCCATGATCCAGGCCGCCGGGTACGGCATTGCGATGGGCAATGCCACACCGGATGTTCTGGCCGCCGCCCGCTATGTAACGGACGACAACAACCATGACGGCGTTGCCAAGGCCATTGAAACCTATGTGTTGAAAGGATAACCCCCTATGCCAAATATCGTTGACCGCTTTGGCCAGCTGGTGGATGACGCCATTCCCAAGCCGGAGCTTGCCCGCCAGCTGCTGCTGTTGGGCTACCGCGCCAAGGATGTGCAGCTGCTGCTTGCCCCGGAAAAAGAGCTCACCCCCGCGCGGCAGTATGCGGCACAGATCGCCATGGACGCCATGATTGCGCCCCTGGCCCACCCGCAGCGGGCGGCGCTGGTCAATATCTTTATGCCCTGTGAACTGCTGCACGCCTTCCACCTGCTGCCGATGTTTGCCGAAGCCACCGCCTGTTACCTGAACGGTGCCGCAGCCGAGCGCGGCTTTATCCATTATGCCGAGAGCGCAGGCATCAGCCCCACGCTGTGCAGCTACCACAAGGCTTTGCTGGGCATGGGGCTTTCCGGCACGGCGGGCAAGCCGCTGTTCACTGCCTGCACCTCCATTGCCTGCGATGCCAACAACCTGACCTTCCGGCGGCTGGCGCAGCATTACGGCATCCCCCACTTTTATCTGGATGTGCCCTATGACCACGACGAGTACGCTGTGGCCGAAGTTTCCGACCGCCTGCGAGAGTTCGCCGCCTTTTTGGAGGATGCGACCCACCAGAAGCTGGACGAAGCGGCCCTGCAGCAGGCAGTCGCCCACAGCAGCCGCACGCTGGAACTATTGCAGCAGGCACAGGCCGCCAAGGCCGGGCGGAACCTGCACAACGATGTCACCTCCGAATTTTACGAAGTGTTTGTGACCCACACCATGCTGGGCACCCCGCAGGCTGAACAGTACGCCCGCAAGCTGCTGGCGGATATCGAGGCCAGCCCCATGGGTGGCGACACCCGGCTGCTGTGGGCGCACGCCGTGCCGTTTTATCAGGCACCCGTGCGGGAGCGGCTGAATTTCTCGGCAGAGAACCAGCTTATTACCTGCGATATGAACGCCGATACCTTAGGCTGCTACATGGACCCGGACAAACCGTTTGAGAGCATGGCCGCGCGGCTGGTGAACAACATCTTTAACGGCAGCGCCCAGCACCGCATCCAGCGCGCGCTGGAGCTATGCCGCATGCAGCAGATCAACGGGGTGGTCTACTTCTGCCAATGGGGCTGCAAGCAGACAATGGGGGCCGCACAGCTGTTCAAGAGCGCACTGGAAGCCGAGGGCTACCCGGTGCTGCTGCTGGACGGCGATGGCTGCGACCGCGCCAACACGATGGACGGCCAGACCGCCACCCGGCTGGATGCTTTCCTGGAGATGCTGCACAGCAAACAGGAGGCGCTGGTATGAGCAAAACGATTTATTATGCCTGCAAATACGCCCCGCTGGAGCTGTTTGCCGGGTATGGGGCCACCTTCTCGGCGCTGGATCCGCTGGCGGAAAGTTTTTCCTGCGCGGAGCGCTGCGCCCACGCCAACCTGTGCGGTTACGCCAAGGCTGTGCTGGAACAGGTGGAGCAATCCGGCATCCGGGCTTTGGTGCTGACCAACTGCTGCGATGCCATGCTGCGCGTTTACGATGTGCTGGCTGCCAGCGGTAAGATGGAATTTTTGCAGCTGCTGCCCGTCCCCCACCAGAGCACCCCGGCCACCCGCGCCCGCTTTGCGCGGGACCTGCGCAGGCTGGCGGATGCCCTGCAGCGGTACACCGGGCAGAAATTCGACGCCCAGCGCGCCCACGCTTTTTTTGTGCACAAACCCCACGCCGAGGGTCCGCATTTGACCCTGCTGGGTGCCCATGGCGGCAGCGTGCTGTATGATACCGTGCAGAAAGCCTTTGCCCCTGCCCGTGGTGGATGCTACCTGCACCGGCAACCGTGAGCTTGCCGATGTTGCCCCCGCCGCACTGGAGGACTTTTTGCCCGGTTACGCCGCCGCCCTGCTGGGCCAGATACCCTGCATGCGGATGGATGCCCCGGTCAGTGAGCGCGCCGCCCTGGTGGACGGCCAGACCGTTGGCATTGTGTACCACACCGTGCAGTTCTGTGATTATTACGCCCCCGGCCTGACCGCGCCGGAGCAGTTCCATCTGCCGGTATTAAAAATTGAAACCGACTGTTCCCGCCAGACCTTTACCAGCGGCGGCGGGCAGCTGAGCACCCGCCTGGGCGCATTTGCCGAAAGCCTGAACGCCGTTCCCGATGCCGAAAACAAGGAGGCCCCCGCCATGAACACCAACGCACAATATGCCGCCGGCATCGACAGCGGCTCTGCCAGCACCGATGCCGTGATCCTGGATCGCAGCGGAAAGATCTGCGGCTGGGCCATTGTGCCCACTGGCGCCGGGGCTGCAACCGGCGCCCGCCAGGCACTGGAACAGGCCCCTGACGATGGCAGGCATTGCCGAAAGCGACCTGGGTTCCAAGGTATACACCGGCTACGGGCGCGAGTTCCTGGGCGATGACGGCGCAGCCGTGACCGAGATCACCTGCCATGCCCGCGGGGCCCATCATCTGAGGACCCCGCCGTGCGCACCGTGATCGACATTGGCGGGCAGGATTCCAAGGTGATCCGCCTGAGCGAAAGCGGCGCTGTTGAAACCTTTGCGATGAACGACAAATGCGCCGCCGGTACCGGCCGTTTTTTGGAGATGATGGCCCGCACCCTGCAGATGAAGCTGCCGGAGATGAGCGAGCTTGGCCTGGACTGGCACAACGATGTGACCATTTCCAGCATGTGTACCGTGTTTGCGGAAAGTGAGGTCGTCAGCCTGATTGCCCGCAGCACCGCACCGGCGGATATCATCCACGGCCTGAACAAATCTGTTGCGGGCAAAACCGCTGCCCTGGCCCGCCGCACCGGCGGCGTGGCCCCCTTTATGATGACAGGCGGTGTAGCCCGCAACCGCGGCGTTGTGAAAGAGCTGGAAACCGCCCTGAAAGCCCCGGTGGAGGTCAGCGAGTACAGCCAACTGTGCGGCAGCCTGGGCGCAGCGCTGTTTGCGCTGGAAAAAATGGGCGTGAAGCTGTAAAACCTCCGGTGCGCAAAGTACTTGCTTTAAGTCGTACTTTCGTGTACACTAGGGTGTATCATATTGAGATAGCATGATGGCTGCAAAATAAGGAGGGCTTTCTTATGTCTTGGGGAACAAATGTACTGGTCGGCCAGTCCGGCGGGCCGACTGCTGTGATCAATTCCAGCCTGGCCGGTGTGTATGAAGCTGCCAAAGCTCTGGGCGCCGCCCATGTATACGGCATGGAGTATGGCATTCAAGGGCTTTTGCAGGGCAAGATTGTGGACCTGGATGACCGCCTTGACGACAAGATGGAAATTGAGCTGCTCAAGCGCACGCCGTCCAGTTACCTGGGCAGCTGCCGGTTCAAGCTGCCCAACCCCCGCCACGGACGAACGCCCCTTTGTGCAGCTGTTTGAGCTGTTTGCCAAGTACTGCATTGGGGCCGTGTTCTACATTGGCGGCAATGATTCGATGGACACCATTGCCAAGCTTTCCGCTTACGGGGCTGCCAAGGGCAGCGAGATCCGCTTTATCGGCGTGCCCAAAACCATTGACAACGACCTGATGTACACCGACCACACCCCCGGTTACGGCAGTGCCGCCAAGTACATTGCCACCATCCTGAAAGAGGTCATCTGTGATTCCAGCGTGTATAACATCCGCAGCGTAACGGTGGCCGAGATCATGGGCCGCCATACCGGCTGGCTGGCCGGTGCCGCCAGCCTGGCTGCCGGGGCTGACTGCAACGGCCCGGACATCATTCTGCTGCCGGAGCGCCCCTTTGACGAGAATGTGTTCCTGGAAAAAGTAGCCCAGCTGGAAAAAGACCGCCACAATGTCATCATTGCGGCCAGCGAGGGCGTAAAAAACAAGGACGGCGTTTTCCTGTGTGATTTGGTATCCACAGCAGGCCAGCTGGATGCTTTTGGCCATAAAGCCATTTTGTCCGGCACCAGCCGCTATCTGGCGGATTTGATCCATGTGCGCCTGGGCTGCAAGACCCGCGCGATCGAGTTCTCTACCCTGCAGCGCTGTGCCTCCCATCTGGCAAGCCGCACCGACATTACCGAGGCATACCAAGTGGGCGGTGCTTCGGTGGAAGCTGCTTACCGCGGCGAAACCGGTAAGATGTGCGCCATCCGCCGCATTTCGAATATGCCGTACCGCACCGAAACCGAGATGGTAGATGTGCAGAAGGTTGCCAACCTGGAAAAGCGCGTGCCGGATGACTGGATCAGCCCGGACGGCATGCATGTGACCGAAGCATTCCATCACTATGCCCGCCCCTCATCCAGGCCGAGCTGACCCCATCTACATCGACGGCGTGCCCCGCCATCTGCATCTGCATTGATTTACGGGGGTTTTTGTTCCTTCTTTGAAAAGAAGGAAGCAGAAGCTTTAATAATATAACACAATAATATTATTTTCCATCAAGAAAGCAATGAATAATAAAAGGCGCATCGCAACCCCTTGGATAGGGGTGTGCGGTGCGCTTTTTGTGTTGTACTTTTTTATTTAGGCACTGTAGGGTGGGATGCCCTCATTCCGTCCTTGAGGAACATAAATCATCCACCACATGCTAAAAAAGCTTCTGTAGGGAACAGTCTTGACCGTTCCGAAACCTTGTCCCGAATACCATTAACAAAATTCACCGCATCAGCTCATCCGCGGGACGATGCAAGCATCGTCCCCTACAAATGTTTGTAGGTTTGCAGCAAATATTTACGTTTCTCGGCGGGGTCGGGTGCCCCCCACCTTACCGGGCAAGTTGCCCTTCCCCCACAAAACAAACACCCCCGTCCTTATTCCAGCTGTCACGCAGCCAAAACAAAGGCGGGGGTATTTTTTAATGCCAGAGGGCAAACAGCAGCGCCAGCAGGGCCAGCAGGCCAAGCAGGTAGACGCCACAAATCAGCAGGGTAGCTTTCAGCGCACCCAGGATCGCCCACAGGCGCTCCTTACCGGTCAGCTGGGGGTCTTCCTCCCAGGGGACGGTCAGCAGCCTGTTGGGGCTGCTGCGCGGGGTATGGCCCTGCTTGCGGCGGCGCGGCAGCCAGATACTGTCGTGCTCAATGCCGCTCATATCGGCCACGGTGCGGCCGTCATCCTCAAAGGGTTCGTTATGCTTCATTTTTCGTACAGGTGGCACACAACATAGTGGCCGGGTTCCACCTCACGCTGCTGCGGCGCTTCGGTCTTGCAGCGCTCGGTCGCATAGGGGCAGCGGGTATGGAACTTGCAGCCCTTGGGCGGGTTGGCCGGGGACGGAATGGAGCCCTGCAGCACAATGCGCTCGCGGCGAATGGTCGGGTCCGGGATAGGAATGGCGCTGAACAGTGCCTTGGTGTAGGGATGTAGCGGATGGCTGAAGATATCCGGCGTTGCACCGTACTCCACCAGGTTGCCCAGATACATAACGCCGACCGTATCCGAAATATGCTCAACAACAGAAAGATCGTGGGAGATGAACAGGTAGGTCAGGTTATATTTATCCTGCAATTCTTTCAGCAGATTGATGATCTGGGCCTGAATGGAAACGTCCAGTGCAGAGACCGGTTCGTCGCACACAACAAACTCCGGGTTCAGGGCCAGGGCGCGGGCAATGCAGATGCGCTGGCGCTGGCCGCCGGAAAATTCGTGCGGATAGCGGGTTTTGTGGTAGGGCTGCAGGCCGCAGTTATCCATGACCTGGTCAATATAATCATTGAACTCTGCCTTGGGCACCAGGTTATGCTCGCGCACAGCCTCACCGATGATCTCACCAACCGGCAGACGCGGGGACAGGCTGGAGAACGGGTCCTGGAAGATGATCTGCATCTTGGTACGCAGGTTACGCAGCTCCCTGCCGGTCATATCGTACACTTCTTTGCCGTTGAACAGTACCTGACCGCCGGTTTTTTCGCCGGCAAGGCGCAGGATTGTACGGCCGGTGGTGGATTTGCCGCAGCCGGATTCGCCGACCAGACCCATGGTATGGCCGCGCTTGAGGTTGAAGGTAACGCCATCGACAGCCTTGACATGACCCACGGTCTGGGACATCAGGCCGCCCTTGATGGGGAAGTATTTTTTTAAGCTGGTTGACCATCAGAATATACTGATCATCATAGGTGACGGGGTATAGTCCAGCTTTTTTGCGTTTTCTGCCTGTGCCATCGTCACTCACCCGCCTTTCGATTATTTTCATAGTAGCGGTAGCAGCTGACCTTGTGTGTCTGGGACAGGCTGATCTCGCAGGGGTATTCACCATCGCAGCAGGGCAGAGCCATCTCGCAGCGATCCTTAAAGTAACAGTAGTTGGGCATATTGACCGGGTTGGGCACCTTGCCGGGGATGGAGTACAGTCGGTCCACCTTTTTGCCCACGATCGGTTTGGAAGCCATCAGGCCGATGGTATATGGGTGAGCCGGGTTTGCGAAAATCTCCTGAGCGGTGCCCTTTTCCACCACGCGGCCTGCGTACATGACAACAACGTAATCTGCCATCTCGGCAATCACGCCCAGATCGTGGGTGATCAGCATGATGGAGGAGTTAATGCGGTCCTTCAGGTTGCGCAGCAGGTCCAGGATCTGGGCCTGAATCGTCACGTCCAGTGCGGTGGTGGGTTCGTCGGCGATGATAACCTTGGGGTTGCAGGCCAATGCCATGGCGATCATGACACGCTGGCGCATACCGCCGGACAACTCATGCGGGTACATCTCATATACACCCTGGCTGTTGGCGATGCCAACCATCTCCAGCATTTCAACGGTGCGCTTTTTGATGTCCTCTTTGCTCTTACCTTCGCCGTCATGCAGAGCAATGACTTCATCGATCTGAGCACCGATGCGGAACACCGGGTTCAGGCTGGTCATCGGCTCCTGGAAGATCATCGAAATATAGTTGCCGCGCAGGTGCTGCATGACCGTACCGGGAGTTTTGGCAACATCATAGGCTTTGCCATTACCCAGGTTCAGGCGGATCTCGCCCTGAACAATCTGGCCCTGGGGGGCGCTGCAGCAGCTGCATCAGCGAAAGGCTGGTAACGGATTTGCCGCAGCCGGATTCGCCCACAACGCCCACAGTTTTGCCCACGGGAACTTCAAACGAAACACCGTCCACGCTTTTTACCACGCCGGTATCGGTAAAGAAATAGGTGTGCAGGTTATCAAACTCAACAGCGTTTTCCGGGTTCTTCATCTGGGTCAGGTACTCAGATTCCGGCACATTCTTGCGCTTGCGCTGTTTTTCGTACTGGTCCGTAATGCGGCGGTTTTCTTTGGAGATACGCCGCGACTCCTTGGCGGAAAGGTAACCGTCCTGTTGTTTAGCCATCGTGTGTGTCTCCTTTCATCAGCGTTTCATCTTGGGGTCAAAGGCATCGCGCAGGCCATCGCCCACAAAGTTAAAGCCCAGAACCGTGATCAGCAGGCAGATGCCGGCCGGGACCCAGATGAACAGATAGTTGGTCATAACATAAGCGTTGTTGACATCGTTGATGATGTTGCCCCAGGATGCAAACGGGTACTTAACGCCCAGACCCAGGAAAGACAGGGTGGCTTCCGTCAGGATGGTGGAGCCAAGGCTCATGGTGCAGGTAACAATCAGCTGCGGGATAACGTTGGGGATCAGGTGGCGGAAGATGCGGTGCCATGCGCTGATACCGCAGGCTTCGGCTGCCGTCATGAACTCCTGCTCGCGCAAGGACAAGATCTGGCCGCGGACCAGGCGGGCAATGCCGGGCCAGCCCAGGAAGCCGAGGATCAGCATCAGGTACATCATACGGGTCCAGGAGTCAATGCGCATGGCGTCCATGGCAGCGCCCAGAATGATGATGATGGGCATGGAGGGCAGGCAATAGAAAACGTCCACGATACGCATGATGAGGTTATCCACCCAGCCGCCGAAGTAGCCGGAGATACCGCCCATGACAATACCGATGGAGCCTTCGATTGCAACAACGATGAAGCCGATGATCAGGGAAACACGGCCGCCGTACATCAGGCGGGTCAGCATGTCCATACCGTTGGTATCGGTGCCCAGCCAGTGCTCCTTGTTGGGGCTTGCGTAACGGTCAAACACATAGGTTTCCGTCATCTGCTTCACGCTCCAAACGCCGGTGCTGGCATCGTACACGATGTCATACTCGGCTTCGTTGCCGTCGGCATCGGTGTAGGTGAACTCGGTAATATTATCGTCAATGGCTTCTTCCAGGCGGTCGCGGAAGTCACGGCTGATGACCACGCTGGCATCGGCAGCGGAAACAACAAAGCGGCCGATATAGGCAACTTCGCTGCCGCTTTGGGTGATATTGCCGTCGTCATCCAGCGCATAGTCCTGGCCATCGGCGGTAAAGGTGGACTCCCCCTGCTGCCTGGGCAGTCAGGGCGGCCAGCTTGGCATCAAAGCTCAGCTCGGCCACGCCGTCCGCTGCGGTGACCATATCCTTAGAGGCATAAGCCAGCACAGTGCGGCCCTGGCGGAAGACGTACAGGTCCTCGTTCAGGGGGTTTCCACTTCGTAATCGTTATCTTTATAGGTAAAGGTCTCTTCACCCTTCTTGATGGCCTCGTTGCCCTTGCTCTGGGCAATGGAGCCGAACTCCTGGCCATCGGCAACAACAAAGCGCAGTTTATCGTTGCGGGTCACACCCACATACTCTTTGGACATCTGGGTGTAGGTGTAGAACTGCTGGTCCTGGCCGTAAGGGCTGACCACGCCGCCAATGAAGGAAAAGACGAACATGGCAAGCAGCATCGTCAGGCCCACAACGGCCAGACGGTTGCGGAAGAACCGCTTGGCAACCAGCGCGCCGGGCGAAAGCACCTTAACGCGGCGGTCGTCGTTCAGGGAGTACTGCTCCTTTTTGGGGGTGTTGTTCTGGGTATTCTCACTCATGGGTGCAGTCTCCTTTCTTTAAGAAATGCGCACGCGCGGGTCAACCACTGCGTACATGATATCAGTCAGCAGGTTGCTGACCAGGGTAAGCACCGCCATAAAGGACAGGTAGAACATGGTGAACGGGATATCGCCCGCAACCATGGACTGGTAAGAGATGTAGCCGATGCCGGGGATGGAGAACAGAGTCTCCGTGATCAAGGCACCGCTGAACAGGCCGGGCAGGGAACCGCCGATGATGGTAACCAGCGGGATCAGGGTGTTGCGGAATGCGTGCTTATAGATGACCACATGCTCCGAAAGGCCCTTGGCGCGGGCGGTACGGATATAGTCGGCGTTCAGCACTTCCAGCATGTTGGTGCGGGTGTAACGCATGGTAGAGCCGATGGAAACAATGACCAGCGTGACGATGGGCAGCACCAGATGGTTGGCGCGGTCACAGAACTGGCCCCACGAGCTGAGCTGGGCATAATCACGCCCGACCAGGCCGTACAGGTCAAACCAGCCAAGCTTGACAGAGAACAGCAGCTTGAGCAGCGTGGCAAAGAAGAAGCTGGGCAGAGAGATGCCCACCAGAGCCACAGCGGTGATGACGTAATCGGTACGGGAATACTGTTTGGTAGCAGCCAGGATGCCCAGGGGCACAGCGATGATCATGGACACCACAAAGGAGATGCCGCCCATGACAACAGACAGACCAATAACTTCCTGGAATTTTTGAACAACAGGGACATTCCACTTCCAGCTGTCACCGAACTGACCGTGCACTGCGCTGGACAGCCAGGTCATGAAACCGGGCAGGATGCCCTTATCCAGACCATAGGCTGCGTTGAGCTGATCCAGCCATTCCTGATACGGTTTTGCGCCCGGTGCCTGGGACAGCTGCATGGCCATGTTCTCGGCAAAAGAGCTGGGCAGGCTGCGCATCATCACATAGATGATGAAGGTAACGCAAAACAGGATCACAAAAGAAAGCAGGATACGCTTGATGACGTAGTTTCGCACTTGAAAAATCGTTCCTTCCTTCGCGGGCAGGGAGGCCGCGTTTTTAATGGCTGCGCCGCATGGCTCCAAAATACACATGAGCCGGGGCCTTGTAGCTTCGCCTATGGTGTACCTAAAAAGTCGAAAATTTAGGGCAATACCGCATAATTCTAAGTGCCGATACGGCGAGCGAGGTGCGGCAGATGCTAAGCCAAAAGCGCAGATAATACTGGAGTCTTATCGAGCATTTTGGCAACGCAGATGCCGTGCCGCAGCCGCCGGAGCGGTGCTTAAGCCGTCAGGCGGGAATTGTGCGGTGTTGCCTTTAGCCTGTTTCTACAAACACGACTGAATTTTGCGTTAAAAAGCCTTGGAATCCACAAAGGATTCCTGCGGCTTTTTGCCTTAAATTCGCCTCATGTTTGCGAAACATCCGTCATTTTCTTTGTTTTCAGATACACCTCATTACTTTGATACCGAATATGGGCATCCCCCTCCCTCGGACAGAGGGAACTGTCCGGGGGAATGGGACGGCCACATTTGGGCTGCAAATGCTGCCGCCGTTTGTACTAACAGCAAGCAACCGCTCCCAGAACCAGTGCGGCACCAAGAGCGGCTGCTCACCATAAATTCAACAACAGGCTGCGCTGAAATTACTTCAGAGCGATCGTATTGATTTCAGACTGGTAAGTCCAGTACGGGGTCAGATCGTTGGGGATGGTAGCGGTGTCGATACGCTCGCTGGAGAAGATGGCGGATTCGCTGCGCTGGTAAACCGGCAGTTCAACGCCCCAATCCAGGATGATCTCCATAGCTTCCTTGTACATGGCCTTACGGTCATCCTGATCGGTGGTCTGGCGGGCAGCCTCGATCAGCTCGTCCAGGTCAGCATCGTTGATCTGGTAGTAGTTGGTGGAACCCTTGCTGTCGTACAGCTGGTACATATCGGGGTCATTGGTGGACTGCCATGCAGCAACCCAGCCTTCGGCAACGCCGGACTGATAAGAGCTGTACAGGTCAGAAGCGTTTGCCAGGTCGTTGACGGTCAGGGTGAAGCCGATGGTCTTGAGGGCAGCGGCTGCATTGGTCAGAACCTGGAAAGAGGGGTGGTCGCCGTTGCCGGAAGCGCCGATGTTGACGGTGTATTCCATCTTGGCGCCAGCCGGAGCTGCGGTGACCTGGCCGTTTTCAACGGTGTAGCCGGCTGCTTCGAAGTAGCCGAGGGCGGCCTGCAGAGCAGCAGCATACTTGGTGTCGCCGCTCATATCGCTGGTGTAGATCTCGTTGCCGTCAACGTCGGTAGAGTAAGCGATCTTGTAGCCGTCGTCGGTAACGGAGGGTGCTGCCCAGGAAGTGTTGGAGATGGGGTAGTTGATAACGCTTGCGGTATCGCCGTAGTAAGAGTTGATGCCCTCATCACGGTAAGCGGCAATCACGGTCATGATAGCCTTGCGCAGGTTCTTGGATTCCTCAGAAGCGGGATCATCGCCGACCTTAACGTTGTTGGCGCTCAGGGCAATGTAGCCGTAGCCGCGGAAGTCCTTCAGACGGGTGGTGATGACAGAGCCGTCGAGGTCAGAATTACCACCATTGATGGTAGCGATCTGGTTGGCAGCTTCCAGAGAGTAAGAAGGATCGGAAATGTCGATGGTGCCGGCCTGAACACCGGTGATCTTATCGGCTTCCTGGGTTTCCTTCATGTTGACGTGCTTGGCAGCGGGCTCGCCCTGATAGTAGCTGGGGTTGGCATCCAGGTAGATGACGCCATCGCTGTACTTATTGAAGGTGTAAGCGCCGGCGCCCATGGGGTTGCCGGTGACGGAACGAACCTTGCTCAGGTCGCCCTTCTTGAAGCCGTAGGAGTGGTTGTCGTAATCATACAGGCTGCGGTCGCCATAGTAATCCAGGGAGGCGATAGGCAGCTGCAGCTGGTAGATCATGTAGTTGGACAGCTCGGTGGTGGTGATGGTCATGCTGTAATCGCCGGTCTTGACAATGCCGGAAACGGTGTCAACGTCAGCGCCGGTGGCAACACCGGTGGTGGAGTAAGCATAAACATCAGCCGGGATCAGGTCAGACAGAGCAGAACCTGCGGTCTCAGCTTCCATGGAAGCAAAGTTCCAGTCATATTTTTCTGCGATAGCTAGGAAGAAATCCTTTGCGGTAGCGTCAGCGGCCAGGCCGTCAAAGCCCCAAGCGGAAGCAGCAGCGGCAACGTCGCCTTCGTCAGCGTAACCGGCAGCAACGCAGTTATCAACGATCTCCTGTGCAAATGCAGTGCCGCCTTCGTTAACAGCATCCCAGAAAGCCTTCTGCTGCTCAGCGGTGAACAGGCTGTTATCAGTGTTGTCCTCGCCTGCCTCAGCAATCAGCTTGGACAGGGTGGTCATGCTGCTGCGGTAATCATCCAGACCGGCAATGGGCATGGAGTACAGGGTGGCGGAACCGTCATAGGTCGGGTCCATGTAAACATACAGGTTGAAGATGACGTCATCAATGGTGATGGGGGTGCCGTCAGCGAAGACCAGGTCATCGCGCATGTTGATGGCATAGGTAACGGTGCCGTCAGCATTCTCGGTCACTTCGCAGTCAGCGGGGCCATAGTAGGTGTAATCGGTGCCGTTGTACTCGCGGGTCTCACCCTCGATGCCCTTCAGGGATCATTTCGCCCTTACGGTCAGCGCCCAGCAGGGCAATGTTGGTCAGGTCGATAACGTGCTGGTCAGCGGAAGAAGCGGCGAAGAACGGGCTGAACTTGCCCTCAAAGCCGGTATCTGCCAGAACCAGGGTGCCATCGCTGCTGCCGGTATCGGTAGCAGCGGCTTCGCTGGTAGCCTCGCCGGAAGCAACAGCCTCAGCGCTGCTGGAAGCGGAAGAACCGCAGCCAGCCAGCAGGCCCGCAGCCATTGCAACAGCCATGGCCAGTGCAAGCACTTGCTTGGTGTTTTTTCATGTTTGTATAACCTCCCAAATCATTTTGGTAATGGCGGCAATTTTAACACTACCAAAAGGGTGTTAAATAAGAAAGGCTTAAGCCTTTCCGCATTTGCGGTGTTCCCTCACCGCAAACAAATGTCACCAATAACTATGTTATAATATCGTAATTTTCAATTTCTGTCAACCAAAAACGCCGTTTTGGCAACATCTAAATAAAGTCAGCAGGATAACCATAACAGCACGCTGAATTTTGTGAAATTCTTCCGCGCCGCACTTTAGCGGGCTAAATTCTGCGTTATGGTGCAAGGTCTTTTTACTCTTCGCGCCCGGAGTCGGATTCTTCGGTATAAACTGCCGCCCGGATGGTGTGCCCTGCGGCAAAAGCAGCCGCAGCAGCCGCAGCGGCCAGCGCTGCAAATAATACTGCATACCAGATAGCGCCTTGTCCGCCGTTCAAGAACACATCCATACACTCCCCTACTGCAGCCAGCGCTGCGAACACCCCGGTCAACAGGCAGCGCAGCGGCAGTTTGGCTACCGTTTCTTCATACACATAGCTGCGCAGGCGTGCCCCGCCGCGGCTCATGCGGGCCAGCGCCCACACCGCGCTGATGCCAGCCACCAGCGCCCCGGCATACGGCAGCAGTACATAAAACTGCTGCATGGCCCCCGGCGCGGGCACCATGCCCGCCGCCGCCAGCGCCGCCAGTGCCCCGCCGCACAGCGCCCACAGCAGGCCCCGCAGTTTGGCATACGGCATGCTGCCGGTATAGCGGCGGTAGCTGCCCTGGTACAGGTAGCTGCCGTTGACATCTCTGCGGAAGTCATTCAGGTATTCCCGCCCACGGCGGGTTTTCTTTTGCTGCATTATTCGATCCCCGTCAGGTCATAGCTGTCCAACCACTGCTTGGCCGTTTCGCACACGCCGCGCAGGCAGCTTTCCTCAAAGGGGCTGTCCAGACCGGCGTTTTTCAGCAGCTCAGTAAACACGCGGCTGCCGCCCTGGCGGGTGTATGCCATGTAGTGCTCCCACGCGTTGGCGCGGTCCTTTTGCAGCATGGCCCAGAACTGCAGGCTGACGGTCTGTGCCAGGCAGTAGTCAATATAATAGAAGGGGCTTTCGTAAATATGCTTCTGGCGCTGCCAGCCCTCCCCCTCGCTGTAGAACGGAATGTCGCCATCCAGCTTCATCCACGGCATATAAATGCCAAGCAGCTCTTTCCAGGCGGCGTGGCGCTCGGCAGGGGTCAGGTCCGGCTTTTCGTACACGATATGCTGGAAATGGTCCACCATGGTGCCATACGGGATAAAGGTCAGCGCACCGGCCAGGTGGCTGTACAGGAACTTGCGGGTATCCTTGCCAAAGAAGCCCTCCGCCCACGGCCATGCCAGGAATTCCATCGACATGGAGTGGACTTCGCATCCTTCCATGCTGGGCCACACGGTGGAATACGGCACGCGGTCACGGTTGGTGTATGCGGCAAAGGCATGACCCGCTTCATGCGTGACCACCTCAACGTCATGCTGAGTGCCGTTGAAGTTGGCAAAAATGAACGGTACCTGATAATCCCACAGGCTGGTGCAGTAGCCGCCCGCCGCCTTGCCGGGGGTGGAAAGCACGTCCAGCAGCTCATTGTCCAGCATGGTGTTAAAGAAGATGCCGGTTTCGGGCGAAAGTTCCTCATAGAATTTTTTACCCTGGGCCAGAATGGCATCGGCATCGCCGCAGGGGGCGGGGTTGCCGGAACGGAACATCAGGGCGTTATCGGCAAAGCTCATGGGGTACTGTTTGCCCAGGCGCTTGGCCTGCTCGCGGTAGATGCTGTCCGCCAGCGGCACCAGATACTTGACCACGGCGGCACGGAACTTTTCTACATCCGCTTTGGTGTAGCAGTTGCGGCCCATGCGGTAGTATCCCAGCGTGGTATAACCTTCATAGCCCAGCTTTTTGCCCATTTTATCACGCAGGTGGGTCAGCTTGTCATAAATATCATCCAGCTGTTTCTGGTTGTCCTTGTACCACTGGCCCTCGGCTTTCCAGGCGGCCAGGCGGCGGGCATCGTCCGGGTCATTCTTGAACGGGCTCAGCTGGGACAGAGTATACACCCCGCCCTCAAACGGGATCTGCGCGCTGGCCAGCAGCTTGCCATACTGCTGGGTCAGCTCGTTTTCCTGCTGCAGTTCCTCCATGATATCGGGCGAGAATGCCTTGCGCTCAATTTCGGCGTTCACAAACATCAGGTCGCCGTATTCTTCGGCAAAGTTTTTGCGGTAGGGGCTTGCCAGCATGGCGGCGGTCCAGGAATCCTGCCACTGCTGGATCTGCGGCATGGCGCTGTTGGCAAATTCCATCTCTTCATCATAGAACTTATCCCGCGTATCAATGGTATGGCGCACGCTGGCCAGGGTGAACAGGGTATCCACATGCTTGTTCAGCACCTGCTCCTCCAAAAAGCGGCGCGGGCAGCGGCATAGTCGGGGGCGTTCTGCAAACGCTCGGTCAGTGCGGCAAACTGTTCTTTCAGGGTGCTCATGTCCGGGCGCTCATAGGGCATTTCTGAAAATTTCATGGGTTCGTTCTCTCCTTATTCTACAGTTTTGTTCGTGACTTAGGGACATTATACCATGGCGCAAAAAATAAGACCAGCCCGAAAAAGGCTGGCCTTCCATGATTCTGTATGATTTTACATGCTATTCATAAATTATCGCACGCAGCGCCGGGGTGCTCTCCCCTGCCCCTTTGCCGTCAGCGCAGGGGTTGGCCTGCCTGCCATTCTGCCCGCCGGGCCTGATAAACCGCCAAGCGGCGGGCGGCAAGGGTATTTTTGCAGGCAGCTGCCCGGCGCTGCGCCTGCTGTTCAGTACGGGCGGCAGCGCGCTGCTGCGCGGTATTTTGTGCATGCATCAGTTTCATGGTTTATGCCCTCCCTTGTGTGCTTCCAGCATACCACGGCGCGGTGTGGCACACCATACCGTATTTTTCCATTCAGGAAAAATTTTATTTTACTTTCAGGAAAGTTTTATCCGCTTGCATCCCTATGGTATAATAAAGCTGCAATATTAAGAGGCAACACCGCACAATTCCGCCTTACGGCTTAAGCACCGCTTCGGCGGCTGCGGCACGGCATCTGCGTTGCCAAAATGCTCGATAATACACAAAGTATTATCTGCGCGCTTTTGGCTTAGCAGCTGCCGCACCTCGCTCGCCGTATCGGCACTTAGAATTATGCGGTATTGCCTTAAATGAAAGGGATGGCACTACCATGACCAATGAAGTTTTGAATACCATGAAAACCCGCCGCAGCTGCCGCTGCTACCTGGACAAGATGCCGGAGCCGGAAGCACTGAACGCCGTGCTGGAAGCCGGCACCTGGGCCCCCACCGGCATGGGCCGCCAGAGCCCGGTGATTGTCTGCATACAGAACAAGGCCGACCGCGATACTTTGAGCAAGATGAACGCCGCCGCGATGGGCGGCAATGGCGACCCTTTCTATGGTGCGCCCTGCGTTGCCGTTGTGCTGGTGGATAAAACCATCCCCACCTGCGTGGAGGACGGCAGCCTGGTGATGGGCAACATGCTGAACGCCGCCGAGAGCGTGGGGCTTTCCGCCTGCTGGATCCACCGCGCAAAGGAAATGTTTGAAACCGCCGAGGGCCAGGCCCTGCTGAAAAAGTGGGGTGTGCCCAATGCCGAAAACCTGCGCGGCGTGGGCAACTGCATCCTGGGTTATGCTGCCGAGGGCGGCAAAAAGGCCCCTGCCCCGCGCAAAGAAAACTATGTGGTGCTTGTAAAGTGATGCAGAACGAGAAAAAGCTGGTTGTTTTGTTCCCCGGCTTTGGCTACGGGCCGGACAAACCGCTGCTGTATTATGCCGCCAAGGTTGCCCGCCGGCAGGGGTTGGACTGCATGGTGGTGCAGTACAGCCAGCTGTTCCCCCACGAGGAAACGCCGCAGGCCAGCGCCGCCAAAAGCTACCCCGGTGCCGCGCAGGACGCCATGACGCAGATTCCCGCCGGGTATGACCGGTACATCTGCATTGCCAAGAGCTTTGGCACGATGGTGGCCGCCGGTTGGGTAAAGGCCCACCCGGAATACCATGTGACCCTGCTGCAACTAACGCCCCTTGCGTGGGAGTATGCCCCGCTTTACGCCGGGATGCCCGCCTGGCACGCCACCGGCACCGCGGACCCGTTGGGCGGTGCCGCACTGCGCCGTGCTTTGGAGGATGACCCCGCCATTACCACCTATTTTGTGGAGGGCGGCAACCATTCGCTGGACACGCCGGAGGATTACACCATTGGCCTTGAGGCGCTGAAAGACATTGTGAGAAAGTATGAAGAAGCGATGAGGTAAGTTAGGCGGGAGAAGTTTTCGTTTTTAATTAGGGCAATACCGCATAATTCCCGCCTTGCGGCTTAAGCACCGCTCCGGCAGCTGCGGCACGGCATCTGCGTTGCCAAAATGCTCGATAATGTCGGGTTGCGGTACCCGCATCGTGCTTCGGGGGCAAAAAGCCCCTCGCACTCTGCGACCGCTGCCCCTGCTTCGGTTCGCTGTTTCCGCCACTGGCGGCGCTCACCTTTTTGCAGCATCCAGTATTATCTGCGCTTTTGGCTTGGCATCTGCCGCACCTCGCTCGCCGTATCGGCACTTAGAATTATACGATATTGCCTTAAAGTTTCTGCTTCCTTCTTTTCAAAGAAGGAACAACCCCCCGTAAACTCATTCCACCTTCAAAATCGTCACGCTGACGGGGGCGAGTTCGATGGCATTGCGGCAGACGGGGCCAAAAGGTTCGGCGGCGGCACGGGTACCATCGCACAGATAGCGCCAGCTCCCGGCAGGCAGAGCCGCCCACTGGCGGGTGCGCTCCGGGTTATAATAAACGGCCAGCCGCCCTGGCAGGCTTTCGCCCCGGCGCTCTGGCACAAAGCCGATCAGCCACCCCGGCAGGGACAGAATGCAGGGTTCTGCATCCCCCGCCATACCGGAAAGCTCCGGATACGCCTTGCGGATTTCCAACAGTCCGTGATAATACTGCACCAGCTCCTCCAGCTGGGCGGCGCGCGTCCAATCCAGGCGGTTCAGCTCCAGCGGGCCGCGGTAGGTGTTGTGGTCGCCATGCTTGGTGCGGGCAAACTCTTCGCCCCCCTGCATGAACGGCAGACCCTGGCAGGTCAGGTAAATACCCGCCGCCATGCGGTTCTGGGCCAGCAGATCGGCATCCGGCGCGGCATAATCCCCGCGGCGGGCCACGCATTTCAGCTTATCCCACAGGGTATAGTTATCATGGGCCGAAACATACTGCACCACCTGGCCCGGCGCCTGGGGCATAAAATCCGCCTGGCCGCCGCGCCACGCCGGGATAGAATGCAGCACTTGATACCCACAGTGCATATCGCCGTTGATGTAGCCCGCGCTGCCCGCATTGAACACCCCGCCCTTGATGGCATCGCGGGTGTTATCGCAGAAAAATCCGATGCGGCTGTCCAGCAGGCCCGCCGCCTGTTTGTTGGCGGGGATCGCGCCGTGTTCCATGCGGGTGCTGCCGCCCTGCCACGGTTCACCGTACATGAGGATATCTTCGCCGCCGGGCAGGGCATCCAGCGCAGCGCGGATTGCGTTCATGGTTTCCACATCGTGCAGAGCCATCAGGTCAAAGCGGAACCCGTCAATATGGTACTCTTTGGCCCAGTACACACAGGAATCCACCAGATACTTGCGCACCATCGTGCGCTCGCTGGCAAGGTCACATCCACAGCCGGAGCCGTTGGTCAGGCTTCCGTTTTCCCACCGGCGGTTCCAGTAGCCGGGCACCGTGCGTTCCAGCCAGCTGTAGGAATAATAGGTATGATTATACACCACATCCATCACCACGCCCAGCCCGGCGCTGTGCAGGGCCTGGACCATGGCGCGGCATTCCCGCACGCGCACCTCGCCGTGGAACGCATCGGTGGCATAGCTGCCCTCCGGCAGGTTATAATTCAGCGGGTCATACCCCCAGTTGTAGTCCTCGCCGCTCACTTCGTCCACCGTGGCAAAGTCAAAAATAGGCTGCAGCTGCACATGGGTCACACCCAGCCGCTTAAGGTAGTTCAACCCGGTGGGGTGTACGCCGTCCCCGTTCAGGGTGGTGCCGTCCACCGTAAAGCCCATAAACTTGCCGCGGTAAGCCTGCGGCACGCCGCTGGCCGGGTCGGCGGTAAAATCCGCCACATGCACCTCCCACACGCTGCGGGCATGGGCGGGGATAGCCGGGCGTTCATCCTTCTGCCAGCCGTCCGGCACGGCGGCGGCCTGGTTCAGCACCATGCTGCGGGTGCCCCCCTGCCCCGGCTGCGTGGGCGTATGGGTCCGCTGTAACGGTGGAGGTTCCATCCGGGAACTGCAGCTCATACTGGTAATACTGCCCGGCCAGGTCACCCGCCAGTTCCAGGTACCAGGTGCCGCCCTCACTGCGCTGCATGGCCAGGGTGCCAAGGTCGGCAGCTTCCGGCTCTGCGTCCGTGCCCGTAGCAAAGCGGTGCAGCGCCGCGCTGCACGCCGTGGGGGCCCACAGGCGGAATGCCGTAGCGCTGCTGTGCCACACTGCACCAAGGTCATTCCCGGCATAAACCGGCAGCTGGGATGCCTGTGTTTCGTTCATGGGGATTCCTCCTACTGATATACCACAAAAAAGGCACAGCCTTTGCGGCTATGCCCAAAATGCTTACGCTATAATTTTAACAGGTCTGGTCCGCCAGTGCAAGGCTGAAATCAGCCGCGGTTTTCCATCGGCAGGTAATCTCTGGTTGCCATAACACTTTTGTACGCGGGGCGAATGATTTTATCCACATTGACCAGCTCTTCCATGCGGTGGGCGCTCCAACCGACCACACGAGCCACAGCGAACATGGGGGGTATACAGTTCCACGGGGATGCCCAGCATGTTGTAGACAAAGCCGGAATAGAAGTCCACGTTGGTGGAAACGCCTTTATAGATATGGCGCTTTTCGGCAATCACCTGCGGGGCCAGGCGCTCCACCGTATTATAAAAGTCAAAGTCCGCCTTGCGGCCCTTGGCCATGGCCAGCTGCTGCACAAAGCTCTTGAACACCACCGCGCGCGGGTCCGACAGAGAGTAGACCGCATGGCCCATGCCGTACACAAGGCCCTTATGGTCAAAGGCCTCTTTATCTACAATTTTGCCGATGTAGGCGCGCATTTCGTCCTCATCGGTCACATCGGAAACATGGGCGCGGATATCGTCCATCATCTCCATGACCTTGATGTTCGCGCCGCCGTGCTTGGGGCCCTTCAGGCTGGAAAGCGCCGCTGCAATGACCGAGTAGGTATCCGCCCCCGAAGAAGTGACCACGCGGGTGGTGAAGGTGGAGTTATTGCCGCCGCCGTGCTCCATGTGCAGCAGAAGAGCAATATCCAGAACATGGGCTTCCAGCGGGGTATACTGCTGGTCGGGGCGCAGCATCTGCAGCAGGTTTTCTGCCGCCGAAAGCTCCGGCCGCGGGCGGTGGATGTACATGCTGCCGTCATTCAGGTAGTAATTATAGGCATGGTAGCCATATACCGCCAGCATGGGGAAGACACTGATCAGCTTGATGCACTGCTCCATCTGGGTCTGCAGGCTGTTATCCCCCACCGAATCATCATAAGAAGCCAGGGTCAGCACGCTGCGGGTCAGGCTGTTCATCAGATCCTTTGCTGGGGGCTTTCATGATAACGTCCCGCACAAAGTTGCTGGGCAGGGCACGGCATTTGGTCAGGCAGTCGGTAAATTCATGCAGCTGCTGTTCATTGGGCAGATCGCCAAGCAGCAGCAGGTAGGCAACTTCCTCAAAGCCATAGCGCTTGCCGCGCAAACCACGGATCAGGTCATACACGTTATACCCGCGGTACCACAGCTTGCCGTCGCAGGGGGTTTTAACGCCGTCACGCATTTCAAACGCATCAATGCGGGAAATATTGGTAATCCCGGCCAGCACACCATTGCCGTCCTTATCGCGCAGGCCGCGCTTTACACCGAACTCATCAAACAGGTTCGGATCAATGGCATCGTTATGCACACACAGTTCTGTAAACAGCTTGGCTTCTTTTTCGATTGCCGCATACTCACCCATGGTTTGTCCTCCTTTTACTTTTTGAGACTTATCGTTGCATTATACAGTGTATTAGATTATTATACACCGTGTTCAACGTCAAAAGGTGAAAAAAGCGTTAATTTTAATTAGGGTGTATCTGAAAAGTCGAAAATTTAGTCTATTTCTACAAACACAGCCGGATTTTGCGTTAAAGAGTCTTGGGCAATACCGCATAATTCTAAGTGCCGCACCTCGCTCGCCGTATCGGCACTTAGAATTATGCGGTATTGCCCTAATTGAGATAACTCCTACCTCCTACTTCCTAACTCCCAACTTACGCTTGCAGTGCCTGCAATGCCGCCATCAGCGGGGGGATCAGCTGCTTTTTGCGGCTGACAACCCCGGGCAGCACAGCTTTGCCGTCCTTGGTTTCCACATGGAATGCGCTGCGCACAATATCTTCCGCCTGCTGGCCGCAGAACAGCAGGTCTGTGGCCTGGGCACGCATATCGGTGCACATAAAGAACACCATGGGCACACCGGCCTGGGCCAGTGCTTCCGGCAAAAATGGCGTGATGAGCGCTTCTGCCGCCGAGCGGGAGTTGGAGGTCATGTAAATAGCCTGGCCAACGCCGAACTTGGCATCGCCGCGGCTGAATACCTTAAAGTCAGAGAAGAACACATCGTCCGCCGTGCGGCCCGTCAGGTCGGCGCCGGCTTCAAACATCTGCTCCGCATAGGTGGGGGATCTCCTCGCCCGCGATCCTGGCCAGCTTTTCGGCAATGTGCTGGTCAAGCGGTGTGGAGGTAGGCGAACGGAACATCAGCGTGTCCGACAGAATAGCGGAAAGCAGCAGGCCTGCAATCTGGGGTGGGATCTCTACACCGTGCTCTTCATACATGCGGCTGATGATAGTAGCGGTGCAGCCAACCGGCTCGTTACGGAAATACACCGGCCCGGCAGTTTCCAGTGCACCAAGACGGTGATGGTCGATGATCTCCAGAATCTCCGCCTGCTCCAGACCATCCACAGCCTGACCGCGCTCGTTGTGGTCCACCATAATGACCTGCTTGCGGTGCACGTTCAACAAATTACGGCGGCTGATGACACCGCAATATTTGCCATTGGCATCCAGGATGGGGAAATAGCGGTGGCGCACATTGGCCATGACCTTGCGGGCGTCTTCCACTGCAGTATTCACGCTGAATTCCAACAGGTTCTTGCTGCGCATAAAGTGGCGCACCGGGGCGGCGGTGGAAATCAGGCGGGCGGCGGCGTACGTATCAAACGGGGTGGTAATGACAATGCATCCTTTTCCTGTGCGCGGGCCAAAATGGTACGCGGCACAGCAGAGCCGCAGCAGACAACAATGGCACCGGCGCCACAGTCAATGGCGCACATCTGCACTTCGTACCGGTTGGACACCAGCACAATATCGCCGGGGTTCACGGCACCATCCATAATTTCCGGGCTGGTGCCAATAAAAATGCGGCCGGAGGTAATGCAGGCATCGGGGTCGCCCAGCAGCATTTCGCCTTCCAGGGTGCTGAGCACGTTTTTGTAGCTCGTCTTGGATTTTGCCAGAACCTCAGTATCAAACAGGTCCATATTGGCATTGGCAATGTCCTTAACGGTGATCAGGCCCAGCAGTTCTTTATCCTCGTCAATGGCGCACAAGGTATCAATCTCGGTGTCGCGCATCATGCTCCATGCGGCGCGGATGCTCATTTCCTTATCAATGCCGGGCTGCTCGCGGATGTCGATGTCCTTCACCTGGGGGCTGACGTCGGTACACAGGCGCGGCGGCTCCACCCCAAAATGCTTGAGCACAAAGGCGGTTTCGCGGTTGATCTGCCCGGCACGGCGGGCTTCGTACACAGCATCCCCCAGCTGGTTTTTCAGGTAGGTATAGGCCAGCGCAGAGCAGATAGAGTCTGTATCCGGGTTGCGGTGACCAATGATGTTGACCTTACGGCGTGTCTTTGGCATAGTTCTTCCCTTTCCCAATCAATTCAAGGGGTATATGCAGCGGCCTTTCCCCTCTTTTGGGTTATTTACCGCAAACCATGTTGTTGGTAGAATAACCAGAAAACCGCGCAATCCCCCACGATTATTTTTAATTATACCATAAGAAAAAACAATTTACGATTCTTGACAATTTCATCATGGTGCCGTACAATATAGTATAAGTGTGCTGCAGTTGGGATGTTAGCCCCTGCCGCAACCTATGTTCGTGCACCAAACCCCAGATTTTGAAAGTATAAAGAGGTATCGTAGGTTATGATCCAAGAAAATCTTCGCAATATTGCCATTATCGCCCACGTTGACCATGGCAAGACCACCCTCGTGGATCAGATGCTGAAGCAGTCCGGCGCATTCCGCTCCAATCAGCAGGTTGCTGAGCGCGTGATGGACTCCGGCGCTATCGAGCGTGAACGCGGCATCACCATCCTGGCAAAGAACTGCTCCTGCGTCTATAACGGCGTCAAGATCAACATCGTTGACACCCGGGCCACGCCGACTTTGGCGGCGAGGTAGAACGCGTGCTGAAAAATGGTCAACGGCGTTCTGCTGCTGGTTGACGCAGCCGAAGGCTGCATGCCCCAGACCCGTTTTGTTTTGCAGAAAGCTTTGCAGCAAAATCTGTCCCTGGTCATTGCCGTCAACAAGATCGACCGTCCCGACGCCCGCATTCAGGAAGTTATTGACGAGATCCTGGAGCTGCTGATGGACCTGGGCGCTACCGATGAGCAGCTGGACAGCCCGATGGTGTTCTGCTCCGGCCGTAACGGCACCGCCAGCTATGATTGGACCCACCCCGAAAACGGCACCGACCTGAAGCCGCTGTTTGATACCATCCTGAAGTACGTTACCCCGCCGGAGGGTGAACCCGAAGCCCCGATGCAGATGCTGGTTTCCAGCGTGGACTACAACGACTTTGTGGGCCGCATGGGCGTTGGCCGCGTGCAGAACGGTATCATCAAGGTTGGCCAGGCTGTTCAGGTTTGCGACTGGCACAACCCCGACCTGCACATGACCGGCCGCATCACCAAGCTGTTTGACTTTAAGGCAAACGGCCGCGAGCCCATTGAGCAGGCCGCTGCCGGTGATATTGTTGCCTTTGCCGGTCTGCCCGATATTTCCATCGGCAACACCGTGTGCGACCCCAGCAAGGTTGAGCCGCTGCCCTTTGTTAAGATCAACGATCCTACCGTTGAGATGACCTTCTCCGTCAACGATTCCCCGTTTGCCGGCAAGGAAGGCAAGTACGTCACCAGCCGCCAGATCCGTGACCGCCTGCAGCGCGAGCTGCTGAAGGACGTTGCCCTGCGTGTGGAAGATTCCGCCACCAACGATTCCTTCCGCGTAATGGGCCGTGGCGAAATGCACCTGTCCATCCTGATTGAGACCATGCGCCGCGAAGGTTACGAGCTGCAGGTCAGCCCCCCGCATGTTCTGACCCATGAGGAGAACGGCAAGACCATGGAGCCCATGGAGCGCGTTGTGATTGACGTGCCGGAAACCTATCAGGGCAACGTTATGACCGCTCTGGGCGCCCGCAAGGCCATCCTGATGAACATGCAGATGATGAACAACCGTTCCCGTCTGGAGTTCCGTATGCCCAGCCGCGGCCTGTTTGGCTACCGCAGCCAGTTCCTGACCGACACCCACGGCGAAGGCATCATGAACACCATTTTTGATGGTTACGAAGAATGGTGCGGCCCCATTGCCACCCGTTCCAGCGGCTCCCCTGATCAGCTTTGATACCGGCGATGCCGTCACTTACGGTCTGTTCAACGCCCAGCAGCGCGGCACCCTGATTGTGACCGCAGGCGAAAAGGTTTACGAGGGCGAAGTTGTTGGCTACACCCCGACCGGTGAGGACATCACCGTCAACGTGTGCAAGACCAAGCACCTGACCAACACCCGTGCATCCGGCAGTGACGATGCTCTGCGCCTGATCCCCGTGACCAAGTTCAGCCTGGAAGGCTGCCTGGAATTCCTGGCACCGGACGAGCTGCTGGAAGTTACTCCGGAGAACCTGCGCATCCGCAAGCGCATCCTGGACCACGACCTGCGCATGAAGGCCACCAGCAAAAAGAGCAAGGGTTGATTTTAAGTTTGCCTTTCCAGCCTTTTTGAAAAAAGGCTTCGGCGAAAAACTTTAATCGGCTTCGCATAGAATAATAAAGATCCCGGCATGATTTTGGAATAAAAATCGTGCCGGGATTTTTGGTTTTATTATATTATATTGGGATGTGTATGCCACCCGTAGAAAGGGCGCACAGTGTGCGCCCGCCGCCCAAAATAAGCAACGCATTCTTTCAAATGTTCCTCACCGGACAAACACTCCGGGGCGATGCAAGCATCGTCCCCTGCAAATATTTTTTAGGTGCACAGAAAACCATTTATGATTTTTCGTGGCGGGATAAGGCCCCCCCTGACAGCATTTTATAGGCCGGCAGGGTCTTACAAAACGTGCCGTAATTATACCTTCACCTCGCACCGTTCCGGGATCTGGAAATGTGCAAAATAGGTTTCCTCTTTGGGGATCCATCTGGTTTTGAAATCTTCCAGCTTTTCCGGGGCGCGCGCGGCAAGGCGGCGCAGCTGCTCGGCAGGCTCCACATCCACAAAGGCGTGCAAGGCGCAGTAATTCCACAGATCCGGGTGGCAGGAGTATGAACCTTCCAACAAAATGATCGGCGTCTGGGGCAGCGGTACAGTGCCGGGGACAAGCGCCATCGTGCGGCAGTCAAACAGGCGGTAGCTCCCCTGCTGCCCGGCGCGCAGGGGTTCCAGCACCTCGGCAATCAGGCGTTCGCGGTCCAGGTTGCCGCCGGGCTCCGCCATGCGCTGGGGGGTGCGCTGGATCGGCTGCAAAAAGAAGTCATCCAAGTGCACCACACCCCAGCCGTATTGCCGGGCCATCTGGGCGGCAATGGTGGTTTTGCCCGCGGCGCAGCGGCCATCCAATGCAACCAGCAGCGGGCCGTCGGCTGGTTTGGGCAGAGCTTTGGCTGCCTGGGCCAGCGCTGCGGGCGGCCTGGGCAGCAGTTTGCTGTTTGCCCCCGCGCGGCGGCACAGTGCAATGGTAGGCAATGCGGGAAGTTCCATCCGCCAGTGTAATATTGCCGCAGCGCACAAAGCCATTTTTCTCCAGCAGGTGCTGCATTACTTTGTTGTCCGCGTGGGTATCGGCGCGCAGGGGCAGGCCGCGGGCCGCGCACCAGGCAAAGCAGATTGCCGCCGCCCCATGCACCCGCCCGGCCGATGCCATGCGGTGGATGGTGGCATAAGGAGCATCATCCGGCCAGCCACCATCATAGATTTCGGCATAAGTCGGTTCCGGGCCGGGAATGTAACAGAACGTTGCCTCCGGGCGGGCATTACCCTCCAGAACATAGCAGACGCCGCGGGCGATCTGCTGCTGCATCAGCTCTGCGCCGGGGTAGGTAGCGGGCCACTGGGTGGGGTTGCCGGTCTGTGCCATAAAAGCGCGGGCATGGGCAAATATTTCAAGCAGCGCGGGCAAATCACCCGGCTGCGCGGGACGGATGTTCATGCAAAAATGCTCCTTTTGTTTGGTTCCTTCATTATAGACTATCCCCCGGTTTGGGGCAAGTGGCAGCGTATAGAACGCACCCCCGCCGCGGAGTTGTGCATCCACGGCGGGGGTGTGAATTCTATGGCAACACCGCACAATTCCCGCCTGACGGCTTAAGCACCGCTCCGGCGGCTGCGGCACGGCATCTGCGTTGCCAAAATGCTCGATAATGTCGGGTTGCGGTACCCGCATCGTGCTTCGGGGGCAAAAAGCCCCTCGCACTCTGCGGCCGCTGCCCCCTGCTTCGGTTCGCTGCATCCGCCACTGGCGGCGCTCACCTTTGCAGCACCCAGTCTTATCTGCGCTTTTGGCTTGGCATCTGCCGCACCTCGCTCGCCGTATCGGCACTTAGAATTATGCGGTATTGCCCTATATTATTAAAGTTTCTTCAGTTCCTTCTTTTCAAAGAAGGAACACAAAGCCCTCGTAAAATTATTTACCGGAATCGCCGTAGTTTTTCAGCACGCGGGCGCTGGGATCGTTGACGGCGCAGTTGGGCCATGCCTTGTTGGGCATCCAGTAATCCACGATCATCTCTGCCTGGCCGGGGTAATACTTTTCAAAAAATTTCACGGTAGAGCAGGCTTTCCTTGGTAAAGGGGCGGCAGTAGGCATACTTGCCGCTCTTTTCAGCAAACTCACGGTCGGTGTAATAGCTCTCGGCATACTCCTTGATGTCATCCACCATGGAATGTCCCACGGCGTCCGAGAACGCTGCCTTTTCACGCCAAAGGATGCTTTCCGGCAGCCAGTCGCCCTCAAAGGCTTTGCGCAGCAGGTACTTGCCCTTGTTGTAAATGTTCATCTTGCGGGCCGGGTCAATGGACATGACATATTTGACAAAATCCAGATCACCGAACGGCACGCGGGCTTCCAGGCTGTTTACGCTGATGGAACGGTCTGCGCGCAGCACATCGTACATGAACAGCTCACGGATGCGCTTCTGGCTTTCTGCCTGGAACTCGTGGGCGGAGGGGGCGAAGTCAGTGTACTTGTAACCGAACAGCTCATCCGAAATTTCGCCGGTCAGCAGCACACGGATATCGGTGTGCTCATGGATGTACTTTTGCACACCAGATACATGCCAACCGAAGCACGGATGGTGGTGATATCCCAGGTGCCCAGCATGGCGATAACTTCTTCCAGCGCATTCAGCACAATTTCCTTGTTGATGATGACCTCGGTGTGGTCGGCGTGCAGGTAATCCGCCACCTGCTTGGCGTACTTCAGGTCAATGGCGTCCTCGCTCATGCCAATGGCAAAGGTGCGGATGGGCTTGCCCAGCTTTTTGGCGGCAATGGCACACACCAGGCTGGAATCCAGGCCGCCGGAAAGCAGGAAGCCCACCGGAGTCGGCGTCCAACCGCTTATCCACACCGGCCACCAGCTTTTCGCGGATCTTGGTCAGGGTGGTGTCCATATCATCGGTGTTGTAAGCGGGGGTATCGGCAATATCGCAGTAGCGCACAAACTTGCCGTTGCAGTAATAGCTGCCGATGGGGAACGGATAGATCTTTTTGCACAGGCCGATCAGGTTCTTGGCCTCGGAAGCAAAGGCGATGTGGCCGGATTCTCTATAACCATAGAACAGCGGGCGGATACCGATGGGGTCACGCGCAGCGATCAGCCATTTTTTGCGGCTGTCGTACAAAATCATGGCGAACTCAGCATCCAGATGATTGAACATATCCAGGCCGTACTTGTAATACAGCGGCAGGATGATCTCGCAGTCAGAATCCGACTCAAAGGTGTAGCCATCAGCTTCCAGCTCTTTTTTGACCGGGCGGAAGCCATACAGTTCGCCGTTGCAGACAACACAGTCGTTGCCGCGGAAGAAGGGCTGCATGCCTTCCGGGGTCAGACCCATAATGGCCAAACGGCCAAAGCCCAGCAGGCCAAACTCAGTTTCTGCCACACGCTGGTCATCCGGCCCGCGGGAAGCAGTACGCATCAACAATTCGGTAAATTTTTCTTTGGACAGATCATGTCCGGCATACCCTAATACACAGCACATTTGGTAACACTCCTTTTTTCCATTTACACCAGTATTTCTTCCCTGCGAAATGGTAACAAAAAAAGACAGCCCACTTCGTCCTTGTATTAGGACGAATCGCTGTCTTGATCCGCGGTGCCACCTAAATTACCGCAGCCCGAATAATGGCATACGGTCACTTTTTCCGTACACGTTCACCTTTGAAACGCTGCCGTTTTAACGCGCGGCGGTGCGGCGCCCTTACTTGCGGGGAATGCCCGCTTTGGGTTTGCAGCTAACGGGTGTTCTTTCGCATCCCTTCCCCTGTCCGTGCTTCCAGCTCATGGCCCGGCTCTCTGTACAGCTATTGGATGGTACTTTTCCCGATCAATGCTTTTAACAGCTAAAGGATAGCACCATCCACAAAGGTTGTCAAGAACTTTTTTCACTGTTTTGCTCCCTGCCGCGCAGTAAAGCAGCAGCCCCGCCGGGGTGCGTTCCGGCGGGGCTGCTGTTTATTTATGGTTTAATGCTGCACGGCAACGGGCTGATTTTCGGTTTCATTCCGGGGCTGAACTTGGTTTTCATTTAACGGCTGTGCGGGTTCTGCCTGCTTCGCCCGCGGGTTTCCTTCGGCATCAATGCCGCGGCGCTCCAGGCACCAGGCGGTAAACTGGCGCAGCAGGCCATAGAATGTAGCAAAAGTAGGCACGCCGACGACCATGCCCACAACCCCCAGCAAGTCGCCGCCGATCACGATGGCCACCAGCACCCACAGGGCCGATACGCCGATGGACTTGCCCAAAATTTTGGGGCCGATGATATTGCCGTCCACCTGCTGGATGGCAATAATCAGAATCAGGAACTTGAGAGCATCAAACGGGTTGACGAACACCAGAATCAGCAAACAGGGGATTGCGCCGATAAAGGGGCCGAACACCGGGATGATGTTGGTAATGCCAACCACGACCGCGATCAGCGGGGCAAACTCGATGCCAAAAATGGTGCAGCAGACAAAAGTCAGCACGCCAATGATGGCAGAATCAATGATTTTGCCGCCAAAAAAGCCTTCAAAATTGTTGTTGGCAAAGCTGCAGGTTTCCAGCACGGTATCTGCAATATACGGCGGGAAAAACGCGTGCACCATGGTGCGCAGCTGGCGCAGCAGCTTGTCTTTTTCGGCCAGCATGTACACGCTGGAAGCCAGTGCAGTAAAAATATCCACCACGTTGGATGCCACACCGGAAACATACGCCATGATCTGCGGTGCCGAGGATTTGAGCACTTCAGTCAGGCTGTTCATCATGCTTTCGTAATTATCCAGCATTTCGGTTGCCCGGCTCAAATCAAGGCCATAACGGTTTTGCAGCATATCCAGCAGGTTCTGCACATTGGATATGTACACGGCGGCAGGTTGGTGAACAACATGGTAATGCTGGGAAACGACCTGCGGCACCACCATGGAAACCAACAGCGTAATAATCAGCGCCGCAACAATATAGGCAATCAGGATGGAAAGCCAGCGCAGCTTGGGGTTCTCTTTCATCACATACCGCTGCACCGGGCGCACAATACAGTCCAGCACATAGGCGATCACAATGCCGCTGGCAAAGGGGGCTGCAATATCCAAAAACTTGGCAATGCCGCCGGCAAACACATTCAGGTGCCCCAGCATCAGGTACAGCGCAATGCTGATGGCAATGATTGCCAGCCAATCAAAAACCGTTTCCGGTTTTTGTGCATCCAAATATGGTCGTTCTGCTCATTCATACACATTCTCCTGACATAAGGGGCTCTGCCAGCCTGCAAAAACTGTTCTGCCCCTACTTGACCGCCACCGGCGGCACAAACTCTTACAGTTTAATTGTAACATCTAACGGCGGCTTTTCAAGGGGAAAAATCTTAACATTATGCAAACAGTGTGGTGAAATATGTTGCACTGGTTCCGCGCTATGTTTCCCCGTCCGGTTTTGTTTTTTCCCCATCCGGTTCCCTGGGCAGGGCCGCTTTGGCAAGGTTGGCCGCCACCCCCAGTACCGGCACCCCGATGACCATGCCCGGAATGCCGAACAGTCCGCCGCCCACCACAATAGCCGCCAGCACCCACAGGCCGGAAATGCCCGTGGCGCTGCCCAGAATGCGCGGCGCAATAAAGTTTCCGTCCACCTGCTGCACCACCAGAACAATGACCAAAAATTCCAGCGCATGCACCGGCTGGCCGCTGAACAGCAGCAGCGCTGCCCCCGGCACCGCCCCCAGATAAGGCCCCAGCATGGGCACAATGTTGGTAACGGCCACCACCACGCTGATCAGCGGCGCATACGGGATGCCGAACAAAAGCATTAACACAAACGTTTCGCCGCCAACCAATACAGCATCCACCAGCTGTCCGCCAATGTAGCCGCTGAACGTTTTGTTGGCCATGGCAAACACGCCCAGCACGTTACCCGCGGTGCGCGGCGGCAGCGCAGTGCGCAGGGCCAGGCGGGCAGTATGCAGCAGTTCCGCCTTGCCGCACAGCAGGTACACCGAGGCCGCCAACGCCAGAAAACCATTCACCACCTGCCCCGCCGCCCCCATGGCCGCCTGGGCCAACTGCGGGCCAGGCCGGAAAGGAAGCTTTCCACGCTGCTGCCGGAATTCAGCAGCAGTTCACTCAGGCTGGTGGTATCCACCCCATAGTTTGCCTGCACCAGCTCCAGCAACGCCTGCGCGTTTTCCAGGTAGCCGGGCAGAGCCGCGGCAAAGCTGCCCACGCTTTGCACCAGCTGCGGTACAACCAGCCCCACCAGTGCCGCAACTGTGCCAAAAAGTGCCAGATACGCCAGCAGGATACCCGGCCCGCGCCGCCCTCCGAACAGGTGGATGGCAAACCAGCGGGCGGGGATATCCAGCACATAGGCCAGCGCCAAACCGCCCGCAAATGGCGTTGCCCAGCCCCAGCAGCACCCGCAACGCAGCCGCGATGGCGGGCAGATACCACACCGCAGCCAGCAGCGCGGCAGCCACCGCAAACAGCAGCAGCCAATCCTGCATCGTTTCGGGCTTTCGGTTGTACCAGCGCTTCATGGGCTTCTCCTTATTACCGTGTCAGCGGGCCATCCCAGCAGTTGATAGAGCCAAGGTCGTACACCTGCCGCCCCGCCTGGGCCAGCAGCTCCGCCGCTATGGCGCTGCGCTGCCCGCTGCGGCAGCAGACAATGACCGGGTGGCCGTTGGACGGCAGGTTCGGCAGCTCCTCTTCCAGCCGGTCCAACGGAACATTGCGCGCACTGGGGATATGCCCCGCGGCATACTCCGCCGGGGTGCGCACATCCCACAAAATGGCCCGCTGCTGCATCAGCTGCCGGGCCTGCGTCGGGGTAATGCGGTTTTGGTTTCTCATACAGTTTGCCCCCTTTGTTCAAATTCAAAGCAAATTGTATGCGCCGGGCAAAAAGTTTATGATATAATAAAAACCTGTTTATGATGTTTATATTCTAAACATCCCGCAATTTTTATCTGAAAGTGGTGTCCGGCATGAAAGTTCTCATCAGCACCTGCCTGCTTGGCGTTGCGTGCAAATATTCCGGCGGCGATAACGCCCGCCCGGCCCTGGTAGCGGCTTTGCAGGCTGCCGGGCATGAGCTGGTGCCCGTCTGCCCCGAAGTGTACGGCGGCTTACCCACACCGCGCACGCCTGCGGAGCGCATCGGTTCCCGCGTGGTGACGGCTGCCGGGGCCAACGTGACCGCCCAGTACCGCTAAGGTGCCGAAATTGCCCTGCAGCTGGCAAGGTTGACGGGCTGCCGGGTAGCCGTGCTGAAAGCCAACAGCCCCAGCTGCGGCCACGGCACGATTTATGACGGCACTTTCAGCGGCAAAAAAATTCCCGGCAGCGGTGTAGCCGCCGAGCTGCTGGAACAAAACGGAATTGCCGTTTATACGGAGGAGGACTGTGCCGCGGCACTGCCCTTCTAACGATCACGAATCACGATGATACGAGGTGAATGAAGATATGGCAACAAATACACCATTCGGCCAGCGCCTTGGCCTTGTGCTGGAAGGCGGTGCCATGCGCGGCATTTACACCGCCGGTGTGCTGGATGTTTTCCTGGAAGCCGGTATCATGCCGGACGTTGTGGTGGGGTTTCGGCCGGTGCGCTGCACGGGTGCAGCTATGTAGCCGGGCAAAAAGGGCGCAGCATCCGCTATTACCGCAAATACCGCAATGATAAGCACTTTTTATGGGCCTGTATTCCCTGCTGACCACCGGCGATGTGGTGGGCACCAAGTTCTGCTATGAGGATATCCCCCTTGCGGTTGATCCCTTTAACGAAGCTGCTTTTGAAAAAGCCCCCGTTGATTTTTATGTCACCGTAACCAATGTGCGCACCGGCAAGCCGGAGTATATCCTGTGCGACGAGCTGAAAGTTGGCAGCAAGATGGATGTGATTCGCGCGGGAGCGTCCATGCCGCTGTGCTCCAAAATGGTGGAGTGGAACGGCAATCTCTATCTGGATGGCGGCGTGAGCGACAGCATCCCCTATGCCAAAATGAAAGATTTCGGCTGCCGCAAAAGCATTGTAGTGCTGACCCAGCCCGCCGGATACCTGAAACAGCCCGCCGCCATGGCCCCGTTTGAAGCTATGTACCGCAAGTATCCCGCCTTTGTGGAGGCCATGCGCGGCCGCGACCAGATGTACAACACCGAAGTGTGCGCTGTAGAACAGGCCGCCAAACAGGGCGATGTTTTTTTGATTCGCCCCAGCAAGTTACTGCATGTTGGCCGTATGGAACACGACATCGAAGTTCTGAATGCACAATATGAGCTCGGCCGCCAGGATGCCCGAAACCAGATGGATGCGATGAGGGAATGGATGGAGAGGTAGGAGTTAGGAAGTAGGAGTTAAGAGTTTTTTGGGCCGCAGATGCCAAAAAGTTCTGTCTGAATATTAAAACAAAAATGTAGGGAACGGTCTTAACCGTTCCGTTGCCTTGAAACCGTATCCCATTATGGGTAATAATTTCAGGGTTTCGGAACGGTCAAGACCGTTCCCTACAATTATTTCATAGGCTTGCGGCGGACATTTAAACCGCCGTTTAACTCCTAACTCCTAATTGAGCTTAGCTTTCCTTAATCGCTGCCACGGTTGCGGCGAGGTTTTGCATTTCGGAGGGGACGATGATCTTGGTGGCCTGGCCGTCAGCCACTTTTTCCATAGCTTCCATGCTGCGCAGGGCAAGCATGTTCTGGCTGGGGGCGGCTTCGTTGATCAGGCGGATAGAGTCCGCTTTGGCTTTCTGCACCATCAGCAGAGCCTGGGCTTCGCCTTCAGCTTCCCGGATGCGCTGCTGCTTTACGGCTTCGGCGCGCAGGATGGCGCTTTCCTTTTCGCCTTCGGCGCGGGTGATGGCTGCCTGCTTTTCACCTTCCGCCAGCAGGATGGAAGCGCGCTTTTCACGGTCGGCCTTCATCTGCTTTTCCATGGCCTGGCGGATCTCTGCCGGGGGCTCAATATTTTTCAGCTCCACGCGGTTTACCTTAATGCCCCAGCGGTCGGTCGCTTCGTCCAGGCTGGCGGTGATCTTGGTGTTGATCAGATCGCGGCTGGTCAGCGTTTCGTCCAGGGACATAGAACCGATGATATCGCGCAGCGTGGTAGCAGAAAGGTTCTCGATGGCCTGGATGGGGCGGTTGACACCGTAAGCAAACAGCTTGGCATCAAACACCTGGAAGAACACAACGGTATCGATCATCATGGTAACGTTGTCGCGGGTGATAACGGGCTGCGGGGGGAAGTCTGCGGCTTCTTCTTTCAGGCTGACCTTGCGGGACACACGCTCCACAAAGGGAGTGCGCAGGTGCAGGCCGGCACCCCAGGTATCCTTATACACGCCAAGCCACTCGGTAACATAGGCGTTGGACTGGGGCACAATGACAATGCAGCGGGCGATGCCGATCAGCACAAGGACCAGCAGGATAGCAATAACCAGTAACATTAGGGGCCTCCTCAAACAATACGGGGCACTTTGGCAGGCTGCCTTAGTGCAGTTGTTCTGCGGGCTGTGCCGCAGCCGGTACGGGAACAGCGGATACGATCAGTACCGCGCCGTCCACGTTTTTTACTTCGCAGCATGCATCTTTTGGCAGCGGAGTGCCGTCCACCGTGCGGGCCTGCCAATCCAGCCCATCCACACGCACGCGGCCGATATCCCCCTGCGGGATTTCCCGCAGAACAATGCCGCGGCTGCCGATGGTAAGCGGCGAACCGTTGGTAATGGGCGGCTGGCGCATGGTGCGGCGCTTTGCCAGCAGCGGCAGCATAACGGCCAGCGTTACGGCGGACACCACGGCAAACACGGCGCACTGAACGCCCAGCGATGCGGTAAAGATACTGGCCACCATGGCCGCCGCTGCACCAACGGCAAACCAGATGGAAACCAGCGCCGTGGTAGCAGCTTCCGCAATGGCAAACATCACAATGGCTGCTGCCCAAAACAGAAATGTCATCTTGACACCTCCTGATTGGTTAGGCAATACCGCATAATTCTAAGTGCCGATACGGCGAGCGAGGTGCGGCAGCTGCTAAGCCAAAAGCGCAGATAATACTGGATGTATTATCGAGCATTTTGGCAACGCAGATGCCGTGCCGCAGCCGCCGGAGCGGTGCTTAAGCCGTCAGGCGGGAATTGTGCGGTGTTGCCTTAATTTTTTTACTGCGGGATCCCGCACGCCCACAGGTAGTAGCCGCGCAGGTTATCACCAAACTTTTCCCACAGTTCGGGGTGTTCATCCCGGTAAGTATATACGTTAAAGCTGGCGCGGCCCTGGCGGCCCTCCGCCATGCCATAGTTCACAAAGTGCTGCAGGTAGGCGTTGGCATCATTGCCAAACGCGGCGCGCAGATCAGCGTTCTGGCTGCGGTAATAGCTGTAGTCGTACACGTTGGAATAATCATGGCCGCCGTACCAGCTGGTACCGGCAGTGCTGCCGGAAGAACTGCCGCCCTTGCCGCCGTTGGCGGTGGGCAGGCCGTTGATCAGGCTGTTGGAAATGTAACCGGTGGTATCGCCCCAGGTCACGCAGGACCAGCCGTTGGCATAGCTGTGTACCGTAACGGTAAAGCCTGCGGGAACGGCGGTCAGCACCTCATAGCTGGTGGCAGGGCCGCTGCGCAGGTTGGCGTCGCTGTTCAGGGGTGCAGGTCACATCCGCACCCTCGTAGCGGCCGCTGGTGGAGTTGCTGGCCGTGGAGGTACCGCCGTTGGCGGCAGGCAGGCCGTTGAGCAGCTTGGTTGCAATGTAGCCGGAAACATCCCCCCAGGTCACACTGGCCCAGCCATCCTGGTAGCTGTCCACACTGACGGTAAAGCCTGCGGGCACAACGCCCAGCACGCCAAAGTCCGTACCGGGGCCGCGGCGGATGTTCGCATCGCTTTTAACGGTGCAGTTGACGGCGCTGCCGCGCCAGGAAGGTGCCTGCGTGGTGGCGGCGCTGCCGCTGAGATACTTGGTTGCCACCCAGCCCGCATTTTTGCCGCTGGTCACATAAGTCCAGCCATTGCCGTCATCAGGGGTAACAACATTCACGGTTGCGCCGTTATTCAATACCGTCACCACATTATAATTGATGCCGGGGCCCTGGCGCATATTCAGGCCGCTTTGGGCGGTTACTTTGGCGCTGCCTTCTGCCATCGCCACGGTTGCACCAAAGCATGCCGCAACCAGCAGAGCTGCCAAAAACGTTACACGCTTTTTCATATCTATATCTCCTTGTTGCAAGGTGATCTGCGGACCAAAAGAGAAGGTACTCTTTTGCAGTTTCATTATACCATATGCCTGCATCAAACACAAGAAACGCTTTATCTTTGTGATTTTTTTGTTAAACATGTAAAAAATCCGGCATCTGCACCCTCTCTGCCCGGTTTTGGAATGGTTACGGCAATACCGCATAATTCTAAGTGCCGATACAGCGAGCGAGGTGCGGCAGCTGCTAAGCCAAAAGCGCAGATAACACTGGATGCTGCAAAGGTGAGCGCCGCCAGTGGCGGAAACAGCGAACCGAAGCAGGGGCAGCGGTCGCAGAGTGCGAGGGGCTTTTGCCCCCGAAGCACGATGCGGGTACCGCAACCCGACATTATCGAGCATTTTGGCAACGCAGATGCCGTGCCGCAGCCGCCGGGGCGGTGCTTAAGCCGTCAGGCGGGAATTGTGCGGTGTTGCCTTACAAAAATTTCTCCCTGCTCCCCCCGCACCGCATTGACAAAACCGCCTGCGTGGCGTATTGTAAAAGATAGAATATGCAAATTGTATGCACATTGCCCGGCATTGTGCAACAACGCGGGTACGCGTGCCGCCAGCGGCACCGGCCTGACAGGGAGGTTTCTATGAAGATGCGTGTTGGTATTTTGACATCCGGCGGTGACTGCCCCGGCCTGAACGCAACCATCCGCGGCGTGGCCAAAGCGCTGTATCAGCGCATGGGCGACAAGGTGGAGATCATTGGCATTCTGAACGGTTATGACGGCTTGATCAACGGCAACTACCGCGTCATGGCACCGGATGAGTTTTCCGGCATTTTGACGGTAGGCGGCACGATTCTTGGCACCAAGCGCACCCCGTTCAAGATGATGCGCGTTGTGGGCGATGACAAGGTTGACAAGGTTGCCGCTATGAAAAAGACTTACAAGGAAGCCAAGCTGGACTGCCTGCTGTGCCTGGGCGGCAATGGCACCCACAAAACGGCAAACCTGCTCAGCCAGGAGGGTCTGAACATCATCGGCCTGCCCAAAACCATCGACAATGATATTTTTGGCACCGATGTTACTTTCGGTTTCCATACCGCTGTGGACATTGCCACCGACGTTATTGACCGCATCCACACCACTGCGGGCAGCCACAGCCGCGTAATGTGCATTGAGGTCATGGGCAACAAGGCCGGCTGGCTGACGCTGTATTCCGGCATTGCAGGCGGTGCGGACATCATCCTGATTCCGGAGCACCCCTATGACATCAAGAAGGTGGCCGAAGCCGTTATGCGCCGCCAGAGGGCCGGCAAGAACTTCTCCATCCTGGCGGTTGCCGAAGGTGCGCTTTCCACCGAGGAATCCAAGATGAAGCGCAAAGAATGGACCGCCAAGCGCGCCGCTGCCGGTTACACCACCGCCACCAACCGCATTGCCAAGCAGGTGGAGGAGCTGACCGGCGCCGAGACCCGCATCTGTGTGCCGGGCCATATGCAGCGCGGCGGCAGCCCCAGCGCCTATGACCGCGTGCTGGCCACCCAGTTTGGCACCTATGCCGCACGCCTGGTGGCGGACGACCATTTTGGCGTGACCGTTGCCATGGTGAACAACCATGTTACCGCCAACCCGCTGGTAGACATCGCCGGCAAGACCCGCGGCGTGCCCGATGACTGCGATATGCTCAACGTTGCCCGCTCCATGGGCATCAGCCTGGGCTGAGTTTTGTTACGGGGGTTGTTGTTCCTTCTTTGAAAAGAAGGAACTTTAAAATAATAAATTACAGATAGAATATAAACAAGGCCCACTACACGGGATTATGGCGTGCAGTGGGTCTTTTCGTTTTGGATGGCACTCAAAATTGTTTTGTAGGGAACGGTCTTGACCGTTCCCTACAAATTGGGCGGGGTTTTCGCTTTTCACAGAAAGGTCGCCCCTCATCCGCCGGAACTATTTGCTGCATCGGTCTTTTTTATATATTTTGCTGTATTCCGTCAAGGGAATATTATTCAGATTTTTTATTGACATACAGCAGGTGGTATGCTAGCATCTATATAGTAACTGTTTCTTTTACTTGTTGTGTCCGTTTCTGTATGTTTTATTTACTGCTTTACATGGGAAAGGTGGTCATTTGCCATGGAAAAATCTCACAAAATTTATAATCTGATCTTTGACTTTCTGCTGGCGGCGGGGGTATGTTTTTTTACAACGATCTGCGCTTTATGCGGGTCTGGTTCCTTGGCGGGCAGCTGTACCACAGTGTCGGGTTTGCGAACTACCGCTTCGGGCTTGTGGGCAAGGAGGTCTGCTGGGATTTTTCGCCGCTGAACATTCTGCATTGCCTGCAGGGGTATGACCCGCACGCTTACTTCAAGTTTCTCTGCTTTTTCTGCATCGGTGTTGTGATGTTTTTCCGGTTCGTGTTCTGCGCACCGGAGCTTACCCCGCGTTTGTTTGCGCGGCTGCTCGGTTTCAGCGCTGGGTATATTGCAGTCGTTGAGCTGTACAATCTGCTTTTCACCGCCGCCGGAGCTGTTTTTCTGGATATCAGCAACTGGTTTCTCTACCTCACCGGCGCATGGTCTGCTATTGCCATCCTGACCCTGCTGCTGGTTGCCAGCAAAAAGTTCCGTCCCGCTCCCCTGCCTTCTACTCCATCCCTTTAATCGAATAAAACCAAAAGCCGCGGCCCCGCATCAAACGCAAAGCCGTGGCTTTTTCCTACAATTTCTAATTACTCATTCCTAATTGCTAAGGCAATACCGTATAATTCTAAGTGCCGATACGGCGAGCGAGGTGCGGCAGATGCTAAGCCAAAAGCGCAGATAATACTGGATGTCTTATCGAGCATTTTGGCAACGCAGATGCCGTGCCGCAGCCGCCGGAGCGGTGCTTAAGCCGTCAGGCGGGAATTGTGCGGTGTTGCCCTAATTCTGCAATTCCGTTCGCTTTTGCCCAGTAAGCGCCTGCCCATCAAATCAGTAGTACTTAAAATACCCCACATGCTGCGGCTGGTTATCCTCTACCAGGATGGTAAAGCCGCCGGGGTTTACTTCGGTCTGCTTGCCAAAGGCGGTGCGGACAATCAGGTGCGGGCCGTTGTTCAGGATAATCTCCGCGGACTGCTCCCTTACCCACGCGGCGGTAGTGCAGCACATCGGCGCTGGCTTCCACCAGCTCCATGCTGCCGCCGTCAAAAGCATCGCAGCTGCGGCGCAGGCGGGCCAGGTTGCTCAGCGGCACGCGCAGGCGGCGCTCGGTAGAGTTCCAGTCAAAATACGCGCGGTTGAACGGGTCGCGGTAGCCCTGCATCCCGATCTCATCGCCATAATACACGCAGGGCACGCCGGGCAGGGTGTACAGCATGGCGTAAGCTAGCAGCACGCGGCGCAGGGCATCATCAATGCGGTCGCCGGGGATCATCCGCTTGCTCTGCCAGTAGCGGTCGCGGCCATTGGCGGGTTCGCCTGCAATGGCGGTAATACCGCGCTCGGTATCGTGGGTGGAAAGGAAGTTCATTGCACAGTCCAGTGCCGGTTTGGGATAGTTTTCGCAGATGGACATGATCTGCTCCCCCACCGCGCTGGCATCCTCGCCGCGGGCAAAAGCCACAGCTGCATTGCGGAACGGGTAGTTCATGGTGGCATCCAGCCCATGGCCGCGCAGGTAGGTGCGGCGGTGGTCGAACGCTTCCTTGGTGGTGGCGTCCTCCCACACTTCGCCGATGAGCAGCTTGTCCTCGCCGTGGGCTTTGACGGCGGCACGGATCTTTTCGATAAAATCATCAGGCAGTTCATCCGCCACATCCAGCCGGAAGCCGGAAGCCCCCAGCCCCAGCCATGTATCAATCACGCCACCCTTGCCGCAGACAAAGTTGCCGTAAGAGGGGTCCTCCTCCTCCACTTCGGGCAGGGTCTCAAAGCCCCACCAGCTGCGGTAGCCGCCGACATAACCGGAATCGAAGTCATACCAGCTGCGGTAGGGCGAATTGCGGTCACGGTAAGCGCCGCCGGGGCCATAGCGGCCTTCGCGGTTAAAATAGAGCGAATCCGAACCGGTGTGGCTGAACACGCCATCCAGAATAATGCGGATGCCGTGTTTTTTGGCCTCGGCGCACAGCGCGGCAAAATCCTCGTTGGTGCCCAGCAGTGGATCGGCTTTCAGGTAGTTGGCCGTATTGTAGCGGTGGTTGGCGTGGGCCTCAAAAATGGGGTTCAGGTAAATGCAGGTAATGCCCAACTCTTCCAGGTAAGGCAGCTTTTGCTGGATGCCCGCAAAATCGCCGCCGTAATAGTCCATGTTCAGGTAGCCATCGCTCTGCTCATTGGGCCAAAAATACGGCTCGCCGGTTTTATCCGGACGGTAAATGCGGTCCGCAAAGGGCAGCGGCTTGTTGGGTACGCCCTCATAAAAGCGGTCCGGGAAGATCTGGTACATCGTACCGTCTTTGATCCAGTCCGGGGTCTTGAAGTCCGGCTCGTACACCGTCAGCTGCCAATCCAGGCCATTCACCCAGGTCAGCTCACCTTCCCCGTTGGCGGTGCGATAAATCTTGCGGAAATCCGTGTACAGGTCAAAGTGGTAAAAATACAATCCCGATGTGGTGGGGGCCAGCTGGAACACAAAATGGTTTACGCCGGGGGTCTGGCCGTCAAAATCCATGCGGTAATGCACGGGGTCTTCGCGGTCTTTGGTCAGCACCAGGTGTGGGTCCACATAGCCCAGTCTTTCCGGCACAGTCAACCGCCAGGTAACGGTCTGCCCCGCCGGAACTGCGCCAAACGGTGTTTTATACTCCGCACAGCGGGAGTTAAAAAAAGTATGCGTTGGTTGTTCAGGCAAACAAATCAATCCTTACATTGAACAAGTGTACAAAAACAGCCGTGCCCCACTGGCGCCGGCAAATTCAAGTCGGCTGCCGGGATCGCGGCTGTTCGTTTATTTTATTGTACGGGCAACGCGTGTACGTTCACAGCTGCACACGCGCCCGCACTGCGGTTAAAGCTCTGCTTTGAGCAGATTATTTAACCGGGGTAGCGCCCCAGATATCGCGGGCGTAATCCATGATGGAACGGTCGGCGGAGAAGATGCCGGCGTTGGAGATGTTCATCAGGCTCATACGGTTCCAGGTCTGCTTCTGCTTGTACAGTTCCTGCACGGTGTGCTGGGCACGGCGGTAATCCTTGAAATCAGCCAGGACCATGTACGGGTCAGAGTTGCGCAGGTTGTTGGTAACCTCGCTGAAGTTCTCACCGTTCCAGCCCTTTTCCAGCATATCCAGAACTGCCATGGCAACATTATCATCAGAGATGAATGCCTGCGGATGGTAGCCCATGCCTTTCAGTGCGTTGACTTCGGGGGGGTCAGCATACCAAAGATGATCTCGTTGTCCTTACCGGCGGCATCGGCGATTTCCACATTCGCGCCGTCCAGGGTGCCCAAGGTGATTGCGCCGTTCAGCATGAACTTCATGTTGCCGGTGCCGGAAGCCTCGGTGCCGGCCAGAGATCTGCTCGGACACTTCGGAAGCGGGCATCAGGCGTTCAGACAGGGAGACACAGTAGTCTTCCAGGTAGACAATGCGCAGCTTATCTTTAACAGCGGGATCGTTGTCAATCAGCTTGCCCAGCTTGCAGATCATGCGGATCATCTGCTTGGCCATGTAGTAGCCGGGGGGCAGCCTTGGCGCCGAAGATATAGGTCTTGGGCACAAAGTCAGCGTTCGGGTTTGCCTTCAGGTACAGGTACTCAGCGGCAATGTTCATGGCGTTCAGGTGCTGGCGCTTGTACTCGTGCATGCGCTTGACCTGGCAGTCAAAGATAGAATCCGGGTCAATGACCTGGCCGGTGGCCTTTTCCAGATAGTTGGCAAAGTTCACCTTGTTGGCGCGCTTGACGGCGGCCAGCTTATCCAGCATGGCGGAATCGTCAGCAAATTTCTCGAACTTCTTCAGCTCGGAAGCATCCTGCTTGAAGCCGGGGCCGATGGAATCTTCCAGCAGCTTGGTCAGGCCGGGGTTGGCAGCCAGCAGCCAGCGGCGGTAAGCAATACCGTTGGTAACGTTCTTGAATGCTTTCGGCTTGTACAGGAAGTAATCATGGAACACGCTGTCCTTGATGATCTCGCTGTGCAGCTTGGAAACGCCGTTGATGGAATGGCAGGTGTAGGCGCAGATGTTGGCCATGCGGACCTGGTTGTCGCCAATGATTGCCATGTAGTTGATCTTGCCCTGGTCGCCGGGGAAGGCTTTTTCCAGGTCAGCACGGCAGCGGCGGTCCATTTCCTGCACGATCTGCCAGATACGCGGCAGGGTGGAGCGGAAGATATCCACGTTCCACTTTTCCAGAGCCTCGCTCATGACAGTGTGGTTGGTGTAAGCAAAGACCTTGCGGCAGATGTCGAAAGCTGCATCCCATTCATAGCTGCACTCATCCAGCAAAATGCGCATCATTTCGGGGATGGCAATGGTCGGGTGGGTATCGTTCAGCTGGATGGCGATCTTATCCGGCAGGTTTTCCAGGGTGCCGTACTGGTTCAGGTGGTTGCCCAGGATATCGGCAACGGAAGCAGCGCTGAAGAAGTACTGCTGGCGCAGGCGGAGGATCTTGCCCTCGGTGTGGTTATCGTTGGGGTACAGGATCTTGGAGATCAGCTCTGCGGAAGCAGACTGGCTGATAGCGGTGTTATAGTTGCCGGCGTTGAAGCTGCTCATATCAAAGCTGGGTGCCTTGGCCTGCCACAGGCGCAGCTTGGAAACGCCCTGCGTGCCGTAACCGGCAACGTACATATCGTTGGGAACAGCAATGACAGAGTTGTAGTTTTCGTACTTGACATGGTGGAAACCGCCCTCCCAGGTCTCGATAGCCTGGCCGTCAAAGCGGATCTCCTGTGCCTGGTCGGGGTGGGATTTGATCCACACCTGGCCGCCGGGCAGCCAGTTGTCAGCGGTTTCCTGCTGCCAGCCGTCCACGATCTTCTGCTTGAAGATGCCGTACTCATACAAAATAGAGTAGCCGGTGCCGGGGATGCAGTCGGTAGCCATGCCATCCAGGTAGCAGGCAGCCAGACGGCCCAGGCCGCCGTTGCCGAGGCCTGCATCAGGCTCCTGCTCATAAATGGTGTCGATCTTGATATCGGCGTCAGCCAGAACCTGCTCGGCAACTTCGTTCAGGCCCAGGTTGAACAGGCTGGTGCGCAGGCTGCGGCCCATCAGGAACTCCATGCAGAGGTAATAGACCTGTTTTTTGCCTTCGCCCAAGGTCTTGGCCTGGAACTGCTTCTGGCGGTCAGACATGATCTGACGAACGATCATTGCCATGCAGCGGTAGATCTGCTCGGCGGAAGCAACGTCCAACGTGACGCCGCATTCGCTGACGACCTTGTCTTTGAGAATTTTTTCAAATTCTTTTTTAGTAAGTTTCATCAAAAGTATCCCTCTCCTTACGGCTTATCTATACCAGAATCCTCTGGGATTATACTGGCAACACCGCACAATTCCCGCCTTGCGGCTTAAGCACCGCTCCGGCAGCTGCGGCACGGCATCTGCGTTGCCAAAATGCTCGATAAGACATCCAGTATTATCTGCGCTTTTGGCTTAGCATCTGCCGCACCTCGCTTGCCGTATCGGCACTTAGAATTATGCGGTATTGCCTACTGATTTTTCAAAATCAATAAAAATACTTACCTTAAGCATTATAGTCAAAATTGGCGATATGTGCAAGGCTTTTTCCCACACGCGTCAATTTTTTCAATTTTACACAAAAGGGGCTTTTTCTTACGGGCATTTTATACTATAATATAAGGGTATAATTTTAAGCATTTTCCCTGCGCTGCGGGGGCTGGTGGGCGGTTTTGCCGCGCAGAAGCCCCTTTCCGTCCTGCTTTTGGCGGCAAAAGTGCAGGGTGTTCCTGATAAAAACACCATCAACTGAAACAAAGGAGACCCCAACTATGGCTAACAAAGTACGTCTGACCATCTGCGGTTCGAGCTATGTGATCTCAACCAACGAAAGTGAAGATTACATGCAGAATCTGGCCGAGCGCCTGAATCTTGATATGAATGAGCTGATGAGCTCTTCCAATTCGGTTTCCATCACCACCGCTGCCATCATGACCGCGCTGAACTACCGCGATGAGCTGGAAAAGGCCAGCGGCAGCGCGGATAATATGCGCCGCCAGATCAAAGACTATCTGGAAGATGCCGCCTCCGCCAAGATGGCTGCCGAGGAGCTGCGCCGCGAAAACGCCGCCCTGCGCAAAAAGGTGGACGACCTGCACCGCCGTTCCCTGACGAGCGAAGCCTGATGGAACAGACTGTTTTACAGCGCCCGGAGATCCTGGCCCCCGCCGGCAATGCTGATATGCTGCGGTCTGCGGTGTTTGCCGGGGCTGACGCCGTATATCTTGGGCTGGATGGCTACAATGCGCGGCGCAGCGCTGGGAACTTTGACCCTGATGCCCTGCGCGAAGCCGTCTGTTTTTGTCATGCCCGCGGGGTTGCGGTGCATGTGACCCTGAACACGCTGGTTTACGCCGCCGAGCTGGGCGGCCTGGCCGATGCCGTGCGCGCTGTTGCCGCCGCCGGGGCGGATGCCGTGATTGTGGATGACCTTGCCACCGCGCAGCTGGTGCGCAGCATTGCGCCTGGCCTGCGCCTGCACGGCTCTACCCAGATGAGCATCCACACCGCAGAGGGCGCCAAGATGCTGGCAAAGCTGGGGTATTCCCGCGCCATTCTGGCCCGTGAGCTGAGCCTGGCGGAGATTGAAGCCGTGGTAAAGGCAAGCCCGATCGAATGCGAAGTGTTTGTACACGGCGCGATGTGCATGTCCATGAGCGGCCAGTGCATGATGAGCGCGTTCCTGGGCGGGCGCAGCGGCAACCGCGGTGCCTGCGCGGGTCCCTGCCGCCTGCCGTTTGATGCTACCAACGGCCTGCGCCCCGGCCAGCCGGGCAAAGCCTGCCACCTGAGCCTGAAAGACATGGACCTTGTGCCCCACATGGCCCAGCTGAAAGCCGCCGGGGTTGCCAGCATTAAAATTGAAGGCCGCCTGCGCACGCCGGAATATGCCGCCGCTGCGGTAACGGCCTGCCGCGCAGCCCGCGCCGGGCAGCCCTATAATGAAGCGCTGCTGCGGGATATTTTCTCCCGCTCCGGCTTCAGTGATGCCCCTATCTGGTAGGCCGCAATGACGGCACCATGTTTGGCGTGCGCACCGAAGCCGATGCAGCCGCTACGCGCGCCGCCACGCCGAAAGCCCGCGAGCTGTTCCGCCGCGAACTGGAGCGCATTCCGGTGCATTTCTGCGTCAGCGGCGGTGTGGAGGACGGCGGCATCAAGCTGACAGCTTTCGACGACAACGGCAGCCGTGTCAATGTGTACAGCGCCGATGAACCGCAGCCCGCACAGAAAGACCCCGCCCCCGGCATTGAGCGTGCCCTGGGCAAAACCGGCGGTACGCCGTTCACCTGCGCCGGGGTTGAGTTTGCCTGCGGCGAGGGCGGCCCCGGATTTTTGCCCGGCTCCGCCTGGAATGAGATGCGCCGCGAAGCGCTGGACAAGCTGCTGCAAAAAGCGCAGTGAACCTGCGCCCCTGGCCACAAAGGAAATCACCCTGCCGGAATACGCCGAGCACGAAGTAGGCATGATACCCCCCAGCTGGCCGCCCGTTTTTGAAACCGCTGCCCAGCTGCCCGGTGCCGAGTACCTGGCCAAGCTGCGCTATCTGATCCTGCCCATCCGGGAAGCGGACGCTGTGCCGCAGCCTTTGCGCTGCAAAACGCTGCTGGAGCTGCCCCGCGCTGCTTTCGGCACTGTGGAACCGGATACCATGCGCCGCCTGGCTGCGCTGGAAGGCTCTGATTTTGCGGGTGTGGTTGCAAACAATCTGGCGCAGTTTGGGTATGCCTCTCCCCTGCCGGTGTTCGGCGGGCTGGGGCTGAATGTAACCAACCCAATGTCTGCGGCAGAGTATGTGTGCCTGGGTGCCTGTGGCCTGCTGGTGCAGCCTGAAACGGCCCTGACCGCCATGCGTGCTGTGGCACCCCGGCAGAAAGACGGCACCCCGGTGCCCACCGCTGCCCTGTGCTATGGCCACCTGCCCCTGATGCTGACCCGCGCCTGCCCGCTGCGCAATGTGCGCACCAGCTGCGCGGGCTGCACCCACAAGGGCAAACTGCGGGACCGCAAAGGGCGGGATTTCCCGGTGCGGTGCTCCGCCCCCGGCAGCGCCGGAATGCGCACCGTGTTTAACCCTGTACCACTTTATATGGGGGACCGCCTGACCGAAATGCCGGTGGATCTTGCCGTGGCCGCGTTCACCCTGGAATCTGCCGACCGCGTGGAAGAGGTCCTGACCCACCTTTTCCATCAGCAGCCCTTTGACGGCGAGTTTACAAGAGGGCTATATTATACGAATAACTAAATCATAATATCGGAGGAAGGGTAAGTTAGGGCAATACCGCATAATTCTAAGTGCCGATACGGCGAGCGAGGTGCGGTAGCTGCTAAGCCAAAAGCGCAGATAATACTGGATGTCTTATCGAGCATTTTGGCAACGCAGATGCCGTGCCGCAGCCGTCGGAGCGGTGCTTAAGCCGTAAGGCGGGAATTGTGCGGTGTTGCCTTAGGAGTGAGGAAGTAGGAGTTAGAAGTTAAAGCAGGGCCTAAGGTTTTGCTCTGTAGGGAACGGTCTTGACCGTTCCGAAACATTGCCATATATGCCATAATGGAATTTGCAATCATGCGCCCCCTACGGGGGGCATCGTAATTTCTAATTGCTAATTCCTAATTGAGATAACTCCTAACTCTTCCCTCCTAACTCACCCCAACGTACTATGGAACAAAAAATCGTCAAATATTCTGTTCTTTCCCCGCTGGCTAAGGTGCCGGCATATGCAACGGCGGGGGCGGCGGCGGCTGATTTGTGCGCCGCGCTGGAAGAGCCGTTGACCATTGCCCCCATGCAGCGGGTGCTGGTGCCCACCGGCCTTGCCATTGAGCTGCCGGATGCCGGGTGCGTGGCATTGGTGTATGCCCGCAGCGGACTTTCCATCAAGCACGGGCTGTGCATGGCCAACGGCGTTGGCGTTGTGGACAGCGATTACCGCGGCGAGCTGAAAGTGCCCATGATCAACCTTGGCACCGAGCCTTACACCATCGCCCCCGGTGAGCGCGTGGCCCAGCTGTGCATTGCCCCCGTGTGGCAGGCCGCCTTTGTGCCCGCCGCCACCCTGAACGAAACCGAACGCGGTGAAGGCGGGTTTGGATCGACAGGAAAATAGTTAGGAGTTAAGATGCCCTCGTAGGGGCGCACAGTGTGCGCCCGCCGCTTTGCGGTAAATCTCGTTACGGCATCTATTGCCAACCTTGCCATATCCAAATTGCTAATGGTTCATTGCCAATTCGCAATTCAATCAACTCCTAACTCCTACTTCCTACCTCCTAACTTCCTCTTTTCCCTTTGTTTCGCCGCGGTGGTGCGGTAGAATCTGTTACGAAAGGAACATCCCATTATGTCCTTGATTTTAGCCTCCGGCAGCCCGCGGCGGCGGGAGCTGATGGCGCTGATCACGCCCAATTACACCGTTGCCCCCAGTGATGTGGACGAGAGCCGCATTACCGCCGCAACGCCTGCCCAGCTGGCCCAGGCCCTGGCAGAAGCCAAAGCCCTGGCCGTGGCGCAGCAGCACCCCGATGATACCGTGATCGGCTGTGATACCGTGGTGGACTGTGACGGCGCTGTGTTCGGCAAACCTTCCGGCGAGGAAGACGCCGTGCGGATGCTGCACGCGCTCTCTGGCCGGGAGCACAAAGTACATACCGGGCTATGCGTGGTACACGGCGGCAAGGCGTACCTTGCCACTGAAACCACCCGCGTGCAGTTTGCGCCCATTGAGGAAAGCGATCTGCTTGCCTATGCGCGCACCCCGGAACCGTATGACAAAGCCGGGGCTTACGCCATCCAGGGCCATGCTGCGCTGTGGTGCAGCGGCATTGTGGGATGTTATTACAATATTATGGGTCTGCCCGTACACCGTCTGGCACAGGTACTGCGCCAGGCCGGAGCGCTGTAACGGCAGTGCCGCAGCGGCCTGGCTGCTGCGGCGTGTCGTGCGCATTCTTTGTGCGGCCCACCCGCACAAACACATGATGGGGAGATAAAAATGGCAAATCCGATTTTGCAGCTGCTTGAAGCTCTGCGCAATATGTTTACCTGTGATATTGGCATTGACCTTGGCACCGCCAACACGCTGGTGTATATGAAAGGCCGCGGCATTATCATCCGCGAGCCCAGCGTTGTGGCGGTGGATGCCCGCACCGACGAACTGCGTGTGCGCTGCGTAGGCCACGAGGCCAAAGCCATCATCGGCGCAGCGCCCAACTCCATTTTGGCGGTACGCCCGCTGAAAGACGGCGTGATTGCCGACTTTGACATCACCGCCGCCATGCTGCAAAGTTTTATCCGCCAGGCATGCGGCAGCCGCCTGTTCGTGCGGCCGCGCGTGGTCATCTGCGTGCCGTCCGGCGTGACCGAAGTGGAACGCCGCGCCGTGCGCCAGGCCGCCGCCAAAGCCGGTGCCCGCCAGGTAACGGTGATCGAAGAGCCGATGGCCGCCGCCATTGGTGCCGGGCTGCCGACCGCTGAACCGGTGGGCAGCATGATTGTGGATATCGGCGGCGGCACGGCGGAAGTGGCTGTTATCAGCCTTTCCGGCATTGTGGCATCCCGCAGCGTGCGCTGCGCAGGCGATGCGCTGGATCAGAGCATTACCAGCTTTATCAAGCGCAAATACAACCTGCTGGTGGGCGAACGCACTGCTGAGCAGATTAAACTGGAAATCGGCTCCGCCTGCCCGCCAGACCCCACCGACACCGAGCATGGCGAAACCACAATGGAGATCAAGGGCCGTAACCTGGTGGATGGCCTGCCGAAAGATATCCTGATCCGCTCTGAAGAAGTGCGCGAGGCAATGAACGAAAACCTGATGCGCATTGTGGAAGCCATCAAGGACACGCTGGAATGCACTCCGCCGGAACTTTCCAGCGATATCATTGACCGCGGCATCATGCTTTCGGGCGGCGGTGCCCTGCTGCGCGGGCTGGATACTCTGATCCAGAACGAAACCGGCATTGAGGTACACATTGCCGAAGCCCCGCTGGACTGCGTTGCCCTCGGTGCCGGCGCCGTCCTCGATCACCCCGATCTGGCAGGAACCAGACGGGAGGAACTGAGCTACCTGTAAAGGTAGGAGTTAGGAGTTAAGTGGCGGTTTGAAAGTTTGCCGCACCCCCATAAAATAAATGTAGGGAACGGTCAAGACCGTTCCCTACATTTTTGTTTTAATATTCAGACAGAATTTTTGGGTACCTGCAGCCCCAAAAACTCCTACTTTCTAACTCCTAACTTTCCCTCGTCGCTCCCACCGTGCTACCAGGTCCTTGGTCTGAGCTTGCAGGGCTTCGCGGGCGGCGTTCAGGGCCTGGGTGTCCTGGGGGGTCATTTTTTCGGGCTTTTTGTGGCGGGTCAGGCGTTCCAGGTTCTTTTCTGCTTCTTTAATGCGGTTTTTGGTGTCCTTATCCAGCTCCTTGCCCTCTTTACTGCCAAGGGCGGAATTGACGCGGTAGATGGCGGCTTCCGCGGCATTCAGGGCCTCGATAGCGGCTTTGCGCTCCTGATCCTGCCCGGCAAAGGCAGCGGCATCGTCCATGGCGCGGCGGATCTCCTGCTCGCTCAGGTTGGAAGACCCGGTGATGGTAATGCTCTGCTGTTTGCCGGTGCCAAGGTCACGGGCGCTCACTGTCACAATGCCGTTGGCGTCAATATCAAAGGTCACTTCGATCTGCGGCACACCGGCCCAGGCGCGTTTGATGCCCTTGAGGGTAAAGTTGCCGATAAGCTTATTATCCTTGGCGAACTCCCGCTCACCCTGCAGCACCTTGATTTCAACTGTGCTCTGGAACGGCGCGGCGGTGGTAAAGATTTTGGAATACCGGGTGGGAATGGTGGAGTTGCGGTCGATCAGATGGGTTGCCACACCGCCCACCGTCTCAATCGAAAGGGTCAGCGGGGTAACGTCCATCAGCAGCAGGTCCTGCCCGCCAGCAGCCAGGCCTTCGCCGCCAAGGCGTCCGCCCTGCACCGCAGCGCCAAGGGCCACACACTCGTCCGGGTTCAGCGTTTTGGACGGTTCCAGATCGATCATCCGCATGACCTTGGCCTGCACCGCCGGGATGCGGGTGGAACCACCTACCAGCAGCACCTGATCCAGGTCGTTGGCGGCCAGGTGGGCATCCCGCAGGGCGTTGCGCACCGGCAGGGCCGTGCGCTCCACCAAATCGGCAGTCAGCTCATCAAACTTGGCGCGGGTCAGTTCCGCCTGCAAATGCAGCGGGCCGTTGGGGCCAACGGTGATGAACGGCAGGTTGATTTCAGTATGGGTGGCAGCGGAAAGCTCTTTTTTGGCTTTCTCTGCTTCCTCCCGCACGCGCTGCATGGCAACGGGATCACGGGTCAGGTCTACCTGGTTTTCGGCGGCAAAGTTCCGTACCAGCCAGTCAGCCACACGAGCATCAAAGTCATCGCCGCCCAGATGGTTATCACCACAGGTGGCCAACACCTGCACAATGCCATCCCCGATCTGGATCAGCGAAACATCGAACGTGCCGCCGCCCAGATCATACACCATCACTTTCTGGGTCTTGCCGTTATCCAGGCCATAGGCCAGGGCGGCCGCAGTAGGTTCGTTGATAATGCGCTTTACATTCAGGCCCGCAATGCGCCCGGCATCTTTGGTAGCCTGGCGCTGGGCATCGTTAAAATAAGCCGGCACGGTGATAACGGCTTCTGTCACCGGTTCACCAAGATAAGCTTCTGCATCCGCTTTCAGCTTTTGCAGGATCATGGCGCTGATCTCCTGCGGGGAGAAGCACTTGCCGTCAATGGGAATGCGCTCATCACTGCCCATTTTGCGCTTAACGCTGGCAATGGTGCGCGGTGCGTTGGTGACAGCCTGGCGTTTGGCCGGATCGCCCACAAGGCGTTCGCCGCTTTTTGCAAAAGCAACGACCGACGGGGTGGTGCGCTGGCCTTCGGCATTGGGGATAACGGTTGGGCGTCCGCCTTCCACCACAGCCACGCAGCTGTTGGTTGTTCCTAAATCAATTCCGATGATTTTACCCATGTTGCTTTTGGTCCTTTCACACAAGCCGGCAACAAATACAGGGGTTCGCCAGCTTTTGTCACACAGGGAGCACCGCTAAGGCGCAAAACTCCGCCTTAGGGTGTAGCTGAAAGCAAAGAAAATGACAATTATTCCGCAAACACAAGCGGGATTTAAGGCAAAATCCAGCTGTGGTTGTAGAAACAGGCTGAATTTTCGACTTTTCAGGTACACCTTATGGTTTGTTAACATTATTGTAGCGCGCAAAGTGCCGGAATGTGTTGCAAAATCGTAAACTCTTATCAGACAATCATCCAAATGTTGGGGTGTATCGTTGACGGACGGGGGCAACGGTGCTATATTCTTTAGTATACTAAAGAGAAGACTAACTATTAAAAGTCAAGCCCCAAAACAAAATTTTCGAGAGAAATTTTAAGGTGGTGAAAAATTGGTATAGCAAACAAGAGCATCCGTTGTCGGGATACTCGCTCCGTATAAAATCGCACGCTTAATAATCAGCTAAGAAGGCTTTCCCAGAACGCTGCATAGCAAAAATAAGCCTTACCAGCTTTTTAGCAGCATGAGAGATGGCAACATTGTAATGCTTTCCCTCAGAACGCTTCTTTTTCAAGATAGGCCGAGAATGTAGGACACCAAAGGCAGACATATTTGGCGGCATTGAAAAGAGCATATCGCAAATATCTGGAGCCACGCTTTTCCATGTGAGCATAACAGTTTTTGCAGTTGCCCTGACTGATATGTAGATGGAGAGAGTCCAGCATAAGCCAGCAGCTTGTCTGCGCTTGCAAAGTTGGAAAAATCTCCAACTTCAGCAAGAATCATTGCACCCATATGTCGGCCAATACCGGGGATTGTAAAGATGGGAGAATCCATCTGAGATGTAATCTTGTCAATTGCGGATTCTACCTCAGAAATTTCTTTGTCCAGCTCGCGGATGAGAGCAATCGTGTGTTTCAACTTAACCATAGACTTAGCAGGCATTTTCGAGCCAATGGAGACCCCTGCGGCTACTTGAATTTCCGCGGTTTTAGACTTGGTATAACGACCTTTAGAGGCGGTGCAAAGAGTCTCAGCGAGTTCTTCAGTATTGGCGTTTGCGATATAGCTTGCACCCGGATAGTTGCTCAGCAGTGCGTATACAACAGCGATGTGCAGGCTTGAAACCAGCTTTTCGAGCTCCGGAAACAGAATATTCACTAACCGCGCAACGGAGCTTTTCAGCTTGGCGCGCTCTTTTACCTTATCAAATCTGTATCTGGTTAGTGACTTTAGCTCCTCGTTGTGGTATGCTGTATTTGAGTAGGACTTGAGGTCCACATCAGACATGAGCATCATTGCAATGGTACGCGCGTCTATCCGATCTGTTTTGGTTTTTCGCAGGCTGAGACTTTTCCGATAGAGGTTCGTGTGCAGAGGGTTAATGACATAGGTTGCCAGGCCGCTGTCTAAAAAGAAACCCCCCCCAGCAGATTGTAGCTGTAGTGTCCGGTAGCCTCAAGCCCTACTTTTATTTTGCTTTCACCTTGGGAACAGCTTTGGATTCTTGAAAGAAGCGTCTCAAAACCGATGCGGTTATTGGCAATGGTAAATACATCTGCCAAGACCGTTCCTTCCGAGTTCAGGATAACGCAATCATGCTTATCCTTGGCAACATCAATACCCACACAAATCATTTCTTTTTACCTCCGGCGTTTTATTTTACAGTGCTGCTTAGAGCCACACCTCTTTGCTATGTAACCTCGTTCTATATAAACCGTCTGGCGGTATCTAACTGATTAACACTAAAAACAAAGAGCCGTGGTTGGAGCCTTTCCGGAACCGTCTTGCGGTAGGAGGTGTTAACCAATCCACAGCACCTTGTCTATTGTAGCATTTTGTCCTTGGAGAGGGACTTTAATAACTACTACTTTATAATACGAGGAGGTTCCCGGACATGCAGGCATTTTCCAGCCATGACATTTTTCCAAACGCTGTACCAGCAGATCATGTTGCTGGAATTAAAGCCCGGCTCCACCCTGCGGGAAAACGCATTGTGCGAGCAGTTCGGGGGTTTCCCGCACGCCGTGCGCAGCGTTTTGCAGGAGCTGCGCATTGCCGGGCTGATTGAAGTCACCCCCTACAAATCCACGCGGGTCACCCAGCTGGATTTTTGACACTATCAGCCAGCAGATCTACCTGCGCAACGCGGTGGAGTCCGCCGTGATGACAGACTTTGCCGCTGCCTGCACCCCCGAACAGCTGGCCCAGCTGAAAACCCGCAACGATGCTTTGCGCCGCCTGGCGGCCCAACCCCACCCGGACCCGCGGATGTTTTATGAGCTGGACAGCCGCCTGCACGAAAGCTGGTTTCTTGCCACCGGCAAAGACCAGCTGTGGCAGCTGATCCAGACTTCGCAGAACAGCTATTCGCGGTTCCGCATGCTGGACCTTGTGGCCGTTGGCAATTTTGGCGATATTGTGGCGGAACATGATGTTCTGCTGGATGCCATTGCCCGCAATGATACCGCCGCCATTCGGGCGCAGTGTTCCCGCCATTTGTACGGCGGCGTAATGCGGCTGGGGGAAGAACTTTCGACCAAATATGCGGATTATTTTGTTTCCGGCACCCACTGGCCGGACCATGCAAAGGAGATGCAACCGTGAGCCGCACTGCTACCGTGACCCGCAAAACGCGGGAAACCAACATTACCGTCACCCTGGACCTGGACGGCAGCGGAAAAGCCGACCTGCACACCGGCATCGGCTTTTTTGACCACATGCTGGACGGCTTTGCCCGCCACGGCCTGTTTGATTTGACATTACACTGTGATGGCGACCTGAACGTGGACTGTCACCACACAATTGAAGACTGCGGCATCGCGCTTGGCACGGCCATCCGTGAGGCCCTTGGCGACAAAGCCGGCATTGTGCGTTACGGCAGCTGCATGCTGCCCATGGACGAAACGCTGGCCCTGTGCGCTGTGGACCTTGGCGGACGGCCGTATTTTGTTTATGATGCCAGCTTTGCCGGGCAGAGCTGCGGCGGCATGGATGTGCAGATGGCACGGGAATTTTTTTACGCTGTCAGTTACAGCGCCATGATGAACCTGCACCTGAAGGTGCTGTACGGCGAAAACGACCACCACAAGCTGGAAGCCATGTACAAAGCATTCGCCAAAGCCCTTTCCGCCGCCGCCCGCCATGACGACCGCATTGTGGGCGTGCTTTCCACGAAAGGAAGCATCTAATCAGTTAGGAGTCAGGAGGGATGAGTTAGGAGTTTTTGGTTGTGGGCACCAGAAAAGTTTGCCGGAATATTGGGATAATCTGTAGGAAACGGTCTTGACCGTTCTGCGGGTTTCGGATTATTGGTCTTTTGCCTGGTAATTTCATTGGTTTCGGAACGGTCAAGACCGTTCCCTACAATTTCCCTTTCATATCCGGCTGCGGGCTTTGCCTTGCAATAACTCCTAACTCCTACCTCCTACCTCCTACCTCCTAACTTAATTTCGTTTTTCTGGGGCGGGGCCCCGTTTTCAGTATATAAGGGTAACACTGAAAGGAGTAAGTATTATGTACAAGGACATGATGGACACCATTGGTTTTGTTTCGGGGGGTATGACCCGGAGCTGGGTGCGGCCATGCAGCGTGAGCTGGGCCGCCAGCAGGCAAACATTGAGCTGATTGCCAGCGAAAACATTGTTTCCCCTGCCGTTATGGCTGCCATGGGCAGCGTGCTGACCAACAAATATGCCGAGGGCTACCCCGGCCACCGCTATTACGGCGGCTGCCAGTTTGTGGACCAGGTTGAGCAGATTGCGATTGACCGTGCCTGCAAGCTGTTTGGTGCCAAATATGCCAACGTGCAGCCCCATTCCGGCGCACAGTCCAACCTGGCCGTTTACTTTGCCCTGCTCAACCTGGGCGATACCGTCATGGGCATGGATCTTTCCCAGGGCGGCCATCTGACCCATGGTTCCCCCGCCAACATGAGCGGCAAGAACTACAACTTTGTTTCCTACGGCGTTTCTGCCGAGGACGGCCGCATTGATTACGATGCCCTGGCCAAGCAGGTTGCCAAGGTTCGCCCCAAGCTGCTGGTTGCCGGTGCTTCCGCTTACCCGCGCGCTATCGATTTTGAAAAGCTGGCCGAGATCGCCCACGGTTACGGCGCAATGCTGATGGTGGACATGGCTCACATTGCCGGCCTGGTTGCCGGCGGCATGCACCAGAACCCGGTGCCCTATGCTGATGTTGTGACCACCACCACCCACAAGACCCTGCGCGGTCCCCGCGGCGGCCTGATCCTGACCAACAACGCTTACCTGATCAAGCGCATCAACTCCGCCATCTTCCCCGGCACCCAGGGCGGCCCGCTGGAGCACGTGATTGCTGCAAAGGCTGTCTGCTTTGGCGAGGCACTGAAGCCGGAGTTCAAGGATTATGCCCGCAAGATTGTGGAGAACGCCGCTGCTATGGCCGACGAGCTGACCGCCCGCGGCGTGAAGCTGGTTTCCGGCGGCACCGACAACCACCTGCTGCTGGTTGACCTGACCGATTCCGAGATGACCGGCAAGGAGCTGGAGCACAACCTGGACGAAGTACACATTACTGCCAACAAGAACACCGTTCCCGGTGAAAAGCGCAGCCCGTTTGTGACCAGCGGTGTCCGCCTTGGCACCCCTGCTGTGACCACCCGCGGCATGGGCCCCGCCGAGATGAAAGAGATTGCCGACTGCATCGCAGACTGCATCTTTGACTTTGAGGGCAAGAAAGACGACATCGCTGCCCGCGTTGCCAGCCTGACCGCTCGCTTCCCTCTGTACGAATAATTCCCGCTTTTCCCCGCCTTTTTGAAAAAGAGCGGGGCGAAAAGCTTAAGGCAACACCGCACAATTCCCGCCTGACGGCTTAGCACCGCTCCGGCGGCTGCGGCACGGCATCTGCGTTGCCAAAATGCTCGATAATGTCGGGTTGCGGTACCCGCATCGTGCTTCGGGGGCAAAAGCCCCTCGCACTCTGCGACCGCTGCCCCTGCTTCGGTTCGCTGTTTCCGCCACTGGCGGCGCTCACCTTTGCAGCATCCAGTATTATCTGCGCTTTTGGCTTAGCATCTGCCGCACCTCGCTCGCCGTATCGGCACTTAGAATTATGCGGTATTGCCTTAATGGGCATCGCACAAATTGATAAAGACACCCCGCAGTGAATCTCTTGCTGCGGGGTGTTTTTTATAGCAGTCTGGCAGGGCTGGGAGCCGAAACCAGCGCGGCATTTCTCATTTTTTTCGCGGGCCTTCTCATTCCTTGCGGACTTTTGCGCAGGCCTTAAAAAATGTTTCCATTTTATAGAATATTGTGATATAATGCAAAGGACAAATAAAATGCCACATAAAAGGAGGCAAAATCATGAAATTTTTTATTGATACTGCGAATGTAGATGAGATCCGTAAAGCCAATGACATGGGCATTATTGCCGGTGTTACCACCAACCCCAGTCTGATTGCCAAGGAAGGCCGCGATTATGCCGAGACCCTGGCAGAGATCGCCACCATCGTGGACGGCCCCATTTCCGGCGAAGTAAAGGCCACCACCGTGGACGCTGAAACCATGGTTGCTGAGGGCGAAGCCATCTATGCCCTGGACCCCAAGCACATGGTCGTCAAGATCCCCATGACCGCTGAGGGCCTGAAGGCCATCAAGGCACTGTCCGCCAAGGGCATTCCCACCAACTGCACGCTGGTGTTCTCCGCCAACCAGGCGCTGTTGGCTGCCCGCGCAGGCGCTACTTACGTCAGCCCGTTCCTGGGCCGTCTGGACGACATTGGCCAGCCCGGCATTGAACTGATCGAAACCATTCATGACATGTTCCTGAACTACCCCGACATTGACACCCAGATCATTGCCGCTTCCGTCCGCAACCCCATCCATGTAACGGACTGCGCTCTGGCTGGTGCTGATATCGCCACCGTTCCTTACAAGGTCATTGAACAGATGCTGCATCACCCGCTGACCGATGCCGGCATTGAAAAGTTCAAGGCTGACTACATCAAGGTATTTGGCGAATAATTTCTGTCGCTCTGCCCGGTACCGGCTGTCTGCCGGGCCGGGCTTTGTTTTTGCTTAGTTTCTTGCAGATTGCTTTTTTATCCACTATACTTAGTGATGTAATTAAAAGAGAATAAAGAATAATGAATAATGGTTGTGTGACGCCCACGGCGTCACATTTTAGTTAGGTCAACTGCTCCGGCAAAAAGCACTCCGACCAAAGCAGTCAACCTAGTCAACCTATTTTATTCGCGCCGCCGCGGGCGGCGCACTGACATTATTCTTTATTCATTATTATTTATTATTTTATGAAAAAATAACTAGGATGTAATGGGGGTTCCAACCATGGACCAGCAATGGCTCAACACTTACCGCGAAGAAATCGGCGGCTTTTCCAACACGATCCACTCCTTTGCCCAGGGCGAAATTGCCCGCAAGGACTACAAAGGCATTTCCGGCGGGTTTGGCAGTTATGCCCAGCGCGATGCCGCCAAGCATATGCTGCGGCTGCGCCTGCCGGGCGGCCGGGTCACGCCGGAGCGCCTGCACTTTATGGCACAGGCTGTTCAGCAGTACCATGTGCCATTCCTGAAGCTGACCACCTGCGAAGCGATCCAGATGCACGATTTGACCCCGGACGAGGTGCCTGCCATCATGGAGGCCGCCATCCCCTGCGGCATTATCACCCGCGGCGGCGGCGGTGATAACCCCCGCAACATTCAGGCCAGCCCCCTGACCGGCATGCACCCCGGCGAAGCTTTTGACGTTATGCCCTGGGCCGAGGCCGCAACGGAGTATCTGCTTTCCATCTGCCGTGACATCCACATGCCGCGCAAGCTGAAGGTTGCGTTCTGCAACGGCGTGGATGACTGTGTGCACACCGCGTTCCGCGATATGGGCTTTGTGGCGCAGCCGGACGGCACCTTTAAGCTGTACATTGCCGGCGGCCTGGGCGGCGGCGGCTGGCGCATGGGCGTGTTGGCGGCGGAATCCCTGCCCGCAGAGGATGTGCTGTACTATATCCGCGGCATGATCACCACCTTCTGCCAGCACGGCAATTACCAGAACCGTGCCAAGGCCCGCACCCGCTTTATGCAGGAGACCCTTGGCCCGGACGAGCTGCGCCGCGTCTTTTTGGAGAACGTTGCCGCTGCCAAGGCAGACGAAAGCCTGAAACTGCACCTGACCCCCGCCGCCATTACCAAAACCGGCACCGGCACGCTGGATGACCCGCGCGCCATTGCCCAAAAACAGCCGGGGCTGTACGCTGTGGCGTACCACCCCATCGGCGGCCGCCTGATCCCGGAAAAACTGGTGCAGCTGGACAACCTGCTCAGCACCATCCCCGGCTGCGAATGCCGCGTTGCCCCCAATGAAACGCTGTACATCATCAACCTGACGGCAGACGAAGCTGCCGCCGTGCTGGATGCCACCGCAGATGGTGCCAAAACGCTGTTTGAGACCAGCGTTGCCTGCATCGGCGCTTCCATCTGCCAGCAGGGCGTGCGGGACAGCCAGTCCGTTTTGCAGCGCGCTGTGCAGGCCGTGCGGGAGGCTAACATTCCGGACGGTGCCCTGCCCAAAGTCTGCATTTCCGGCTGCACGTCCAGCTGCTCCGGCCACCAGGCCGCAGCCATCGGCTTCCAGGGCACGGTTAAAGCGGTGCCGGGCGGCAAGCCTGCCCCGGCGTTTGCCATCTTCCTGGGCGGGTCCGATGCTTTGGGCCATGCCCACTTTGGCGATACCATCGGCACCGTATATGAAGAGCAGCTCCCCGCCCTGCTGGTGGAGCTGGGCCAGGCTGCTGCAGCCGCAGGCCAGAACTGGCAGACCTGGAGCGCAGCTGACCCTGATGCGGTGAACTCCATTATTGCCAAGTACGTATAACCGCTGCTCCCGAAGCCTTTTGTTCTCCACAAGTTCCTTAAGGCAATACCGCACAATTCCCGCCTGACGGCTAAGCACCGCTCCGGCAGCTGGCACGGCATTGGCTGCGTTGCCAAAATGCTCGATAAGACATCCAGTATTATCTGCGCTTTTGGCTTAGCAGCTGCCGCACCTCGCTCGCCGTATCGGCACTTAGAATTATGCGGTGTTGCCTTAAAAATTGTGGAAAATCCGGCTTAAAGTATCGTATCTTATCCCCCGCGGCCCCGGTTTTGCACCGGCGGGCTGCGGGGATTTTGTTTTGCGCAAAAAATCCCGGAAATAGCAGACAACCACTGGCATAAACCGCATAAATATGATATAGTATTAAAGTGTAGTGTTATGCCATACAGCCAGGTTCCGGCGGCAAACTGCCCCGGAACCGGCCGAAAACAAAAAGGGAGCATACCTGACAATATGAAACAACAAGCAAACAAGATCCGCGTGGCCCTGCTGTTTGGCAGCTGTTCAAGCGAGCATGAGGTCAGCTGTGTTTCGGCTGCGGCATGGGCGGATGCCCTTGCCACCATGCCGGACCGATATGAAGTGATTCTGGTGGGCATTACCAAACAGGGCCGCTGGCTGAAATACAGCGGCTCTACCGAGGGCATGCGCAGCGGCAGCTGGGAGCAGGATGCTTCCTGCGTGCCCTGCGTGCTCAGCCCGGACCGCAGCGACCATGGCCTGCTGGTGCACAGCGCCAACGGCTATGAACTGCTGCCGGTGGATGTGGTCGCCCCCATCCTGCACGGCAAAAACGGCGAGGACGGCACGATTCAGGGCCTGCTGGAGCTGGCTGCCATCCCCTATGTGGGCTGCGGCGTTCTGGCATCCGCTGCCTGCATGGACAAAGCCGTTGCCAATACCATCATGGACGCCTATCATGTGCCCCACTGCCACTGGTGCAGCGCCGTCCGAGCCGAAGCGGAAACCCAGCGCAGCACCCTGTTGACCCGCGTGGAAAACCGCCTGCCCTACCCGATCTTTGTCAAACCGGCCAATGCGGGTTCCAGCGTGGGCATCACCAAGGCCCACAACCGTGAAGAGCTGAACACCGCCATTGACACCGCCCTGCGGGAAGATGACAAAGTGGTGTTTGAAGAGTTTATTGATGGGCAGGAAGTGGAATGTGCCGCCATTGGCAACCCGGATAACCCGCAGGAAGTGCGCACCACCCGCCCCGGCGAGATTTTGGCCGGCGCAGAGTTTTATACCTATGACGACAAGTATAAAAACGGTATATCCAAGACGGTGATTCCCGCCCACCTGCCGGACCAGAAGCTGGACGAAGTCAAAACGCTGGCCGCCCGCGCTTACCTGGCTTTGGGCTGCGCTGGTCTTGCCCGGTGCGATTTCTTTGTAGAGCACGGCACAGGACGCGTGCTTTGCAATGAGCTGAACACCCTGCCGGGCTTTACCCCCATCAGCATGTACCCCAAGCTGATGGAAAACGAGGGCTACAGCTTTGCCGCCCTGGTTGATAAGCTAATCGGCCTTGCACTGAGCAAAAAGCGAGGTGCTTACTGATGGATACTCGTCCCATCGGCGTATTTGACAGCGGCCTTGGCGGGCTGACCGCCGTGCGCCAGCTGCGGCGCCTGCTGCCGGGCGAAGATATTGTGTATTTTGGCGATACCGGCCGTGTGCCTTACGGTTCCCGCGGGCACGATGTGATCGTGCGGTACGCCCAGCAGGATATCCGGTTCCTGCTTTCCCAGAATGTCAAGTTCATTATGGCGGCCTGCGGCACAGTATCTTCCACCTATCCTTCGGCGGAAGCTGCCCAGCTGCCGGTACCCTACACCGGTGTGATCGGTGCGGCAGCCCGCGCAGCTGCTGCCGCCACCAAAAACAAACGCATCGGCGTGATCGGCACAGCGGCCACCATCCGCAGCGGTTCTTATGCCACCCAGCTGAAAGATCTGGTGCCGGGGGTTCAGATTTTTGCCCGCGCCTGCCCCCTGTTTGTACCGCTGGTTGAAAACGGTTATGTGAACGGCGACAAAGTGACCCAGCTGATGATTGAGGAATACCTGACCCCCGTGCGGGATTCCGGCATTGACACCCTGATCCTTGGCTGCACCCACTACCCGCTGCTGAAAAAAATGATCGGCGATTTTGTGGGCGACAGCGTAACGCTGATTGACCCCGGCAAGCTGACCGCCATTGCCGCCGCCACCGCGCTGGATGACCTTGGGATTTCCAGCGGGCGCAGCACCGGCGGCACCACCCGCTTTTTTGTCAGCGATACCCCGGACGGCTTTTTGCCAAGCAGGAGCGGCTGTTCATGGGCAGCGAAGCGGGCGGCCCGGTGGAACAGATCGCCATTGAAACGTATTAAGGAATTAAACTATTATGGCAAAACCTGTTGAAGAAAATTACCTCATCACCATCAAAGGCACCATGGAGCAGAACGGCGAAAACGACACCGTGGAGCTGATGACCCGCGGCAACTTTGTGCAGCGCGGCAACAGCTACTACATCGTGTATGCTGAAACCGAAGCCACCGGTTACGCCGGATGTACCACCACGGTGCGCGTCAGCCAGGATGCCCGGCTGGTCAGCATGACCCGCTTTGGCAAAACATCCAGCCAGCTGATTATTGAAAAAGGCATCCGCCACCTGTGCCATTACGAAACCGGGTACGGTTCCATCAGCCTTGGCGTGGCCGCTGATGTGATTGAGCACAACCTGCTGCCGGATGGCGGCGAGCTGCAGTTCAGCTACACGCTGGATTCCGGCGCCGAAACCTTAATCAGCCGCAATTCCGTGCTTATCACAGTAGAGCCGCTGAAAAAGCAGGAAACTGAAGTTGAATAAATTTTTAGTTAGGAGTTAGGAAGTAGGAGTTAGGAGTTTTTGGTGTGCGCTGACGCGCACAAATTTTAAGGCAGCACCGCACAATTCCCGCCTGACGGCTTAAGCACCGCTCCGGCGGCTGCGGCACGGCATCTGCGTTGCCAAAATGCTCGATAATACACAAAGTATTATCTGCGCTTTTGGCTTAGCATCTGCCGCACCTCGCTCGCCGTATCGGCGCTTAGAATTATGCGGTATTGCCTTAACGATCAGCTGTGCAGCTGTTTTTCAAAATTGCGGCGCAGGCCGCACCTTAAACTCCTAACTCCTAACTCCTCCCTCCTAACTTCCAAACTGGAGGTACAACGTGAATTACAAATACTATAACCCCCGCAAGGCTGCGCTGGATACGGCGCGTGAGCTGCTGACCGGCGCGCTGAATGCTGCTGTGGCGGACGGTTCCCTTCCGGAAGCCCCGCTGCCGGAATTTATTGTTGAGATTCCCGCCGATGTCAAAAACGGCGATATTGCATCCAACGCCGCCATGGCCGGTGCCCGTGCGTTCCACAAGGCTCCGCGCCAGATTGCACAGGCCATTGTGGACCACCTGAACCTGGAGGGCAGCCTGTTCGACCGTGTAGAGATCGCAGGCCCCGGCTTCATCAACCTGTTCCTGGGTGCTCACTGGTTTACCAGCGTGCTGCAGGCAGCTGCCACTGAGCCGGAATACGGCCGCACGGACGGCGGTGCAGGCAAGCGCTACAACGTTGAATTTGTTTCCGCCAACCCCACCGGCCCCATGCACATGGGCAACGCCCGCGGCGGCGCTCTGGGCGACTGCCTGGCTGCCTGCCTGGACTGGGCCGGCTACGATGTGACCCGCGAGTTCTATATCAACGATGCCGGCAACCAGATCCAGAAGTTCGGCAAGAGCCTGGCCATCCGCTACCTGCAGCTGTACAAAGGCGAAGAGGCCGTTCCCCTGCCGGAAGAATGCTACCAGGGCGCTGACATTATTGCTCGCGCCAAAGAGTTTGCCGAAATTCACGGCGATTCCTATGTCGATAAGGACTTTGAAGAGCTGAAAGATGCCCTGATTGCCGATGCCCTGCCCAAGAACATTGCCGGGCTGCAGCGCGACCTGGGCAAGTACCGCATCACCTATGATGTCTGGTTCCACGAAAGCGACCTGCACAAGAGCGGCGCTGTGGATGATGTCATCAAAATCTTGATGGACAAGGGTGCCTGCTACAAGGCCGAGGACGGTGCCATCATGTACCGCAGCGCCCAGTATGCTTCCAAGTACGGCGTTGTAAACCGCAAGAAGGACGAAAACGCCGACGGCGAAGAGGAAGCCAAAGACGAAGTTCTGGTACGCGCCAACGGCGTTCCCACCTACTTTGCCGCCGATATTGCCTACCACTACAACAAGTTTGCCGAGCGCGGATTTCACCGGGTCATCAATATTTGGGGCGCCGACCACCATGGCCATGTGGCCCGCATGAAGGGTGCCATGGACGCCGTTGGCCTGGACGGCACCAAGTTGGATGTTGTGCTGATGCAGATGGTCAACCTGATGCGCGACGGCAAACCGGTGCGTATGAGCAAGCGTACCGGCAAGGCCATCACCCTGACCGACCTGCTGGACGAAGTGCCCATTGATTCCGCACGTTTCTTCTTCAACCAGCGCGAAAGCTCCTCCACTCTGGATTTCGACCTTGACCTGGCTGTGCGCAACGACAGCGAAAACCCGGTTTATTATGTGCAGTATGCCCACGCCCGCATCTGCTCAGTGCTGAAAAAGCTGGAAGCCGCCGGTGTGACCTTTGAGGGTGCCGATGCCCTGGATGCCAGCCTGCTGACTGACCCCAGCGAGCAGGCTCTGCTGCGTCTGCTTTCCGCTTTCCCGGCTGAGATTGCTGCCGCAGCAGAAAAGTATGACCCGGCCCGCATTACCCGTTATGTTATCGACATTGCCACGGCGTTCCACCGCTTCTACAATGCCTGCCGCATTCTGGAAGCTGACCCTGCCGTTCGCCAGTGCCGCATGGCCCTGTGCCTGGCCGTTCGCAGCGTGATCCGCAACGTGCTGACCATGTTCAAGGTTACGGTGCCGGAGAGCATGTGAATTCGTTAGGGCAATACCGCATAATTCTAAGTGCTGATACGGCGAGCGAGGTGCGGCAGATGCCAAGCCAAAAGCGCAGATAATACTGGATGCTGCAAAGGTGAGCGCCGCCAGTGGCGGAAACAGCGAACCGAAGCAGGGGCAGCGGTCGCAGAGTGCGAGGGGTTTTTGCCCCCGAAGCACGATGCGGGTACCGCAACCCGACATTATCGAGCATTTTGGCAACGCAGATGCCGTGCCGCAGCTGCCGGAGCGGTGCTTAAGCCGCAAGGCGGGAATTGTGCGGTGTTGCCTTAGCTTCTTTTCTCTATTACTTTAACGATTCTTCAATACAAACTAAAAAGCGTGGGCCTGCCAACCGACAGGCCCACGCTTTTGCACACCCAACATATTTATTATACCACATTCGTCAAGGCAATATCTATCCATAACATGCACGAATAATTCATATTTTGTTTGGGATATCTGCGAATAGACAAATTCCTTAGGGTATTGTATAGTATAGTCACAGAAAGAAAACAGCCGGAGATAAGGAGCTAAAAGCTCCAAGCAAAAGCCACTTTCAATAGCATCGGAACAAGGCACGGCGGTTTTCCCGACAGCTTCAAGCAGATTTCGCAAAGGCTTCCAGTAAGAGGTCTAAATGGGAACACTTGAAGAACTCCGGGAAAGCAGGGACCGGGAGGCTACCGAAGGACTTGAAAGTAAGATGGCAAAGCCGGCAGGATTCGTAAGGAAGGAGGCTCAAGTCCAATGGCTAATTTCAAAGATCCCATTCATCACCGGCGGGCCTGGGCCTGCTGAAAGCAAACGAACCTCATTAACAGCCGCAGGTCATTACCTGTAAAAGATATAAAAGTTAAGATGCAAGGTTCGTAGCTTGCTTAAAATGCAGTGCTCAGGAAATCCCGTCAGAAAAAGTTCCCCGCGTTTACATAGATTAGATGAAGAACTGACGACAGGATTCTAAATAGAAAATTACAGGTTCAAAACCTGGTACGCAAAAGCGTAAATAGAAACCCAGAATCACCGGTGATTGTTATGAAAGATCTAACTCCGCCGAACAAATAATGCTTCACCTGATCTGGCTGGTGCAAGCGCACCGCCCCCCAAAAGGAGAAACTCCGATGTACTAGAGCAAAGAGGAATCAACCTCTGGCATCAAATTCAGGTACCCTGCACAAAATTATTGAAGTTCACTTCCCCGTTCCACAGATGCACCAAGAATCGTTTTCCTTGCAAAATGTTTCCAGGCAGCAAATAACGAACCAAAGGGAATCAGAAATTTCAAGCAAACGCAAAATCATCGAACAACAGCGAATGAAACCCGTTTCCGATTTGCAAAACAAAGAAAACCAGGTTTAAAAACATTCGATCAAAGTTAAAGGATGAGGTTGCCATGAAAATGTGCAAACGGTCCGAAAAATAATACAATCGGGTATGAGGCTATGACTCCAATCAAGTAAGTTCGCTCCAGCGCCATAAGGGTAGAAGGCGCTGGAGCTTTTTTGTTGTGTTGTGCCGGATGTTTCCGGTCTGCTTATCTCCTCTCGTTTACTTTTGTCTGCATCATTTTTGTTTTGCTGCCGCGCACTAACGCAGCAAATCACTCTAAACACGGCTCTCCCTCCGCCCACAACATTGCACTGTGCGGCGGAGAGTTTTTATGTTTGCGGGCTTTTGTGGAGTATTACGGTACCGGTATTCCATCGCGATTTCGGTTTTCTGAATTTTACTGTTGACATTTCTGTAATATTGCGTTATGATAGCCACAAGGTCCAGGATTTTACAGAATACTGGAATGATAGGTTTTTCGCTATCTTTTTATTGTTCTGTATAATGCCCAAATCGGCGGCTGCCGGGCTGCGTTTTACGTTTAGGATTTCTTTTCCCAATATCGTTCACCTGCCTTAAAGTGTATTTGAAAACAAGAAAAAGATGGATATTTCGCAAACACAAGCGGGATTTAAGGCAAAATCCCACTATGTTTGTAGAAATAGACTAAATTTTTGACTTTTCAGATACACCCTAGGATTCCGGTATTTCCGCTGTAAGTTTTGTTTGGCGTTTCCCTGGCAGAGGGTACACCAAAATTCTCTTGTTCACCTTTTTTCTTCGTGAAGTGTGCAGCAGCGCTTCACCATTTTTTAGCTATTGTGATTACAGATTTCTGTTGCATTAAAGGAGGCTTTATGGAACAACTTACGATTGATACCGGCCTGCGCGAATACGCGGTCAATGGCGGGCCGGAGCACGGCGGCGGAGTGCTGCGCTTTAACCCCAGCGACCCCAATGTTTACAGCCGTTTTTGCACCCTGCAAAATCAGCTGCAAGAGCTGGAACAGCAGGTGCAGGCGCAAAGCCCCACTGGGACCGATGCCATACAGCTGCTGGCCCAGGCGGATCAGCGCGCCAAGGGGCTGCTGGCGGAAGTATTTGGCCCCGGCAATGATTTTGACGCCATGCTGGGCGGCACCAATCTGCTGGCGGTTGCCGGCAACGGCGAACGGGTCATCACCAATCTGTTTGCGGCATTGCAGCCCATTCCTGGAAGCCGGTGCCCGCCAGTGCGCGGATGCCAAAGCCACGCTGGCCGTGCAGCAGGCCCAGGCAGCGCGCGCCGCGCGCGGGTGCAGGTATGAGCAGCTGGCGGCTGCCCACCCGGCTGGAGGTTGGCGGAAAAAGCATATCCGATTCATTCGGATTACCGCGATATTCTGGATATTCTGCATCGGTTGAACGATGCCAGCGAGCCGGAATTCATCCGCTGGCGGGTGGCCCTGGCCCTATTTTATGAGGGCGATCTGCCGCGCAGCGACTATCCGGAGGCCCTGCAGAAGCTGGCAGATTTTTTTTTTGAACTGTGGGCAAACGCTGCCCCGCTCCCTGCCCCGCCGCTGTTGGACTGGGAACAGGACGCCCCGCTGATTGCCGCCGACATCAACAAAGCCGCCGGTGCGTAGCGTTCCTCGGCTTCGGATCAAAAATCTGTGAACTTTTATAGTTTGTTCAACAGCACACGGTTGGGAAAACAAAGCCATGATGACCTCAAGTCCTGCCTGAATCCGCGAGATATGAAACGCCGAAGTGCTTGCAGCCTTTCAAGGAGTAGATGCTGCCAAAAAATCCTATGCAGGCAGCCTGGTGGTTGCCCCTTTGTCTACAAACGACCATCGCAGCAGCGAACGCCTCTGCGCACTGCCCTGAAGCCGCCGCCGGCGCAAACGCAGCCGCAGAATTTCGATGGACCGGCCGCAGGCCTTCGCTTTGGAGCCGCGTGGCGGCTTCCACCACGCCCGCAGGTCAATCAAAGCCGCGCATGCCGAACCGGCGACAGCAAGTTCGCTTGCTCGATAAGGAACCAGCAGTGTACCGCGGCTGCCATTAATAGTGGTTGTGCTGCCCCTCGCTGCCGTTGTGGGATGCGCCTGGCAGATGAAAACCACGCTCTGACCGTTTCGGCAGGATTCGCGGCGCTCAGTTTATCTGGCCGAGTACGCAGCTGGCCCATTGTCCAAGTTAACATGTAACTGAACGAAGTACAATAT